>Ga0153915_10001647_pt1 | contig 20539 bp, 10 predicted proteins | sample Opewatmetagenome_2_FD_107003 | JGI IMG/M metagenome (GOLD analysis project Ga0153915, IMG submission 107003) | Freshwater wetland microbial communities from Ohio, USA - Open water 3 Core 3 Depth 3 metaG | ecosystem: Environmental > Aquatic > Freshwater > Wetlands | place: USA: Ohio, Lake Erie...
GACTCTGCGCCCTATCTCGCGCGGAGCTTCCACTGGGGAGAAACCCGCGATCTCCGGATCTTCCTTGAAGGTGGGGACGACACCGCGACGGTGCGGGGATCCGCAGGCGGGATCACCGTCCGGGTGCTGGGCGGCGAGGGAAACGACCAGCTGGTCGACTCGGCGCGCGGTGGGTCGCTGGACTTCTACGACGACTCCGCCGGCCCGGCCAGGACCGCGGGATGGCGCGCCGAGGTGGACCGCCGCCCATGGGTTCTCCCGCCCCGACGGCGCCCCGCCGAGTTGCCCCCTCGCGACTGGGGAACCCGGGAGCAGTACATCATCTGGGGCAGCGCCGGTCCCGACATGGGCCTCTTCCTCGGTGGCGGATACGCCTTCAGCCGCTACGGCTTCCGCAAGCGTCCCTTCGCCTACCGCCACCGGATCCGGGCCGGCTTCGCCAGCGGACCCGGGACCTTCCGGGTCGACTACCTGGGCGAGTTCCACCGGGAGAACTCCGGTGTTGCCGCCCAGCTGGATCTGCGCGCCTCTGGGATCGAGGTGCTCCGATTCCACGGTTTCGGCAATGACACCAGGGCGCCCGGGGGCGACCAGTTCTATCGGGTGACCCAGCAGCAGTACCGGGTGGCACCCACCCTGATAGTGCCGCTGGCCCCGCGGCTCCGGTTCAGGATCGGACCGGAGTTGACCTATGTCTCCACCGACCGGCGGCCGGGGCGCTTCCTGGCCACGATCAATCCGTACGGTGCGGGCCAGTTCGGCGAACTGGGTGCGCGCGCCAGCGTCGCCTTCGACAGCCGGGACCATTCGCTCGCCCCCACTCGTGGCGTGACCCTGGAGCTGGGCGGCGCCGTGCACCCGGCCGTGTGGGATGTGCGCGAGACCTTCGGCGAGGCCTGGGGCATCGCCACGGCAGCGCTCACGGCCCACCTGCCGCTCGAGCCGACGCTGGCGCTTCGGGCCGGGGGCCGGAAGCTCTGGGGCGAGTATCCGTTCTTCGAAGCCGCCTTCATCGGCGACCGCAGCACGGTGCGTCTGGGCAGCGAGCAGCGCTATGCCGGCGATGCTTCGGCCTACGGCACCGCCGAACTCAGGCTCTCCCTCACCCGGATGACCCTGGTGGTGCCGGCCGACGTCGGGATCTTCGGCCTGGCCGACGCCGGCCGGGTGTTTCTCGAGGGAGAATCCTCCGACACCTGGCATTCGGCGTTCGGCGGCGGCATCTGGCTCGGGTTCCTGGGCCGGGCCAACACGGTGTCCGCCGCGATGGCCACGAGCAAGGAGCGGACCCGGCTCTATCTGCAGGCCGGCTTCGGGTTCTAGCCCGTGACTGCGAGCGCTTCGGAGCGCCGTGGTGCCAACGCCCTGGTCATCGCCGCGGCGGCCACCGTGGGGTTCCAGCTCGCTGGCAAGTCGACCCGCGACGCCCTCTTCCTTTCGACCTTCGGGATCGACACCCTGCCCCGCATGCTGATTGCGGCGGCGGTCGTCTCCGCCGTCCTCACCATCGGCCTCACCCGCGTGATGTCCCGCACGGGGCCGGGACGGCTGGTGCCGGAGCTCTTCGGCCTGAGCGGCATCCTGCTACTGGCGGAGTGGGGCCTCACGGCAGTGGCCCGCCCCGTCGGGGCGGTGCTCTTCTATCTCCACTACTCCGGCCTCGGTGCGCTCATGGTGTCAGGGCTCTGGGCCACGGTGAACGAGCGCTTCGATCCCCGGGCCGCACGTGGGGCGGTGGGCCGCATCACGACCGGTGCCTCGGTCGGCGGACTCCTGGGGGGCATTCTCCCCGAACGGATCGGCGCCGGCCCGGGCCTCGGCGCGATGCTGCCGCTGCTGGCTGTCCTGCATCTGCTCGCGGGGTGGCTGCTCCTGGTCAGACGGGCCCCGGCGGGCCGCCGCCCGGCCCGCCCCGAGCCGGCACCGCCGGCGCCGGCTCGCTCTGCACGCGAGGTGTTCGGGAGTTCGAGCTACCTGCGCGGACTCGCCTGTCTCGTGGCGCTGACCGCGGCCGCGGAGGGCGTCCTGGACTTTGCCTTCAAGCTCCAGATCTCGGCGGCGGTGCCCGGGGGCGGTGGCCTGCTCCGGGCATTCGCCGCCTTCTATACCGGCACCACGCTGCTCACCATCCTGGTCCAGGTGACCCTGCTGCGCCCGCTGCTCCGCCGCGCGGGCGTGGCACAGACACCGGCCTCGCTGCCTGGTGGGATGGTGGTGGGCGCCCTCGCGGGCACGGCGTTGCCCAGCCTGGCGGTCCTGATCGCGGCGCGCGGGGTGGAGGTGATCCTCCGCAATTCGCTCTTCCGCGCCGCGTACGAGCTGCTATTCACGCCGGTCGCGCCAGAGGAGAAGCGGTCCACCAAGCTACTGCTGGACGTCGGCGCTACCCGTGTCGGCGACGTGGCGGGCGGCGCCTTGGTGCAGGGCGCGATCGCCACCGGGCTGGCGGGGACCCGGATGCTGCTCGGCGCCACCGCCGTGCTGGGCCTTGCCGCGCTGTGGATCGCCCGCCAGCTCCATCAGGGCTACGTCGCCGCACTGGAACGCAGCCTGCATCTCCGGGCCGGCCCTCTGCCGGAACTGGAGCCGGACCCGGGAGCGACGCTGCTGCAGAGCTTCGGCGTCTTCGACCTGACGGAGGACCGGCGGCCCGCGGCACCCGCCGCACCGACGCCAACGCTGCAGCCCGCCGCTCCTCCGTCGCGTGCGGCGGCGCTGGCCTCCGCCGATCCGGTCATCGTGCGGGCAGCACTCCAGGCCGGCCCGCTGCCCGCGGAGCTGATAGACACCGTCATTGGCCTACTGGCGTGGGACGAGGTGGGGTCGCCAGCCGCGGACGCGCTGCTCGCAGCCGCTCCTCGTGCGACGCCGGTGCTGCTCGCGCACCTGCTCGATCCCGACGAGGATTTCGCGGTCCGGCAGCGCCTGGTGCGGATCCTGGGCCACGTCCGGGGACAGACAGCGTTCGACGGCCAGCTTCAGGCGCTGGCCGACCCCCGCTTCGAGATCCGCTATCGCGCGGGCCGCGCTCTCGCGGCCCGCCACGTGGCGGAGCCGGCGCTGCAGTTCGACCGGCACCGGATCCTCGCGACGGTGGTGCGGGAGGTCACGGTCGAGCGGGGCGTGTGGGAGACTCGGCGGTTGATTGACCAGTCGGACGACGCCTGGTCACCGATGGAGAGCGAAGTGGTGCGCGACCGTGCCACCCGGAGCCTCGAGCATGTCTTCAACCTGCTTTCGCTGGTGCTTTCTCCCGATCCGCTGCGGCTGGCCTTTCATGGCCTGCACACCTCCGACCCCCAGCTCCGGGGCACCGCACTCGAGTACCTGGAGACGGTTCTGCCCGAACCGGTGCGCCAGCCCCTGTGGCCCTTCCTCGAGCCGGAGCCGCGTGGCCGCCCGCTGCGCCGGAGTGCGGGGGAGGTGGTCCATGAGCTGCTCGCCTCCCGGCAGTCGATTCTCCTGGCCCTCGCCGCGGCCCGGGGGCGGAGCGGGGACAGTCAGCAGTGTGCGTGAGCGGTCTGCAGTCAACGGAGAGCAGGGAGCGGAGAGCAGGGCGCGTGGTAGCGACTGCCCTCTGCATCATGCCGCCATCCGGGCGTCCACGGCGTTTTCCGCGAGGCCGGAGCGATTGTCCCAATGCCGATCATTCCGGTTCGCCTTACCCCCGGACCGCCCGCACCTCCACCTCGTGCCGCTTCCCGTCGTCCAGGAGCGGAATGCCTCCGGTCGGGACCACGACCCCGTCGACCGTCACCGCGGTCGCGCCCCACGGCGCCCCGGTCTCGTTGCGCAGCGTGATGTTATAGCGGCTTCGGCCGTGGCGGTACTCGATCGCGAACTCCCGCCAGGCCGCGGGCGCCCGTGGCGTGAGGACGAGCTGGTCGCCCCGCTTGCAGAAACCGAGGATTCCCTCGAGCCCCACCCGGTACATCCAGCTCGCCGAGCCGGTGTACCAGGTCCAACCGCCACGGCCGACCTGTCCGGCCGCGGTGTAGACATCGGCCGCCACGACGTATGGCTCCACCTTGTAGGTCGCGACTTCGGCCGGGGTACGTGCGTGCGTGAGCGGGTTGAGCATCTGGAACAGCTCGAAGGCGCGGTCGCCGTCGCCCCGGAGCGCCGTGGCGAGTACCGCCCAGAGTGCGGCATGGGTGTACTGCGCGCCGTTCTCCCGGACTCCGGGGAGGTAGCCCTTGATGTATCCGGGGTCCTGCGCCGTCTTGTCGAATGGCGGGGTGAGCAGGACCAGCAGCCGGTGCTGTTCGTCCACCAGGTGCTGCTCGAGCGAGCGCATCGCCCGGGCCTGCCGCTCCGGCGTCCCCGCGCCCGAGATCACGCTCCAGCTCTGCGCGATGGAGTCGATGCGGCACTCCACGTTCCCCGCTGATCCGAGCGGGGTGCCATCGTCGAAGAAGGCCCGGCGATACCACTCGCCATCCCAGCCATCAGCCTCGACCGCGGCGACGTAGGCGTCCGCCTGGCGGCGGAACTGGGCCGCGGTTTCGCCGTCGCCCCGCGACTCGGCATGCGGGGCGAAGTTGCGGAGGGTGGTAGCGAGGAACCACGCGAGCCACACGCTCTCGCCCCGTCCCTCGACCCCGACCCGGTTCATGCCGTCGTTCCAGTCCCCGCTCCCGATGCGCGGCAGGCCGTGCATCCCGGTGGTGCACGCCCGCCGGAGTGCGCGGAGGCAGTGCTCGTACAGGCTGGCGCGTTCCTCGGTGATATCGGGCAGGTCGTAGATCTCGTGGTCGTCAGGCTCGAGGGCGCGCATCCGGAGGAAGGGCACCGGCTCGTCCAGCACCGAGCGGTCGCCGGTCAGCCTTACGTAATGATCCACCACGTACGGGAGCCAGGCGAGGTCATCGGAGAAGCGGGTGCGGACACCGCGCCCGCTGTCCGGATGCCACCAGTGCTGGACATCTCCCTCGATGAACTGGCGGGCCGCCGACCGGAGCAGGTGCCCCCGCGCCAGCGCCGGCTCGGCGTAGACGAACGCCATCACGTCCTGCAGCTGGTCGCGGAAGCCGTAGGCGCCGCTGCTCTGATAGAGCGCGGAGCGGGCCCACATCCGGCAGGCGAGCGCCTGGTAGAGGGTCCAGCGGTTGAGCATGGCGTCGAAGCTCGGCTCGGGTGTCCGGACCTGGATCACCGAGAGCCGCTGTTCCCACGCAGCGACGCTCCGCTCGAGCGCCGTGCGCGCCCGGCGCACGTCGCGGTAGGCTTCGACCGCAGCCCGCGCCGCGGCCTCGGTGCCGGCGGCGCCGAGCAGGATCGCGACTTCCCGGCTTTCGCCGGGGGAAAGCTCCAGCTCCGCCTGCAGGGCGGCGCAGGGATCGATGCCGGCGCCGGTCGTGCCCTGCAGGAGATTGCCCGGCTTGAGCGCGGCCGGGCTCGCACTGGTGCCGTTCCGCCCCAGGAACTCGCGCCGGCTCCCGGTATGCCGGATGACCGGCTCCGAGATCGCGTGGAAGGCGGTCCACGCGGCGAACTGCGGATCGAAGGTGTTCCGGGCGAGGAGGAGTTGCTGTATCTGATCGTACGTCGTCCGCACCTGGTGCTGCGTGTGCTCGCGGAGAACGCCCAGGTTCCATTCGACGAAGGTCGTGAGCGTGAGCCGCCGCGCGCGCTTGCCGGCGTTGGTCACCCGGAGCAGGGCGATCTTCACCGCCGCGTCATCGGCCATGCCCAGAGTCAGCTCGGTTGCGATCCCGGTGTGCTCCCCGGTGAAGGTGGATTTTCCGGCACCATGGCGCACGGTGAACTCCTGCTGCGTCCCCACCGGCCCCGGCGTTGCCGACCAGAGCTCTTCCGTCTCGTGGTCCTGCAGGTACACCACTTCGCTCACCGGGTCGCTCACCGGATCATTGTGCCAGGGGGTGAGCCGGTAGAAGTAGCTGCTCTCCGCCCAGGTGAACCCGCCGCCCCGCTCGGTCACCACGAAGCCGCCGTGCGGATTGGCGATCACGTTGGCCCATGGCGCCGGCGGCACCCGGTCTCCCGCGACCCGGATCTCGTAGTCGCCGTCCGGCGTCAGCCCGCCGAAGCCGTTGTCCGGCACGGCGACCGGCGGGCGGTGGCGCCTGCGGGGCGCCTCCTCCACCAGCTCGGACGCGAGCGCGGCGAGCGGGGCCAGGAGCCGCGCCCCGATCCGCCGTACCACCCGCACCACCCCGGCATTGTCCCGGTCGGGCTCACGCGGCTCGGCGGGGAGCGGAGGCTCGCCATCGTCGGTCGGCGGCTCCTCGCCCTGGAGCGCGCTCGCCATGATCCGGCCGAGCGGGCGACCGTCGCATGGGATGTGCACCCGTGCCGTCGCGCGGAGCATGCGGAGCTGCTCCAGCGGGAGCAGATCCTGCCGCCGGAGGAAGACTCCACCGGCGCGGTCCACCGCGCCAGAATCGCCCAGCGCGTAGACCGCGCCGGCGATCCGGTCCGCGAGGTCCTGCAGGTAGTCGGGCGGAAGGGTGTTGAGGATGACGAGATCCACCGTCATGCCGCGCAGGCGCCAGTAGCGGTGGGCCGCGAGGACCTCACGGAGGGTCGGCAAGCCATCGGCCGAGTCGATGGTCGCAAGCAGGATCGGCCAGTCACCCGACAAGCCGTTGGCCCAGAGGAGCGGTTGCGACCCGTTCGAGCGCCGGAGCTCCGCCTGCGGCGCCCGCATCGCCGCGTTCCCGTGGAAGAGCTGTCCCGCCAGCTCCTGGAATACTCCCGCCAGGGTCGGCGCGAGGCCGAGCTCCCGGAGCTCCGCCTGGTTTGCCGTCCAGGCGAGGTCGAGAGCGCGTTGCGCCGCATGCGGGTCGCGGTAGCGATCGGCCAACTCGAATGCCCGCTCCCGGCTCGTCGCCACGAGCGTCGTGAACGCCACCGACGCCGTCTGGCCCGGCGGCAGCGTCACTCGCGCACGGAGCGCGAAGATCGGGTCGAGCACGGCTCCCGTGGTCATCGAGAGCGGCCCATCCTGCTCCAGCGCCACCGGATCCCGGGTCGAGCGACCCCGGCCCAGGAAGCGGGCCCGGTCGGTTTCGCAGGTCACCTCGCCGACCAGCTCCCGGCCGGTGGCGACAACGTGCACACACCAGATCGGCTGCTCCCTGGAGGAGCGCGGCCGGCGGGTCGCGGTGATAGCGCTACACCAGGCATGCCACTCGGTCTCGACGAAGAGGTTGCCGAAGGCGGGATGCGCCCGGTCCCCATCGGGCGGCGCGAGCACCAGCTCGCCGTAGCTGGTGAGCTCGAGCGCCCTGGTCTCGTTCCCGTTGTTGGTCACCGTCACCCGCCGCACCTCGGCCGAATCCTCCGGCACCACCGCGATCTCGGTCCGGGTCTCGATGTCGCCGTCGGCGCGATGGAAGCTGACCCGGTCGGTTGCGAGGTGGGCGTGCTGCCAGTCGGCGGGCGCGCAGACCGGCTGGTGTCCCGCCGACCAGACTCGACCGGTGCCGACATCCTTGAGGTAGCAGAACTGTCCCGTCGAGTCCCGACACCCGTCGGAGCGCCAGCGGGTGACGGCGAGCGACTCATAACGGCTGTACCCGCCGCCGCAGTGGGTCACCATGATCGTGTAGGGGAGGTGGCCGAGGAGCGCGACGTGCGGATGGGGAGTGTCCGGCGTGTCGATCAGGCGCACCGCCGGCTGCTCCTCCTCCGCCTCAGGGAGAGAGGTGTCGGCCCGATCTGCCTGCGGCTCGTGCAGCACCAGCCGGCGGGGAATCCGCTCGTGCAGCAGGAGCTCCGCCGAGCGCACCACCGGATTAGCGTGGAAGCGCTGCTGCCAGATATGGCCGCCGAGTACGTTGGTGAGCGCTATCAGGCCCATGCCCATGTGGTGCGCCATGTAGGCGTGGACCACGGCAAAGCGCTGGTCCGGGGCGGGGCGGGTGTAGTCCAGCGCATCGCGGAAGCCATAGGGGCCGAGCGCGCCGAGTGCTTCGAGCCGCTCGAGGTTCTCGAGGGCGGCGCGCGGATCCACCATCGCGGCGAGCACCGAGGCGTAGGGCGCCACCACCAGGTCCCGGCCGAGCCCCCGCTTGAGGGCGAGGTCCGGCACGCCGAAGGGGCGGTACTGGTAGGTGCCGTGCCGGTCGCGAACGTTGTAGGCACTCTCGCTCACGCCCCACGGCACGTCGAGCGCCGACCCGTAGGCCCGCTGCCGAGTGAGCGCGCCCTCGGTCGTCTGGCCGAGCAGGGTGAAGGGGAAGGCGCGCATGACGAGCGCCGGCATCAGGTATTCGAACATGCTCCCGCTCCACGACACCAGCGCGGGAGTCCCGGCTGCGTAGGTGAGCGAGCGGCCGAGGTGGAACCAGTGCTGCACCGGCACATCCTTCTTGGCCACCGCGATGAAGCTGGCCAGCCGGGCCTCGGACGCGAGCAGGTCGTAGTAGGAGTTGTCGAGCGCGTGGGTGGTCTGCTGGAAGCCGATGGCGAAGAGCTTCCGGTCCGGATCGAAGAGGAACCGGAAGTCCATTTCCATGGCGATGTGATAGGCGCGCTCCGCGATCCCCTCGAGCCGCGCGATGAGCCGCGCCGCTTCCGCCGAGCCCTCCTGCGCGCGCTCCCGGAGGGTCACCCCCGGCCGCGCCCCGATCCTGGCCGCCCCCGCCGCATGCCCGGCCAGGAGCCGGAGACTCCACTCGATCCACTCCCCGGCATGCGCTCGTGACCCCTCCTCGAGCCGGCTCGCCGCGAGCGCCGCCCCCGCTCGCTCGAGAGGCGGCACCACCTGCGCCAGCAGCGCAGCCGATTCCGGCGCCTGGCGCGAGGCGGCGAGCGCGGTCCTGGCCGTGCGCAGCTCGCCGAGCACCTCCGCCATCCTGGGGAGCGCGCGCACCCGCTCCTCCGCCAGCGCAAGCGCCGTCTCGAGCGCCTGCCAGAGGCGCCCGTCGAGCACCGGCTCGTCGGGGGCGAGGAGGCAGGCCTGCCGGAGCGCGATGAGGTGCCCGGCGAGGTTGCCGCTGTCCACCGTCGAGATGTACGCCGGCTCGAGCACGCTCAGGTCGTGCAGATCGTACCAGTTGAAGAAGTGCCCCCGGAAGCGGCGCATGTCCGTGAGCGAGCGGAAGGCGAGCTCCAGCCGGCGGAGCAGCTCGTCGAGCGTGAGGAAGCCGAGGTCCCGGGCACTCATCGTCGCCAGCAGCTGCAGGCCGATGTTGGTGGGCGAGGTGCGCATCGCCACCGCCGGCTCGGGTTCCGCCTGGAAGTTGTCCGGCGCGAGCCAGTGGGTCTCCGCGCTCACGAACCGGTCGAAGAAGCGCCAGTGGAGGAGCGCGTAGCGGCGCGCCTTGCGGCGGGCCTCGGGCGCGAGCCGTTCGTCCCGCCGCACCGCCGGCCGGCTCAGCGCCTGCGCAACCTTGGGAGAGACGAGCCATGCCAGAACCAGTGGCAGCACCGCGAGCGCGATCTGCCACGCCGGTACGCCGTTCGCCTCCCACCCCGAGACGGTCCGCCAGCCGACCAGGAGCAGCACCACCCCGGCGAGCGCCGGCGCGGGCCACATCGAGCGCCATAGCATCCCGGGTGACTCGACCGTCCCCCGTTCCACCAGCGAAGCGGTCTGCCACTCGAGCAGGTGCCGCCGAGTCACCCCCATCCGCCAGAGGGTCCGCACGATCGCATCGACCGAGATCCACGCCTGGTGCGCCAGGAAGACCAGCCTGAGCCCGACCTGCTGGACGCTGGTGACCAGGTCCCGGCCCACCGCGCCGTAGTAGGCGCGCCACGATCGATCGAGCGGCGGCCGCACCAGCGCCAGGAGGAGCGAGATGATCCATGGGGCCGCCACCGCGCCGAGGCCGAGCAGGGTCCAGCGGAGCGGCGCGCCGGGGAGGAATCTCCAGCCGATCACGAAGAACAGGAGCTGCGCCACCTCCAGGGTGCTGCGCCTGAGGTTGTCGAACAGCTTCCAGCGGGACAGCAGGGAGAGTTGGTTGGATTCGGGGCCGTCCGGTCCCGGTACCGTGCCGGTGAGCCAGGGGAGGAGCTGCCAGTCGCCCCGGATCCAGCGGTGCTTGCGGCGGGTGTAGGTGACGTAGCGGCTGGGATAGTCGTCGTAGACGATGACGTCGGTGGCGAGGCCCGCCCGGGCGAAGCTGCCTTCGATCAGGTCATGGGAGAGGAGGGTGTTCTCCGGGAAGCGTCCCGCGGTGGCGCGCTCGAAGGCCGCGACGTCGTAGACTCCCTTCCCGGTGAAGCTTCCCTCGCCGTACAGGTCCTGATAGACGTCGGAGACCGCCGTCGTGTAGGGGTCCACGCCGGGATGCCCCGAGTGGATTGCCGAGAACACCGAGCGGTGCGCGCTGGGCAGCGACACGCCCACCCGGGGCTGCAGGATGCCGTAGCCCCGGACCACCCGCCCCAGCGCGGCATCGTACTCCGCGCGGTTCAGGGGATGCGCGAGGGCCCCGACCAGGAGGGGCGCCGCCTCGGGCGGAAGCGTGGTGTCGGCATCGAGGGTAATGACGTAGCGCACGCTCCGGAGCGGTCGCAGGTCGCCCACTGTCACCGCGAACGCTTCCCCCGCCTCGCCGAGCACGAAGCGGTTGAACTCCGCCAGCTTCCCCCGTTTCCGCTCCCAGCCCATCCATACCCCTTCGCTCGGATTCCACCGGCGGGGACGGTGGAAGAGATAGAAGGCGTCCTGGGTTTCCGGCGCGTAGCGGGAGTTGAGGGCGTTGATGCCTTCGGTCGCGGCCTGGAGGATCGCGGCGTCGTCGGCGCGGGTCTCGGTAGCGCTGTCGGTGAAGTCGCTCAACACCGCGAAGTGCAGGTGCGCCTCCCGGTTGGCCAGGAACTGCACCTCGAGATCACCCAGCGCCTCGCCCACCGCCTCGACGCTGTCGAACAGGGTCGGGATGACCACCGCGGTGCGGAACTCCGGCGGGACCCCGTGCTCCTGCAGGTCGAGCTTGGGAAGGGTCCTGGGCGGGAGGAAGGCGCTCACCAACTGGTTGACGATCGAAACGGCGATGTCGTTGGCGAGGATGAGCCCCGGGAGGAGGAGCAACAGCCATTCCTGGCGCCAGACCGGCCCACCGAACCAGAGGAGCGCCGCGAGGGCTAGTGCGGTCGCCGTGATGACGCCGCCCACGAACACCACGCTCGGAAAGCGCCGCACCTGGCGCTCCAGCGCCTCTCCCGGGGTCTTTCGGTAGCCGGTGCGCTTCTCGAGCAGGGCAAGCCCGTCATCGATGAGGTAGTAGCCGACGTGGGCCCGCCTCGGGTCGCCGCTCTCTTCGCGCTGGCCCCCGGTGGTGCACTCAATGGCGAGCCGCGCCACCGCCTCCTCGGTGCGCCGGGTACGCCGGGCGATCCGTTCCACCACGTGCCGGTAGCGGTCCCGGGTCGCGAAGGTCATGCGCGGGTAGAAGCCGGAGGGATCGGTGCGGAGCAGCGCCTCCATCCGGCTCTGCTCTTCGACGAAGCTCCGCCATTCCACCTGTGCGATGGCCCGGAGGCTGGTGATGCTGTTGGCCATCATCACCTGGGTGAGCGCCAGCCGCCCGGTGGTCCGGGCCGTGGCATCCTCCGCACTCAGCGCCTCCTCCGCGATCCAGTGCTCCAGCCGCACCACGGCCGGCAGCGCTCCGCCCTCGATCCGGAGCTGCTGCAGGAAGCGGGAGATGAAGGTCGGGGTGAGCGGCGGAGGGTTGGAAGCGAAGCGATCGAGCTCGCCGTCGAGCTCCTCCTGGCCCGCCTGGGCCGCCCGAACGATCCGCGCCGCGGCGCGGTCGGCCGACTCCAGCTCGTCCAGCCGCAGCACCGTGCGGAGCGCCATCCGGCGCACGTTCTCGAAGAGGCCGAGCCGCAGCATGGCCGGCAGCGCCCAGAGCTCGCCCAGGGTGAGCACTGCCACCTGCTGGAAGGCGCTCACGAAGCCGCTCACGTTGGCGAGGTCCACCCGCCCCTCGGTGTGCGAGATCAGCGTGATGGCGAGCTCGTACACCCGCGGATAGCCCGCAAGCGGGCCCTCGGCCAGCTCCGGGAGTTCCCGGTAGTAGCCGCGCGGCAGACTGTCCCGCACTTCGTCGATGTTTTCCCGCAGGAGATAGTAGTTGTCGAGGAGCCATTCACCGGCGGGGCTGATGTCGCCGCCCTGGGCCGCGGCCGCGGTGAGCCGCTCACGGGCATCCTCGAGGATCCGGCGCGTCCGGATGAGGCGGGCGAGAAGTGGCGTCCGCCGTCGCCCGCGCCGGCGGGGGACCAGGCGTTGGGCGCCGGCCACCGCTTGGGCCCGTTCCCCGAGGTGCTCGGCGCCGAGCAGCTCTCCCCGGATCGGCCCCGCCAGCAGGTCCTCGCGGGCTTCCGCGCGCGAGCTCCTGAGGTGGTCAAGCAACCGGCGGGCCTCGAGTAAGGTGATGGGGGACCCCCTGGGGCGGACGCGTGGCGGGAACGGCCCGCAACCGCGATCCGGTGCGGCAGTCTACGCTGGCAGTATAGGGGGGGTGGACCGATGTGGGAATCTGGCCGGCACCCGAGTTGTATGGCCGGGGCCCAGGGGCCTCTGAGGCCGCGCGGCGCGGCCCCTGAAAAGAGCACGAACTCGCGCGCATCAACCTGGCCGTGGGCGAGTTGAAGGAGACCGCCCGGTGGCAAGAAACTGACGCACGACGGATTCGATGCTAGGTTTCAGGTGCCCGGCATCTGCCAGGATCCCTCAATGTCCCAATTCCAGTGCCCGAAGTGCGGCTACAGCGCGCTGGACGTCGCGACCCGATGTCCTCGCTGCGGAGAGCCGTTCGAGAGCCGCTTCTGGCAGCGCCCGTCCCCCGGCCCGAGGCGCCGCCGGATCCCCGCCGGGGTGATCGTCGTCGGCGCGTTGGTCGTGATCGTGGTGGTGAGCGCCATTCAAGGTGAGCTCGAGGTCGCGGTCAAGCCGTCCTCCCCCCGTCCGACCGTGAGCGCGCCTGCGCCGGCCCCGCCATCAAAGACCCAGCCATCGCGCGACTCGGCGATCCCCGCAGTCAGCGCCAGAACGAATCCGCCGGCCGCCGCGCCCCTCGGCCACGGGCGGGGGGAACGCCGCTACGCGAGGACGTGGGTCAACATCCGGGCGCGTCCCAGCGGCAAGGCGCCCGTGGTCCTGGTCCTGAAGCCCGGTGAGCCGGTCATGGTGGATTCGCTCAGCCAGGGGTGGTATCGGGCGGTGTCCGACGGACAGAGACTGGGTTACGTGGATCGGACTCTGGTCGACCCGGTCCCGAAGGCGACACCGCGCTGACCTCGTCGCGAGCTCTCGCGACGGTTCCGCTGGTCCTCCTCCTCCGCCCTCCGCGCCATTCACCAGCCACCACCATCGAGCCTGTCATGGACCCCAATACGTCCCCCGCCTTGAGCCGCCGAGGCTTCATCGGGTTGGGCACGCTTGCGGCTGCCGCCTCGGTCTTTCCCGCGGCCGGCCATGCCGAGGCGCCTTCAGATCCGCTCCCGGAGCCACCGAAGTTCCCGCTCCAGGAGATGTCCATCGCGGGGCTCCAGGATGGAATGCAACGAGGCACGCTCACCTCGCGCGGCATCACCCGGGCGTATCTGGACCGGATCGCGGCGCTCGATCGCAAGGGACCGACGCTCCGGGCGGTCCTCGAGACCAACCCCGACGCCCTTCTCATCGCGGCCCAGCTGGATGCGGAGCGGAAGCAGGGTCGGCTGCGTGGTCCGCTGCACGGGATTCCGGTGATCGTCAAGGACAACATCGACACGCATGACCGGATGCAGACCACCGCGGGCTCCCTCGCCCTCGAGGGCAATGTCGCGGAGCGCGATGCGTTCCTGGTCGAGCGGTTGCGGGCAGCCGGCTGCGTCATCCTCGCCAAGGCGAACCTGTCCGAGTGGGCCAACTTCCGCTCGACCCGTTCGTCCTCGGGATGGAGCGGCAGGGGCCGGCAGTGCAGGAATCCGTACGTGCTGGACCGGAGTCCCAGCGGATCCAGCTCCGGATCCGCCGCGGCAGTCGCGGCCAGCTACTGCGCCGCCGCGGTCGGGACCGAGACCGACGGCTCGATCATCAGCCCGGCGAACGTCAACGGCATCGTCGGCATCAAGCCAACCGTCGGACTGGTGAGCCGGGCCGGCGTCATCCCCATCGCTCACAGCCAGGACACCGCGGGCCCACTGGCGCGCACCGTCGCCGACGCGGCGGCGCTGCTCACCGCGATGGCCGGCGTGGATTCCCGCGATGCCGCGACGGCCCAGGCCGCAGACCACCTGAGCGGGGACTACCTGGCATTCCTCGACTCGGACGGGCTGCGCGGTGCCCGCATCGGCATTCCCTATCGACGCACCGGCGCCAGCCCGATCGTCGACGAGATCGTCGAGGCGGCGATCAGGACGCTCAAGGAGCGGGGCGCGGACGTCGTCGATCCGGCCGAGATCGAGACGGTCGCGGAGCTCGGCGGCAACGAAGGGGTGGTGCTGCAGTACGAGTTCAAGGCGGACCTGAACGCCTACCTCGCGACCATGCCGGCTGGGGTGGCCAACCGGACGCTGGCGCAGCTGATCGCCTTCAACGAGTCGCACCGGGACCGCGAAATGCCGTACTTCGGCCAGGAGACGTTCATCGCCTCCGAGGCGCGGGGACCGCTGACCGATCAGGCCTACCTCGATGCGCGGGCCGCCTGCGTCGAGCTCACCCGGGCCAAGGGCATCGACGCCACCATGGACAAGTTCGGGCTGGACGCGTTGATGGGCCCATCGGGCGGGCCGGCGGGACTGGTGGACCTCGCCACACTGAGCGGCGGCGGAGGCCCGGGCAGCAGCCGGTTCCCCGCGGTCTCCGGCTATCCGCACATCACCGTTCCGGCCGGGTTCCATCTGGGGCTGCCGGTGGGCATTTCGTTCTACGGCAGGGCATGGAGCGAGCCGGTCCTGATCAAGCTCGCTTATGCGTTCGAGCAGGCCACCATGGCCCGCAAGGCCCCGACCTATCTGGCGACGCTGGCGTTGAGCTGAGGCCATCGGCCAGCCGCCGACGATCCCGGCTCACTTCGCCATTCTGGCCTTCGCCCGCCCGGGGGGAGTGGGGGTGGGCAGGGTGATGGGCCGGTCTATCTGCGTCTTGAGTACGACCGTGGTGTGGGTCTGCTCGACGCCATCGATCTGCCGCAGCCGTTCGATCAGCTCGACCAGCGCGTTCGTGTCCGCGACCCGCACCTTGAGGAGGAGCGACAGGTCGCCCGCCACCGAGTGCGCCTCCTCGATCTCCGGGACGGCCGTGAGATCCTTGATCAGCTCGGAGCAGGGCCTGGTACCGCGCAGGCCGACGAAGGCGAGCACGCCGAGCCCGACCGCGCCGGCGTCGAGGTCGACGGTCCAGCGGCGGATGACCCCGTCGCGCTCGAGGCGCCGCAGCCGGTCATGCACGGACGACGGAGCCAGGTGCACCAGACGGCCGAGATCCTCGAGCCGCTGGGCCGCGTTGCGTTGCACCGCGTCGATCAGGAGCAGGTCGGTAGGGTCCAGAGTCATCGTGGCCTCGTGTGGGACCGAAATAATTTCGGTTGGTTTGCCGAATCTGGCAATGCCATTGTAGTTTGTGCCGCATTGCCATAAGGCGTACGGCCCTGGAGGAACCACGCGGGCCCTGCCGGAACGGAATGGTCCGGCGCTCCTCCGGGCCGACCAACCCCGGACCCCATGATCACCGAGTCGCGCGTCAGCACCTGGCTCCTCATCGGCATCCCCGGCCTCATCTGGGGCGCCTCCTTCCTCTTCATCGCGGAAGGTCTCGTCGCGGTCGGGCCGACGGGCGTGGCCTTCGTGCGGATCCTCGTCGGGTTCGTCACCCTGAGCCTCTTCCCCGGAGCCTGGAAGGGAGTGCCGCGGTCCGCCTGGGGGGCGATCGCCCTGGTCGGGCTCCTCTGGTTCGCCTTCCCCCTGACGATGTTCCCCTACGCCGAGCAGCGCGTGTCATCGGCGCTGGCGGGGATGCTGAACGGCGCGAATCCGCTGTTCACCGCCGTGATCGCCTCGGCGCTGGCGCGGAGACTCCCCGGGCGTCGGATTCTCCTGGGACTCGGAGTCGGCATGCTCGGCGCGGTGTTCCTGGCACTCCCTTCGCTCGGCGAGGGGGCGAGCAGCACGGTCGGGGTGGGGATGATTCTCGCGGCCCTCGTGTCCTACGGGTTCGCGCTCAACCTCGCGCGGCCACTGCAGCAGCGGCACGGCGCAATCCCGCTCATCTGGCGGGCGCAGGGTGTGGCGCTCCTGCTCACCGCGCCGCTCGGCATCCCCGAGGTGCGGCACGCACACTGGAGCACGGGACCGCTCCTCTCGCTGCTCGCGCTCGGTGCGCTCGGAACCGCGGTGGCCTACGTTGTGCTCGCCTACGCCGCGGGGAAGATCGGCGCAACGCGCGCGGCGTCCTGCACCTTTCTGAATCCGCCCGTAGCGCTTCTCCTCGGCGTCGCCTTCCGGCACGAGCGTGTGGCCCCGCTCGCGGTCCTCGGCGGAGCGATCTGCGTCGCGGGGGCGTGGCTGATGAACCAGGCGCAGCGGCCGCTTGCCACTTCACAGGTGCCCCATGAATCCCCGAGTCCACTGAGCCAGGGCCGCACCGCGCTCGAAGAGCAATGATCCCAGCCATCCCGCACTTCCTCCGGCCATTTGCCGTGGCCGCGAGCATGCTGGATATCTGGCCGCATGTGGGTTGTGCTGACTGCGGCCGCTTTGCTGCAGGCCCCTGCTTCGCGGACGATCGGTCCTCGCGCCATCGTGAGGGAGGCCACTCGCGCCGTCGAGGCTGACAGCGCCATCGCCCTCGCGTCGCGGTGGACGTCCCTCCTCGACCGCGATTCCTCCACGAACGACGCGTTGCTCGGACTCGCTACCATCGCCCGGTTGTCCTACCGGTATCCCGAGGCCACACGGCTGTACCTCCGCATCACGTCCGAACGTCGCCTGAGGCAGGCGGTCGTGCCCTGGGCCTATCTGGGCCTGGCCAAGGCGGTTCAGACCATGGGGGACAACGCCGGCGCCGACTCGCTCTACCGGCTGGCGTGGCAGCAGGCGAGCGGTGACGGAGACTCCGCGGCATCCGCGCTCGCCCTGCTGGGCCGGTCCAGCACACAGCTCCGCATCGTCGGACCGATGGGCGCCCTCCCGCTGACGCCGATCTGGTCGTGCTCTCGGGCTGCCGCACGGCCGGCGGCGAGCTGGTTCGCGGGGAGGGTGTGGCGGGCCTGACCACGCCGTTGCTCGAAGCCGGCGCCCGTGCGGTGGCGACCACCGAGTGGCCCGTCGGCGATCGCGCCACCGTCCAGCTGGTGCTGGACTTCTACGATGCTCTGGCGGACGGGCGCCCTGCGGGAGAGGCCCTGCGGGCGGCCAAGCTCGCCACGCTCGCCCGTGGAGCCAAGTCCGCCGAATGGGCGGCCTTCGCTCTGGTGGGAGACCCTCTGGTGCGGATCCCGCTCCGGCGACCCCGCACAAACGCTCCGCTTTGGCTGGTGCTGGCCGTGGCCGTGACGGCATACTGGTTCTGGCGAGTGAGGCGGCACAGCGACGAAGCGGCCTCCTGGTCGCCCGGGAACCTGACGCGCAGCCACCAGCCATAACCCGGGCCGGTCGGCCAGCCACTTCGGTGGCGGGCGCGGCCTGCCTCACGCCGGAACAATGCAACCCACACGCGACACCAGAGGCCCGGCCTCCCCCCGGTGAGCTCTCGGTGGACTCGACCGGATGCCCTCCCGTGCTGTGCTCCATCTCACCTCTTCGCGCGCTGTGACGAGGTACAATTGGCGGAAGGCGAACGGAGACACAGCAGTAGAACGGAGGTAGCTCAGATGACTCACACAACCTCGAGCGGTGTACTCGTGCGCAGTCTCACCCTTGCCCTCGCAATCGCAGGACTATCCGCGCCTGCCGCGGCGGTGGCACAGAGCGACGTGCCCCACGCCATCGCCGAGTTCCAGCGGGCGGACTCCGGCATGGCCCGACTCTTCGCCGATGCCTACGGCTACGCGATCTTCCCCACGGTGGGCAAGGGCGCCATCGGCCTCGGTGGAGCCCGCGGCAAGGGTTGGGTCTACGAGAAGGGGACGCTCAAGGGCCGGAGCACGCTCACCCAGCTGACTATCGGGCTCCAGCTCGGCGGGCAGGCCTACCGGGAGGTGATCTTCTTCAAGGATGAGACCGCGCTCAAGGACTTCTGCCGCGGCAACTTCGAGCTGAGTGCCCAGGCTTCCGCCGTGGCGGTCACGGCGGGCGCGTCGGCCAACGTGAAGTACAACGGCGGCGTAGCCATCTTCACCATGGCGAAGGGTGGACTGATGTACGAGGCCAGTGTCGGCGGCCAGAAGTTCTCCTACAAGCAGCTGTGATTGGGAGCGGCGGCGACCGCTCGCCGAGGTGCAGGCGTGGTCGGATGGATCTGAAAGACAGAAGCGGCGTCCGGAACCTGATGAGCACGCCACTGTCCCGACGCCTCAGCCCGGTCCCGCCACTGCCCCTCGCCTGTCGGGGATTTGGGAAGATATTTCCCTCAGCCGCTCCAGCAGCCGCACCATCGCCCAGGTGTCGCGCTCGCAGTAAGCCAGCAGGTCCCGGCGCAACTGATCGCGATCCCGAACCTTGTGCGCCACGAACAGGAGCCGGGCGATCTCGACGCTCGCCACCTGGCCGTCCACGATCGCCAGGTCGTCGTAAGTCAGGTCAGGAACCATCGGGTTCAGCACCTGCTTGATGCTGAAGCTCCCGGCGAAGCGCGGGTGGTAGACGTTGTTCTGAATCACCGGGAGCAGATCCACCAGCTTGCCCTGCAGCAGCTGGAGGTCGGGGGCGAGATGCGGCAGCCACTCCGCCAGCTCCCTGATCCTCGTCCGCTCGAATGAGCTGTACATCACGATACGCTCCGCATCCCGGGTTGCCTCGAGCAGCCGAAGGGCCAGCTCCTCCCGCGGGTCTCCGGGACCTTCGGCGAGATACGCCCGGTGGCGATAGCCTCCTGGCGCCCCGGCGTCCTCCTCGTGGTAGCTGAACTGCACCACCACCTGGCGCCACGGTCCGACATCGGGCCACACCGGGAGGGCCCGGCTGATGGTCTCGAAATCCAGGAATCCCAGCCGGCCGTCGAACTCGCGCAAGGCGGCGCGAAGCCCCGGCTCCACGATCATCCGTCCGGTCTCCAGGGCCTTTCGCTGGCGCCGCTGGATCTCGGAGAGTTTGTAGTCAGCCGGCAGGTCCAGCACCCGGCGGATGCCTTTGAGCACCAGCGCCCATTTCTGTTCCCTATAGGCGCGGTACAGGGTCCAGACGTGGTGCTGGCCGGTGGGAAAGCAGCGGTCCCAGAAGGGACACTCCCGCTCGATCATCCAGCAGTGGGTACCCACGCGGACATCGGGCTGGCGGCCCGACAGTGCCGCGAGCTGTTCCTCGATCATCCCCGGGATCCGGGCCTGAAAGGCCTCCACCTCCGCGGTCACGTCTGTTCGCACGAACAGTTCTCCCCGGTCGGGGTGCCGGAAGTCGGTGTTGAGGTGCATCAGCTCCGCGCGGCGGATGTCGATCCCGGCACGGCGAGCTACCCAGGTCTGAATGGCGACGTCGGGGATGTGTTCGTCCTTGGTCCTGGTGGAGGACTTCACCTCGATGAGGGTGAACCCCTCGCCGGTCCGTTCGAGGACGTCGATGGCCGCATAGACCCGATCCTCGACGAAGGTCGCCTCGAACACCGCGGGTGCTCCCGCCTGGAGAGCCCGGCGAGTCGCCTCGACCCGGTCGGGATGATCGTGCGGCAGGTCGATCAGCACGCCACCGGCGAAGGCCTCCCGGGCCAGAGCGCCAACCTCGGCTCCCTGGTCGAACCGGTCCTGGAGCACCACGTCCACCTGCAGCTCCGGGGCGTCCTTCTCGTGCACCCGGAGCCAGAGCTGCTTGTGGCACTGCCAGCCGGCGACGAAGCGGGACTTCGAGAGGTTGGGGGCCATGGACGCAATGTAAGGAGGAAGGGGTGAGGGGTGAGGAGTGAGGAGTAAGGAGTAAGGAGTCATTCTGGCTTACCTCACTTCTCACTCCTCACTCCTCACTCCTTACTCGTTACTGCTCACTGCTGACCGGTCCGGCCTGCTTTCACGACGTCGACTCCCAATCAGTTGGGAATTTTCCCATGCATTTGGGACCGTCGTGGATTTCGTGGTTCCCGATGGCATCTCGCCGGCATGGTGTATCTCACATAGCCACAATGCTTTAGAGGACTGGAGTCGGAACAGCTTCGTGCCTGGCACCCGATCTGCCTTACCCAGTGGCCGAGAGCGATGATTGCCCCTTGGGATTCACGGCCGGATGGCCCCCTGGCGAGGATGACGGCAATGTCGGACGCAACCACCCAGAACCAGTTCGAAGCCAGCCGAGGTCCTTGGCCTCAAGCCGACGACGCTGGAGGCGCGGATGAAGAAGCTGGGGATAGTCAGGCCGTAGACGCGGACGGGCGGACGGGCGGACGGGCGGACGGGCGGACGGGCGGACGGGCGGACGGGCGGACGGGCGGACGGGCGGACGGGCGGACGGGCGGACGGGCGGACGGGCGGACGGGCGGACGGGC
>Ga0153915_10001648_pt1 | contig 20524 bp, 19 predicted proteins | sample Opewatmetagenome_2_FD_107003 | JGI IMG/M metagenome (GOLD analysis project Ga0153915, IMG submission 107003) | Freshwater wetland microbial communities from Ohio, USA - Open water 3 Core 3 Depth 3 metaG | ecosystem: Environmental > Aquatic > Freshwater > Wetlands | place: USA: Ohio, Lake Erie...
AGGTAGTTCAGCGAACCGACCTGGGGGAAGTCGAAGATCTCGAGGTTCGAGCCGAGGAGGCCGATGTTTTCGTAATCAAGCTCGGATTCGCGCCCTTCATGATCGTGGATAGTGATGCCGCAGCGCATCGTGCAGTTGGGGCAGCCGTAGGTGGCGATGCGAAGGTTGTTGAGGCGTTCGCCGTCGAGCTTCCAGGCATCCGGATGATGGGTCTTGCGGAAGTTCCGGACGGGGAGACCGGCCACTTCATTGCAGAAAGAAAGGACTCCGGTCGTGCCCTGGATGGACCAGCCGCTTTCCTTGTCGATCTGGCCGACCTTCTTCAGGTCGCCATGGCCCAGCGCTTTCATAGCCTGGGGATCGGCCTGCGAGATGGCCCGGCTGCCCTTGACGGCGATGGCTTTGAGCAGCTTCGAGCCCATGACAGCCCCGATGCCCGGTCGGCCGCCGGCCCGTCCTTCCAGGCTGCGGACGACGGCATAGCGGTTGAGGTTTTCTCCGCCCTGGCCGATGTTCAGTACACCGACGCCCTTGCCGTATTTTCGATAGATCCAGTCATTCGTGTCGTAAGTGCCTTTTCCCCAAACCTCTTCAGCCGGCAGGAATTCGACCTTGTCATCCTCGATATAGATCATGGTCGGCCGTTCCGCCTTTCCCTCGACGATCAAAGCGTCGTAGCCGGCCTTTCGGAGCTGTTCGGACACACGCGTGCCCAGGTTGCCGTCGCCATAAAAGCCTGTCAGCGGAGATTTCGCGGCGACGACCGCTTTCCCCGTGTTGGGAGCCGGGATGCCGGCGATCGGCCCGAGGGCGACGATGAACTTGTTATCCGGGCCCAGCGGATCGGTGCCGGGCTTGACTTCATCATAAAGGATTTTTACGGCGAAGCCCCGGCCGCCCACCCATTTCTTGGCGAAATCTTCGCTATACGATTCTTTTTTTGCGCTTTTCGTGGAGAGGTTGATCCTGAGGAAGTTGCCGGTCCAGCCGTTCATCCGATGGCCTCCATGAGAGCAAAAATATCCATATTAACGCCATTTATCCGATACCATAGGCCATTCTTTTAGTCAAGCAATTGCAAGCCCTCTATCGACATTCCAATTCTCCTGATTTGGTAAAACCTAAAAATGATTGGGACGGCCGTATTGCTATGTTCGATGTCGCCGGGCGATGCTTCGGACCCAGAAGAGAATGCCCGCGAGGCCGAGCATAATCACGGCCAGCACAGCCCGCTTATAATTAATCACATGCCCGACATGGTGCCCGATTCTGACAATCTCAAGGGTGTCGGCATGGATATCCATATCCCCTCCATGATCGCGGCAGACGGAATTAAAGGTACCCATGACTTTGACGATATCCCCTTCATGCAGATAGTTGCCGTAATAAGTGATTGTTCTAGCCAAACCAGCATCGACCCAGATGGCGTGCCCACTGTTGTATCCGCCGAGCTTGGCTCCCTCCTCGATGTTTTTCCACATGTAGGCGTCGTCGTTGACGTGGATCCAGCATTTCAGGCCACGCACCATGCCTTCCCCGACCGCTTCTCCCGTAAAAATGATTTTGCGGCCATTCCATTTTGCGGCTTCCTCGACGAGCGTCGTGCTGCTCGCTTCGACTGGGGCCGAAGACGAAGACGGCTGGTCAGCCGGATTTTTTCGCTCCGCGGTAGCTTGACCGGGAATCCCGGCTGCCATGATCTGGCCCAGGAGGGATAATGAGAGGCAGAGCATCAGGGCTATTTTCAACTTTTTTCTTGGCTGAATCATACGTTCCATTTTCATATCAGCGCCCCCTGAAAAGGGCGATGATATATCCTCCCAGGGCGAAAAGGCTCATGAATTCCAGCCTGCCGGCCCACATTTCCACGATATAGACAATTTTCAGAAAGGCGGGCATGGTCGGCGAAGTGACTCCGCAGGAGAGCCCTGTATTGGAACCGGCCGAGACTGAATCAAACAGGGCTTGAACCGGTTCATAACCATAGAAAACGCCAATGATCGCTCCCACGGCGTAGGTCAGGATGTAAAAAATCACGATCAACATCGCCGAATGAACGGCCGAATCATCGAGAACGCGGGTGGTGATGTGGTGCCACTTCCTGACCACATAAGCGCTTTCGGGGGATATCAAACGGCGTATGGTGTGGAGCATGGATTGGAAAATGAGACCCATTCGGATTCCTTTGAAGCCGCCTGCGGTCGAACAGGCGCTGGCTCCGATGGCCATGGCCAGGATGATGCCGATCATAGCCAAGGGACCCCACTGGACGACAAATGTCCGTGAATAAATGGTGCCGAACCCTGTCGTCGTATGCGCGCTGGAGACCTGGAAGAACATTTTTCGGAAGCTGGCGGCAATATCGGGATAGACGCCGAGCTTGGTCAGCCCGGCCGTGACAAGGAGCATAGCAATTGTCATGGTAATGAAGAAAGAAATGATCTCGATGTTTTTCCGGATCTCCGATTTTTTCCCTGTCCAAACCGCCCAGTGCAGGGCGAAATTGAAGGAGCCGACGATAAAGACGACGGCGCAAATGATTTCATAGGCCAGCGAGTGGTAATAAAGGATGTTATAGGACTGGGGGGCAAAACCTCCCGTTGACCAGGAGCCCATGAAGACCCAGACGGCATGAAATAAAGCCCTGAACGGAGATTGGCCCATGTTCATGCCTACAGCCCAAAGGGCCGCGGAGCCGACGACAAGGTAGGTCAAGGAAATCAGCCATATGGCCCTGGCCGTCTGGATGACATTAGGGAGAAGCCGTTCGTCTTTGCCCTCGCCGACATAGATTTTATATGCTCCGGCCGTCCCCCGGATGAGAAACGTCAGTGCAATCACGATAATGCCCTGGCCGCCGGCATAGGTCAAAAGATGCCGCCACATGTTCAGCCCGTTGCTGATATGGTCCAGATCCTGGAGCAGGTACAGGCCGGTCGTCGTATACCCACTCATGATGTCGAACATAGCGTCGAGATAAGAGCCAAAATGACCGGACAGCCAATGAGGGATAGCGCCGATGGCGGTGGCCAGAATCCAGGAGAAACCGGCTACCACAAGTCCATGGGACCATGTCAGGTCTCGGGTTGTTTGGCAGAAGACTTCCGTGAACAGACCGATGACAAGACACACGGCGATGCCGAGAAGGAAATCAATGGCCGGGTTCCACTCCCCGAACAAGACGGAGACGACGAGCGGAACGACCATCAACAGCCCGACACCGATGATGATTTTGCCGCAGTAGAGGGCGATAACCTTGAAATCAGACAATCGCGGCCGGACGATCATTTCTTTTCTGTAGCTCCCTCGATCAGAGAATTAGGCTTTGTCCTCAAGAAATCAATTTGGGGATGGCCCACGCGATCAGGAAACCAATCCCCATCAAAAGAAAAATGGTCAGGACTTCGGTGATGATGCCGGAAAGATAGCGGCGGTAATTGCGCGGGTCCTTCAGGTTGAACGGGTCCAACCTCACTTTGAACGGCATCTCGGCCTCATCGAAGAATCCTTCATGATTTTTCCCAGTGCTTGCTGAAAACGCGGCTGAGCTCGTCTTCGTGTTCGATATCCACCAGGGCGATGATCCGATCTCCCGGTTCTATCTCGGTATTACCTCGGGGGATGATGACTTTGTCCTCGCGCATGATCGTCACCAGGACACTCTTCTCCGGAAGGGTTAATTCAGAAACCGTCTTATGGAAAACCTCTTGATCCCCGGCCGGGACGACGAATTCGACGAGAGAAAGATTGCCTTTCTCGAGAGTATGGAGGCGGATAATATCTTTCACCGTCATCTCTTCTTCGATCAGATGGCTGATGACGGAGGTCGAAGAAATTGCCCGGATGCCCAGGGCGTTGAAGACGGACTCGTTCTTTGGACTGTTGACCCGGGCGACGGCTCTTTTGACGTTGAAATTGACCCTGGCCAGTTGACAGGACACCAGGTTGTCGTCATCATTGCGGGTCACGGCTACAAAAACATCGGCATGGCCGATACCGGCGTCTTCTTGAGCTTGCGGATCGCAGCCGTCGCCTTGGATCAATAGGACATTCTGGGGCAATTCTTCGGACAACTTCTCAATAACATGGGGCCTTTTCTCGATAATCGCGATGCTGTGTTTTTTCTGGAGAAGCGTCTGGGCTAAGAAGGATCCGACCTTGCCGCCCCCGTTGATCACAATATACATATTGTCATTTCCTTATGTATTTTGCTATTTTTGGGAAACTCAAGCTTTTGACCGCAGCCAGCAGAATGTCGCGGTCTTTGAGGATCGTCTCCCTCCAGGGCAGGAAGGTCGTCCCCTGCCGGGTGACCAGGCAGATCCTGAATTCATTGGGAATCTGGACGTCGACGACCTTTTTGTTATGGATCTCGGGTCCCGCCAGGAACTCGATCACCTCCAAGTCTCCCCGGATGAGCAGGTGCTGGCCGACGCCCTCGATCAATCTGTCCATGATGGCCTGGACTGTCATCCGGGTGCCGCTGATATAATCGATGCCAAGATACTGCATGGTCGGTTCCCGCTCGGGAAGATAAAGGCGGGCCACGACTCTCGGAACATGATAGAGACGTGAAGCGATCTCGGCCGACATCGTGTTAGCGCTGTCCGAGTTTGTTACAGCGGCAAAGGCCTCGCATTTTTCGATCCCGGCATTTCGAAGGAGATCCTGATCATAGCCCAAGCCGCGTAAGCTGACACCATTGAAGGTCGTCCCCAAGCGTTTGAAAGCCTCTTTGTCTTTATCGATGACGACGACGTTATGGCCTTTTTGGGACAGGGCCGTCGCCAGGCTGGAACCGACACGGCCGCATCCGACGATTATGATATGCATCGGACTTTCCTCTAGGCGGAGATGATATTATAAAGGATTTAAGAAATGCAAACAGATTCGGCAAAAAGATTCTTCAGCTTGTCTTGACAAAAGCCTTTTGCTAAAATACCAGCGGATTTAAGAGATTATTCGATCAAAAAAAGCTCCTGCCAATCGGGTCGTTTCCTTTAACTGACAGAAAATAAATAAAATGAATGAAGCGCCTGAACAGATGACGGGGCCAGCCGGAGCCTCCCATGCCTGATGAAAACTCCCTTTTCCACAAGATCAAGCATGCTCTCATAGGCAAACCGCGGAGCATCAAGGATCCCGGGCTTTTTCACAAGCTGGCCCTGATTCCGCTCTTGGCCTGGATCGGTTTGGGTGCGGACGGGCTCTCTTCAGCGTCCTACGGCCCTGAAGAGGCTTTTAAGGCCCTTGGCAAGCATACCTATCTAGCCATCTTTCTGGCCTTAGCCACGGCCACGACAGTCATCATTATTTCCTACGCCTATTCGCGGATCATCGAATATTTCCCCTCGGGGGGCGGCGGCTATATCGTCGCCACCCACACGCTCGGAGAAAAGGCGGGCGTTGTTTCGGGATCGGCCCTCCTCGTGGATTATATGCTGACGATCACAGTTTCGATCGTTTCGTGCGGGGATGCCATTTTCAGCTTTTTTCCAATATCCTACCAGTCTTATAAGGTTCCCTTTGAGATTTTCGCTATTATCTTCCTCGTCATCCTGAACTTGAGAGGCGTTAAGGAATCCGTAACGGTCCTAGCTCCGATTTTCGTGGTCTTCGTCATTACCCACATCATCCTGATCGGCTACGGAATATTTTCTCATATCCCGCAGATCGGTCCCGTAGCCCATGCCATCCGGTCGGATTTCAAGCTCGGCTTGGCGACGCTCGGCGGCGGCGGCATGCTTCTCTTGTTTTTAAAGGCCTTCTCCATGGGAGGGGGAACCTATACGGGAATCGAGGCGGTCTCCAACGGCCTTCAGATTTTGCGCGAACCCCGTGTCCATAACGGCAAAAGGACCATGCTCTATTTGGCGACATCCCTGGCGGTCACGGCCGGCGGAATCCTGGTCTGCTACCTCCTCCTGGGGGTCGAGCCCATGGCAGGACGCACGCTCAATGCCGTCCTGGCCGGCAAAGTGTTTGCCCCCTGGAGCATTGGCAGTTTTCTGGCCTTGATCACGATTTTTTCCGAGGGAGCACTTCTCCTCGTCGCCGCCCAAACGGGATTCGTGGACGGACCAAGAGTCATGGCCAATATGGCCGTCGATTATTGGTTTCCGCACAGGTTCGCTTCGCTATCCGACCGTTTTAGCATCCAGAATGGCGTGCTTCTCATGGGCGGGGCGGCCATTTTCCTTTTGCTTTACTCCCACGGCTCCATTACGACTCTGGTCGTCATGTATTCGATCAATGTTTTCCTGACGTTTTCCCTCTCCCAGCTCGGGATGTCCAGGTTTTTTATTAAAAACAGGCGCAAGGATGCCAAGTGGAAGAAGCATCTTCCTGTTCATCTCCTGGGCCTGGCCGTTTGCTTGACCGTCCTCGTTATCACTTCGATTGAAAAATTCGCTTTGGGCGGCTGGCTGACCTTTCTGATCACGTCGGTCGTGATCGTCCTCTGTTTCCTGACGCGGGCCCACTACAACAAAGTCCGGGGCGGCGTCAGGGAGCTGGACGACCTGCTTTTAAACCTGCCTATCAAGGGCCCGGTTAACACGGCGCCCGTCAATCCCAAAGAGATGACGGCCATCCAGCTGGTCAACGGCTATAACGGTTTTGGCGTTCACACCTTTCTCTCCGTAACCCATAATTTCCCGGGTGTCTATAAGAATTTTATCTTTGTCTCCGTAGCCGAAGTGGACGTCGGCTCGTTCAAGAGCTCGGACGCAGTATCCTGCCTGGAGGGTGGAGTTTGCGATGCCCTGAGAAAATATGTGGAGCTGGCTAGAAAACTCGGCTTTGCCGCCGACTTCCAGTACGAGATGGGAACGGACATCGTCCAGACGGCCAGCCGTCTTGTCGAATCGATCGCCAAAAACTTTCCGCGGTCTACGGTGTTCGCCGGCCAGTCTGTCTTCCGCCAGCCGGGACTTATCCATAGATTCATGCACAATGAGACGGCTTTTGCCATCCAGCGGGAATTGCGCTGGAAGGGGATTACAACGGTCATCCTGCCCATTCGTATTAATATATAGAGGCACGGTTAAGCCTGCCTCCTAGATTCCGATGGAGGAGTGCCCATGGCAGCCAAAAAGCTTTATCGGTCATTGACCCAGAAAATGGTGGCGGGAGTCTGCGGCGGCCTGGCCGAATACTTTGATATCGATGTCTCGATCATCCGCCTCATCTTTATCGCCATTGCCCTAGCCAGTGCCCTGATCCCCATGTTCATTTTCTACATCATCGCCTGGATCGTCATCCCCACCCAGGCCGCTTCCCCTCCGGCCGTGGACAAAAAAGACTAGAAAGCCGAGTTTTTAATTGACTTAGGGGCGTATATCCGATATAAACTATTCGTCTTCGGCAGACGGCCATGATCGAAAAAGCGGACATCACCTTCAAGCATATCGCCCTGGAGGGCGTGTTCAAGTCCGGGAAAGCGAAGCTGGCCTCGCTGCTGGCCCAAAAAATCGGGGGCAAAATCATCCTAGACAAGGCCGAAAACCCCTATCTCAAGGATTTTTATGACGAAAAAGAAGGCTCGGCTTTTCTAGCCCAGCTTGTCTTCCTGGTTAACCGCTATCATCAGCAGGTCCGGCTTATCCAGAGGGACCTGTTCGAGGAGCGGATTTTCTGTGATTACATCTTTGAGAAAGACAAGATCTATGCCTACCAGACTCTCTCCGACGAGGAGCTCATCGTCTACGAAAGGATCTACGGCGTGCTGGCCGAGCGCGTACCCAAGCCCGACCTGGTCGTCTATCTCCAGATCTCGCTCTCAACCCTCCTGCGGAGAATATCCAAGGACGGCAGCGCCCTGGAAAAAAACATTTCCGAAAAATACCTGCAGGACCTGATCGAGGCCTTCGATTATTTTTTCTTCAACTACCAGGCTACGCCGCTGCTTGTGATCAAATCCGACGAATTGGACTTGACCAGCGAAGCGGATATCGAGGATGTGATCGAGCAGATCGGCCAGATGAAAAAAACGCCGCTGTTCTATGTCCCGCAGAGCTATGCCGGCAAGGATTTAAAGCGAAAATGACTTTACCCCAATCCCGCGTTCAAGGCGGGATGGGGAGAAAGGAAAGACCATGGCCGCAAACAACAACCAAAGAGTGACCATCCCCGTCCTGCAGTCCAAGAAGGCGAACAAGGAAAAAATCACGGCCCTGACCGCCTATGATTTTCCGATCGCTAGGATTGTCGACGATGCGGGGATCGACCTCATCCTGGTCGGGGATTCCCTGGGAATGGTCGTCCTGGGCTACGACAATACGATTCCCGTGACGATGGATGAGATGATTCACCACACCAAGCCCGTGGTCCGGGCTGTGAAAAGGGCTCTCGTCATCGGGGATATGCCCTATTTCTCCTTCCATCTGTCCACGGAAGAATCCGTGTTCAATGCCTCGCGGTTTATCAAGGAGGCGGGCGCCCAGGGCGTCAAGATTGAGGGCGCATCAAAGAAGCGCCTGAAGCTTATCGAGAGCCTGGTGGAAGCGGAAATCCCCGTCATGGGGCACGTCGGCTTGACGCCCCAGTCCATCCATCATCTCGGCCAATTCAAGGTGAAAGGGAGCGAAAAGGAAGAAGCCATGAAGGTGATCCAAGACGCCGTCAGCCTGGAAAAAGCGGGCGTATTTTCGGTCATCCTGGAATGTATTCCCATGGAAGTGGCGGGCATCATCACGGAGAAGTTGAGGGTTCCGACGATCGGCATCGGAGCCGGTCCCCGGTGTGACGGCCAGATTCTCGTCTTTCACGACCTGGTCGGCTACTCCAGCGGTTATCTTCCCAAATTCGTCAAAAAATATGCCGACCTGCATGGGATCATCAGCCAGGCGGTGGGAAAATATAAGGATGATGTCCAAAAAGGCGCGTTCCCGGACGATGAACATTCTTACCATCTCAAACCCGAGGCGGCCCGCCTCATGAAGAAAACATAAAGAGCATGAAAATCATCACGACGATTCCGGAGATGAAGGCCGTTATCAGGGGGCACAGGTCCCAGGGCCGAACCATTGGGCTTGTGCCGACCATGGGCTTTTTGCACGAAGGACACATGAGCCTTGTCCGGGCCGCCCGAAAAAAGACCGACGTAACGGTGGTCAGCATTTTTGTCAACCCCACCCAGTTCGGGCCAGAAGAAGATTTTAAGGCCTATCCCCGGGATATCAACCGGGACTCGGCCATGCTCGAAAAAGAGGGGGTGGATTTTGTCTTTTATCCCGAGGCCGGCGATATGTACCCGAAAGGGTATAAAACCTATGTCGAGGTCCACGACCTCGAAGACAAGCTCTGCGGCCGGTCTCGGCCGGGGCATTTCAGGGGAGTCTGCACGGTCGTACTCAAGCTATTCCAAATCGTCGAGCCGGATTTTGCCTTTTTCGGTGAGAAGGACGCGCAGCAGGCGATCATCCTGGGTAAAATGGTCCGCGACCTGAACCTGGGTGTCCAGGTTGTTGCCCTGCCTATTGTCCGCGAGCCGGAAGGACTGGCCATGAGCTCGCGCAATACATATTTAAGCCCTGAAGAACGGCGAGCGGCGCTCGTCTTGGCCAAGAGCCTTAAAGAGGCCAAGAGGCTGATCGATCACGGCGAGCGAAGGACGGATGTCATCCTCGGCAAGATGCGGGCGATGATCGGCCAGGAGCCCTTAGCAAGGATCGATTATGTCGAAGCCGTGGACACGGAGGAATTGGAGCCCGTCAAAGAGCTCGGCGAGGGAACGCTCATCGCCCTGGCCGTCTATATCGGCAAGACCCGATTGATCGATAACATGATTGTCCATTTAGAAAGGTAGAGATCCATGAGACGAACACTCTTAAAGTCGAAAATTCAAAAAGCCGTCGTCACCGAAGCCAATTTGGATTATGAGGGAAGCCTGGGCTTGGATGCGCGCCTGATGAGGGAAGCCGACATGATTCCCTACGAGAAAATCCATATCTACAATATCACCAACGGCGAGCGGTTTTCGACCTACCTCATCAAGGAAGAGGAAAATTCAGGCCGAGTCGTCATCTACGGCGCCGCCGCTCACAAGGCCGGCCGGGGCGACGAGTTGATCCTCGTTTCTTTTGTCCAGCTAGAAGAGGACGAGATCGAATTCTTCATGCCCAGGATTATCATCCTGGACGGAAAAAATAAAATCAAAGAAATGCGATAGACAAGCCACCGCACTCGCAAATGGTTCGACCTCAAATAAAAGCATTAATATCCGCTTTGCGCACTCCATAAATAAGAACGGTCGCGGATTTTTGAAAATAATTTCCGGAGAAGGCAAAGGATCAAGCGGTTGCCTTTAGGGCCGCGGTGAGCGAGGCTTCTTCCTCGATCGTCCGCTTTAAATCGTTCATGAAGCGCGCCGCTTCCGCTCCGTCGATGACCCGGTGATCAAAGGACAGACAAAGGGGGAGCGTCTTTTTCACTACGACTTGGCCGTTCTCAGCCCGGACCCTGTCGATGATCTTCATCGTGGCCAGGATGGCGACCTCGGGATAATTGATGATGGGCGTGGCGGCCTCGCCGCCGATCATCCCCACGTTCGTGACGGAGAATGTCCCGCCCTTGAGGTCGGCCAGGTCCAGGCTGCGGGCCCGGGCTGCCTCGGCCAGGTTCTGAATTTCCTCAGCGAGATCGAACACCGATTTTTGATCGGCGGCTTTGATCACGGGCACGATGAGGCCGTCGGGAATGTCCACGGCGATTCCGATGCCGTAATATTTTTTAATGATGATCTCTTCCTCTTCATCATCCAGGCTGGCGTTCAGCATGGGATGGAGTTTGAGCGCCGCGATGAGGGCTTTGACGAGGAAGGGAAGATAGGTGAGCTTGAGGTTCTTGGCGGCGGCCTCCGGCTTCATCTGTTCCCGGACCTTCGTCAGTGCCGTAGCGTCGGCCTCATCGAAATGCGTGACGTGGGCCGCCTTTGAGACGGATTCCGCCATTCTTCTAGCCGTGGCCCGGCGGACGCCGCGGAGGGGCAGCCGTTCGAGGGAGCCGTAAAAATCGAATTTCGTTTTAATTTTTATAGCAGGCTTGGCAGGTCCTTGAGCGGCCATTTCCTTGGCGGCGCGGACATCTGCTTCGGTGATCCGCCCCTGGGGCCCGGTCCCTTGAATGGACGACAGGTCAACGCCGATCTCCTGGGCGAGCTTTCGGATTTTCGGCGTGACCAAGGGCTCGCCGGCGAGAGCCGCGGCTCCTGCCGGCCGGGTGATCGCAGCGGCAGGCCTCTCGGCAGCCTGAGCAATGGGCGCTGGGGCGGCTTCCCCAACCGCTTCGCCTTTCTCACCGACCGTGATGAGAACCGCTCCGACTTTGACGATGTCCTTCTCTTTAAAGTGAAGCTTGAGAACGGTGCCCGCGTAAGGAGAGGGCATCTCGACAATGGCTTTGTCTGTCTCGATTTCCGCGATAGCCTGGTCGGCCTTGATCTCATCGCCTTCTTTCACCAGCCAGCGGACAATTTCGCCTTCGGTGATTCCTTCGCCCACGTCCGGAAACCTGAATTGTTTGGCCATGCTAGTGCCCCGTCTCATAAATTTTTTGTTCTAGTATATCGCAGAGCCGGGGCACTTCCAAGGGGGAGTCAAGCTCCCCCTTCGGCGCTCCGCTTCGCTCCGCTGAACCCCTGAGGGGGGCCACTCCGCCCCCCTCAAACTCCCCGGCGGTTGCGCGTTCAAAGGAGTATCTTTATTTAGGCAAGTTATTTGTGAGACGCGCAACTAAAACTCCATTAATTGACGGATTCCTTTGACGACACGCTCGGGGCCGACATAATAAAAATCCTCGGCCTTGGGGAGGGGAACGGTGATATCCTGCCCCGCGATCCGCAGGACGGGGGCTTCGAGGCTGAGCAGGGCGTTCTCATTGATCTGCGCCGCGAGCTCTGCCCCCAGGCCACAGGACTTGGGTGCCTCGTGAACGATCAGCGCCCGGCCCGTTTTTTTTACGGATTTGATGACAGTATCGGTATCCAAGGGAGAAAGCGTCCTCAAATCGAGGATTTCCGATGAAACACCTGTTTTTTCAGCTATTTCCGAGGCTTTCAGGACGACAGGGACCATCGCTCCCCAAGCGACTAGAGTGACATCCTTTCCTGCCTTGACAATGCGCGCTTCGCGGAGGGGAACTTCGTAGGGTTCATCAGGAATGTCCTGCTTTTCAGCCCGATATAATCTGGATGGTTCAAGATAAACAACTGGATCATCGCTTCGGATGGCGGCAGTGAGGAGCCCTTTGGCTTCGTAGGGCGTGGATGGGACGACGACCGTCAGGCCTGGGATCTGGCAAAAGAGAGCTTCCGTGCTCTCGGAATGGTGTTCGAGGGCCTTAACCCCGGCTCCGTACGGTGTCCGGATGACCATGGGAACGGTGAAGCGGCCACGCGTTCGGTTTCTGAGCCGCGCCACGTGAGAAATGATCTGGTTGAAGGCGGGGTAGATAAAGCCCATGAACTGGATTTCGGCCACCGGCCGAAGCCCGAAGGCGGCCATTCCGATGGCCGCGCCGACAATTCCGGATTCCGCGAGCGGCGTATCCATGACTCTCCGGGAGCCGAACTTTTGGAGGAGGCCTTCCGTCACCCGGAAAACGCCCCCGTCCACGCCGATGTCTTCTCCGAGGATTACGACTCGCGGATCCCGTTCCATTTCCTGGGACAGAGCCTGGTTGAGCGCTTGGACCATGTTGGAGATCATTTTCGGCCTTCCTTGAGAGCTCCTGCTAAATCATCGAGCTGCTGATTCAATTGAGGCGTCATCTCTTTGTAAGTATGGCGGAAGATATCTTCGGGAGAGGGAAGGGGAATGCCCTCGGCCACAGCCACGGCTTTTTCGACGGCTTCGGCCGCCTTTTCCTGGACGGCTTTCTCAAAGTCCTCATCCCAGAGCCCTTTGTTTTTGAGGTAGGCGCGGAACCTTGACAGAGGGTCCTTCTTTTCCCACTCTTTGACTTCGGCTTCCAGCCGATACTTGGAGGCATCGTCGGAAGTCGTGTGATGACCCATTCTGTATGTCACGGCTTCGATGAGCGTCGGACCTTGGCCTGCTCGGGCGCGGTCGAAAGCCTCTTTGGAGGACGCATAGACGGCCAGGACGTCATTGCCGTCCACGGCCATCCCCGGGAAGCCGTAAGCGACGGCCTTCTGGGCGATCGTCCTGGCCGCGGTCTGTCTGCTTCTGGGCGTCGAAATGGCCCATTGATTGTTGTAGCAGATGAAGACATTGGGCGTCCGGAAGACGCCGGCGAAGTTCAAGGCTTCGTGGAAATCGCCTTCCGAGGTCGCGCCGTCCCCGAAAGTACAGACGACGGCGATGTTTTTTTTCTGAATGTCGGCGGCCATCGCGGCCCCGACGGAGTGGGGGATTTGGGAAGCCACGGGAATGGCCAGCGGAAAAATATTGAGATCGTCCGGCGTCCTCATCCCGGCTTCGTTTCCCATCCAGTAGAGAAAGTAATCGGCGAGCGGATAGCCGACGGTCAAGTACATGCCCAAATCTCTGAAATAGGGAAAGACCCAGTCCTCTTTTTGAATGGGAAAGGCCGTCCCTACCTGGCAGGCTTCATGGCCGAGACTCGGCGCGTATGTTCCCAGCCGGCCCTGTCGCTGGAGCTTGAGAGCTTTCTGGTCGGCCGCGCGGGTCAGGACCATTAATGAATAAATTTTCTTGAGGTCCTCTTCGGCAAGCTCGGGCTCGAATTCGCTTTTGACACGGCCCTCTTCATCCAAGATCTGAAGCAAACCCCCTTTGAGAGGATCAAACTTTTCGATTAACATGAGCTCTCCTCCGTTAACGCATTTTTCATTGGCAAAAAGCGATATTGAGAAAGCGAGATCGAAAATTATTTATCAAAGCGTCTCCCTATCAAAAATAAAAAAATGCCCTTGCTGGAAATTAGTTTGGGGGAATATCGGCATTGATCGAGCTATGAATGATAACAGATGGGTGGCGCCGACCTGGGGCGCCCGAGCGCGCGGAACTGAAAAATATTTGGGGTGACCTACAGGGCTAAAAAATTTATCAGATTTTTCCCCAAATTTTTCAGTGACCCCGATGGGGCTGGTCGGCGACAAGACCCATCTTGACGAATTCCGTGACAAGGGCATTTTTTTATTTGGCCGCCCACTCCTTGAGCTTCTCATACTCCACCTCGCCGCAGACGGCGTCATTGGTTTCGGTGTTAAAGAAAGTGGGAACGCGCAGTTGGCCGCCGCATTTGGGGGCCAGGATCGGTCTGTACGAACGCATCAAGTCGGCGTTTTTCTCATCATGCCAGACCTCGAGCCGCTCGATGGACATGCCGGTTTCCTTCTCCAGCCTATCGACGAGAGGCATCATGGCCTTGCAGTGGGGGCATTCCCTGCCGTGGAACATGACATGTTTTTTCATGGGTTTACCTCTGATGTTTTTGGTCTTTTAATAAAAAGTCCGCACCAGCATTCTCCCTTGTCCACACCCTTATAGGTTTCATGAATGAGGAAATTGCAGGGGCAGACGATTTTCAAGTCTTCGTCAAAATCTTTGGCCATGAGCCGGCAGGGGCAATACTTCAGGCCGTGATTGCGCTCGTTGTTGAAGATGCCCTCCAGGAGCAGGTCTACCTTCGCCCTGTCCGGGTTGACCATAAATTCGTTGCTCTTAGTGAATTCTTGAATGGCCGTCATAAAATCGTCCTTCCTGAAGCCGGCTTCGGCCGCCGCCCCGCAGATCGTCTTAGCCTCCTGGGCAGAGATAAGGACGTAGGCATTTTTCACTTTGCAGGTCGGACAGACATCCGGGGATTTGACACCGTAATGAATGTCGTTGCAGACATAGCAGCGCCAGAATTTTCTCATGGCTGATCCCTCCTAGAACGAACGGAAAATATTGAATCCGATGCGGAAATCGCCGTCCTTGAGGAGGAGGTCTCCGCCGGAAACGAACTGATCGGACGTCAAGCCGAAGACATTCGAGACGAAAAATTGAAAAACATGCCCGCCGATCTTTTTTTCGAGGCCCAGGCCCCAGCCGGAACCCTTATCCTTATACCCCGACAGGACCGGAACCCATTCGCCGATGAGCGATAGGTCCTCCAGAAACATGAAGCGTCCTCCCAGCCCGAGGGCCAAGGTCCCCTTGGAATCGACATCGAAGTTATCGGTGTTCGTGGAATAGGCGGGGACAATCAGCAGCGAAAACCTGTTGCTCAATTGATGAGTAATGCTCAGCTGGATGTTGAGCTTGAAGTTGTCCGAATCGAACAGGCTCTTGTCCGGCTGGGATTGGGTGATCAAGCTTGTCCCGGCATGAAGGGCCGCGGAGAAGGGCAGGGTAGGTTTCTGTCCCTGCTCGAGGATTAACCAATGAAGGCCGAGCTCGACTTCCTGGAATTGATTGGTGCGGGACAGGCTGAGGCCGAGCTTATCGCTGATACCGTAGCCGAAGCCGATAAGCGTCGCCGCCGAGCCGTCCAGCCCAAAAAAAGCATCATAGCCGCTGCTGACGGGCTGATAGAACCGATGGGAAACGCGGAATAAAAAACGGCCCTTCTCAATCATCTGGGCCGTGGGGAGGTTGATGACCTGGGTTCCCCAGAAGGCCGGATCCTCAAACTTTTTTTTTTGCCCGTCTTCCGCTGGAGCCTGGCTGGCGGGAGCCATCGCCGGCGCGCCTTTCAAGCTGTTGATCCAGTCCTGGATGGATTGAATGTCGGCGTCCTTGAGGGGTGTCTTATTAAGCGGCATGCGCTTGCCCTCGATAGCCCGGTCGCCGCGGATTTTCATCAGGAGATAGCTTTTTGCCGGTTCCGCAGTATTGATGATCTTCAGGTCCGGCTTTTCTTTCGAGGGCACATTGATTGTGGATTGGACGATCTTGTCCGGCTCGAAGCTCATATTCATAGCCGGATATTTGCCCTGATGACAGCCGACCGCGCTGCAGTTCGTCCTAAAAATCTTTTGAACCGGCGGGGGGACGACGATATTTCCCTGGGCATAGACGAACGAAATGACGAGCGCCAGCCCAACGATGATGAACAGGCTTTGTTTTTTCATGGGCCTCTCCTCGACTTAATTCCTATAAATCCTATCGACTTATGATAATACGAAAACAAACTCCTGTCAACTCGTAAAAATATATTTTGAGAAGAGGGGGAGACGCTCACAAGGTCTTTAGATAGGCCAATAGGTCGGCGGCATCCTGACCGGCCAGAGAGGGAAACGCAGGCATGGCCAAATACGGCGTTTTGAGCTGCCTGAGGATATTCTCCGGAGTGGCCGGCCGGCCGCTCGCCGGCAGTCTGTCTTTTTTCAAAATCCCTTTTAAGCCAGGTCCCGATTTCCTGTCTTCCTTGTCGGCAAAATGACAGGTCCCGCATTGGCTCCGGAATATCTGAGCCCCGTTTTCAGTGCTGCCGAGCGAGACCGGCACGTCCGTCGGGGAGGAGGCGGCCGGTCGAGGATTGCTCCGCCCAGACCTCAGAAAATAATAGCCGGCTGAGCTTAAAAATAGCACGACCGCGAGGACCAAAACCGTCATGCCGAGGCTGGGGATGATTTTGAGAAATTGCCGGAAAAAACGGACGATGATGACTTTGAGGGCAAAAATGGCCAGCAGAAAGAGCGCCAGGTAGGTGTGGAAAACAGCCCTGAGCGAGATCTGATCGCCCGCTTTGCCCAGGTAGATAATGCAGATGACGCTCAAGACGATCAGAAGAGCAACGAAAGAGTACCCCGCGCCCTTATGGATTTTGCGGAGCTTTTCCGGGCCGGTTTTCCTCTCCATTTTTCCCATCAAGGTCAGCATGGCCAAAGCGGCGGTCAATGCCGCCCCAAGAAAAAAGATGGCGATGATAGATTTCAGGAGAAATAATGACATGATCGTTCGGCCTTTTTATCCCTCCTTGTTTGGGCGAGAGGGATGATGGCTTTTATTCCAAGCGGTAATTCGGGGCCTCTTTGGTAATCGTGACATCATGGACATGGCTCTCTTTAAGCCCTGCCGCCGAGATCTTGATAAACCGGGCCCGTTGTTGAAGCTCATCGATCGTTCGGCAGCCCGCGTAGCCCATGCCCGATTTCAGGCCGCCGACGACCATCTGAATGATCGAGGCGACGCTGCCTTTATAGGGGACCATGCCTTCGATTCCTTCGGGAACGAGTTTTGCTTCAGGGGAGGACATATCCTGGAAGTAGCGGTCCCGGCTCTTGCCTTCCTTCATGACTTCAAGCGACCCCATGCCCCGGTAGATCTTGTAGGAGCGGCCCTGGTAGATGACGACTTCGCCGGGAGCTTCGTCCGTGCCGGCTAGAAGGTTTCCCAGCATTACGGTGCTTGCCCCGGCCGCGATCGCCTTGGTCACGTCGCCCGAATATTTGATGCCCCCGTCGGCAATGATGGGGATCTTTTTAGGGCCGGCGTTACGCCAGACCTCGGCAATGGCCGTGATCTGGGGAATGCCGGCTCCGCTGACGACCCGGGTCGTGCAGATGGAACCGGGCCCGACGCCGACCTTCAGGGCGTGGATTCCGAGCTCGATGAGGTCCTGAGCGGCCTCGGCCGTCCCGATGTTCCCGGCGATCAGTTCCTGATCCGGAAATTCCTTCCTGAGCATCTTGACCGTATCCAGGACGCGCTGCGAATGGCCGTGGGCGGTGTCGACGACAAGGACATCGACTTTGGCCTTGATCAAGGCCGCGGCCCTGTCCCGCGTGTCATCGGCTACGCCGATCGCCGCTCCGACGCGGAGCTGGCCCAGGCTGTCCTTGGCGGAAAACGGATATTGGATCCTCTTCAGGATGTCCTTGTAAGTGATCAGGCCCTTGAGGTGGAATTTCTCGTCGACGATTAGAATCTTTTCGATCTTGTGCTTGTGGAAAAGCTTTTCGGCCTCGGCGAGGGACGTCCCGACGGGCACCGTCACCAGCTCTCGGGTCATGACTTGCTCGATGGGCAAGTGGACCCGATTTTCAAAGCGGATGTCGCGGTTGGTCAGGATGCCGACCAGCTTGTTTGCCTCATCGGTGATCGGGAGTCCCGAGATCCTGTATTTCTGCATGACCTCCTTGGCCTGGAAAATCTTTTCCTGGGGCTTCATGCTGATGGGATCATGAATCATCCCGCTCTCGTGCCGTTTGACTTTGTCCACTTCGTCGGCCTGGTTTTCGATGGGCATGTTGCGATGGATGATCCCGATACCGCCCTGCTGGGCGAGGGCGATTGCCATTTTCGATTTGGTCACGGTATCCATGGCCGAGCTCGCCACGGGGATATTCAGCTGGATATTCCGGCTCAGCTGGGACTGGATGCTGGCGTCGGTAGGGAGGACAGCGGATTTGGCTGGAAGAATGAGGACGTCGTCGAACGTCAAACCTTCCACAATTTTCTCATCCAGCATGGCTCCTCCTTGTCATTTCTTTTTTCGTTTTTTCGGGATCAGCGATCGGGCCTGCTGGGCCTTTCGGCCCGAGGCCTGCTGGGGCTGCCGGTAATACATGGGCGTCTGCCGCCGCTGGGGCATCTCCACGTCCGGCTGCCGCTCTGTCACGGGCTGGATCAGGAAGAGGTAGCGGATCGTGTCTTCCTCGATCCTGTCCATCATCGCCTGGAACATGTCATAGCTTTCTTTCTTGTATTCAATCAGCGGGTCGCGCTGCCCGTAGCCCCGCAGCCCGATGCCTTCTTTCAGATAATCCATTCCCAGGAGGTGGTCCTTCCATTGGGTGTCGATGACTTGGAGAAGGATGATCCGCTCGAATTCCCGCATGGGGCCGGGGCCGAGCAGCCTCTCTTTCTCGCCGTAAGCGGCGTGCAGACGGCCGAGGATCTTTTCTCTGAACTCGTCAAAACTCACAGCCTGCCAATCGATTTTCAACTCTTCGAGGTTCACTCCGAACTGGGCGCCGACGGCTTTTTGAAAAGCCTCGACCTCCCATTCGTCGGGATCCTTGTCTTTATTGGTGTATTGGTCCATCTGCCAATCGACGAGCGTCTCGACGAGCTCCTGGATGTATTCTTTCATGTCCTGCCCCTGGAGGATGTCCCGCCGCTGCTTGTAGATCGTCTCCCGCTGCTTGTTCATGACATCGTCATATTCCAGGAGATGTTTGCGGATGGAGAAGTTCTGGCCTTCGACTTGTCTTTGGGCCCGTTCAATGGCTTTGCTGACCATGCGGTGCTCGATGGGCACCCCGTCGCTCATTCCGATCCTGGCCATCAAGCCCGAGATCCGGTCGCTTCCGAAGATGCGCATCAGGTCGTCTTCCAGGCTGAGGAAAAAGCGGGAGGAACCTGGATCTCCCTGACGGCCGGCCCTTCCGCGAAGCTGGTTGTCGATGCGGCGGGCTTCATGGCGTTCCGTGCCGGTGATATGAAGCCCGCTGAGGGCGACGACTTTTTCATGCTCGTCTTTGGTCACCTTCGTCGCCTCGCTCAGGGCTTTTTCCCACTGCTCTTTGGTGGCTTTGAGCGGGTCGACGCCGGCCCTCTTCAGCTGCTCTTTGGCGATGGCCTCCGGATTGCCGCCCAGGAGAATATCCACTCCGCGGCCGGCCATATTGGTGGCGATCGTCACCGAGCCGATCCTGCCGGCCTGAGCGATGATGGCGGCTTCCATCTCGTGGTATTTGGCGTTGAGGACGACATGCTTGACCGCCTTCTTCCTGAGCAGCGAACTGAGGTGCTCCGATTTTTCGATGGAGACCGTGCCGACCAGGACGGGCCGGCCTTTTCTGTTCAACTCCAGGATTTCATTCAAGACGGCTTCCCATTTCTCCTCGGCCGTCCGGTAGACGACATCCGGGGCTTCCAGGCGGATGAGCGTCTTGTTGGTCGGTATTTCTACGACGTCCAGCTTATAGATGTGCTGGAATTCGGCGGCTTCGGTGGCCGCCGTCCCCGTCATCCCGGCCAGCTTTTTATACATCCTGAAATAATTCTGGAAGGTGACGGTGGCCAACGTCTGGTTTTCTTCTTCGATCCGGACCCTCTCCTTGGCTTCCAGCGCCTGGTGGAGGCCGTCGCTGTAGCGGCGGCCCGGCATCAGCCGTCCGGTGAACTCGTCGACGATGATGACCTGCCCGTCCTTGACCATGTAATCGACGTCCCGCTTGAATAAATAGTGGGCCTTGAGGGACTGGTTGATGTGGTGGACAAGGTCCATGTGGGCCAGGTCGTAGAGGTTCGTGACGTTGAGGAATCTTTCAGATTCGGACACGCCGTCTTCCTGGATGGAGACGGTCCTCGTCTTCTCGTCCACCGTAAAGTGCTTGTCTTTATGGAAGCGGCGGATCAGTTGATCAACCTTGTAATAGAGATCCGTGGATTCTTCGGTCGGGCCGCTAATGATCAGCGGAGTCCGCGCTTCATCGATCAGGATGCTGTCCACCTCGTCGACGATGGCGTAGTTGAACTCCCGCTGGACAAGGTCGCCGCGCCGGAATTTCATGTTGTCGCGCAGATAATCAAACCCGAATTCATTGTTGGTCCCGTACGTAATATCACAGCCGTACGCCTGCTGACGGTCGGAAAAATCGAGC
>Ga0153915_10001649_pt1 | contig 20509 bp, 25 predicted proteins | sample Opewatmetagenome_2_FD_107003 | JGI IMG/M metagenome (GOLD analysis project Ga0153915, IMG submission 107003) | Freshwater wetland microbial communities from Ohio, USA - Open water 3 Core 3 Depth 3 metaG | ecosystem: Environmental > Aquatic > Freshwater > Wetlands | place: USA: Ohio, Lake Erie...
GTTCAAGACCGTGAGATAGTTTATTCATACTTATCCTCGAAGAACGATAGGTTTCGCAAACGACTTCCAACGACCTAAACTTTCTTCTTCGAGATGATCTGCTCTAGACATTAAAGTTTCTATCGAAAAATCCATCCCCGTGTTAGAATTCTGCTGGCCGCGTATCATCGCGATGGTACGCAGCAGGTACGCCTTCGCCAGCTTTATGAGATCACGTCTCTTTTGAAAATCGACGTCATCGACGTTCAGGCTGTAGTCTGCCCAGGTGATGCGAAGCACCGCGGGCGCGTTCATGAACCCGGTAAGCGTCCTCTTGTTACGATCTACCTTCACGAGCTTAGCGACGAGAAGGTTCTGCGTAGCCTGGATGTACTTACGGTTCATCATCTTGGCTTCCATCATATCCATGTCATACTGACCCTGGCCGAACAGCCCGCCGGCCGCGATAGACCAGTTGCGCTCGTTCATGAAGGGGGAGAGCGTCGGTACGTTCGCGACGCCGGAGTTGGGTACGATGCGCGCGTCGACCACGCTGACGGTGGTCACGTTCGGAAAAGGTATCGAGTAGTTCGAGTTTACCTCGACCTCCTGGACCGTCTTGATCGGAAAGTATGAAAAGTAGTCCATGAGCGCCGGACGCAGCACCACCTCGTCGACGTCATCGGGTCCTATCTCGAGGTCTTCGGGGGATACAACGGGCCAGCCCATCTCGGAGTAGATCATATGCCGGTCGACGTCAGAGATAGACACCGGCGTCTTTTCGTAGTAGTCACGGACCGCGGCAGAATCACTCATATAAAGATAGCCTAAAAGAAAAGGCGGCCTATCGGGCCGCCTTTTGTTTCTCAGAGAGATGATGCTACGTGATGATCCTCGAGACGGTGACCATCTTGCGCATCACCTTGACGGCCTTGACGTCGGTGACGTCATCGATGAAGATGACGGAGGTCTTGAGCACGCGACGTCGCATCATGCCGAACGGCGCCGCGAGCTCGGTGCCGGCGACGCGGGAACCCATGAGGCTGATCTCGTACGTGGGAGGCTTTCCCTCCTCGGGAGGCATCGGGGACTTGACCACCCTCACGCGGGCCGTCTTCATGAGGTCGAAGATGAAGCTGTCGGCCGTCTCCTCGACCTCCTCGCTGAACAGCTGCGAACCGTCCACCAGCTGGTAGAGACAGGGGATCGGGTTGGCGATCCGTCCTTCGTTGTCGAGCACGTCTTCCCTCATATCATTCCTCCAGGAGCGCCACGATGACGTGACGATCGTTCGGTCCCGACGCGTGAAGGTCGGCGGCGACCCCGTCGTAGTCGAGAGCGATGGTCAGGTTGTCGGTCTTGCCGAGGGCGTCGATCGCCTTGACGAGGTTCTTCGAGGAGAACCACGCGAACTTGTCGGCGACGAGCTCGGGGCTGATCACCGCGGGCAGCCGGCGTACCGCCGCGACGCCGTCCACGGCCTCGATCACGAGCTCGGTCTCAGACGCCGCGTAGACCTTGATGCGATTATGCGGCGCGGATCGGGTGAAGTTGTCGAAGAAGCGCAGCGCGTCGAGAATCGCCGAGCTCGACACCTCGACGGTGGTCGGGTGGTCGAACGCCTCGCGGAACTCGGGGTCGGACACGTCGGGCGCCTCGAGCAGGTTATCCTTGGACGCGAAGTTCACCCGCAGCGAGTCGTCGGTGGCCTCGAGGCGCAGCAGCCCCTCGTCCCACGAGAGCTTGACCTCGGGATAGGGAAGAGACGCGACCGCGCCCCAGAGCGAGAGGGGAATGTTCACATCCTTCACCGAGGTGCTGATCTGGCGGTCATACATCAGGCTACGGTCGGTGCCGATCACGCGGTCGCCCTTGATGAATACCCCGTTCACGGCGCTCATCACATCCTTCGAGGCGAAGGGCGCCGCGTCGACGAGGGCCGGTCCTACGGCGTTGTCGCCGGAGAAGGCGATGATGATGCTCGAAGGAAGCACCTTCTTGAAGGTGGGCCACTCGTTCTTCTCGTGAAGGGCGCCCAGGTCATATCGGCCGTCGGATGTGACGATGACGTCGCCGTCGAACGATATCTCGGGGTACTCGTTCACGATGGAGAAAAACTTTTCTCCGGGGATCATGATGTCGTCGAGCGCCGTCGCGGACTCGTTGGGGGAATCCCAGAGCAGGCTGAGGCTGATCTGTCCGGCGAAGCAGGACGTGGCGAACCTCAGCAGGCTGTTCTTAAGGTCTATCACGACGCTCGAGCCCTTCTGCTCGTTCAGCTCGGCGATGGCCGAGTAGAACCTCGAAAACTTTCGTAGCGGTAGCGTATCCAGCTTCACGCTCATCGATAACTCTCCTTTAGAGAACATCTTCTAAGGCTAGATTTCCCAAAGTCATAAAAAAGTTGGTATGTTTCAAAGCCCGGGCTATTGAAAACGGCTAAAGATCATCGGTGGCTGATACCCCTAAGATGCCTATATAATAGCAGAGGGAGGTCCTCTTGATAGAAAGAGACGCTGCGATCGTAACGATCGCGGTGATCGACCGCGCGCTAACGCGCGATCACGTGACCGTGATGATAAACGACGGCGCCGCGAGGCTGATGACCAAGGATAAGACCTACGCCATCATCGTAGCGCTGGTACCGTCTCTGGCCGCGAGGCTAACATCTCTCATGAGAGATGAGAAGAGCTTCATCGTAGACATCGGCGCGTCCGAGGCTATCGAGATGAAGATCGACGAGAAGATGAAGAGAGCCGAGGTCGTAGAAAAGATACGATCGGAGATGCGCGTCACCTCCCCTAGCGTAAAGACCGAGGCAGAACGACAGCGATACGAGTCGGGCGGCAGCGTGCGTGAGCTCTACGGCGCGTCTCGTTCCTTCAAGGCTCAAGACGACATGCTCGCGCGAGCCGCGAGGATCGGCGGATATGATCCCTCGAGCCGGCTAAAGAACGGCTCGTCGATCCGCCCAAAGAAAAGGTAGAACTACGATACGCGAGGAAATCTAGCACAGATATGAGAGACCCGAGACGGTACGCGGACCTTGGCTTCGAGGTTGGACCTAACGTTCCTCTCTTTAAGAGAAGATACCGGTGCCGCCGGAGCCGGGACGGCATCGTCGTAGGGTTCTCTCCCGTCGAGGAATGGTCTCGCGTCCGCGAGGGCATCGAGCTCTCGACCCTCTCGTTTTTTCGCGAGCAAGCGACGCAACAGCCTCGAGGCGAAGAGCCTTCCCTCGTCGTCGCGGCTCGCGTCGCGAAGGGGAGCAGTCTCGTCGTGTACGACGTAGACCAGCACGAGAGCGATGACGCCGCGGCCAGAGAGCGAACCTCCCGCGCTACCGATATCATCGTGAAGGACCTCGCGGCCGGCGACCCGAACGCGTGCGCCTACGTCGAGTATGAGACGTACGGCGCGGGGGCGCACGTGTACGCCGTGATCCGGTTCGATCCTTCGGTAAAGTCGATCACGCGTCACGCGCTCTCGGTGGGCATCGAGACGGGTTGCCGCATCGATGCCTTCTGCGCGGGGATCAAGCGCGCCATCGCGTTGCCGCGCTCTCACCGCTACGCTACCGGATCTCGCAGATCGATCGGCGGGTCTACCTGCCTGTCATGCTACGCCGACGTGGAGGACACGTTCGACATGATGCGGGCGCATCCCATGAAGGCTCCCGTGCTTCGCCGTGAGAGCGAGGAGCCCATGTCGTATCGTTACGTCAGCGACCGCGCCGAGCCTGTCCTAGACGACCTCGAGGAGGTTCGGTTCGGCCGTTGCGGCCGGCAGGACGCCATGGTCCGCATCGCGTTCGAGTCGCTCAGGAGAGGCGACGACGTCGCCGCCTATGCCGCGCGGGTCGCGGCGCTCGACGACGGGTCTCGTGACATATCGACGTGGAAGAGGCGCGGTTCGTTCGAGAGCGAGTGCGCGTCTCTCTACGCGTGGTGCGCCTCGAAGGCTAACTTCTACTCGTTCGCCGAGAGACCTGGTGACCCAGATGATAGGCCTACGTATGACCTATCCTACAGCCGTGACGTCTTAGATGACGACGAGTCGGAGCTGCTCGATCGAGCGGTAAGCCTCGTGCTCGATGACGGGCTGACCGTCCGCGCGAACGAGAGAGCTCGGTTCGCGGCGTGGGAGGTGCTCAGCTTTGCCCTGTCGAAAAAGAAGCATCTCCTAGACACGAGGCGACGATACGTAGGACGGCACGCCTTCCTAAACGCAGGCGTGCTGCTCGATACCAAGACGCTCGACAGGGTAGGCGCGTCGCGCGGGTTGTCCCACGTCGACGTACAGAACGGCGTCTTAGCGCTCGAGAGGCTAGGCATGCTAGGACCGGCCCTCGTCGATCCTAAGACGGGCCGGTCCTACTCGTACCGCGGCGCCCTCCGGTTCGCGAGGCACCGTGACGTGATGCTTCCCAGCGAGGCGCTGTCACGTCTGCTGGGACCCGCGGTGCTGTATCTCGTCGAGCGTCCCGACCGATGCTCGTGGGAGGCGGCCCTGCCTTCAGCCGACGGCAGGGGCCAGGTGCCCGACGTCGTCGAGGTCAAGGTGCTCGATGACGACCTACCCGTCTCGAGGCTGCTCGATGTCGATGACATCGTCTTAGGACGCATCGCGCGAGGCGAGGCTACGTGGCTCGATCGGCTCGAGGTTCGAGGCGCTCGCGAGAACCTGGTCTCGCTCTCGTCCGAAGCTGCCTACGCCAAGGTATCCTGCCCTCCTGTCGATATCGAAGATCCCGTAAGCCTTTATCCTGTACCTTCTATATCATCCCCGGACTGCCCTCCGTTAACACGTATATATAATGCTTTCGGCGAGCCTGGGGTACCGGAGATAGGTAAGTCGGTTTTTAGGTCCACGGGGCCGCCGGGCCGCCGATTTTTTAGAAATATCGTATGAGAACTATGACTATTCAAAATGTCCCCGCTCGAGGTCGGGGTTTTTCGGATCGTTGTGTATACGGAGGCGCTATGACAGAAGAAATCTTGCGCCAGGGAGACGAGGTTATGAACGGGGTCACAGGAGAGAAGCTTATCTTCGATAAGCTATCATCCTGGCCTAACCGCGCCGAGTGCATCGACTCGGAGGGTAAGAATATCTTTCCTATGATAAAGGACGTGGTGCTGCTGTCGAGGAGGAAGAGCGTATGATCGGAGAAAAGACCTGTTCCTACGTGGGCTGGGATCCTGACAAGAAGATGTTCGTCCGGTGCAGCGCCGCGGGACGGCTATTCATCGCGAAGGGAAAGGATCGCTTCGAGGTCGTATCCGCATCCGAGATAAACCGAGCGCGGGCCTGGGGCACCCGGTACGGTATCCGGAGATACAGGGAGACTGCTCTCTGCGCCGAACACGCGTACCTCGCCCAGATCGAGTGCGTTCCTGCGAGCCTGATGAACGAAAAGCTGATCTCCGACGTCGAAAAAGAAGACGAGCTCGCTCTCGCCTCGCACGCGGCGGGGGTCGAGGTATTCGTGTAAATTTACGGAACGAACAGGAGGTGCCGGGAAATATAACAAGGTAGCATCTGGCCTCGTCGAGGCTCATGTTTATATCTAAGATGCTATGCATCACCAGGAGAAACGAATGGCCTATTCGAGAATGAGTCAGGCAGAGAAAGAGGAGGCGTACCAGCGCGCGAAGGCGGGTCGGGCCGAACAGATCGCGGCCGCGGGATCGACCTTCGGGGCGATCGCCGACGACGGCGTGCCCAAGATCGCCCTAGCGGACGTCCCCAAGGGCGGAGCCTCGGGACGTCCCTCCCTCATACGCATCCTCGGCCGACCGGCCCTGCAGCGCAAGGATCCCACCGACGCCAAGGAGATCTTCGTCTCCGACATCAGCTACCTGGACAAGGTCACCTCGCTTGATGATCTTCCCACCGACCTCTCGACGGCGAAGCGCCGGACGCTGCGCTGCATCTGGCCGGCCCAAGATCCCGATCGACCAAGCTTGCTCTGGCGCCTGCACGACAAGGTGATGGAGTACCGCTGGGACCCGAACATTAAGCCCAAGGGCGCCCGCGTCTACTTCCACGCCGAGGAGCACGCCGCGCTGTTCAACGAGGTGGCGGCCTGCGGTAAGCCCGCCGCGAGGGTCATCAACGCATGGTTCCCCCGGAGGTCATACCTGCTCAACGTCATCGACCGCGAGCAGGAGGCCTGGCATAAGGAAAACAAGAGCACGCTGCTTCTCTGCGCCAAGAGAAACTCGTGGGTACCCAAGGGCAAGACCGAGGAGCAGGTGCGCTGGACCCTCGGCATCGGCACCACGGCTTACAACCAGCAGATCTGGGATCAGGTCGTCGATACCTACGGGTACTGGGACGACTACGACATCCTTCTCTGGAAGCTGTCGGACACGCCGTGGTACATGGCGAAGCACTTCAGCGTCGAGCCCGAGAAGACCGTAAAGCTAGGGATGAACCTCACCCCCGCGACGCTGAAGCGAGCCGCCGCGCCCATCACCGACGAGGAGGCGTCATACGACCTCATCGACTTCGACGCCTCATACCCCATCACCTCCTTCCGGCAGATCCACGCGAAGCTCGGCTACGTGTTCATGATGTGCGATCGGGACCTGGGCACGCACTTCTACGACGAGCTCAGGACCCTGGCCGACGAAGAGTCGCCCGATCAAGACATCACCGAGGACGCGGAGGACGAGAGCTCCTCGGGTACGAGCATCCCCGGAGTCGAGAAGGAGTGGACGCCTCCCGCTGCAAAAGCTGCCCCCGCGCAGCCCAAGGCAACTGCTCCGATAGCGTCTGCTCCTGCGCAGTCCCCGGCCGCGCCGAAGGTCGACGAGCCCGAGGCTCGTGCTCCCGCCAAGACCGCGAGGAGGTCGGACGATGAGGAGCCCGAGGCTGCCCCGAGCATCCCGTGGGATAAGCTGGTCGACGGCACCTACAACGGCGTCCAGTACCTCGGCGTCGCGAAGCTCACCGACGAGGAAAAGTCGATGATCCTCGGCGTGAACGAGGATGGGTCCTTCGAGTACGTGAAGGAGTGGCCCATCGGCAGCGGACAGAAGTGCAAGACCATGAAGAACACGGCCAACCAGTTCTACTCGCCGGCCGCGTTCCACTGCTGCCCCAAGTCGGGTCAGGAGTGGGAAGACTAGACCCACCGCTCGTCTCGCTAAATTAAGATAGGCTTCTCGTCGAGAGACGGGAAGCCTTTTCTTTATAAGGAGGTTTTTTATAAGAAAATCTACCTGCGGCTATTCGATCATGGACGAGAGCAACTTTAGCCGGATCATCGTTTCATCGATAAAGGATCTAGGCGGCTTCGCGCAGAAGATGCCCGACCCCGGCTGGGCCGAGGTGGCGAGAGGTGCGCCTAAGAGACCTTATGATCTTTACTACGTATACGAAAGACGTACCGTTCACGTCGAGTCGAAGTTTCTAAAGGGAGGCTACCAGGCCTTCAACCTGAAGCGCGTCGAAGATCATCAGTATGCCAACCTGCTGCTCATATCGAAGAATGCCGATCCGCTCGACGCGATCGTAGCCGTAGGCGTGTGGGAGCCTAGAAAGATATTCGACGCCTTCTTCTTTACGATACAGCTTCTAGACGAGCTGCGCGGAGAGATGACCTCGATAAACAAGAAGACCCTGCTCGCGCTGAGAGACGCGGGCTTCGCGCTGAGCGTAAAGAAAGATAGCATCTCGGTCGATAGCATAAGGGAGGTGACGCTGTGCCGACGCGATCAGATTCCGTGGCGGTAGACGAGCCTACCGTAGAGTCATCGAGGGACGAGTCCTTAAAGGGCCGTGCCGTCGAGGGAAAGCTCTACATAAAGACGTGCCCCGAGTGTAAGGGATCGATATCCTTCGTAGGCAACGACCTGCCTAAGGAGTGCCCACACTGCAAGCTCGGCTACTGGTTCAAGCCGCGCGACGAGCGCAGCCTGTTCGCGCTGCAGGATCGATACATGAGCAACGGTCGGCGACAAGAAGACCTCGGCGCGATGTACCTCGAGATGCGTCACTACGCGTACAACATCTTAAAGAAGAGGGCTATGAAAAAGAAGGCCTTCTCGAAGGCCTTCCTCGAGGAGAAGTCCAGCGACGCCGCGAACCGGCTGATCGAGAGGTACCTCAAGGTGCCGGACTACCACATCTACGGGTCGTTCGGCATGATGCTGTCGAAGGGGCTCGGGTTCATCTACGATAAGAGAGACCTGATGATCGACCAGGCCGTGAGCCTAGACCAGCCGTTCTTCGAGAACGGATCAAAGATCATCGACAACCTATCGCGCCTAAAGCTGGGAGCCCCGGAGATATTCTACGAGAAGGTGTCCCGGCCCAGCGACGAGGTTCGGCGCTCGGTGAGCAACATCTGCAAGGTGCTAAACCAGATCCACGATACGATACACACCCAGCAAGATCATCGCAGCGCGATCCTGTTCTTGGTAGGCATCAGGCTTCAGCTGTTCGCGCGGCGTCCCGCTCACGCATCAGAAAAGTTTTACGCCACCTTCGGCGCCGACGCGAGAAGCAACATCGAGCACGCCGAGCTGCTCATGAGGAATATGATGAAAGAGGGGGCCCTGCTTTGAGCCAGGAGCTGTTCGACGAGCCCACCAACCTATTCGAGAAGCGGATAAGCGAGCTCTTCGCGGCTAAGCCGTCGACGGAGTTCGACTCCATCATGCGCCTCGTCACGATGATCATCGCGGATACGGCGCCCAGCGACGACATGGTGGCGCTGTATCACCTGCTGCCGATGGAGGAGTTCGTTAAGGTCGTGAACCTGTTCGACGGCCGACAGGTGCGGTTCTTCGCGCGCAAGGACATCCAGGATGCGCTGATCTTGGCGCTGTGCTTCTACCACAAGGAGGTGGAGGGCCTCGACTGGAAGGACATCTCGCAGAAGGTGCCGTTCGCCATCAGCCCGATATCTTACGGCAGTAAGATAAAGAAGCTGGGAAAGATCATCCGGATGAACATGGAAGAGATCCTGCGGAGCGGCGTGTGATGAAGCCTGACACCCTGAGAGAAGGACGCGGCTTGATCAAGACGTTAGGAGACAAAGAACTTATGAAAGAAGCCGGCGAGTCCAGGTTCATCAGTCCCGTCGACGACCTCAAGACGGCGGTGTTCGAGTTCTTTAAGAGAACCATCGAGTCCATCGATAAGCGAGAGCAGCTTAGGCTAAAGATACAGAACATCCTCGAACGCCGCATAGATACCGAGGGCGACACGATGCAGCTCGAGGAACTTCGGTCGCTGTACATGATGGTGTCAGCCGAAGCCGACCGCGCGAACGACTCGATCATCGGTCTGTTTAAGCCGGTGCCGGGTGCACCCTCCTTGCTCGTCAATAATGTCGGTGCGGCTGGTGGCGAGGAGGGGGATCCCGACGCGCTTTACAACCGGCTATCGCCCGAGGACCGTGCCGTGTTCGAGCGGTTTAGGGTGATGATCGAGAAAAAGAAGATAGAGGCGGGGATAGGAAATCTACCGGAGAAGGGTGGATCATGAGAGATAAGAAAGAAACGCAGCCCAAGAGGATAAAGCCCGCGCTCAAGAAGAAGACCGTGGGTAAGAGATCGAAGCCTTCTCAGGAGAAGGATGATGGGAAATAGAAAAGGCGCTCACCATCACAAGACCGTGACGGAGGCTCCGGTTTTCGTCATCGAAAAGAAGCCGTACCGCGTTCGTACGACGAATAAGAAACCGCGTCGCGGCGCTCACGGTGTGAGGATACGCGCGGCGGCGGCGTCCAAGACCCGCCGGTGCGAGAGCTGCGGCGCCCCGATATTTCGCAACGTCGGCTACGCTCGCGAGGAGTACGAGTTCGAGGGAGCTAAGACCTTGATCTCTCTGAACATCGACGAGTGCTCTGTATGTAAAGAGCGATTTCCTCGGGATGCTGACGTCGAGGAGTCAGACTTTCTTAAGCTAAAGTTTTGCGAGCAGGTGCTCGCTCGAGATTACCAGCATTTACATTAAAGGAGCGTACACGATGATTACCGACTTTCGATTCGGCATGGGAGACGGGGTAAAAGATCAGGTCACAGGGTTCTCAGGTCACGTGCTCGGTCGGTCACAGTGGATTACCGGCTGTAACCAGTACCTTGTGGTACCCAAGCTCGGTAAAGACGGAAAGTATCCCAACGGCCAGTGGTTCGACGAGAATCGGCTGGCGCCCTTCGGAAAGAACGTTACGCTCGATTCTCACAGTAAGGTTCCTGCCCAGGCTCGCCCGACGGGAGGGCTCGCGGAGTCGTATCCGTCCAAGCGAGGATAAGCTATCTATATACTCAAGGGGGTGTGTTGATTCGATCTTTCGCAAAAGGGATAAGCTGCGATCAGGGGCAGGCCTTGCCTCAAAGTTAGGGCCAGTCTTTACCTGCCAAAAAGCAGAACAAGGTGCTGAGCTTCGCCCGCAAGGACGAGGTTCGGCTCCTCCAGGCCGCGTAAGCGGTGGCTACCCGTCGAGCTTCCACCTGCAGCTCGGGTAGCCTAGCAACCAGGATAGGAGCTGGAAGTTAAGGCGATCGCGCCCAGCTCCGAATCACACTTCGCCCGAAGGGCCGGCACCGCCGGATGGGCCGCTCGACGCCGAGCACGTCGAGACATGATCGTAGAGGCTTATCTTGGATGTGAGAGAGACGCGGGGTCAAACCCGCCACCTCCACTAGCTTCGGCTGGGTATGATGGACAAACATCGACCTACCCGGATAGTCCTGAAAGCAACCGTGAGGCTGCGAAGTCGAGCGGCATGGTCGTGACGCGCGAGGTAATGGCGTTTTGCAGGTCCGAGTCCTGCCGACCTAGCCGAAGCATATTTAATAGGTTCATGTTGGTAGTAGCTCAGCTGGCAGAGCGGCAGAATGTGGATCTGCAGGTCGAGGGTCCGACTCCCTCCTACCACCGAAGGCCCTTGGTACCGAGTCACGACGGACGCATGGCGTACCCAGCGTTTAGGATGACGAAGACTTCAAGGCCTTGCTATGCACCCGGCTCGACCGGCAGACGGATGGCCCACCGAAGTTTCAGTCCGTCAAAACTCGATAGGAGGCAAGGACAGCGCAGAAAGGTGTTCGCCGGTGGCTGAAAGAGGCCTGTCTTACGGTTCACCCCTCTAGGGCACGGGAAAATGCGCAAACCATCAGGTAGGCTCGGTAAGCCGTCGATCTGGTATGATGAGGAACCCATCGGCCGCCCAAGTGCCCTCTGCCGTTTTCGAGACCGAGGCGACGGGATAACCGCCACATCGTGGATATGCTTGTCGGTTCATGACACGTAAACAGAACCGACGCACGCGGGTATAGCTCACCTGGCTAGAGCGCCTGCCTTCCAAGTAGGAGGTAGCGGGTTCGACTCCCGCCACCCGCTCGAGGTCGCCGATCGCCTGCGCTCCGCCGTACGGCGATGAAGCAAGAAGGTCGGATGGTGGAGGATGCGTCGAGAGATCGATGTATCCCCGGTCGCGTCGAGAGACGCGGCCTTTTTTGGAGGGATAGCTCAGTCGGTAGAGCGGCTGCTTGTTAAGCAGCGGGTCGCGGGTTCGAGTCCTGCTCCCTCCTATCTCGGGTGAGTAGCTTAGCTGGCTAGAGCGCCGGTCTCCAAAACCGGATGACAGGGGTTCGATTCCTCTCTTGCCCGTTTATATAAAGTCTCGGTGGTGGAATTGGTAGACACGACGGCTTCAAATACCGCTCTCTGCAGGTTCGAGTCCTGTCCGGGACAATAATGCCGTAATGGGATAATGGCGAACTGGCATAGCCTACGGCCTTAAAAACCGGTCCTTTAGAGGTTCGAGTCCTCTTTACGGCAATCTATATCTGGAGCGTTGTCCGAGCTGGTCGAAGGAGGCGGTCTTGAAAACCGCTAGGCCGAAAGGTCTCCAGGGTTCGAATCCCTGATGCTCCGTTTTTGGAGAGTTGGCCGAGATGGTCGAAGGCGCCTGCCTCGAAAGCAGATAGCTGTAAAAGGCTCGAAGGTTCGAATCCTTCACTCTCCGTTTCTCTTGGAGTGATGGTCGAGAGGTTGAAGACAGCAGTTTGCTAAACTGCCGAATCGAAAGGTTCCGCTGGTTCAAATCCAGCTCACTCCGTATAGAAATAACGTTAAGATGGAGGTACCTTTTGAGCAAGGAAAAATTTATTCCTGGAGCCACATCTGAGGCCGTTCCTAAGAAGGGAACGCTCGACCGGATCCTCGAACGCGAGAGGCTCCAGTATGAAGGATTTGTTCTCAGCACGCGCGGACCCATATCGAGACATTTCACGATAGACCCCGAGCTGCGCCGGCAGCGAGCCTACGCGGAGGAGCTTCGTAAGAAGTATCTCGCGGTTCGGGCGCAGCAGAACCGCGAGTACCGCGCTCGTAAGAAGCTGGCCGCCGAGGCAGGATCGATCCTATGACCGGGTGGGTCGGCTTCGATCTAGACGGTACGCTCGCGGAGTACGACGTCGGCGGACCCTACATGGGTCCTCGGTCTGTAGGCCGTCCTATCAAGCCCGTCGTCGATGTCGTCAGGTCGATCTTGGCGAAGGGCGGCCGTGTTAAGATCTTGACGGCGCGCGTCAGCTCCGGGGGCGAAGACGCCGCTACGGCGCGCAAGACCATCGAGGCGTGGTGCGTCGAGAACATCGGGGAGGTGCTGCCCATAACCTCCGAAAAAGATTACCGTATGATCGAGCTCTGGGACGACCGCGCGGTGCAGGTGCTGCCCAACGAGGGTCTTCCCATACAAGACGTGCTCGTCGACGCGCTGAAGCTGCTCGTCGAGACGCTCGACTCGGGTAACCTGCCCTCGGGCTTGCGGTACAACATCGAATCTTTTATCGACGGCTGCCGAGACCGAAACCTTACGGTGAAGAAGGTGGTATGATGCTCAGATCGCTTAAGACCCACCGTCTTCGACGGTGGATCGAGAATCTTTCCTATAACGTCTTCTCTACCTCACGGCTCGTGGTTCCCTTCTTGGGGGTAAACCTCGGAGGAAGCTCGAGGCTAGGACTCTATTTCGTCACGAGCTCTCTTCTCGAAACGAGCCTAAGATTGCGTGCGCTGAAGGGAGGCATAGGAGACACCGAGCTTATCGGTAAGATGCTCTCCTTTAGGTCTTATCGCGATAAGCCGGGACACCTGTTCAAGATAAGCATGGGATACACTCGGTTCGGCAATATAAGCGCGCTGGTGGTATCGACTTCCGTGGAGGAGGCGCTCGACGAAGGCGTGGCGTCGATACCCTCGTTCATGAGAAAAGGACTCGTCATTACGAGCTGCTACCTGAAAAAGCTGAGCGATAGCGCCAACATCATCGACCTGCGCCCCGAGGTTTGGCCGAGGTAGTTTATTTTATCCGTAAACTATCATCTCATAATTTGTGAAAAATCTATTTTCATATTTCCACGTTTGGTGTTATAATAGACGCAGGAGGTTCAAACGTGAGTACCAAGTATACTTATCGGCTCGCGCGGAACGTCCGGATCGGCGACATACTACTCATGCGTCTGATTAAGATCGAGCGCGACGAGTGGCACCCTGAGGTGGAGACACACTTTGTGGGAGTCGTGCCTGTCTCGGTTGATTCCATCGAGCACGTAGGAAAAAAGATCCGGTTCTTCGATAAAGACTCGAAGAGGTTTATCATCGCGAAAGGTGATGAGCGCGTCAGGACTCTCAAGGAGAAGACATCATGACAAGAAACGTAGCTACTGCAGACATTGAGGCCATCAGGGAAAAGATCGTGTCAGACCCTCGATGGGTCGAACGCGCCATCCTCGCGCTGTACCGTAGGCAGACGGCCTACGAGCAGCAGACGTTACGGACGCGAGATAAAAACGGTCGTGGATTTAGCAAGCCCGATGGTCATCTCATGGGATCATATGCGCGATGGCTGCTGTCGGGAAAGCATCTTGACGAGGAACACCTGAAGAAGGCGTACGCGATCATGAAAAAGTATGCGAGGCAGCTCGCGCTGATAGTGTGGGAAAAGGAGGTCGCTATGATGCCAGCCTCGACGAGGATCGACCGTGTGCTTGCGTCGTTTCCTCGCGCCCGCATCGAGGAGCACGCCGACGGCCTGACCTTCGAGGTAAAGGAGAACCTGTTTATCCAAATATTCGAGAATGGCCGTGCATTCATTGCGCGTCGCGAGCCGGAGGGCAACATCCGTGTATCGAGGTCGATGCTGCTTGACGCTGCGATCGATCACGCGCGTAGGCAGGCTGCATCGTAGAGCCTTTATCGAGATGAGATCATCAAAGCCGGCAGAGATGCCGGCTTTTTTATGCCCAAGTAGGTGGGCTTTTAGGAAATCTAAACTCGAGGCTATCGTTTACCTAAGGGAGGAATCATTCTTGGAAAAGCCTACCCACGCTTTTATAGTGCCTTTGATCGGAGGACAGCTTCTAGGTCAGACCGAGGCCTTCGGACGAAATCCCAAGTTCATCCAGTCATACGCGGCCTTCGCCAACAACGACCAGCACACCCGCGCCTGGTTCAAGCGCGTGCCCTTCGAGGTCATCGATGAGGAGGCGGCCGAGGGTGAGGTTCACAAGAGCCTCTCAGAATACGTCGACGTGGTCGGCAGTACCTGCCCCTGCGCGGGACTGTCGAGCCTCAGCGGCCATGCGAGCGTAGACAGCGCTACGAACGACTGGCTCTACATTACCTCGAAGCACGTCCTATCGAACATCGTCCCGAAGGTATACTGGGGAGAGAACGCGCCGGCCCTGTCGAGCGCGAAGGGATTGCCCGTCGCGATGAAGCTCAAGGAGATCGGCGACAAGCACGGCTACTCGTTCTCGATGTATCGGACCAAGTCCGAGCTGCACGGGCTGCCCCAGATCCGGCAGCGTACCTTCTTCTTCTTTTGGAAGGGGCTTAAGAACGAGGTGCCGTTGCTTCCCTTCATCGACAAGCCGCACGTCACGATCGACGAATTCTTCAGGATGGACCGGCCGAAGGACAAGTTCTCCGATCTTACCCTACGACAGGACAAGCCGTCGGACCTGCCGGTGTACCGGTTCATACTCGAGAAGCTCGGTATCGATCACGTCACCTTCGTCAAGGAAAAGATCGAGAGCACCGCGATCATGTCACACTACCTCATGAGCAGTGGCCTGATCGACGAGTGCATCGCGTGGCTGCGCAAGAACGGCTTCGAGAACGAGACGAAGCGTGTCGAGTTCTGGAAGAAGAAGCTGAACATGAACACTGGGGTGATGGACCGATACTTGCTGATTCCCAAGGGTACCATCGGCGCGTTCGTCGGCCAGGTGCCCTTCACGCTCGCGCATCCGTTCGAGGATCGTTTCCTCAACGTGCGCGAGATGATGGATCTCATGGCATTGCCGGTCGACTACACGTTCTCCGATCCTGTGCGTAAGATCAACCACATCTGTCAGAACGTACCTGTATGTACCGCACGAGACATCGCACTGCTGATAAAGGACTACCTCGCGGGTAAGCTCAAGCTCGTCGAGTCGGGCGATGTTCCTGTCGTCTACGACAACGTCTCTCGCAGACTTATCGGTACCTCGACGGTCCGACAGAAGTCGCTCTTTTGAGCGTCATGTCCTTCGACGAGTTCGTAGCATTCTTTAGGAAGTATGGACGCTTTCCTCGAGGCAACTTTACGGGAAAGCGTTTGCCAAATGATCGCGAGCTTAAGACCCGCTACGAGCGATACGCGCGCGCCGAAGCTCGCAGCGCGACATATCAAGACGAGAAGGAGCATCAAGAAGAGGCGACGCCCACGGGCCCGCGTCGGTGCTTGCTGTTGGTGCTGCTCGATGATGAGGATGAGAAGATCTTACGCGAGAACGCGGGACAGCTGCTGTATACGCTCGATCGTGCTCACATCTTCGGTAAGAACTCATACCCGCATATGCGGTACCTATCGGAGAACGTCGTCTGGCTCAACCGGTGGTCGCATCGCTGCATGGACTCCCAACAGAATCCCGTAACCGGGAAATCTCTCGATAAGGAAGACATAGAATCATGGTGGCGTCTGCTCGTCGGTGACGAGCGATACGACGGCTTGCTCGAGCTGTCGAGACAAAAGCATTAGGAGACGTCACGTATGTCAAAGAAAGAAGATAAGAAGGCCGTCAAGCCTGCGACCGTCCCGCTCAATCCCGACGGTACCCCGATGTCGAAGTACCAGGTCTGGAAGATGAATCATCCCGACGCCGCGAAGGGCAAGGGTAAGAAGCCTGTCGCAAAGCCGGCCGAGAATCCTGCCTCGGCCGAACCGCATGCGCTACCGACGGCCGAACCTAAGCCGGTTGCTAAGAAGATCGAGTCGCCCAAGCCGGCGGTAAGAGCGCCGAAGAAGGCGCGGCGCGAGGCCGATGACGAGGCCGTCGAAAACACGAAGCTGACGCTCGACGAGATGTTCGACGACATCAAGAAGCAGTTCGGCGACGAGTCGGTGTTCGTGCCCGCGCTCATGGACGTCGGTTCCTATCCCCAGGTCGAGCGCATACCGATCACCTCGCCGAAGATGACCGATCTCATGGGCGGCGGCGTCCCCAAGGCGCGTCACCTCGAGCTGTACGGCGAGGAGTCATCCGGTAAGACGTCGATCGCCTGCTACCTCGCGGGACAGGTGCAGGCCGCCGGAGGCATCGTAGCCTACGTCGACGTCGAGCAGGCCCTCGATCTCGAGTACGCCAAATCTTTCGGCCTCGACGTCGATCACATGCTGTTCTCCCAGCCCTCCTCGGGAGAGAAGGCGCTCGACATGGTTGAGGCCTACGTCCGTAAGAGGGTCGACTGCGTGGTGGTCGACTCGGTGGCGATGCTAGTGCCGCAGGCCGAGATCGACGGCGAGATGGGCGACGCCCACATGGCGCTGCAGGCGCGCATGATGAGCAAGGCCCTGCGCAAGCTTACCTCGGCGCAGGCCGAGAGCAAGACCGTGATCATATGGATCAACCAGACCCGCGTGGCGATCGGCCAGTGGGCGCCGCACGGCCAGGTGCCGAAGTCAACGTCCGGAGGCCAGGCGCTCAAGTTTGCCGCGACGATCCGCATCGAGGTAAAGAAGAAGGAGCTCGAGATGGACAAGGACGGCGAGGCCGTCTCACAGCTCATCAGGCTCAAGACCGTCAAGAACAAGGTCGCCCCTCCTTTCCGGATCCGCGAGATCCGGATCCGTTTCGGCCAAGGCATCGAGATGGACCGCGACTGGTTCGACTACGCCGTGACGTTCGGCGTCATCGTTCGAAGAGGCGGCGGACATACGTTCCCCTCCGTCAACGGAGCGGAGACCCAGCACAAGGAGCCGTCCGGAGAAAAGGCGTGGGAATACTTTAAGAGCATCTCCGTCTTCGACAGGTCTAGCATAATCCAGGCGACCAAGGACGCCATGGCCGCGGCTAAGAGCACACCGACCGTCATCACCGCGGAAACCGTCGAGAGCGGCATCCAGAAGGCTACCCGGGTAACCGAGGAAGACGAGGCGAGCACCGAGGAGGGAGCCGATGCGGCTAGAGACGATTAAGATCAGGGGATTCGGCGCGATCGTCGACGAGACCTTCGAGTTCGATCCTGCCGCGCGGGTCGTGATACTCGCCGGCGAGAACGGCCAGGGAAAGTCGACGGTGTTCGATGCCTTCAGGCTGGCGACGCTCGACCTGTATGACGACGCGCTGCGCGACTCGATAAACTGGAACTGCTCGAGCTTCGAGATCGACGTTTCTTTCATTCTTCGAGGAAAGAAGATAAGATCGACGATATCATGCGCGGGCGCGGGAGCCGATCGGTTGGTTACCGTCGAGGGAGACCCCCACCAGTATAAGACTCCCAGCGAGGCGATCAAGGCGCTCAACCGGCTGCTCGATCCTAAGAGGTTCATGTCGACCTCCTTCGCGAAGCAGCACGAGCTCGACATCATCGAGACGGGACCGGCCGAGCGGCGCGAGTATCTTAAGAAGCTCAACGACCTGACCTTCGTTCGACCCATCAGGTACCTCGAGGCCAAGCTCGCCGTGGCTACCTCGACGCTAACCTCGCTTCGCGCCGAGCAGCGTACCCTGCTCGACAGGGCCTACTCGTTCATCGACCTGAAGACGTTGCCGATGACGGTAGACGAGTATTCTTGCCGCGTCGACGAGAAGGCCGCCGCGATCAGGATGCTCGCCGAGATTGCGCGGGAACGCTCGAAGATTCCCGCGCTGGAGGAGCTCATCTCGAACATCGAGACGGAGATCGCCTCGAAGAAGACGCGGCTCGCCACGCTGCAGTCTACGGCAAAGTCTTACGAGGATGACCTAACCACGGCTTCGGACCCAGAAAGCATGAGGTCCGCCGAGAACGTCTTACAGCAGTCCTACGATCGCGCTATAGCAGAGCTGGACAAAAAGATACTCGATCACGGATTAGCACGGGAAGAGATCGAGGCCGAGGAGGTTCGCGTTCCTCCGTTCAAGCCCGAGGCCTACGACGAGGTCGTGACACTTCTCGGGGAACGACGCGCCGATCTCGGCTCGGTAAATAAGAAGCTAATGCAGATCGAGAAGGGTGTCTGCCCCGAGTGCGGCCGGCCCTATGACACCGAACATAAGCAGGACTACGAGCAGCAACGCGACGCCCTCGGGGCGTCGATCACGGAGCTAGGAGCCAGGCAGACCGAGCTGCTGGCCGCTAAGAAGGCCCGAGAGGCGGCCGAGTCGATCAACAACGGGGTAGCCAAGAAGCTCGCCTGGCATGACGCCCAGCGGCCGATCCGCGACGACGAGGTTAAGAAGCTCGACGAGAGCCTCGTCGCGTCCGTCGCGCGTGCTCACAAGGATGCGGCAGCCGAGGTCGATCGGCTCCGAGCGTTGGCCGCGGCCGCCCGGTCGAACATCGTCGACATCGAGTCGGGCATCGTAGGCGACGAGAAGAGGCTACTCTTGGAAAAGACCAACCTCGAGTCGGCGCGGTCATATGACGCCGACGGCGCCCTATCGTCGCGCGAGGCCATCTTGGTCGAGCAGCGTGACTCGGCCTCGAGCATCGTAGCCGAGTACGAGGAGGCCGCGGCGTACAACAGGGCCGCGGAGGCCTCTAACGCCGAGGTGGCTCGTGAAAAGTCTACCGATGAGGCGAGGCTGCTCGAGATCGACGGGCTGGTGCTCGACGGAGAAAAGACATCTTCGAGGATAACCGCGGCGCGCGACATCCTTAAGAAGGAGCTGCCGAGCTTCATCATCGGTCGCATCGTGTCGCAGATCGAGCTTCATATGAACGGTTTTCTCGAGCAGACGTATCGAGGACGTTACCGTGTTTCCATAAAGGAAGACCGGGACGCGCTGCGCATCGTCTACGGGCCCAAGGACGCCGACGTCAAGCGCGCGTCAGGCTACGAGCGCCAGATCTTTAGCATGGCGTGGAAGTACGCGAAGGAGCGTCTCGACGGGGTGGGCATCCTATTCCTTGATGAGGTGGACAGCGAGGCATCAGACGCGAACTCGAGGCTATTCTACCAGACCATCGTGAAGCTACCCTACGAGCAGATAATCGCGATCAGTCACCGGCCCCAGACGCGCGAGATGCTGCGCGCCGAGCATCGTGCTCAGTGTTTCTTTATAGAAGATGGAAAAATATTATCTTAAGTTATTTTCGATGAAAGAAGTTTAGATGACTTATAAGCAGTTTTTACCTATGAGTCGTTTGAGACGACTCAATCTCTATAAAGATTTTATCGACTCAAAGATAAGAGAGGGTTTAATTTATAAGCCTAAGAGCGGCTTATGTCGACATCATATCGTGCCTGTGTGTTTTGGACGACCTAGAAGTTTTACCAAAGAACCTTGGAACATCGTGGTACTTACGATCAAAGATCATCTTAGAGCGCATAGGCTGTTATGGCTTGCTTATGAAGATGTTGATATTTACGCGGGAAAGATGGCTCATGCTTTTAAGAGAATGCTGCCTTGCGATACCCGACTTCAAGATCTTATCGATGATAAAAGTTTTGAGCTTACGCTACCTGAGTATGAACAACTTGAAAAAGACTTTAGACAAACTAGTGGTATGAAAGGACATAAACAATCAAATTATAATAGCATATGTGTTCATAACTTAATGAAAGATCATAAAGTGGTTCATAAAAATAATATAGTTCGATATGCTACATCTGAAGACGAGTATAATCAACTAAAAAATATAGGTTATAAAGATGGTACCGGTCGACCAGCTAACAATAAAGGCAAACCTAGTTCTTTACGAGGAAAAAAGACAGAAAGACCTTCTCCTAATAAAAATAAGCCTAGTCCTAATAAAGGTGGTACGAATAAGTCAAAAGGGGTTCCTAGGCCACAAAGTTCAGGAATAAATAATCCTGCGTATGGAAAACATTCGAATAATTTTGGTAAAAAAGTTTTATATAAAGATCTTATAAAAATTTATGTATGTCCAATCGATATTGAACGTTACTTGAAAGATGGCTTTTCTGTTCATGCTCCTAAAAGAATTTTAACTAAAAAAGAGCATGATAGACGAAGCAAAGCTGCTTATAAATTTTGGAAAAAGCAGCACGCCGCCAAAAAATAATGTAAGAATA
>Ga0153915_10001651_pt1 | contig 20501 bp, 23 predicted proteins | sample Opewatmetagenome_2_FD_107003 | JGI IMG/M metagenome (GOLD analysis project Ga0153915, IMG submission 107003) | Freshwater wetland microbial communities from Ohio, USA - Open water 3 Core 3 Depth 3 metaG | ecosystem: Environmental > Aquatic > Freshwater > Wetlands | place: USA: Ohio, Lake Erie...
CCGTCAACACCCTGATCGCTCCATTCAAGATCCCTTTCAGGAGGAGAAGCAAATAGGCAGAAGATCCTGACCGTGTCTGCCCCGTATTTTTCAACCAGGTCACTGGGATCAACCACATTCTTCTTGGACTTTGACATCTTTACTATGCTTCCGGTGATTACGGGCTCTCCGCACTTGGCACACATGTTGTCCTGAACCTCATTTGGAAATAAATATCCGTGGGTCTTGCAGCTCTGCGTCTCCTTGCATACCATCCCCTGTGTGAGGAGATTTACAAAAGGTTCCTTGAAATCAATATAACCAAGGTCCTTGAGCACCCTTGTATAGAATCGTGAATAAAGGAGATGGAGTATGGCATGCTCTATGCCGCCGATGTATTGATCCACAGGCATCCAGTAATCAACCTTGGCTTTATCCAAGGGACCCTGTTTGTAATCCGGGCATGCGTATCTATTGAAGTACCAAGAAGATTCCACAAAGGTGTCCATGGTATCAGTCTCACGTCTTGCCTTGCCCTTGCACCTGGGGCATTCGGTCTCATAAAAGGAAGGCTCAAAGGCGAGGGGGGAGCCCCCGCCCTGTCTCAGATTAAGATCAATAGGAAGCCTTACAGGAAGGTCCTTTTCATCTACTGGGACACTGCCGCATTTGTCGCAATAGATTATGGGAATAGGCGCGCCCCAGTATCTCTGCCTGGAAATGTTCCAATCCCTTATCTTGAAATTAACGGTCTTGCGCCCTATCCCTTTGGAACTCAGGTAGTCAGTAATGCCGTCCTTGGCCTCAGTGTTTCCTTTGCCGTTAAAGATGCCCGAGTTTACAAGCACGCCTTCTCCCTCATAGGCCTCGGTCATCTCTTCAACGGATATATCCCTGTCCGAAGGCTTTATGACCAGTATAAGGGGGATGTTGTACTTTTTGGCAAACTCAAAATCCCTTTTGTCATGAGTCGGCACAGACATGATCGCCCCCGTACCGTAATCAAACAGGACAAAGTTGGCCACATATATGGGCATCTTCCGATTCGTTACAGGATTAATGCAGTGCCTGCCGGTAAAGATCCCTTCCTTTGCCGTAAAATCCGATGTGCGTATAAAGCTGTCCACCTTCATGGTGCGCTCAATAAAAGCTAGGACATCCTTTTCCTGGGGAAGGCCCTTGACCATATCCTTCAGCATGGGATGTTCCGGAGCAAAGCACATAAAGGTAGCGCCGAAAAGTGTATCCGGCCTTGTTGTATAGACATCAATAACGTCATTTGAGTCTGCGAGGGGAAACTTGATGATGGATCCGTAGCTCTTGCCTATCCAGTTCCTCTGCATGGTTATAACCCTCTCAGGCCATCCCTTCAGCTCATCGCATTTATCAAGGATATCCTCGGCATAATCGGTGATCTTGAAGTACCAGCTGTCCATTTCCTTCAGGACAACCTCCTCATCCGTGTGCCTCCAGCAGCACCCGTTTTCAACCTGCTCCTTTGCAAGGACAGTCTGGCAGCTCTCGCACCAGTTGACAAAGGTCCTCTTTTTATAGGCAAGCCCCTTTTCATACATCTTTAGGAAGATAAGCTGTTCCCACCTGTAATATTCAGGGTCGCATGTGGCGATCTCCCTGTCCCAGTCATAACTGAACCCCATCCTCTTGAGTTGCAACTTCATATTGTCAATGTTGGCGTAGGTCCACTTGTGCGGATGGGTATTATTGTCAATAGCGGCATTTTCAGCCGGAAGGCCAAAGGCATCCCACCCCATGGGATGAAGCACGTTCTTGCCCTGCATCCTCTTATATCTGGCGACCACGTCGCCTATGGTGTAGTTTCTCACATGACCCATGTGGATCTTGCCTGACGGGTATGGAAACATCTCCAGAAGATAATATTTAGGCCTATTGGAGTCTTCTTTTGTCCGAAAGACCTGTTCACTCTTCCAGAACTCCTGCCATTTTTTTTCAATTTCCTGCGGATTATACTTCACGTGTTACCTAGCCTCCTCTTAATCCATGTTTCTCTGGCTGTCCGAAATGATCGAGAAATCAAGCCCCGGCAGCATATTTCTCCTTAATCTCTTTATGACCTGGTCAACAGCGTTTATAAAATCATTGTCTATAGAAAAGAATATCTTCAATAGAAATTCCGGATCATCCTTATATTTGTCATAGAATACCTCAACAAGCCTTGTAGCAACAGTCTCAATATGCATCCCGTATTCGTTATAACGATCATCGGCAGACGGCACATTAATGCCGAATTCCCTAACACCCATCTGATCAAGAGCTGTCCCTGTTTCCGAAACCTCTTTGATCAAAACTTCATTATCGAATACGCCTACAGGACCAAGCCCGCGCATCAACAATCTATCAGCCCTGATGGCGCCCTGTGTAGCCAGGAGAAGATTCTCGCCTCTTTCGCCGGTCCATACCCCCCTGTTTATAAGGTCGTTTAGAGAGCCGCCCATTTTATCGTTAATATTCGACAAGACATCATTGACGATACTGGGATTCTGAAAAACAAGCAGGACAATAGCCTGACACCAGAGATCTTCAATAGGACGATTTAGGAATCGTAAATCAATTTTCATGATGTTATTTTTTTTCCTTAACGGAGAGGAAGATATTATCGAGGATACCGTTTATAAAGGCGGCTGATTCCTCAGCGCCGTACTTCTTGCCCAGCTCAATCGCCTCATCTATCGCCACCTTTGGAGGCGTTTCATTCATAAATAAGATCTCAAAGGCACCCAGTCTTAAGATACTCCTGTCGACAACGGACATCCTTTCCAGCCGCCAGTTCTTTGAGGATTTTCTGATTATCTTATCAAGGTATTCAAGATTCTCGCGCACACCGCAGACAAGCTTTTTTGAAAAGGACCTTATGGATTTTGCGGGGTTGAAATTATTGCAGAACATATCAAAAAGCTCGCCGGCATTCCCCTCGGCAAACTCCATATAAAAAAGAATCTGTATGGCCAGTTCCCGGGCCTTTGTCCTGTTTCCCATCAGCTGTTTATCTCAAAGAACTAAAATGTCACTTATAACTAATATGGTTCAACAACGGTTACTTTATCTCTTTAAAAAGATTTACCATCTCCATGGCAGCTATGGCAGCATCCCACCCTTTGTTTCCGACCTTTGACCCCGCCCTCTCAATGGCCTGCTCAAGATTATCCGTTGTCAATACACCGAATGCGACAGGAATATCGCTCTCCAAAGACACGGCCGCTATCCCCTTTGATACCTCTGCCGCCACATAATCAAAATGAGGCGTAGCGCCCCTGATCACCGCGCCCAGACAGATAACAGCATCATATTTCCCTGTCTTTACCAACCGCTTGGCAGTCATGGGTATCTCAAAAGCGCCCGGCACCTTTACCAGGGTCAACTTTTTATCATCCATTCCATGCCTTTTAAGCGCGTCAAGCGCCCCCTCAACCAGTTTTGAACTGATAAAATCATTAAATCTGCTTACAATAATCGCAAAACTGAAACCCTCAGCCGATATCCTGCCTTCAAATGTCCTGGGCATATCTTTACTCCTTTAAAAATATTAACCTTCCTTTTTTACTTTTCCCAACTCCATCATGTGCCCCAGTTTCTGGCACTTGGTCAGAAGATACCTCATATTCTCAGCCCTTGGTTCAGGTTCAATGGGGTACCTTTCCTTGACTATCAACCCGTAACCCTCAAGACCCTTTATCTTTTTAGGATTATTGGTCATGAGCCTCATCTTCCTGACTCCAATGGAGGCCAGTATCTGAGCGCCTACCCCATAGTCCCTCAGGTCGGCGTCAAATCCAAGTTCATTGTTTGCCTCAACAGTATCCCGTCCCTGATCCTGAAGCGCATAGGCCTTCAGCTTATTGGCAAGACCGATACCCCTGCCTTCCTGCTGAAGATAGAGTATAATACCCAGCCCTTCTTTCTGAATGATCTCCATCGCCCTTTGAAGCTGTGCGCCGCAGTCGCACCTGTATGACCCGAAGACATCTCCTGTCAGGCATTGTGAATGGACCCTGACAAGGATATCCTTATCGGGATCTATTTTACCCTTTACAAGGGCAAGATGTTCATACGAGTCGATATCATTCACAAAGGCCATGGCCTTGAATTCACCGTATGGAGTGGGAAGGACTGTCTCGGCCACTTTATGCACAAAGGACTCATTCCTCATCCTGTAGGCAATGATATCGGCAATGGAGGCGATCTTTAATCCATGGATCTCGGCAAATTTAATCAAATCGGGCATGCGCGCCATTGTGCCGTCGTCATTCATAATCTCACATATAACGCCTGCCGGTTTGAGGCCTGCAATACGTGCCAGATCGACAGATCCCTCAGTCTGGCCGGTCCTGAAGAGGACACCGCCCCTCCTTGCCCTCAGGGGAAAGACATGTCCGGGTTGCACAAGATCGTCAGGCTTCGAGTTATCCGCCACAGCCACTGCAATAGTATGCGCCCTGTCTGCTGCGGATATCCCTGTAGTCACCCCTTCACGCGCCTCTACGGACACAGTGAATGCGGTCTTGAAGGGCGAACGGTTATCGTGGACCATTAACGGCAATTTTAATCTTTCAATTATATCAGGGGCAAGGGACAGGCATATCAGGCCCCGCCCGTATTTTGCCATGAAATTTATCGCCTCCGGCGTGATCTTTTCCGCCGCAATGGTAAGGTCACCCTCGTTCTCTCTGTCTTCATCATCAACAAGTATTATCATCTTTCCCTGTCGAAGATCCTCTAATACGTCTTCTATTCTTGCTAAGCTCATTTTATCCTGTCACCGAATCCGAAAGCCTCCAGCATCTTCATGTCTATACCGGAAGACGCCTTATCTTTCATAATAAGTTTTTCAATATATTTTGCTATTATATCCGTTTCAATGTTAAGAAGATCGCCCGCCCTTTTTTTAAGCAGGGTGGTCTTCGCCGCTGTTTCAGGAATTATATTCACTTCAAAAGACAGGTCGTCGCAACGGTTTATTGTCAGGCTTATGCCGTCTATGGCAATGGAACCCTTTTCAATCGTGTATTTTGCCATTGACCTTTCTATCTCAATCCTTATAAGCCAGGACCTCTGGACCTGGGACATATGAATAATCTTGCCTATTCCATCCACATGTCCTGACACGATATGGCCGCCCAGGCGATCTGTCAGTCGCATAGCTCTCTCAAGGTTTACCTCATCGCCGTGCCTTATGGACCCGAGGGTGCTCCTGGAGAGGGTCTCAGCCGAGACATAAGCGCTGAAGAAGTCATTCTCTATCCTGGTCGCAGTAAGGCAGACACCGCTCACACAGACGCTGTCGCCTATATGACAATCCGACATGTCAAAACCGGGTGCAATAGACAATGTCATATCCCTTCCTGACCTGTCGGCTGTCTCAACCTTTCCAATGCCTTCTATCAATCCGGTAAACATATATACCCGCAATGCCTTCCAATGTAAATACTCAATTTCTTAAGTCACGGCATAAAATATCTCGTTTTTCCTTACACCTTTTACCTTAGACCTTAAGCCTTGTTTCCATATTCCGGATACCCGATGATCAATATATCATCAGCGAATCTCTTAACCTCTATATCCCTTAAAGTGACGGATTGCTCCATACTTTCAGGCCCCTTTCCCCTTGCCATCGGCAAGCCGTCATCTCCTCCAAGTATCCTTGGGGCCTTAAAGATATAGAATTTATCGATCAGTTTCTCTCTTATCATGGACCCCATGATTCCAGCCCCTCCTTCCACCAGAAGGGATGTAATAGCCATCTTTCCAAGGGCGTCCATCAGGGCTGCCAGGTCTATCAGGTCATCCTTTGTCGGGCAGATCATAGTTGAAACGCCGGTCTTCTCTATTTCCTTCAATAACGACGGCGCCACCCTGTCTCCAGCCGCCACTATGGTCTTTGAAGCGGAATCATGATTAAGCGCTTTTGCATTATGCGGCATTCTCAGGTGAGTATCAACAATAATTCTAACAGGATCTTTTCCCTTTCGAGCCCTCGGTCTGGCAGTCAAAGACGGATCATCGGCGATTATCGTGCCGACGCCCACCATTATCCCGTCCGCCCTGTCCCTCAAGCGATGAACAAAATCCCGCGATCTCTCATTGCTTATCCATTTTGAATGACCTGTTGAAGTCGCGGACCATCCGTCAAGGGTGAGTGCCGATTTTGCGATTACAAAAGGCCTGCCGGTTGTAACAAACTTGAGAAAACTTTCATTGAGCCTCCTGCATTCGGCTTCGAGGACCCCTGATACAACCTGAAGGCCTTTATGCCTTAAAAACTCAGACCCGCCGCCGGCAACAGCCGGGTTCGGATCAGGCATGCCGACTACTACGTTTTTGATGCCGCTCCTTAATATGGCCTCAGTGCATGGCGGCGTCCTTCCATAATGATTGCAGGGTTCAAGGGTAACATAAAGGACATCATCCGCCTTTCCCTTTCCGTTGATCATGGAAAGCGCTTCAACCTCGGCGTGATTCCGACCCGCCTTTTTATGATACCCTGAAGCAATAATACGTCCATCCCGGACAATGACAGCGCCGACCGCAGGATTAGGCGATGTCCGTCCAAGGCCCTTTGCGGCAAGATGGATTGCATCTTTCATGAATTTTATATCATTCGGATCCAAAGTGATGTGTCCTGTCAGTATTAATAAGTCTATTCATGGATATCCGCGCGGAAATCAATCGATAACTCCGTTTAAGCCGATATCCGTAAAAGGAGGCGTAATCTTCAATTGAGATGGATAATGAGGGATGTCATTGAGCAACCGACAACCTTTATTTCTTTTCCAGTTCTTTCCTGGTTTTCAGAATATCTTCGAGTTCCGACATGAATTCATTAATGTCCTTGAACTGCCTGTACACGGAGGCAAAACGAACATAGGCCACCTCATCCCAATTTTTGAGACTCTGAATGACCCTCTCTCCGATCTCTTTGCTGTCGATCTCCTTTTTGCCCAGTTCCTGGAAATATATCTCCAGGGCATCAACAAATTCTTCTATCTGGGTCATGCTGACAGGCCTCTTCTGGCATGATTTTTTGATGCCTTCAATAATCTTTTCGCGGTTAAAAGGCTCGCGCCTGCCGTCCTTTTTTACAACCATTGGAAGTAGTTCATCCAGCCTTTCGTATGTCGTGAATCGTCTTTCACACTTAAGGCATTCCCTCCTTCTCCTTATGGTCCTCCCGTCCTTGCTCAACCGTGAATCTATGACTTTATTATCAAGGGTACTGCAGTAAGGGCATTTCATCGGTTCAACCTCTCAATCTCAAGACCGGCTTCACTCAGCATCTGGTCCGATAAAGGATCGTCGTATCCATCTTCATAATATATCTTGGCAATACCGGCATTTATAATCATCTTGGTACATATCACACATGGTTTATTTGTACAATAGAGAATTGCATCCTTGATGGATATGCCGTGATAGGCGGCCTGAAGGATAAGGTTCTGCTCGGCATGGAGTCCCCGGCAGAGTTCATGTCGCTCCCCGGAAGGGATTGATGAATCCATCCTCAGACAACCGACCTCCTCACAGTGCCTCAAACCGGAGGGGGCGCCGTTATACCCTGATGCCAGGATTCTTTTATCCTTAACCAGAATGGCCCCCACCTGCCTTCGGAGACAGGTTGATCTTGTGGCAACCAGCTTGGTGATAGCCATAAAATATTCAGGCCAGGAAGGTCGTTGCAATTGATTATTCCTTTTTATCAATTGTTTTTGAAGTCGATAAAATCATAAATAGGGAACCTCTGACACAGCTCTTTTACCGTGTGTCTTGTCTTTTTCAGGACATCCTCATCAGCCGGGTTTTCCAGGACCTTGTTGATCAGACCTGCTATCAGCTTCATCTCCTGTTCCTTCATGCCCCTTGTTGAAAGGGCAGGAGTCCCTATCCTTAAACCGCTCGTAATCTGAGGGCTTTTCTTATCGAATGGGATAGTGTTTTTATTCACATAAATACCGGCCTTTCCCAAGGCGGTTTCCGCCTCAATTCCTGTTAAGCCTTTTGAATTCAGGTCTATCAGAATAAGATGATTGTCTGTGCCCCCTGATATCAGGTCATAACCGAAGCCCATCATCTCATCAGCCAGGGTCCTGGCATTAAGGATAACCTGTTTCTGATACTCCTTGAAATCGGGGTTGAGGGCCTCCTGAAAACATACGGCCTTCGCTGCGATTATGTGCATAAGAGGACCGCCCTGTATCCCGGGGAATATCCCCTTATCAAGGGCCTTGCCGTGTTCCTTGCCGGATAATATGAGCCCGCCCCTCGGCCCCCTGAGCGTCTTATGGGTTGTGGAAGTGATCACGTCGGCCATGCCTACTGGCGTAGGATGCAGCCCCGTAGCAACAAGACCCGCTATGTGCGCTATATCGGCCATAAGATATGCCCCGATCTCGCGGGCAATGTCCCTGAACCCGTCAAAATCTATAATCCTGGGATATGCGCTTGCACCTACGATTATCAACCTGGGCATATGTCTTTTAGCCATGTCGCGCACCTGGTCAAGATCGATTTTCTGCGTTGATGGATTCAGGCCATAGGATACGGATTTAAAGAGATTTCCGGAAAAACTTGCCTTGCTTCCATGGGTAAGATGACCACCATGGGTAAGGTCCATGCCGAGTATTACATCGCCCGGCTTAAGGACCGACAGGTAGACAGCCATATTGGCCTGGGAACCCGAATGGGGCTGCACATTGACATAATCAACATTAAAGAGCTTTTTTGCCCTTTCAACCGCCAGGTCTTCGACAAGATCAACATATTCGCACCCTCCGTAATACCTCTTGGAGGAATATCCCTCCGCGTACTTGTTGGTCATTATATTTGCCTGTGCCTCAAGCACTGCCCTGGACGCATAGTTCTCCGATGCAATCATTACAAGGCAGTTCCTCTCCCGTTCTATCTCCTGCCGGATGGCCGAAGCCACCTCAGGATCAACCTTGCTTAATTCCTTATCTTCCCTCAAGACAATCTCCTTAACAATCGATCATATCAATTCGTTTTCTGTGTCTGCCGCCCTCAAATTCAGTATCGAGGAATATCTCAATCATCTCCAGGGCTATGCCTGTCCCGATTACCCTGCCGCCCATCACAAGTATGTTGGCATTGTTATGCTGTCTGCACAATCTGGCAGTGTAAAGGTCATGACATAATGCGGCCCTTATGCCTTTAAAACGATTGGCGACTATGGACATCCCTATGCCTGACCCGCAGATCAGTATCCCCCTTTCATAACCGCCCTTCAATACGGCAAGCGCTACTTTTTTTGCGATATCAGGATAATCGGAGGATTGTTTATCATAGACCCCTTGATCAAAGACCGCGTACACTGGTTTTTTTGAAAGGAACAGCCTGCATTCCTCTTTCAAGTCAAATCCGCCATGGTCGGAACCTATTATAATATTTCTTACAGGGCTGTTATCGGCAATGCGTGAATCCATATCTAATAAAAAAACCTCTTTATAATTTAAAGGCCTTGAAAAGCACTGTAGCGTTTGTCCCTCCGAATCCGAAGGAATTGGACATGGCAACCCTGACATCTGCCTTCCTTGCCTTATTGGGCACATAATCCAGGTCGCATTCAGGATCAGGCGTATCATAATTGATGGTCGGCGGGATCATCCCATGCTTTATTGCCAAAAGGGAATATATGGCCTCTATCCCGCCAGTCCCTCCCAGGAGATGACCTGTCATGGATTTTGTCGAACTGACGGCCACTTTATATGCATGTTCTCCAAAAAGGGTTTTAATCGCATTTGTTTCAGACAAATCATTAAGCTTGGTGGAAGTGCCGTGCGCGTTAATATAATCCACATCTTCAGGTTTAAGGCCCGCATTCCTTACTGCCATGGACATACAGTTTACGGCCCCGCAACCTTCAGGATCGGGCGCCGATATATGATAGGCATCTCCGGACAAACCATAACCGACGATCTCTCCATAGATATTCGCGCCCCTTTCAAGCGCCTGGTTCATCTCTTCCAGTATCAATATCCCGGATCCCTCTCCCATTATAAAACCGTCTCTGTCCATCTCAAAGGGACGGGAGGCCTTTTCAGGTTCATTGTTTCTGGTTGAAAGCGCCCTCATGGAGCAAAATCCTCCAAGCGCAAGAGGGGTAACAACAGCTTCTGCACCGCCTGTTATCATTGCATCGGCATATCCCTCCCGAATTATGCGAAAGGCCTCTCCGATTGCATGAGTGCTGGCCGCACAGGCTGTCTCAATGGCGGTGTTAGGTCCTTTAGCGCCGAATTCTATTGCAATCTGCCCCGGCAGCATGTTTGCTATGATCCCGGGGATAAAAAATGGGCTTATGCGCCCAGGTCCCCTTTCCAGCATCAATTTGTGAAAGTGCTCTATCATAGCGAGTCCGCCCAGTCCGGACCCTGTGATACACCCAATCCTGTTACAGTTATTTGTATCTATTTTAAGACGCGCATCTTCCATTGCCATCTTGGCCGACGCCACGCCATAATGGATAAATACATCAAATCTCCTGATCTGCTGTTTATCCATAAAGTCTTCCGAGTTAAAATCCTTAACCTCGCCCGCAATCTGACAGGGAAATGCCGAGGCATCGAATTTGGTTATAGGTCCCAAGCCGGACTTTCCCGCACAAACAGCCTCCCAATTTTTTCCCACTCCGGTACCCAGAGGAGTCACCATCCCAAGTCCTGTGACTACAACTCTCCTCTTCATATCACAATACTCCTTTTAAGACCTATATTCAGTAAAATATCTCGAGCTTTTTGGGTTCAACCAAATAAATTTTACGATACATGCCTTCAGTAGCCATCCTTTGTTTTAGCTCAGCGGCACAGGAAAAAAAATTATTTTGACTACCGAGGGCCGTATCTGAAAATCAATAATGTCAGGGTTGACTATTTTAAGACTTCAATGCCTTTGTAATATAATCTACGGCATCCTTTACCGTTGTTATCTTTTCTGCATCTTCATCAGGTATTGAAATATTAAATTCCTCTTCCATCGCCATGATAAGCTCAACCTGATCAAGAGAATCAGCGCCTAAGTCATCTACAAAAGACGCAGAAGGTACTATATCAGCCTCAGAAACATCCAACTGTTCAGCAATAATCTTTTTAACCTTTTCTAAAATATCGGACATAAATTAACTCCTCCTTTAAAATACAATTTTATGATAATCAACCTATTACATGAACATTCCACCGTTCACATGTATTACCTGGCCGGTAATATACCTGGCCGCATCAGAACACAACCAATAGACTGTCCCGGCAACATCTTCCGTGCTGCCCAACCTGCCGAGAGGGATCTGACTCATAAAGGTCTGTTTAACCTCTTCAGGAAGCGCGGATGTCATTTCTGTTTCGATATAACCCGGCGCAACGGCATTAACTGTTATATTCCTTGAGGCCACTTCCCTGGCAATGGATTTTGTGAATCCCATTATGCCTGCCTTGGACGCGGAATAGTTGACCTGACTGGCATTTCCTATCTGGCCTACTACCGAGGATATATTGACTATTGAGCCGTATCGCTGTTTGATCATTGGTTTTAAAACAGCCTGAGTGCAGTTAAAAACGCTCTTCAGATTGACGTTTAGTACAAGATCCCAATCCTTCTCGGACATCCTTAAAAGCAGGTTATCTCTGGTGATGCCGGCATTATTGACAAGCACATCCACTTTTCCATATCTTGAGGTCAGCTCTTTGAAAAAAACCTGAATTTCATCCCTGGAAGACACATCCATCTTATGACTTTCTGCTGTAATGCCCATCTCCTGAAGCATTTTAACGGTCTCGATTGAGGCCGATTCATCCGGATCGTAATGAACAATAATAATAATTGCATTTTCCCCGGCAAATTGGAGGGCAATGGCTCGACCTATTCCTCTGGAACCCCCTGTAATAACAACTACTCGTCCTGAATGATCCATATCTCCCTCAATAATTTTTTTAATTAACCATGGAACTGGGCCATCTGTATGGATAGCCGTTCCTGGACACGGTTTTCAACAAAATGAAGAGCCATTAAAATCGCGTTTTTAATGGCCCTGGCAGAAGACCTGCCGTGACATACTATGCCCACTCCGTTTATCCCAAGGATCGGGGCGCCGCCCCACTCAGCATAATCCAATGACTTTTCAAATCTTTTAAGAAAACTCCTTCCGATCAAAGCCGTAAATTTGCCTGAAACAGATCCTTTTAATTCATTTTTCAATTTAAGGCTGATGCTTTCCGCAATGCCTTCGGACATCTTGAGCACGATATTGCCTATAAATCCGTCACAAAGCACTACCTGCGCATCGCCTGACAGGATTTCCCCTCCTTCAACATTGCCGATAAAATTGATGCCGCTTTTTCTTAAAAGATTGTATGCCGCCCTTATCTGTTCATTTCCTTTGCCCTCTTCGCGACCGATGCTAAGGAGACCCACTTTAGGCGACTGAATCCCCAAACAAGAAGACGCAAAGGCATCCGCCATTATGCCGAACTGCAATAGATGGACAGGCCTGCAATCGACGTTGCCGCCTACATCCATAAGGATAACAAGGCCCTTTTCTCCCGGTATAACACAGGCAATTGCCGGTCTTTCAACACCTTCTATCTTGCCTAGCTTGAGTATGCCAGCAGCCATGGTTGCACCTGAATTACCGGCACTGACAACGGCATCAACATCTCCTCTTTTCAGCAGATCAAAGGCCGTCATTATAGAAGAATCCCGTTTGCTGCGCAGGGCTTTCAACGGCGATTCATCCATAAATACTGCCTCATCACAGTGATGGATACTGATCCTTGCGGAGGCTTTGCAACTGTTAAGTTCGGCGGATATAACTTTTGAATCTCCGACGAGAATAATATCAACGCCTGTTTCTATGGAAGCCTGAAGAGCGCCCTGAACGACCATTCCAGGAGCATTATCTCCTCCCATGGCATCCACGGCAATAATCATATCAGGCCTCTTCTTTTAGAATTACCGTTTTCCCCCTGTATGTTCCGCAATTGGGGCATACATGATGGCTTAAAACAGGTTCATGACACTGAGGACAATTTGAGACATTCGGCATTTTAACATGGTCATTGGCGCGCCTCATATCCCGTTTTGATTTTGATGTTCGTTTCTTCGGTACTGCCATATCTAAACCTCTTACTGTTCTATTAAAATTGATGCATATTAAAACAAATCCACCCTTAAATTCAAGGACGCTATTTTCCACATTGACATCTTTGTACATTCAGATCCGCCCCGCAAACGGGACACAATCCCATGCAATCCTCTTTGCAAAGGGATTTAATCGGCAATGAAAGATATAACTGCTCCTTAAAGATATCATCTATTTCTATCTCTTCATCGTTAATAAATCCGGTCTCCATATCCTCTTCAAGCAGTTCTATTTCAACTTTATTCCCATACCGAGACGGCTGGGCGAAAAAAAGCTTAAAATCTGTCTTTATTTCGTTGTCATAGGGCGTCAGACATCTGTCACATCTGATCTTCACAGCGCCGGACATATCCCCTTCCAAGACGTATTTGTCCCCCGCCTTGTATATATCAACTCTCGCTGTTATAGGAAAACTGATACCTATAATCTGATCATCCTGGTTGTCAGGATCCCACCAGCCCTTTCCAAGGCTCAATTCAAAATGCTTAGGGCCATCCTGAGGGATTGTTCTTAGATCAATAATCATTATAAGATATCCCTATGTAATTTATTATCATTTTCGCCGACAGAAGGCCTTCATCTATAATATCTTATGTAAAATGAAGCATACGGTTGAATATTAAAGATTGAATACTTAATAAGCCCTGATCCAGTCTTGCCGGAGAAAAATAAATGTTGAAGTATATATTACATTGACAGTTTGTCAAGTAAATTAAATTGTGAATATATTCAAAGAGTTATCAAAATATTTAGACCTATATACCATAGGCCAAAATCGATAAATTAGCAAGCATATATTGGATAATTTAAAGGGATGTTTAGAATTTTATTTTATGAGAATTGAATTTTGGGAAGTGATTTGATAATGGGAAGTTTTTTTATTTGCTTTGTTATTATCCTTTAATCCGAATCTTGAGACAATATAAGGGCTCTCAATGGAGTCCTTATATTGTAAAATTATATCTCGGTTATCCTTCCTGGTATGGAATTATGTCTATGTGCCTATAAATTAAACAGACTGTCATTAATAATTTTATCAGCTATTTTTGCTGCATCAACATTATAGTCATCACTTTGTACTTGCATTCTCAGTTTTTCTATTTTTTCAGCTCTTTCTACAGGCGCCATTTCCATCTTTTCCGCTGCGTTGCTATAATCTACAGAGACATTCGACAATTCCACCTTTTCACCTGATTGAACGGGACTCGATGTTGCGGAGTTGGTATTATTTTCTTCCTCTCTCTGTCTGTTGGCAGCAGTCTCCAGATTTGCAATCTTGTTTATATTAAATGTTAAATCATTGATCTTCATCTTTTTACCCTTTTATTTAATAATTAAGATCTAATTTACTTAAACTATTTTTTAAAATCGTTATAATAATCATTTTTAGTAATTTGTGAAACAATCTTATCAGATATCCTGCTTTGTACCTGCCTTTCTCTAGCCTCATTAGAGATGGCAATAGAATCGGGTGATTGTTTTTTTTCATCACTAGCTTCCTGAAGAATCATGGTCCTTTTTTTCAGATCATTCCCATATACCCTCAGGACATTTCGTATTTGATAAGTACTAACCACTTCTATTTGCCTCCGCTTTTACTATCGGCAAACGATTTATAGTACTTTAATATTTTTTTATAAATAAAAGAGAGTTTCCCTGTTTAACTCATCGCCCTGCGAGGTCTTTCAATCCCCTGTTTTTTGATCTTTTCAACCAATGTAGTGCGGTTCATGTTTAAAATCTTAGCTGCTCGATTTTTCACCCAATCAGCCTTCTCAAGCGCCCGGACAATCAGCAGCCTCTCATATTCATTGATCGCATTATTAAGGGAAAATCCTTCTTCCGGAATAACAGGCTCTATTGCATCTTCCTCATCATGATGATGTTTTTCAATTATCTTGTCAGGCAGATCCTGTATCGTAAGTTCATCTCCCTCCGCTAATATTATCATGCGTTCAATAATATTTTCCAATTCCCGCACATTACCAGGCCAATCATATTCCATAAAGGCCTTGATTATATCTTTAGATATCCCCTTCATCTTTTTCTTTCTTGATCTCGAAATATTTTCCATGAAATGATGTACTAACAACGGGATATCGCTTCGCCTTTCCCTAAGCGGCGGTATTATAACAGGTATTACCTTAAGCCTGTAATACAAATCCTCACGGAATACACCATCTTGAACAAGTTTATCAAGGTCTCTATTTGTAGCGGCAATTACCCTAATATCACACTTGATGGTTTTAGTTCCGCCAACCCTCTCAAATTCCTGTTCCTGGAGAATCCGTAAAAGCTTCACCTGCAGGTGAGGGCTCATCTCGCCGATTTCGTCCAGGAAAATGGTGCCGCCGTTTGACAGTTCAAATCTCCCGATACGTGTCCTGATCGCGTTCGTAAATGCCCCTTTTTCATGACCGAAAAGCTCGCTTTCAAGCAATTCCTCCGGGATTGCCCCGCAGTTGACAGGGATCAGGGGTTTTTCTCTTCTCATACTGTTATAGTGTATAGCCTTGGCAACCAATTCTTTCCCTGTACCTGATTCGCCAAGTATAAGGACTGTGCTATCCGTATCGGCAACCTTTTCTATGACCTTGAAGACCTTATGCATTTGGGGGCTATCGCCGATGAAATTTTCAAACTTATACTTTTTCTTTAATTGATTTTTTAAGGCCAGATTTTCTCTCTTGATATCTCTGAATTCTAATGCCCGGTTTATGACCAAAAGGACTTCTTCCATCTTAACCGGTTTGGCGAGATAGTCGAAGGCCCCCGCCTTCATTGCCTCAACGGCATTTCTGATTGTTGCATAACCGGTGAGAATAATCCCGATGGTGCCCTGGGAGTGTTCATAAATATATTTCAGGACAGACATGCCATCCACCTTGGGCATATTGAGGTCGATAAGAGCCACATCATATAGATTCTTATCGATTAAATCGATGGCTACTTCGCCGTTCTGTGCCGTGTCAACATCAAAGTCTTCATGATGAAGGACATCTGAAAAGTATTCCCTTATCTTAACTTCATCGTCAGCAACCAGGATTTTAGCTTTGGACATCTTACTCCTCCAGTCAATGGATTATTAGGGCAGATTAAATGAATATTCGCCAATATTTTGGCTTTGACAAGCATCCTGTCATTCTTTTAACATATTTTCCGTTAAGATCAATATATTTTTAACAATATTTTGACGTAAAACTCCAACCTATTCAAGAAGTTGATCGCCCGATATCTTTAATTAAACTATTGCCTGAGGCTTTTACCTTGACACCTTGCCGAATCACAGACTATCTTCTGTATAAAAAATTATCTCTCAGCGTTTCGCCTGCTGCATAACCTATAAAAGAATGTTCAACCAATGGATAAATACTCAGACACTGATAAAAATGAACCTTTACGCATGATTATTAAAGACAGATCCGATCTTTTTCGTGCATATGAGATACTTTCACATGAAAAGGTTATTGGCGTGGACCTGGAGTCCGATTCCATGTTTCACTACAAGGAAAAGGTCTGTCTTATTCAGATATCAATTCCTGAACTTAATATATTGATAGATACATTATCAATAAAGGATCTCAGCCCACTTTTCCCCATATTCTCAAACCCTCATATCCGAAAGATATTTCATGGCGCCGACTACGATATCAGATCCCTTTTCCGCGACTTTAAAATAGAAGTGATTTCTCTATTCGACACCCAAATTGCAGCAAGATTGCTTGGAATAACTCAAACAGGACTCTCATCTATCCTAGAAACCAGATTCGGTATTCACCTTGAAAAAAAATACCAAAAAAGCGACTGGTCCAGGAGGCCTATCTCCAGGGAAATGCTCCAATACGCAGTTTTTGACACATATTATCTTATCCCGTTATCCCATATGTTCGAAAAGGAATTAATAGAAAAAGGACGCTTCTCATGGTTTGAGGAAGAGTGTGAATTACAAAGCAAGGTTCGTTTCTCCCCGCCTAAAGACGAGCCTTTATATTTAAGATTCAAGGGCGCCTCAAAATTGTCGCCTCTTAACCTGGCAATACTTGAGAAGATATTGCAATGGAGAGAGAAACTTGCGCTAACAAAGGATATACCGCCTTTTAAAATCCTGGGAAATCAGCAGATCCTGGAGATAGTAAATAATAAACCAATGGACATGGATGGACTTGATGTATTGAGCAAAAAACAGATAGAAAGCCTAGGAAAATCCATCTTGATGAGCATACGGGCTGCAATGGATATGCCTCAGGAAAATCTCCCGTTATTTCCAAAGGAAAAGAGACCGAGACAAAACACTGCGACCTTGAAAAGAATCAACGCCCTCAAAGAATGGAGAGAAAGTTTCGGTGAAAAAACAGGACTTGATCCTTCAATTATCTGTCCTAATTCACTGATACAGGCAATTGCCCTGATGGATCAATCATCACCGGAAAGGCTTAAAGAACTGGGCGACATAAAAAGATGGCAGATAGAACTTTTCGGATATGAAATCTGTGTGCTTCTGGCTTCAATATCCGATAGAGTTTAAAAACACCCTATCTGATGCAGATAATGATAGGCAACAATTCCTACCGAGGTGGAAAGATTGAGGCTCCGCACTTTTCCCCATATAGGGATCTTATAGCAGGGAAATTTTTCTTTAATGAAGGAAGGCAGGCCGATACTCTCTTTACCGAAAAGGAGATAATATCCCCTCCTGACGGATGCCTTTGTATAATCCAGATCAGCATGGCTGCTGAATGTGATGAGCCTGGATGGGAGCCCTTCTTCGGAACTTAAAAACGCCTCGATACACTCATGGTGCCTGATATCAATTTCAGGCCAATAATCCAAACCGGCCCTTTTCAGATGCCTGTCATCCAACTTGAACCCCAGGGGGTGAATCAGGTGCAGTGTAATCTCAGCCGCGCCGCATAACCTTGCTATGTTGCCTGTGTTTGCGTGGATCTCAGGTTGATAAAGGACGATGTTAAAGGCTGCATCAGTGATTATTTTATGCTTTATTCCGTTCATCAGATTTCCCTTATGGGAACAGGATGATCCTGGCTGCTTATTAAGACTTCAATATTATCCAGCCCGCATCCCATCAGGATGTCATTTGCAATATTGAATGCCTTTTCGGGGTGGTTGTTTTTTTCGCTGATATGAGCCAGAATAACATGTCTCAGTTCCTTATGTGAGATAATTTTCAGCAGTTCCCCTGCATCACGGTTTGAAAGATGTCCATCAGGCCCCTTGATCCTTCTTTTAAGATATAGGGGATAAGGCCCATCTTCAAGCATTGTCTCATCATGATTAAACTCGATTATCAAGGCGCGGCAGCCCTTGAGCCGGTCTTCAAGCAATCTCGTACTCCTGCCCACGTCCGTAATGATTCCCAACCTTGATCCGTTTGATGATATGACCAGTCCTACAGGATCTGTCGCGTCATGGCATTTGGTAAAGGTCTCAATTGTTATGTCGTTTATCTTTATATTCCTGCCCGTTTCAAAGGGGACATGTCCCTCGATCTTGCCCATGCTTGTTTTCATTTTCTGCATGGTCGGGCCATTCATATAAACGGGGATGTTAAAGCGACGTGATATAGGCCCTGCGGCCTTGATATGATCCTGATGCTCATGAGTAATGACAAGGGCATCCAGATTGACAGGTTTAATTTTCAGTATTTCCAGCCGTCTTATAAGCTCACGGCAGCTCAAACCTGCGTCTATGAGTATCCGGGAATGATCCGTTTCTATATAACAGGCGTTGCCTCCGCTGCCTGATGCAAGTACGGAAAATCGCATGGGTTTCCTTATGATATTATCTTTCGTGAGGTTAAGTGAATTTTGCCTTACATCTAATTATAGCAGTGTAATGAACAGACTCAAGGCACAGGGAATAGGGTGCAGGAAAAATCAAAACATCTTAAATCTTAAATTTCAAATTTATTAATGGCCCTGCGCCTTTCCTTTATTCTATCCCGCTGTGTCCGAATCCGCCGGCGCCGCGCCGTGTAGATTCCAGAGAAGCAACATCGACAAGCTCAGCCCTGTATGCCTTGCATATTATCATCTGCGCTATCCTGTCGCCCCTGTTTATTGTAAAAGGTCTTTGTCCCCAGTTTATCATGATAATGGATATCTCGCCCCTGTAATCCGAATCTATTGTGCCGGGGCTGTTTACCATTCCTATACCGTGCTTCAAGGCGAGTCCGCTCCTGGGTCTTACCTGTCCCTCATAGCCGGGAGGAATAGACATGGCAAATCCTGTAGGGATAAGCTTGACTTCACCCGGATTCAATATAACAGGTCCGCCAACAGCGGCTCTGATGTCCATGCCTGAAGAACCATCCGTCTCATATCCCGGCAATGGAAGATCAGGGTTGTTTTCAAGCCTTTTGATCTGTATGGATATCCTCTCCAATTATCTTCCGCCTGATCAAATGATCGTCAGCTATGCCGCAAATAAAGAGGCCTTTAAACGCATCTCCTCTTCCTTAAAAGGTCCGAGCGTTACTAGTGAAGTATTTGCGGATGTGAATGCATCCCTGGCGCATGCAACTACCTCATCAACACTGACAGCCTCTAGGGAATTAACAACCTCTTCATAACTGATATACCTGTTAAAAAGGTATTCGTTTTTAGCAAGACGCAGCATCCTTGAGTCCGTATTCTCGGAACCGAGCAGTATTCCTCCAATAAGATGTTCCTTCGCCTCATTCAGATCTGTTTCCGATATATCTCCGTCTTTGATTTTATTAACCTCCAGGTTGATTACATCAAGGACATTATTGACCTCTTTGGGATCCGTTCCGGCGCATATTCCAAGTATCCCTGTGTCGATATAAGCTGAAATAAAGGAGTAGATGGAATAGGCAAGCCCTCGCTTTTCCCTGATTTCCTGAAAAAGCCTGGAACTCATATTTCCGCCAAGGATGGTATTAAGGATCGTCCCCGCGAATCTCATATTGTTCATAAGATGAGGGGCCTTTCCTCCGAGGCAGATGTGCACCTGTTCAAGCGGCTTAAAATGACATAAAACAGCCTGATTGATTTCGGGGCGGGTTAACGGAGGTATTGGCTCTCCATATTCAATCGATTCAAAGATGGGCTTAAAAACATCAACCACCCTCTCATGATCGATATTTCCCGCCACGGATATGATAATCCTGGAGGGTGAATAAAATTGCTTTTTATGATCAAGGAGATCATCTCTGTCAATTGCGCCGACAGTCTCATCTGTGCCCAGAATAGACATGCCCAGGGGGTGATTGACCCAGAATAAATTGTTGAAGATTTCATGGATCTGTTCTTCAGGAGAATCTTCCACCATGCTTATCTCCTGAAGAATAACCTGTCTTTCTTTA
>Ga0153915_10001652_pt1 | contig 20495 bp, 15 predicted proteins | sample Opewatmetagenome_2_FD_107003 | JGI IMG/M metagenome (GOLD analysis project Ga0153915, IMG submission 107003) | Freshwater wetland microbial communities from Ohio, USA - Open water 3 Core 3 Depth 3 metaG | ecosystem: Environmental > Aquatic > Freshwater > Wetlands | place: USA: Ohio, Lake Erie...
TGCTACGATTTGGTCAAGAGTTTCATCGATCAGTTCAACCAGTATATTGCCGCCGGCGGTTGAGGGAACACTGAAGGATCTAGTGAAGTTATTGCCGACAGCGACCCCGGTGAAGTTGAACGTTTGTTTCCATCTGATTGTGAAAGCTCCATCAGTGGTATTGATTTGGCCACTCGCTGTGACCGTGTCACCCACAAAGCCGGATGTGGGATTGAGCAAAATCAAAGGATCGACAGCCATTGCTTTGGGGATAGGCAAGAACTCAAACATAGACAACAATACCGCTACGACAAAATACACTGCAATCTTCTTCTTCAGTGCCTTCTTGTTCATGATCATTCTTCCAAATGCATTTTTGTCTGGACTGTGGACATCAAAGTCCAAAGTTGTGAATCACCTTTCCACAGTGCATATCTTAAACTTTACCGTTCCATAGCCCCAATGCAGAAAACCTTAGTATGCCAGACCCCTTGTTTGTATAGAAAACGAGGATAGAACAGGGAGAAACAGCATGCGCTTAATGTTAGTTGTAGGCGCACGCCCGCAAATCATTAAGTCAGCCCCCATAATCCGCGAAGCCCAAAGGCACAACGAGATCGAACTTCAGCTCATCCACACGGGCCAACACTATGATTTCGAGATGTCAAAGATCTTTTTCGACGAAATGACGTTGCCAGAACCTCTAACCAATCTCGGCGTGGGGTCAGGCACACACGGTTGGCAAACAGGCAACATGATGATCGAGCTTGAGAGAGCAATGACCAAGCACAAACCGGACTTGGTTATGGTTCCGGGCGACACCAATTCCACATTGGCGGGCGCACTAGTTGCAGTCAAGCTGCATGTACCAGTGGCGCATGTCGAGGCGGGGGCAAGAAGTTACGATATGAGAATGCCTGAAGAAATCAACCGCCGCCTGACAGACCACAGCTCGTCCCTGCTGTTCGCACCAACTAAGAACTGCGCCAAGAATCTGATCTCTGAAGGCTTCGCCAATAAATCTGTCAAGGTGCCCGGTGACCCCATGTATGATGCGTTGCTCCAACATGCCGATGCCGCATGCAAGACTGACGTCTTGAAAAAGCTTGAGTTGAAAAGCGAGCAGTACGCGGCACTGACCCTACACAGACCTGAGAATGTTGACGATTCGAGGACTTTGGGGCGAATAATGAAGGCAATAATATCAATGAAGCTAACAACCGTTTTCCCTACCCACCCCCGAACGAGGCAACACTTGGAGAGGACCGGTCTCTTGGCAAAAATGCAGGAAAGCCCTCACATCAAGTTAGTTGATCCTCTAGGCTACCACGAAATGCTGCAACTTACAAGACACTCCAGAATGGTTTTCACAGACTCAGGAGGCTTGCAGAAAGAAGCCTTCTGGCTTTACACACCTTGTATCACGCTTCGAGAGAGGACAGAATGGATTGAAACAACGGAGTCACATGCGAATGTCCTTGTTGGAAGCAACCCTGAAAAAATCAGCAGAGCAGCGGCAAGAATCCTGGGAACACCCGAAATCAAAACGAAGCTCAGCAAAATCAAGAATCCCTTTGGCGATGGACATGCTTCTCAAAGAATCATATCTGTGATATTAGAGAGCCGGTGAAGACAATCGGCGCCACCATGTTTCCGAAGGCATCGCATTATTACGTAACTTTGGTCTTATGTCGCGTACGATGAGAATTTTTCTTATCGTTGTGTTGTTTTGTTGTTTGTGTTTTGGATTTTGTTTTGGCTCCGTGGTGTTTTGGGCGCTGCTTGGTTTTGGTGACTCATGATGACCAACTGCGAGCTCTGGCGTTGGCCGTATATGCTTCTAAAGAAAAGGAACCAGAACCGTATTTATACGTGACCCACGGCTAGAATAGAGACGTGGTAGGAAAGAGTCACAATCCTATGCAGTGCAACAGGATTAGACACGAAGAAACATGTGGAGCTGAGAGCGATCAGGAATACTGAAACTTGCATGGTCGTTGTGAGCACAAGACCTGAAATCATTAAGATGGCCCCGATCATACGCGCACTGAATGAGAATTCGGTTCCATTTGTTTTTGTCCACTGCGGACAGCATTACGACTACAATATGTCACAGCAGTTCATTGACGAGCTTGAATTGCCGAAGCCGGACTACTGCTTCAAGGTGAAGGCATATTCACCAGGAACCCAAACCGCAAGAATACTCACTATTGCTGAACGGGTCATAGAAAAGCTGAAGCCAAAAACTGTGTTAGTTGAGGGGGACACTAATGGTGTTTTGGCTTCAGCTCTCGCCTCTGTCAAACTTAGCGCTCCAGTGGGTCACGTCGAGGCGGGACTTCGAAGCTTCGATTTACGTATGCCGGAGGAACATAATCGTCGTTTGGTCGATCATTTGTCCGCGTATTTATTCGCTCCAACAGAGGTTGCTAAGATGAACTTGATTCGTGAAAACGTTTGGGGCAAGGTGTACGTTACTGGAAACACTGTGATCGACGCGGTAATACAGCACCTGCCTTTGGCAGAGAAAGTGTCAAAGATTATGAGACAGATACGTTTTGAGCGTTTTGCGCTGGCAACGGCGCATAGAGCTGAAAACGTTGACGATCCTGCTGTTCTGAAGAACTTTGCTGAGGCGTTTACTCAATCACCGGTTCCTATAGTCTACCCTGTTCATCCTCGAAGCATGAAGAGACTGCGTCAAATGAGGATATTTCGGAAGTTAGCTGATGCAAAAAACGTTCAGCTTCTGCCGCCGCTTGGGTATTTCGACTTTCTGGTGCTGATGAGGAATTGCGAGTTGATATTGACTGATTCAGGTGGCATACAGGAAGAAGCCACAGCACCTTGTATCCGAAAGCCAGTCCTAGTAATTAGGCTGTCGACAGAAAGACCAGAAGCCGTGGAAGCAGGTTTTGCCAAGGTAATTGGAGTGAAGAAACAGAACATACTGAAAGCACTTGTGCAATCCACCGAGCGAAAAGACAAGTTGCCGACGGTTTCGCCCTATGGAAACGGAACATCTGCCAGAAAGATTGTGAACATCTTGACGCAGATCGACTGAAGCAGCGTTGTTCCACATTCACCAAAAAAGTTAAGAAGACCAATGGGAGTTCTGCCTAGATAATATAATCGTTGATTGTGGAAAATCATTCGGAGTAAGTGGTGACAGCTTCATGAGAAAGAGGTGGCCGGTTGTCATTGTGATCATTTCGGTCATAGTGGTGGCTGTCATTCTTGCGATGGTTTTGAATTCTCCCAAGCCTTTTCCAGAAGTGGCTGGGATCGTTGCGGAGGATTGGGAGTTCTCGACCTACTTGGGTGGGACAATGTATAATGAGACAGTCTATGGATATCCCGCACTAGTATTCAACGTAAGCTCTGCTGATGGCTCTCAAGTATACATGCTAAGCCGAAACGACACTAGATTGCCCATGACGTCAAGTTCCTTGCTTAGGAGTTCTATATCATCGTGCAAGATCGACTGGGGGTGGCTGGGTCTTGGGAACAACTACGCGTTTTTGACATGGAACGGAACATGTTGGAAAGCTGACACGGACGATGGAAGCGAATCTCCGGAGACTACAATCATCAACGGATATGACCCTTCTGCGGATTGGAGAAATCTGACCATCGTGGCTACTTCTGCCGACATAAAATATTACATAGATGAACAGTTGGTCGCTATGCACTCGAGCAGAATTCCAGCAGGGGACTTTCAGTTCTACGGGGAGTTTGACTCCACAGGAACAGCCTCCAAGCTTTACATTGCCTCCCACCGCTTTTAGAGAAGTCAGACCATAACCTGTCGCATGCTTGGTTATCATGGTCTGCTGCCAGTTTTTGTTAAGACTGAGGAGAGCTGTAGCTAAAAACGTAGAGTTTCTCGTTAGGCGATACATAGAATAGCGACAATGGTTCTTCGACGCTTGTGATTATTCTGTTGAATTCCTCAGCACCTATCCTTGGTTCAGACACAATGAAGTAAGCAACTGCTGTATACGTGAGGTTCATGGCGGAGAGCATCCATTTTGGTGAAGGCTCTCGACTCATGTTGGTAAACAGTTCATGCCCGAGTTGACTAAATTCGTCGAAGTAGTAAGCGGAAGGGTTACTTATGCCAACTATGACCTCGCCTGCATAAATTGTCCAGACGTCACATATTACAACGTATTTCTCGTGCGTGTTACCCTCAATATATTTGACTGCATCTAGCTCGTACTGAGTGGTCTGCAAGGAAGCAACTTGCGGGTATGCCGCACTTAGAGAGAGAACTAGCCAGCCTCCGATAATTGACGGGATGATGATGTTTAGGATGATCAATATGCCCAGACTTCGCAGCGCGCCTGTCTTGATCACTGTCCTCAGATGGTTCAGAGAAGGAGGTCTTAAGAACTCTGCATGTGAAAGCCTCTTGGTCTGCGAGACTAGCTGGAAGATCGCTTGCGCTACGAACGGAGTGGCTATGAAATCTCTGAGAACCCACAGTCTTTCTGAGTTGAACGGAAGCTCATCCATGAATAATGTGAGAATTAGATAATCTGCTGAAATCATCAAAAAAGCCAAAAAAGCAAAAGTATGGGTTGCCTTTGACCTTGCTTCATGATTCCTGCACAGTTTGTGAAGTAGATAAACCATATATAGAAAGGCCAGTGTCGGGCCAATGACAGTAAGAATAGGAACCAGGACGTTAAAACTGTTGGCGAAGTCTCCGAACAGAGACATCCCTACGATCTCTTGGATTGGCAGTCCGGCTGGCTTCTCCAGATTGAAGGTTGTTGAAGAGTTCGCCCGGAAAAATCTGAAGTAAACGAGAGACAAAGGCAAGAGGCTCGCGCAAAAGACGAATGTAACAATCAGACGCGTAGCTAGGGAGGTTGGCTTCTCGCCTTTGTACGGCTTGCTCATGAAAGCTAAGAGGATGAGAGAGAGCGACATTATGCCGGTTAGGAAATGCGAGAGGAAAGAGAAGAAAGAAAAAGCTAAAGTCAAGAACAGAGATTTGGAGTCTCTTGATTCTACGTATCGAAGCAAGAATGGAAATGAAGAGAAGAAGAAAATGAAGCCTAGGCTGTTAGGGACTGAAATGGCGCCGAAATAGGTTATGTAAGGGAAAACTGAGATAATCAGGCTTGCGAGGGCACACGCTTTGTCATTTCCCCCAAGAGTCCTGGCTGTCAAGAAAGCGGCGACGGGAACAAAGATCCCCCACAGTGTGGGTACAAGAAATAGGTGCACTCCTAGGATGTCTAGGCTGAGCATTCTGGCCAAGGTGACACTGAGAGCTGCTTGGAAGTGGTCGCCTCGAAATATCTCGTACAGTGGTGAGAAAAGGGGCTTGCTAGGTGATGTGAGAGTCAAGGGTTCAAAATTGTCGTACACGGATCTTATTCGTCCCAAGGCGATCTGTTGCCCGCTCGAGTCACCCGCTGGAAAGATAATCGCGAAAAATGAGTGAAGGAGGATGGAGATGGTTATGACAAGGAAGAGTTTGTGTGCGGTTTTCTCGGATGAGAGCAAAATCAGGATAAGCAGGAAAGTCGCGGTGAACAGGGTGGGTATAAAAGCGGGATTTAGAACCTCCCATACAGTTCGAGCTTCGTCTGTGCGAGAAATAACAAGTAGATAGAAAGAAACGCAGATCAGAATTAGGTACAGGACTTCGCCACAACGCAACTGCTTCGAGAAGTGCGTTGGGTTATCCATCGCTGTGTTTCATCCTTCTGTTTATGATCGATGAGACGGTTGCTGCAATCACGAGAACCAGAATCGACGCCACTTCATCCAAACTATAGATTGCCAAGACAATCCAGCCCACAAAACCAAGGAGCGTTAGGAACGCAAGACTCCCGAGGATCAACCTGAAAAAAGGCTCTTGAGAACCAAAGAAGACGTGCCCCAGAAAAACCGCATTGATCGAAACGTAGACTAGCGAAGCTGGTAGTCCTATTATTGGGGACTGGAAGGAAGATTGATTAAGGAATATTACTGCCACGATAAAGTAAGAGGACAGGCTATATTGCAGTTTTTCATCGCTGGTTATCCTTCTTTCGAGCCGCAGTAGTTCGAAGCGGTTCAGATTCATCATTGTGAAAACAAATGTACAGGCGCATGCATATATTCTTGGTGACAGATTTCTTGACGATTGCACTGTCATCAGTTTAACTCATCAAAGGATTTATGATACTCGTCGGCAAAACTCGATCGTACTCGAAAGTCTATCTAGTCAAAAGCGCTTGACATATTAGGAACCAAATGAACCCTAGTATTATCCGTGACGAGGGAGAAACAGCAGCTCATTGCACCTTTTTAGAGATAGAACTAACCTATTCCTGCTCGCGGCTTTAGTGCCCCTTACGCTAATCGCAGCCTATTATTTGCTCAGAGGACTCACAGTCCTCGGCGTGCTGATTCCTTTCTATGGCTTCCTGATTATCTTTCTGAAGAAAGACAAACTTCAGTCCTTTCAAGGGCATTTGGGAGTGATGCGACTTCTAGGTGTGGCTGGAGTGATTGCCAGTTTTGTTATATTCTATGTGAGCATTGCCTTTTTTCCTTCAGCTTCTTATGGCGTAGGAGGGCTTTTCTACGCTGTTTACGTTCTTGGGTTGTCTCTGGTTTTCTTTGGCGCTCAAGCTCTGAAAGAGTTAACTTCATTCTTGTTTCTCGTTATCGCTGGAGGGTTCAGCCCATATATTAGTGAATGGTTGGAGTATGTCATCCAGCCTTTTGTGCCGAATTTTGTGTTCTTCTTCTATCTTGTTCTGCGCCTTCTTGGAATCCCAGCTGTCATCAGCAGCCCGAATTCTATCTTGCTCGATAGAGCGAGCGGACGTCTACCAGTGTCGTTTGAAGCAGGGTGCATAGGCATCCAAAGCTTTTGGGTCTTTTCGATTATAGCTGTGGTCACGATGCTGGAGGAAACAGCAAGCAGACGAACCAAGGTGCTGTGGTCAATTGGTGGAGTCATAGGTACATTTCTCGTAAACACAATCAGGGTCAGCTTGATTGCGGTCATAATCTTTTACAATGGGTATGAGAATTGGGGAGTGATTCACTCCGTCATTGGATACTCCATGTTTCTATTGTGGTTGGTTTTCTTCCTGGCAGTTTTTTCCAAGAGGGCGCAGATTCGGAAGAGAATGCAAGTCTTGCTGCAGACTTTCTCGAAGTAGAATCATCTAGCGTTCAGAGATCTCTTTGACGTGCTGAACGTATTTGCTCAATCCGTCATTGAAACGCGTCTTCGGTTTCCAGTTAAGCAACTTCTTGGCTTTTTCAATGCTGGTCACCGAGCCCTCAAAATCGTGCGGTCTCGCCGGCTCATGTTTGATGGGGATGTTGCCGAAGATCTCCTTCAGTGCTTCAGCGATCTGGTTCATAGTCACGAATTCGGGACCTGCAAGGTTAATGATTTGGTTTACGCCACCTTCAGCTAGAGCTGCAACGTTTCCTTCAGCCAGATCCTCAACGTAAATCCAGCATCGCCCTTGCTTGCCATCGCCAAAAATGGTGATGGGCTCTCCCCTCATTGCTCTGCGTACGAAGATTGAAATCGCCATATTTGATCTCATTCTTGGTCCATATGGAATGTCATATCTGAGTATCGTGTAGGGCAGACCATGATGCTCATGCCAAGAATACACGAGGTGTTCCTGCCCGATTTTGGTCTTGGTGTAGATATGTTCAGGAAAAGGAACTGCTGTGTCTTCTTTCACTACGCCTTTGTTTCTGCCATAGACCCACGTTGTAGATGCTAGGATTATTCTTTCTACCTCCTCAGCTGTGGCTGACTTCAGAAAATTCATAGTTCCCATTTCATTGACCATTAGGCAAAGGTCAAAACTCGACAAAGCTATATTCACGTCAGCTATGGCGGCTAGATGGAAAATCGCCTCTATGTCCTTACATGCCTCCAGAACATCCTTCTCGTTGAGTAAATCACCATTGAACCACTCAACTTTGTCGCTTAAGGGCTTCGCCCTGTCAAAGACTCGTACATCATGACTCTGTTTCAATAGTTGTTCTACAACATGGCTACCAATGAATCCCGAACCGCCTGTTACAAGAACTTTCAACTTTGATCCCACATCACTCAGAGTGTTGACAAGACTTCTTCTGTCTTCCGTATTACGTACTCAGCCTCATCCATGGTCATTTGGCTATATAAAGGAAGGCAGATCATCCTTCGACACATTTCCTCAGCGACAGGAAAATCCCCCTCTTTGGTCTTGAACAAACGTTGGTACACTGGTTCCATGTGTAATGGGGGCCAATAGACTTCGCCGCTTAGTCTCACGCCTTTCTCTCTGAGTCTTTGCTTCAAGTCGTCTCTTGAGATTTCAGGAGCAACTATGGCCACGTATTTGTAGTAGTTGCTTTTCGCATTCTTGGGGATCTGCAACGGGCTGATTACTTTTGTATCGGATAGCTTCGTGTCAAAGTAATCTGCAATCTCATTTCTTCGCTTGATGAACTGAGCCAGTCTACCCAATTGTGATAGCCCAATTGCGGCGCTTATCTCGTTCATTCTCCAATTGTGTCCAATCTCAACTATTATATTGCTGCTGAAGCTCTCCTTTCCCTGATCACGCAGGATTGTGGCTTTCTGCGCAAGTGCCTCTTGGTTAGTTGTTATTATTCCTCCTTCGCCAGTCGTCATGACTTTCGTTGGATAGAAGCTGAAGCACCCTGCATTGCCAAAAGAGCCTGCAGATTCGTTGTCCAGAAGGCTACCCTGAGCGTGCGCAGCATCTTCTATGAGAAGCAGGTTGCGATCCTCGCAGACTTCCCTTATGGCTTTGATTTCGGGGCACACTAGACCGCCAATGTGAACCGCCATGACAGCTTTGGTCTCTTCGGTCAGATGTTTCTGAATGTTCTCTACGTCGATGCATAATGATTTAGCGTCGATATCTGTGAAGACCGGCTTTGCTCCGACCATCACCACGACGGCCGCGGTTGCGCTGAATGTGTTTGTTGGGATCAGAACCTCATCTGCTGCTTTTACGCCTAGTGCTCGGAGAACAATCTCGAGTGCCGATGTCCCCGAATTCACCGCGACGGCTTGTCTTACATTGCACATTTTGGCGAATTCGGCTTCGAAGCGTCTTGTATAATCTCCAAGAGTTAGCATCCCTGATTCCAAGATCTTTTGAATGTCTTCCAGTATAGATTGGATGTCTTCCTGCGGAAAGTAAGGTTTAGCTGGCGGGATCACTCTGTGATTCAAGGCTTTTTGTTTCTCCACTTTTTCCGGGTTCTTCAACAGGCTTAGCATGTCTGCGTGCCAATCTTCTAGCCCGGAGAATATAAATGCAGATCACCGTTATCACTCCGGCGGCAATGATTATTCCTACGAATTGTAGGATTGGCAAACCAAATATTGTTTGGTTATTCGCGGGAATGTAGTTGTAGGTTTCAGTTACGGCTCTGTTTCCTGCATCATCGTAAGCCTCAGCATAGTACTGCATAATTCCAACACCTTTCTCCAGCTGAACCTTTGTTTTCATAGACCACAATCCCGCCCGAGTCAATTCCTTTGACTGCCAATCTCCTTCATCTGCCCTGAACCAAAGGGTGGCATTGGCCACACCGCTAGCCTGCATGGGCTCTGTCACTTCCACTTCGATGGAGACTTCATCGTAGGAGGAAAGCTTCTCCACTGTTAATGGGCGAAATGCGATGGTTGGAGGTGTTTTGTCACCAACGATGTACCATAGTGTTTCTGATGCGATCCAGTTCGCTGCGTTGTCAAATGAGAAGACTTTGAAAGCAACAGTGGCTCTGTATGGAGCAGGCTGAATTGCTCCCGTGAAGAAAAAGCCATCAAGCGTCATAGTGATGTTTGTCCATGTGGAAGATTGATTATGAGCTAGGACTGCTCCTCTGACCTTGCTGCGATCGTCAGTGATGTTTGCCTTGATTGTCACGGTTTCGCTGTATTCAGGGTCGTCGGGTATCCTCTCTATCGCTCTTATTGCAGGCGGTATGCTTTCTCTTTCAAGAACTACTCGGAAGGTGCTTTCGGAAATTGCCCACAGGGTCAATATTCTCTTCGGTGCATCCCATTGTGAGCCCCACTGCGTTGATTCAATAACGTAATGCTGCCAATAGTCGTTTGGAAACGGTTTCTCGGTTTCATTATCATATGGAACATAGACTAAGACTGTTGCGTTGTTTCCATCAGAAAGAATCTCGGTTACGAAGTTCCACAATGGAGGGGATTCTGGAGTCCACAGGACTGTTTCCACCTCTTTGGTCGACAGTAGAGGATAAGGTCTCACAGGTCTGTAATCCTCATAGTAATATTTCACAAGTGCCGCAAATATGAAGGCTTGAGTCGGTTGCCAACTCTTGGTGTTGAATTGCGTTTCATAGCTTGACCTAGCGTTCCGATAGCGGCTGACGAGCCAAAGTGGAGTCTTCACTTGAACAATGTGGTCAAGCATGGTTTTCCTGAATGACTGCAGGATATTGTCATCACCTGTTTCCTGATGTAACTTCATAAGCAAGAGTAGACTGTTAACTGACCCCCACTCATCCAGGTAACCGTATCTTTCATCTTGGTTCATGGACACAAAGTTGTTCCTAAAGCCCATGCTTCCATTCAGATATATCATATTGTAAGCAAGATTGATGTGAGCTTGAGCCAGAGCATATTTCCAGTAAGCCGTGTTCTTGAAGGCTTTGTATGCTTCGAAGTATCCCCAATGCATGTAACTATCTGCTTCAAAATTGAAAGTAGTGAAGGCTTCGTGGAAGTTGGTGAATTTCTTTGTCAGCTGTGTGTTCAGGCACGTTTCAACTCGATCTTTAACGGTTTGATTAGCTGATACAAATCTGAAATAGGCGCTTAAACCGAAAACAGCTGAGCCCTGCACATCGTTGGTCCAGCTAGCGTGCTTCACAGCGCCTGTTTGTAAGTTGATACTTTGGCTGAACCAGTGATCAGTGCTATTCCAGACTTCGTCAATTAGCATTGTTCGTATATCGTCGGCGATGTTCCTGTACACAGCTTCGCCTGTGATGTTGTACATGTATGAAAGCCCTCCAAGTATCCAACCATTCTGAATTGTTCCAGCAGGTGCGTTGTCCGCCATGTAGTTGCGAATTCCCTTGAACTGCGTTATGCTTCTCAGCACGTTGATCCAAGAAGTATAGGCTTCAATTTTTGTTCTTAGATAATCGCTTTTGGTTATGTTGTAAGCTACTGCAAGTGCGAAAAGTGTCTGCCCCAGTGACTGGGATTCAAGAGCTTCAACAATGTAGCTATCCGGAACGCCCGTATCAACATTAACGAAAGCGTAGACGCTGTTGTATCCAGCGCCTCTGTAGGTTACTTGCTTGTCTCCATACTTCGATATAGCATAGAAGAAGTTTGGGAGAACGAGGTCGCTTTCACTTCCAGAAACAAGTGGAGTTTCAAGATCAGTGAAGCGTAGACCATCGACATAGTAAGTTGTATAATCACTCAAGCCCCGATACGCATCTAGAAATTCTACATATCTCACTCTCGACCATAGAGGTGAGCCTGTGTAGACAAAGAATGCGTCCAGCGGAATGACTACTCTTATCCACGTGGCATTATCGAAACCTCCCTCCTTCAAAATAAATGCAAAAGAATTTCCAGAGGAATCCAAAGTGGACACTCTAAGGCTTGTGGAACGCTGACCCTGAAGAAACAGCCAGCATGAAATAGCATCGTAACTAGAGAAATCCTGTTCTACCTTCAGATCAAGGCGGAAGTTGATGCTGGAGGTGGAGACCGTGTGATTTACCTTAAGGCTGTAAGAGCCAACGTAAGACTTCTCAGTTGTGAAGACAACCGCATCCACATGCGGAGGACGTGGGATCCACGTGTAGGTAGCATTATTGTTCTCGGTCCACGCGTCACCATTAGTAGGAGCCATTTCAGGCGTGGCATACGAAACCGGCATCAACGTGAAAGGGGAAGGAGCGAGGGCTTGGACCAGAACGACAACCAGCATAATCAGTGCGAGTCCTACCGCTATTGCCTTCCTCATCTGGTCTTCCTTCGGAGTATTGTCACAAACAACATTCGTAGCCCTTGTTATAAAGGATATTCCGGCAAAGGCAGGGACGCGGAATCGCATGATAAGATAGATAAACTCATAAACATGACTTTCAAATGCGGGCGCGGTGAAGAATAAATAGGTAGATGCACATTCTAGAGCTTCAACTTGAACGTTAGCTCGGGGCGCACTTTGATAATCGATGGACACACACACCTAATTCATCGCTTTCTGGATCAAAACATAGTCGATATGCGATTTGACTGGAGCAATCTCGACGCGTGGTTTTCATCTGAGCCTAACAGCAAATGCGTTCTAATGCCAGAGCTGACTCAATCTTGCGACTCTGTTGCTTTGAACAGAGAGTTCTTCAAATCTTTGAGCGTTTTCCCTAAGAAGAATCGAGTGTTTCCCTTCTTGTGGATCCATCCTCACCAGCTTAAGCATTCCAACTTCGGAGAATTCACTTTCCTCGGCTTCAAGTTCCATCCGTCCATATCAGGAACCACCCTCGACGCTAATACAGAAATATTGGAGTTGTGTGACAAATACAGGAAACCAATACTGGTTCATTGTGGACGAGATGAGAAAAGCAGAATCGATTATGTTCTGAGGGTAAACGAACGCTATGACAACGTAAGGTTCATTTGCGCGCATCTGGGAGGATTGGCAGCAGATTTAGTGATAAGAGCCTTTGATAAGATGAATCAAGCCAATTATTTGGATAATGTCTTTCTTGATACTGCTGGGTGTTTTAACAGGGTGCTGATCAAGAAAGCCGTCAAGATTCTAGGTGATGACAAAGTGATCTTCGGTAGTGACAGACCATTCCAAGACTACGAGGTCTCGCTCTACACGATCAATAGCTGCAACTTCACAGCTAAAGCAAAGGAGAACATTTTGTCAAAGAACATCGAGAGAATACTCCTTCGATAAAGGTCACAATCTAGAGGCTATGCGAAAAAAGTGGATGTTTGTGAAGCAATACAGAAAACGTGATCGCTCAAGCAGCTTCCAACGGAATCAGGACTCAGATTCATCCAACATAAATCCTTTAATCCAACGACAACAATCCGTTATCCAAACCGGAGGATGGATAGCACTAAACAGTCAGCTTTTTTGTTGGATACTCGAGGATATCGAGTTCCGAAATGAAGCAGAAAGTTCGGGCTTGGGGGACAGATGATGACGACTATCAAGGGGAAACTCATCGACAAAATAAAAGACAAGACTGCCTGTATCGCGGTAGTAGGGCTGGGTCGCGTGGGACTTCCCACCGCTGCCATCTTCGCAAGGGCTGGTTACAAAGTAATAGGGGCTGACATCAAGAAAAACAGAATACAGATTACCACATCGCCAACAGGAGGCCAAATAGGAGAACCTGGAATTACCGAGATCATCCAGAAATCGGTGCGTCAGAAGAAACTTAGTGCTACGACCGATGTCACCGAAGCGGCCCGACAGGCCGACGTGATCATAATCTGTGTCCAAACGCCCGTGACTGGGAGAAAGCGCACAAACTTGGCCTATTTGCAGAGAGCCTGTGAAGCAATTGGTCGAGGCCTTTCTCACCGCAAGCTTGTAATAGTTGAGAGCACGGTTCCTCCGGGAACGTCGGAAAACCTCATTGCCATAGCACTTGAGCAAAAAAGCGGGCTCAAGTGTGGCGAGGATTTCTGGCTTGCGTGCTGCCCTGAAACAATGGCACCCGGAAGCTTCTTGCGCGAATTCGTTGAAAACCCTAGGATCATCGGCGGTCATAATGAAGAGAGCGCCTACATCGCTTCTGAGCTTTTGAAAACAGTCACTGACACAGAAATCGCAACAACAGATTGTACCACCGCCGAGGTTTCCAAACTCGTAGGAAACACTTTTAGAGATGTGAACATCGCCTTTGCGAATGAGCTGGCCCTTATATGCGAACAGATAGGAGTCGACGTTAAGGAAGTGATAAAACTCGCCACCATGCACCCAAGAACCAGAAACATCCATCAGCCAGGACCAGGTGTTGGCGGACCTTGCCTCATTAAAGATTCCTATCTGCTACTGCATTCAGTCAAACAAAGCGAGTTCAGGTCAAGAGTGATAAAATCCTCAAGAGAACTCAATAACAGGATGCCCCTTCACATCACAAGACTTGTTGTCAGAGCTCTCAAGGAGGTCGGCAAGGTTCCTGAACGAGCGAAAATTGCCGTACTTGGCGTTGCTTACAAAGGAGACATAGATGATACGACAGCGAGTCCTTCACGCAAGATAATCCTTGAAATGAAAAGACTGCGGTCAGAAGTCACGGTTTTTGATCCTTTTAGCAACGAGACCTTTGGCGCAAGAAAGGCAGAGACTCTAGAAGAAGCTGTTAGGGGAGCGGACGGTATGATAGTGGCAACGGATCATAGAGTGTTTCGGGAAATAAAACTCAACTCAGTTAAGGCTTTGATGGGTGACAGACCAGTGATCGTTGATGGCAGGCGAATCTTAGATCCCGAAGAAGCCAAGAAGCAAGGTTTCACGTATCTTGGAATAGGATACATCGATGTTTGAGCAGTCAAGGAGACTAAAACTGAAACTTATGATGTTCAACTCTGATGTGGAGGATCTAGTTCTATGAAGCATATCGATAGGGAAGCCCGGTTAGGGTCCAACACCTTTGTCGGAGAAAACGTGGTGATTGAGAAGAACTGTGTCATTGGCGACAACGTTCGAATAGGTCACAATTCAGTTCTGCACGAAAACACTCACCTTGGAGAGAACAGCTTCGTCGGAGATCATGTGGTGCTGGGAGAGAGGCTGATGGCATTCTATCAGAACCCAAAGGAGTACACAAATCCGAGATTGGATATTGGGGCAAACTCGATTCTCAGATCGGGCACAGTAATCTACGCAGGGAGTAAATTTGGGGCAGACTTCGAAACAGGTCCACATGTAATAGTCAGAGAAAAAAGCTCATTTGGAAAGCGAAACATGCTTGGTCCGCTGTGTCAAAGCGAAGGCGACAACCAAATCGGAGATTACAACAGGTTTCTCAACAATGTTCATTTGCCGCGTAAAACGGTCATTGGCAATTACGTTTGGGTGTTCCCATACACGATATTCACAAATGATTTGCATCCTCCCTGCGGCAGGCATATTGAGGGCCCAACCATCGAAGACTATGCTGTTATTGGCACATATTGCATGTTTCTTCCAGGAGTGAAAGTTGGAAAGAATGCTCTTGTCGGGGCAATGTCATTAGTTACAAAAGATGTCCCGGCAGAATCAGTTGCAATCGGCATACCAGCGAGAGTTGTAAAGAACATTCGTGACGTCAAGTGCAAGAGAGAACTTGTAAGTGCTCCTTATCCTTGGAAAGACTGCATTAGTCGAGAAAAGGCGAAAAGGTATGGCTATCCTTGGTGGAAGGAAAAAGAAAGCTAGCCTCGTAGGCGCCATCGAATTAGGGAAAAAATGGCTAGTGGAATCTGGAATCCAAAACGTTGACAGAACATCCCCGACTTGTGGGAGCTTTAATGCTTGGTATGATGGAAATAGTAAGAAATACTCTTTCGCCTATTCCGAAATAACAGGCTACGGCATTTCAACATTGATTTATCTTAACAGATTGAAACCTGAATCCTTGTTGATTGAGCGAGCTAGACTAGCAGCTGATTGGCTAATGTCGACCGCTTGGGATCCGAAGTTTGGTGGATTCCGATGCAGATATGATCACGCAACCCGCTCATTCAATGAGAGAGTGTGTTCTTTTGACGCCGGCATGGTCCTCCCTGCACTTGTGAGTTTGTACCGTGAAACAAAAGACACAAAATACCTTGAAAGCGCAATTCGGACCGCAGACTGGTTAGTTAACACAATGCAGAAGGAAGATGGCTCTTTTTATGCGAGGATACTCACCCGCTCTGGAGAGTTCATTGACAAGCCTGAGAAGTGGTCAACCCAATCTGGCTCTTATCATGCAAAGATTTCGATAGGGTTATCTTATCTATTCAACTTGACGAAAAAGGCTGTTTACAGGGAAAGCGCAATCAAGATATGCGATTGGTCTCTGGATCGTCAATGCCGTGATGGAAGGTTTATAACAAGTCGACAGTCAAATGAGACTTATCTACACCCACATTGCTATTCAGCCGAAGGACTGCTCATTTCAGGTAGCATCTTGGGAAAAGAGCGATACATAGCCAGTGCAGCTGCGGCGTCGCGCTTTGTCAAGCGTCACCAGCTTCGCTCCGGAGGCATACCGCGCACCTACAAGAATGGGGAATCTTCCACCGATGAAAGCGTGGACGTTCTGTCGCAGGCTATCCGTCTTTGGGCACTTCTCTCAAGAACTAAGCAGAGGCTTGAGGAGAAAGATGCTTGTGCGAAAGCAGTTGAACGACTGGTCGGTTTTGTCAGCCCTCGAGGCGACATACATTCAAAAGGCGGATTCGTCTATGGGCATACAGACGAGAGAGCTTATGTTGGTCATATCAGTTCTTGGGGAACAATGTTTGCCATCCAAGCGTTGGGGATGTATCTGGAGGAAAAACCCGGATCTCCTGATTTGATGTATTTTGTCTAATTGATTCAAGAACATCTATTGGCAGCAGAAGAGAGTATATAGTGGACTGTGGGAATGGAACGAAATCTAAATATGAGCCGGTCCGAGCTTCTTTCTGAGGAAGACAGACATGCGATATGAGCGCCTGATTAGTTGCATAGCCTTCATCGGGCTCTTTTCAGGCGTAGTAGCTGCCGCGTTTCTCTCGGTTTCGGAGACAAGCTATTTTGTTGTGCACCCCCTTCTTTGGCCAATTTTCTTCGCGCTTAGTCTACTCGTCCTTGTTATAACTCTCAGAAGAAACAAACCCTTTTCCGCCAGCGTCAAGCTTTTCATGATTAGCGCTTACTCGTTTTTGGGCAATATTATCCATGTTGCCCTTCTCTTTCCAGGTCTGACAGGTGATCTGGCATTTCACTTAGGAGTTGAAAGAACGTGGGACATTTTTGGGACGCACTATATGCTTCTGTGGCCCTTGGACACCTATGTCTCCCAGATACAAGGTGTGGTCAATAGACTGTACATATTTCAAAGAGGCACAGCGCAGTATGGCATGGTGGTTACACTCGCCAAAATGCTCAACGTAGACGTGTTCTGGATCAATGCACTGCTCATTGGTACGTTGTGGAGCGTTTTCGTGCCAATCATCGCGTTCAAAGTGTCAAAAAGCATAGACAAAAGCGACCGTACTGGTCTTCTAGCCGGACTCTTAGTAGCAAATTTGCCGATTCTTGTGCTCTACAGCTGGAAGTCTGCCCCGAACGTTTTTGGCTTCTTCTTCTTTTGCCTTGGAATCTATTTCATGCTCAAGTTTATCTCTGGCAACAGTGGGCGAAGAACCACTTTTCTGATGTTGCTGACTTCCATTTTGGCAATGTTAAGTCATCCAATGACTGGAATCCTATCTTTTGTTCTTATCCCACTTGCCTTTGGGGTAAGACGTTATTATCGAAGAAATACGTCATCGTCCAACATTGCTTTGATATTTCTATGTATCTGCTTCTTGATAGTAGCCTTTTCACTTCCTATCGCCAGCATTCTCCTGCAAGTAGTCTATCCAACGTACTCTGAGTTCTCTTTGCAGAAGATATTCAGCCTTGATATCTATCATGTCGTCTTCGCTGAATACGCGGATTATGATACTGTGGCCGCTTTGACCTATGGAGCAGCAACGATCCTCTCGATCGTAGGCATGGTTGCTTTCAAAAAAGGCGATGACAATGAAAAAGCTCCACGGTTATTCCTGATAATAGTCTTTTCGGCTCTCTTCCTCCAGCACAGAATCTTCTACTACTTCATTGAAGAACCACTTTTCGGTGCACACAGACTGTATGCGCTTCTGCCTATTGTTACCATACCCTTTGCTGCAATGGTTATTGATCGTCTTGCCCAGAACCCAAGATCCCCCGAAGCCTCAACTGATCAGCCTGATCCCCCTTCGGGACCCAAGCTCCGAGTGAATTTCACAACTAGAGAGGCATTGGCGATTATTTTTCTTGGCATCGCCGTCTCTGGACTGCTCGTTCAGGGACATATTTCAAGTTTGGAAGCAGATGCTGCCGACCGAGAGCCATTCGGGATTGTTTCTCCCTATTCGACCGAGGTCGTTGCTCTTATTCATGAGGAGTTCTTACGGAATAGGGCGAGATATGTCGTGGTCTCTGACATGGTGACCGAATACGCTGGACTGATGTTTCGTGGAAGATCAAATATCGATGAGTTGTATTTGGAGACCCAGCTGAACAGGCAGTTCTACACACAGACCTTGGAAAAAAGAAGCTCTGAATCTCTTCTCGAGGCCTCTTCAGTCAACAACGCTTCTATGGTATACTTGACTGTGGCGAGATATTCTATAAGAATGTACTTGGGACCACTCTTCAGTTACGAGGATATTACCACCTCCCTTGGACAGACCCTTGAAAACGTTGCACAGATTGGTGATGGTGAGCGTGAGGTAACTGTCTTCCGCTTGACAGTGGCTCGGAAACCCTATAGCGGAATAGGTCCAGCTGTAAATGTTCAAGCGGATTCAGCGCAGTCCCAGCTGAATACAACATATTCATACATGACCTTGGACAGTGTGGAATACGCCTTGAGCCTAAGCGGTGCAACAGCCTATAGCATCAGAGAATGGCCGAATTACTGGTCCTATGAAAGCATATCTCCCTCCCCTAGCAGCGTTCTCGTTAACGCCGATGAGTGGGTCAACTTCACAGGTTCCGTAGACATTAACTACACTGTAAGATGGAAAGCCAGCGACCTCTATCAGAATGTAGTCTGGAAGGACGATTCCTTTATGCAGGGATGGACTTTCACTGGGCGCACCACCTTGAGCAGTCACTCTTTCATAACCGACGGAGACGTAGGAAACCTCAGCTTGAGCGGAAAGATCAACGATTGGGCTAACTATCAGAAAACGTTGCCCTCGCTAACAGGGTGCACCCGTTTGATGATTAGGCTGAAGGGTGGGTCTAACACCAGGTTTCTGGTCCAGCTATGGGAAGATATAGGAATGGGCTGGGAAGGACGGGCATTCACAACACCCACCTGGCTCAAACCCACAACGGATTACACCACGTACGTCTATCCGATGACAGGCAATGCGACGCTCACCCTTGCGTGGCTGTCAGTGATGACGACGGATGGAGCCCCCGCGACCATTTACTTCGATTACATGATGATTGTAGGTTAGACGAGATGCAGACTGCGGTAAGAGCCATGAGATTTGACATTGAGGGGAAAATTGCCAACGACGCACGAGGCTACGCCACAGTCTTCGCTATTTGTTCGGTATTTGCCATGTTCCTCAGCTCAACGTGGTTATCATCTCCTAGCACACGCGCTCTTGCTGGCGGGTTGTTCACATTCGTTTACCTAATGATCAATAGTGTTTTCTTGGGGCGCATCTTTTTCTACGATGAAACTCGCGGCTTTCGAGTAGCCTTTGGTTTCCTGGTGCTCACTATGTTTATGGCCTTAGGCGGCGCTTGTATAATAATCGCCAGTGGATTCTTTCCGATTCAATTCGACCTGAGAGCAATCGCATTTGTTTTGGCCGTAATCACGATCGGCACTTCCATTAGCAATCACCTGCAGATTCGCAGAACGGCAAAATCGAAGACTGAAACCAAAGCCAACTCGGAGCAAGGCGAGTCCTGAAGCGCGATTTGCTGGCACCCTATAGGCGATGACGGGGACGTTCTTTTTCGGACAGACTGTACAGTAACGAGGCTAACTTCATACCTATTCTTTTTCTGTCATAGTGCTCTTCGACAAGTTTTCGTGCGTTCTTGCCCATTATCTCTATTCGCTCTTTGTGCTTGAAAAAGAAAGAGTAACCTGTTGCAAAATTATTCGCTGACGGCTTGCCAACGAAAAATCCGGTCTGAAACTCGCGTGCAAAGTCTTCAATCAGGCCGCCTGGAGGTCCGGAGGCAAGGATAGGCAGTCCACAAGCCATGTATGAGAAGATCTTGGCGCCATACATGTCTTTTAGGAATCTTTCATCTCCCGAGAAAGGAATGAGGCCCACATCACAGGCAGAAAGGATTCCAGCGGTTTCGACCACCGATAGGGGGCCCATGAATCTGACGGCGTCTCCAAGTTCGAGTTCTTCTGCCATGCGTCTGTGATGCTCATAACCCCTGAAGGTGATGAATAGTAGCTGCGCGTTTTTCTCTTTCTGATATGCTTTGCCGAATCCTTCTATCAGGTCATGTGTTGGATAGTACGAAGCCAGGGTCCCAGCATAAACAAAAATTAGTTTATCTCGTGGAAGACTGTATTTTAGTCGTATTTCTTCGCGTTCTTGAGAACTGGACTTATGATAGATTGATGTATCGGCTCCATTGGGTATGACAGAGATTCTATCAGCAGGGACTCCTGCCGTCACAAGCTCTGTTTTTATGCGAGGGTACACGCAGGTGACTGCGTCCGAATTTCTGTAA
>Ga0153915_10001653_pt1 | contig 20494 bp, 17 predicted proteins | sample Opewatmetagenome_2_FD_107003 | JGI IMG/M metagenome (GOLD analysis project Ga0153915, IMG submission 107003) | Freshwater wetland microbial communities from Ohio, USA - Open water 3 Core 3 Depth 3 metaG | ecosystem: Environmental > Aquatic > Freshwater > Wetlands | place: USA: Ohio, Lake Erie...
GGCCAGGAAGCGCTCGAAGTCGGCAAAGGTGATGACGAGGGTCGCGGTGTTGATGTTGGGATGAAACGAGATCCGCTCGGCCAGCTTGAGATCCCGATCGATGCACACGCGGACATCGTGGGCGGCGTTATGAATGAGGCTGAATGGCGACACCGACCCCGGCGTCACACCGAGGTGCGCCATCAACCGCTCGGGCGAGCCGAAACTGAGCTTGCCGTCGCCGATTTGGTCCGCCACGGCACGCAGGTCGGCGCGCTTGAGATGCTTGAGGATGACCAGGTAATGCCGCGTGCCCTTCTGGTTCCTGAGAAACAGATTCTTGCAGTGCGCGGCGTCGATGCCGGACCAGTGTTCCTCGGCCGCGACGGCCGACGCCACCGGCGGGTGCTCGTAGCGCTCGAAGGTGATGCCGAGCGCCGACAGCGCGTCGATGACGGGGACTTCCTCGGGCGCGATCACGACTCGATCATCAACACGGCAGCGCCGTTGACGCGGCCTTCGCGCAAGTCCGCGAGCGCCTGATTCGCATCGCCGAGCCAGTAGCGCTGCGCGCGCGTCTTCACCGGAACCTGCGGGGCCAGCGCGAGAAAGTCGATGGCGTCCTGACGCGTGAGGTTCGCGACGGAACGGATGACGCGCTCGCCCCAGAGCGATTTGTACGGGAACGACGGGATGTCCGACATGTGGATGCCCGCGCAGACGACCGTGCCGCCCGGGGCGATGCGCGACAGCGCTTCGGGAACAAGCGCGCCGACCGGCGCGAAGATGATCGCCGCGTCAAGCGTGTCGGGGGGAGGCTCTGTCGATGGACCGACCCACGTCGCGCCCAGGCTCAAGGCCAGCAACTGCGCATTCGAATCACCGGGCGACGTGAACGCGTACACCCGGCGTCCCTGATGCACCGCCACCTGCGCGATGATGTGCGCGGCCGCGCCAAACCCATAGATGCCCAGTCGCTTCGCGTCGCCGGTCATGCGATAGGCGCGATAGCCGACGAGACCCGCGCACAGAAGCGGCGCCGCGTCGGCGTCTGAATACCCATCGGGAATCCTGAAGACGTACCTCGCGTCGGCCACCACGTACTCCGCGTAGCCGCCGTCGGCCTGATAGCCGGTGAAGCGCGCGTCCGGACACAGGTTCTCGCGTCCGCTCGAGCAGTAGCTGCACACGCCGCACGTGTATCCAAGCCAGGGAATCCCCACGCGGTCGCCGGGAAACAGGTCGGTCACGCCGTCGCCGATGTCCTCGACCACGCCGACGATCTCATGCCCGGGCACGAGCGGAAAATCGCTGACGGGAAGCTCGCCGTCCACGATATGGAGGTCCGTACGGCAGACTCCGCACGCCCGCACTTTGACGAGCACGTCGCCGGGCAACGCAACAGGCGCTTCGCGCTCCAGCATCTGCAGCTCGCGAGAGCTCGCGCTCGAAAGGACCATCGCTCGCATTCGACAGGATTATATGTGGCGACGACACCGACGACGGTTTATCACGAAGGTCGTGACGTCTCGGCTATCGCACGAAGAAATAGACAGTCATCCCCCAGCCGGTGACGATGACGAACCGGCGGACATATCGGGCATCGATCTTACGCGCAAAGAAAGCGGTCAAATATCCGCCAAGAGTTGCGCCGACGGCCATGATGGCGCCGTATTTCCAGGTGATCGCTCCACTCAAGATGAAGGTGGCCAGCGCGACGCCGTTGATCGACACGCCCAGAAACGACTTCAGCCCGTTCATCTCGTGAATATTCGTCATCCCCGCCAGGGCCATCGTCGCCAGCATCATGATGCCCATGCCGCCGCCGAAGTAGCCGCCGTAGGTCGCGATGAAGAACTGAAAGATCACGACGGCGAGCAGGCCCGGGTGCCAGGTGGCCCGGCGCAGTCTGTGGCCGAACGTGAACGTCGCCGCCGCCGTCAGCATCAGCCAGGGCAGCAGGCGCAGGAAACTCGAGTCGGACGTGCGGACCAGCAGCAACGCGCCGGCGAGTCCGCCGGCGACGCTCGTCAGGCCGAGCACGGCCATCCGCTGGCGCGACGTCTGGATGTCGCCGCGGTAGGCAAACGTGCTCGAAATGGATGCGGGCCAGAGCGCGAGCGTCGACGTCGCGTTCGCGGTCACCGGCGACACGCCGGCGACGATCAGCGCCGGCAGCGTCAGAAACGATCCGCCGCCGGCCACGGCGTTGAGCGCGCCGCCGATTGCGGCGGCAAAGAAAAGAAGGATGGGCACGCGCGATTGTACAATTCATGCGTGCCGAGAAACGCGGAAGTCATCCGCCAGTGGACGATCCTTCGCGAGATCGAGCAGGCGCGCGCCGCCGGCGTCACGATCGACGACCTGGCCTCGCAGTGCGGCGTCACGACGCGCACGATCCGCCGCGATCTGCAGGCCCTCGAAGAAGCCGGCTTCCCCATCTACGACGACAAGTCGCGCGACGATGGGAAAACACGGTGGGTGCTGAATGGACAGGCCTTCAAGGGCCTGAGCGCCGGGCTGACGTTGTCGGAACTGTGTGCCTTGTACTTCAGCCGGTCGCTCGCCGAATCGCTCGCCGGCACGCCGTTCAAGAGCGACGTCGAGTCGGCCTTCGAGAAGCTGACGACAGCGCTGACGCCGCACATGCAGCAGTTTCTCGACCAACTGCCGCGGGTGCTGTCGACGAAGGCGCAGCCACATGCGATTGGCGGCTCGGAGCGGACGAAGATCGAGGCGCGCGCGCTCGAGGCGACACTCCACCAGCGGCAGGCGACGATCACGTATCACTCGCGCTCGAGCGACCGCACGAAGCAGTACCTCGTGCACCCGTATCGGCTGGCCTACGCGCAGGGCGCGCTCTATCTGCTGGCGTACGTGCCTGAGTACCGGGAAGTACGCACGTTCGCGATGGAGCGGATTCAGGAGCTCTCGCTTCTCGAAGAGACGTTCACGCCGATCGAAGAGCTGCCCGAAGACGCCTTTCCGCACTCGCTGGGCGTGCATTCCGGTCCGCCCGAACGCGTGGAGCTCGAATTTCAGCCCGCGGTGGCCGACTACGTCCGCGCGAGGACGTGGCATCCCTCACAGCAGCTTCGCGACACCGACGCCGGCGGCGTCGCGATGACGCTCGACGTCTGCCTCGATCGCGCCCTTCAGAGCTGGATTCTGAGCTTCGGCCCGTTCGCGCGCGTCACCGCGCCCGCGGCGCTGGCGAAAGACATCGCGTCGCAGTTTGAAGAAGCCCGCGCGCAATACGTAAGGGCTGAAGGCTGAGCGCTAAGCGCTTAGCCCTAAGCCCTATCTGGTCAGAGGTCGCACTCGTGCGCCTTCGGGCGACGTCGATCCGGTATCGAACGTCGCGCGCCACACGCCGTCCTTTTCCCTGCGCCACACCGTCAGGTACTGCCCGTGCCGGACGACCTCGCCGCCGCGCGCGTCTTTCGTATGCCGCTCCCACGTGCCGACGGTGTAGCCGACATCGCCGGCGACCAGCGACTCGGCTTTCGATGGCGACCAGCTGATCGTCGGTCCATTCGGTTCGAAGAACGGCGCCCAGGCTTTCCTGACGGCCTCGCGTCCACGGCCCTCCGCGGAGTCGAACGCGGCGTTCTCCGAGACGAGCGCCAGAAACCGATCCATGTTGCGATCCGCCGCCGCCTGGTTGAAGTCGCGATCGGCCTTCGTCATCGCCGCCTCCGCCAGCTGGCGGGGATTCCGGGTCTGCGCCGACGCGCCCGCGGACAGGCACGCCACGGCGAGCATCGTCAGCACTTTCTGCAATTCTGCCCTCCTGCCATTCTGCAATTCAGTATGATGCCGTTGTGGCCCACCCAGAGCGACTTCCTCGATCGACCGTCCGCGGCGCGGCGCCGGCTCCGCCCAAGAAGAAACTGAGCGCAGGCGCGTGGGAAGAAGCGCGCGCCCTCGTCTGGAAACACCGGGCGCGTCTCGCCCTCGGCCTCGCCATCATGGTCGTCAATCGCGCAGCCGGCCTCGTGCTGCCGTTCACGTCGAAGTACCTGATGGACAACGTGATTGGCAAGGGCCAGTGGGATCTGCTGCCCCGGCTGGCGATGGCGGCGGCCGCGGCGACGGTCGTCGACGCCGCGTCGTCGTTTGCGAACTCGCAGATCCTCGGCGTCGCGGCCCAGCGCGCCATCACCGACATGCGCAAGGACGTCGAAGCGCACGTCATGCGCCTGCCGATCCGCTACTTCGACTCGACGAAGAGCGGCATCCTGATCTCGCGGATCATGACCGACGCCGAAGGCATCCGGAACCTCGTCGGCACGGGTCTCGTGCAGCTGACGGGCTCGATCCTCACGGCCATCATGGCGCTGAGCGTGCTCTTCTATCTCAGCTGGCGGCTGACGTCGATCACCATCGTCATCCTCATCACGTTCGGCGTCGGCATGGCGACGGCGTTCAAGCGGCTGCGTCCCCTCTTCCGCGAGCGCGGGCAGATCAACGCCGAAGTCACCGGACGGCTGGGCGAATCGCTCGGCGGCGTCCGTATCGTCAAGGCGTACACCGCCGAAAAGCGCGAGGAGCTCGTCTTCGCGAAGGGCGCGCATCGCCTGTTCCGCAACGTCGCGCAGTCGCTGACCGGCGTCTCGGCGGTGGGTGCGTTCTCCGGCGTCGTCATCGGCGCCATCGGCATCGCGATGATGCTCGTCGGCGGATCGTCGATCCGGGCCGGCGCGATGACGATCGGCGATTTCGTCCTCTACCTGGCGATGATCGCGCTCATCACGTTGCCCGTCGTGCAGCTCGCGAACATCGGCACGCAGATGACGGAGGCGTTCGCCGGCCTCGATCGCATCCGCGAAATCCGGAAGATGGCGACCGAGGATCAGGAAGACGCGAACCGGCGCCCGCTGCCGGACGTTCGCGGCGAAGTCGAGTTCCAGGACGTGTCGTTCGAATACAACGCCGGCGTGCCGGTCCTCAAGCACGTCTCGTTCACGTCGCCGGCGGGTTCGACGACGGCGCTCGTCGGATCGAGCGGATCGGGCAAGAGCACGCTGATCAGCCTCGTGATGGCGTTCAACCGGCCACTCACCGGCAGGCTGCTCGTGGACGGCGTCGACCTGAACGACATCAAGCTTCACGACTACCGCGGGCACCTGGGCGTCGTCCTGCAGGACAACTTCCTCTTCGACGGCACGGTCGCGGAAAACATCGCCTATGCGAAGCCGCACGCGACGCGCGACGAGATCAAGGCGGTCAGCCGCATCGCGCACTGCGACGAGTTCGTCGAGGCCTTCGAAAAAGGCTACGACACCATCGTCGGCGAACGCGGCGTCCGCCTGTCGGGCGGCCAGCGGCAGCGCGTGGCCATCGCGCGCGCGATTCTGGCGGACCCGAAGATTCTGATCCTCGACGAAGCGACGTCGAGCCTCGACAGCGAAAGCGAAGCGCTGATTCAGGACGGCCTGAAGGCGCTGCGCAAGGGCCGGACGACGTTCGTGATCGCGCACCGGCTGTCGACGATCCAGAGCGCCGATCAGATTCTCGTGCTCGAAGGCGGCGAAATCGTCGAGCGCGGCACGCACGAAGAACTGCTCGCCCGGGCCGGCCGCTACCGGCAGCTCTACGACAAGCAGTACCGGTTCGAGCGCGACCGCTTCATCAATCCCGGCGAGGACTTCACGCCCGAGCCGGCCGCCGTCACCGGTCCGGCGCGCACCAGCAATACGCTGTAATCGCATGATTGCGGGATGGCAGGATTGCAGGATGGCAGGATTGGCCGCGATCCTGCTGGTGCTGGTGCCGGTCCCCATGGTGGCGGCGGACGGCACGCCGGGCTGGGTCGACGAGTACCACGCTCCCGCCGCCCGGCTCATCACCGAAGCCACGCGCGACCACTTTGCCTGGAACCGCCTCGCCGTCCTCACCGACAGCATCGGCCATCGCCTGAGCGGATCGCCGCAGCTCCATCGCGCCATCGCGTGGGCCGCCGCGGAGATGAAGCGCGACGGCCTCGAGAACGTCCACACCGAGAAGGTGATGGTGCCGAGGTGGGTGCGCGGCGCTGAGAGCGCGGAGATCGTCCGTCCGGCGCGGCAGCCGCTCGCGATGCTCGGCCTCGGCGACAGCGTCGGCACGCCGCGCGACGGCATCGAGGCCGAAGTCGTCATCGTCCACGGCTTCGAGGAGCTCGAAGCCCATGCGGCGGATCTGCGCGGCCGGATCGTCCTGCTCAACGTCGCGTACACCAACTACCTCGAGAGCTCCCGCTACCGGCGAGCCGGTGCCGCGCGGGCGGCACGCCACGGCGCTGTCGCCCTGCTCGTGCGCTCGATCGGACCGGACGGCCTGCGTCTGCCCCACACAGGCGCGCTCGACTACGCCGCCGGCGTGCCCCGCATACCCGGCGCCGCCATCGCCAGCGAAGACGCCGACCTCATCGAACGCATGGCGACGCGCGGAGACAAAGTCGTCGTGCGCCTGAAGATGGACGCGCACGCTGAACCCGACGTCGAGTCCGCCAATGTGGTCGGCGAGCTTCGCGGACGCGAACGTCCCGACGAAATCGTCGTCGTCAGCGGGCATCTGGATTCGTGGGACGTCGGGGCCGGCGCGACAGACGACGGGGGCGGGTGCATCGTGGCGTGGGAGGCCCTGCGCGTGATGAAGAAGCTGGGGCTGCGGCCGCGCCGCACCGTGCGGGTCGTGCTCTGGACGAACGAGGAAAACGGCGGACGCGGCGGGCTCGCCTACCGCGATCGGCACCGCGACGAGCTGGGCAGGCATGTCGCGATGATCGAAGCCGACAACGGCGTGTTCCGGCCGCTCGGGTTCGGCGTCAACGGCAGCGACACGGCGCGCCAGACCATCGCGGCCGTTGCGGCGCTGCTCGAGCCCATCGGCGCCTCGGCGATCGTGCGCGGCGGCGACGGCGCCGACATCGCGCCGAGCGCGCGCGAAGCCCACATCCCCGCGCTGTCGCTCGACGTCGACAGCTCGAAGTACTTCTTCATCCACCACACCCAGGCCGATACGGTGGACAAAATCGATCCCGACGAAATGGCCAGATGCGCGGCTGCGATGACCGTGATGGCTTATGTTCTTGCGGATACGCCTGATCGAATCAAATAACGTGCTGGACGGGATCACATAAGGTGCTCGGCGCGATTACATCCCGGCCCACGATATACTTTCACCCATGACCCCAATGCGCCTGATCCGCCTCGTGTGGGCCGTGCCGTTGTTTCTTGTCGCCTGTTCGAGCGCGGCACAACAACCCGCCAGGACACAAGCGGCCACTGATGTGGTGGCCACCGTCGGCAACGTGTCGATCACGCTGGCGGATGTCGATCAGAAAGCGATGCAGCAGCCGGCGAACGAGTTCGGCACCACGAAGCTGATGCTGGCGATCTACGAAGCGCGGCGGAATGCGATTGAGGAGATCGCGGGCGAGAAGCTGATCGACATGGAAGCGAAGACGCGCGGGACGACGAGCGCGGCGCTCATCGATCAGGAGATCACGTCGAAGATTCAGACCGTCACGGATGCGGACGTGACGGCGTGGTACAACGCGAACCAGTCGCGCGTGCAGGGGGCGTCGATCGAGCAGGTGCGGGCGCCGATCCGGAACCTGCTGATTCAGCAGCGGAGCGCCGTCGCGTATCAGTCATACGTCGAGCAGCTCAAGACGAAGACGCCGGTCAGGATCTCGCTCGAGCCGCCGCGCCAGAAGATCGCCACCGCCGACAGCCCGGCGCAGGGCCCGGCGAATGCGCCGATCGAGCTCGTCGAGTTCTCGGACTTTCAGTGCCCGTTCTGCTATCGCGCGCATCCGACCGTGAAGCAGGTGCTGAACACGTACGGCAGCAAGGTGCGCTTCGTCTACCGCAACTATCCCCTGCCGAACCATCCGAACGCGCGTCCGGCGGCCGAGGCGGCGCAGTGCGCGAACGAGCAGGGCCAGTTCTGGGCGTATCACGATCGGCTCTTCGCCGATCAGAGCAAGCTCGGCAACGACGACCTGAAGGCGTCGGCAGCGGCGCTGGGCCTCGATGCGGGCAGGTTCAACGCGTGCTTCGACTCCCACAAGTACAAGGCGCGCGTGGATGCCGACATGCAGGCGGGCAACGAAGCGGGCGTCAACGGCACGCCGGCGTTCTTCATCAACGGCCGCATCCTCAGCGGCGCGCAGCCGTACGACGAATTCAAGAAGATCATTGACGAGGAGCTTGCCACCAAGCGCCCGTAGCCACTAAGCGCCCGTAGCGTCCGGCTTTAGCCGGACGTTTTTACCGACGAAACAGCGACAGACCCGAGAGAATCGACCAGATAATGGCCACGAAGGTCGCGGCCAGGCACAGCAGCGCGATGATCATGTGGTCGCCGCGCTCGCGCGTCATCGGGTTCAGGAACGCCGACACCAGGTAGCCGCCGGCAAATCCGCCGGCGTGGGCCCAGTTGTCCACGCCCGGCATGATCAATCCAAACAGAAAAAACGGAATCGCGTACTGCAGCGCGGCCTGCTTCACCGAGCTGCTGCCGACGCGCCCGTAATGCACCATCGCGCCGAGCAGGCCGAAAATGGACGCCGACGCGCCGACCGTGAAACCCGCGCCCGCGAGAATCGGGATTCTCGGCATGTACGCGCCCGCGAACGAGCTCAGGAGAAAACCGGTCGCGCCGGCGACGACATAGATGATGACCGTCCGCGCCGGGCCGAACAGATCCGCGGCGGCCGGCCCGAACATGCGGACGTAGTACATGTTGAAGACGATGTGCAGCAGGCTGCCATGGAGCCAGCCCGCGCTCAGCACCGTCCACCAGCGGCCGAACCGGAACACCGGGATGGCCCCGCTGGCGCCGAAGAGAAACAGCGCCGGCATGTTCGGCGACAGAATCGAGAAGAGCCCGCTGACTTCGAAGATGCTGCTGCCCGACAGGAGCAGCGACAGGACGTAGAGCAGCGACGACGCGGCGATGACCATCGGCGCGAACCCGAAGTCCGCGCCGAGCCGGCGCAGCAGCGGGCCGAAGCCGAACAGCCCGGGATTCACGCGGCCGCACATGTAGCACGCCGGATCTTTCACGCCGACCAGCGCGCCACAGCCCGGACAGACGACCGAACCCGTCGTTCGTCGGTTGAACATCAGTCCTTCGCAGGCTTCGGTCGCATGTTGGCGGCGAGAATCCGCTTGCGCAGCCGGATGCTCACCGGCGTGACCTCGACCAGCTCGTCATCGTTGATGAACTCAATCGCCTGCTCGAGGCCGAGCTTGCGCGGCGGGATCAGGCGGATCGCCTCGTCGGCCGACGAGGCCCGCATGTTCGTCTGCTTCTTTTCCTTCGTGACGTTGACGTCCATGTCGGTCGGGCGCGCGTTCTCGCCGATGATCATCCCCTCGTACACCTGCGTGGCCGGGTCGATGAAGATCTCGCCCCGCTCCTGGAGGTTGAAGATCGCGTAGGACGTCGCGACGCCCGCGCGATCGGCGACCAGCGCGCCGTTGGCGCGCGCCGGAATCGCGCCGTGCCACGGCTCCCAGCTCGAGAAGATGTGGTTCATGATCCCGGTGCCCTTCGTGTCGGTCATGAACTGCGACCGGAACCCGATGAGCCCGCGCGCCGGAATTCTGAACTCGAGCCGGACGCGTCCGCCGCCGTTGTTCACCATCTTCGTCATCACGCCCTTGCGCTCGCCGACCTGCGCGATGACGATGCCCTGATGATCTTCGGGCACGTCGATGACGAGCTCTTCCACCGGCTCGACGACGACGCCGTTCAGCTCCTTGGTGACGATGTCGGGGCGCGAGACCTGCAGCTCGAACCCCTCGCGGCGCATCATCTCGATCAGGATCGAGAGCTGCAGCTCGCCGCGGCCGACGACCTTCATCTGCTCGGGAGTGTCGGTCGGCTCGACGCGGATCGAGACGTTGCCGAGCAGCTCGCGGTCGAGCCGATCCTTCAGCTGGCGCGACGTGACGTACTGCCCGTCGCGTCCCGCCACCGGCGACGTGTTGACGCCGAAGATCATGGATACCGTCGGCTCGTCGATCGCGATCGGCGGGATCGCCACCTGATGCTCCATGTCGGTGATCGTCTCGCCGATGGTGATGTCCTCGATGCCGGCGAGACAGACGATGTCGCCGGCGCCCGCCTGCTGGGTTTCCACGCGCTTGAGGCCGTCGAACGTGTACAGCTTGGTGACCTTCGTGTGCTGGACGGCCTGGTCGAGCTTCACGACGGCGACCGCGTCGCCGATCTTCACGCAGCCGTTGAAGATGCGGCCGATCGCGATCCGGCCCAGGTAGTCGCTCGAGTCGAGGTTGGCGACGAGCAGCTGGAGCGGCGCGTGCGGATTGCCGCGCGGCGGCGGCACGTGCGTCACCACGGCGTCGAACAGCGGCCGCAGGTCCACGCCGGCGCCGTCAGGCGTCGTGCTGGCCGTGCCGGTCTTCGCGTTGGTGTAGAGGACCGGGAACTCGAGCTGCTCTTCCGTCGCGTCGAGGTCGATGAAGAGATCGAAGACCTCGTTCAGCACTTCCTGGGCGCGGGCGTCGGGCCGATCGATCTTGTTGATGACGACAATCGGCGTCAGGCGGCGCTCGAGCGCCTTGCGCAGCACGAACCGCGTCTGCGGCAGCGGGCCTTCCGACGCGTCCACGAGCAGCATGACGCCGTCCACCATCGACAGCGTGCGCTCGACTTCCCCGCCGAAGTCCGCGTGGCCCGGCGTGTCGACGATATTGATCAGCAGGTCGTTGTAGTGGACCGCGGTGTTCTTGGCGAGAATCGTAATGCCGCGCTCACGCTCGAGCTCATTGCTGTCCATGGCGCGCTCGGCGACGCGCTCGTTCGCGCGGAACGTGCCGCTCTGGTGCAGCAGCGCGTCGACGAGCGTGGTCTTGCCGTGATCGACGTGGGCGATGATGGCGACATTGCGGCGTAACGGATTGGCTACTTCTGACGAAGACATCTTCCCAGTGTATCAGGCTCTAACGCTGAACACGGATCGTGTAGCCGGACCACTCCTTGATCTTTCCGTCCTTGACAAAGAACACACCGATGCCGTCCCACGTCAGCGGTTGCCTGGTGAGAAACCGATCGATGCGGCGCGTGATCACGATCGGCCCCGCAGCCATCGACTCGAGGATGCGGAATTCGACGAGCGACGAGTCAAGGTTCAGCCGATTCGGTCGCTTTGGCATGCGGCATGTTAACCGCGGGACACGCCCTCCGTATTAAAGGGTATGAAACGAGCCCTCTGGTCCCTGGTCCTGAGTGCTGTGTTCCTGGTGCCGCCGGCCGCGGCCCAGGAAGCGGGCCGCGCTGCCCGCCCTGCTCCCGCGCCCGAACCGCCAGCCCGCGTGGGGCCTGTGCTCAGGCAGACACCGCTCGGCCGGGCGATCGCGACTGAAGACCCGAATGCCCCCGAGACGCAGCGCCGGCTTCAGGAGCTGCTGCAGCAGTATCCGCCCTCGCTCGGCCAGGTGCTCGCGCTCGACCCGACGCTCCTGAACAACGGCGACTACCTCCAGCCGTATCCTGCGCTCGCGAACTTCCTGGCCCAGCATCCCGAAATCGCGCACAACCCAGGGTTCTTTCTGGCGCAGTTCCGCGAGTACGGCATGCGGCGGTACGACTACAACGACCCGAAGGTCCAGGCGATCCGGGCGGTCGATTCGGCGCTCGGGGCGATCGCGTTTCTCATCGGCTTCATTACCGTCGTCCTGACGATCGGATGGCTGGTGCGCTCCGTGATGGAGCACCGCAAGTGGCTGCGCGTGTCGAAGACGCATGTCGACACGCATACACGCCTCATGGAGCGGCTGACGTCGAACGAAGAGCTCATCGCCTACATGCAATCGCCGGCGGGACGGCGTTTCCTCGAAGCCGCGCCTATTCCGGTCGACGGCGGTCCGAAGATGCTGAACGCGCCGTTCGGCCGGATTCTCTGGTCCGTGCAGGCCGGCGTCGTTGTGGCCTTCCTGGGCGCGGGGTTGATCTACGCCAGCACGCGCCTGGCCGGCAGCGAGATCTTCTCGGAGGGGGAACTGCCGGTGTTCGTCGTCGGATGCGCGGCCGTGGCCGTCGGCGCCGGGTTCTTCATCTCGGCCATCGCGGCCTACGGCTTGTCGCATCGCCTCGGCCTGTTCCCGTCAGGTTCTCCGGCCTCGTCCGACTCCGGAAACGGCTCCGGCCATGCCTCGTAGGCGTATCATGGTGCCCGCATGTTTTCGCGCGCTGTGACGATCAGTGACGTCGAACGCTTGGACCAGATCGCGTCCGCGGCCGTAGACGCGCTCCAGATGGACGAGGAGACGTTCCGCGCGTTCTACGACCGCACGGCACGGCAGGTGTGGGCCTACCTCGCGCGCATCACCGGCGACCGCACGCTGGCCGACGACCTGCTGCAGGAGAGCTATTACCGCTTCCTGCGCGCCGAGCGGGCGTTCACGAGCGACTCGCATCGCCGGAACTACCTGTTCCGCATCGCCACCAACCTCGCGCACGACCGGCACCGCCGTGGGCGAGGCGTCATGAACGTTCCCGTGCCGGCGGAAAACGAAGCGGGCGCGCTCGCTGATGGCCGCGACCTCGCGGCCGACACCGAACGGCGCACCGATCTCGCGCGCGCCATGGCGCGCCTCAAGCCGCGCGAACGCGAGATGCTCTGGCTGGCCTACGCGCAGGGCTCATCGCACGAAGAGATTGCGGCATCGCTCGGCCTCCGCAAAAGCAGCATCAAGATCCTGCTCTTCCGCGCCCGCCGGCGCCTGGCCGCGGCGCTGGGAGGCACCCGATCATGAAGCGCCTGCGGCCATGCCGAGCCGAGGACATGGAAATCCGAGGCGAGGCATCAGCGTCAGTTCGCGCTGGGGGTGGGGCCCCAGCGCCAGTGGAAAAAGGGAGCGGCGTCATGACGCTGGTCGAGTGCCCGCGCGAAGGGGACGTGCTCGACGCGCTCGCGTCGGCACGGTGGCCGCACCGCGTCGATCGCGAGCTGGCCGATCATGTCGCGTCGTGCGGGATTTGCACGGATGTCATTGCCGTCGCGGCGGCGATTCGCGAGGATCACGACGCCGCCTGGCAGGAAGCGAACGTCCCTTCGTCCGGTCAGATGTGGTGGCGGGCGGAGATGCGCGCGCGACAGGATGCCATCCGTGAAGCCTCGCGTCCGGTGACGATCGCGCAAGGCGTCGCGGTGGTGTTGGCGCTCTCGGTCGCGGCCGCGGCCGGCTGGTTTGCCTGGCCGCTGGTGCGCGGCTATTTCTCCGATCCGACGTTCGCGCAGACGCCGGCGTTTCTCACGCCGATGTTCATTCCGCTGGCGGTCGCGATGGGCGCGCTCCTCATCGTCGCCCCGGTCGCGCTTTACGTGGTGCTCTCGGACAAGTCGTAGCGTCCGGGGATATGTAGTGCAGGCCTTCAGGCCTGCCGGCAGACCTGAAGGTCTGCACTACTTCAGGCGATCGAGCAGCTGCCGCGCGCGATCGCCAAACTGCTCGTCCCCGGCGACTTTCTCGGCAAACTCCCGCGCCTCATCTCTCTTCGACATGTTGAAGTTGCCGACGGCGGCGTTGAACCAGCAGTTCACGCGCATGCGCGCGTCCGCCGCGATGCGCTGTTCGCGTGCGGCAATCTGACGGGCCTTGCGCGCCTCGGGAATATCCTGGGCCGTGATGCGGTCGATATCGGTGCGTGTGTTCGCCTCTTCGACGTCGAGGCAGGCCGCCGCGCCGCCCGCGACGCTGACCGCCTCGCCCCAGGTCCGCTGCTCCATCAGCACGAGGTGCAGGTAGTAGGCGGTCTGGCAGTCGTTGGGATTGCGCTGGCGTGACAGCTCGAGCTTCTGCCGCGCCGCGTCGAGCTGCCTGCGATTGATGGCGATGATGCCCGCGAGCTTGGGGACATCGCTGTTGATCAGCGACCGATCGGCCGACTCGATGTCGGCCCATGCCGCGTCGTACCGCTCCATCTGCAATTCGTTGAAGGCGCGCCAGTAGTACGCGTCGCCCGGGAAACGCCGGAGGGCCAGCAACTGGTCGGCGACTGCGAGGGCCTCTTCATGCTTCGCCAGATACGACAGCGCGCGCAGTTTCCCCAGCAGCGCATCCGGAAACAGCGGCGCCAGGGCCAGCGTCCGGTCGTAGAACTCGAGCGCCGGCGCGAACTCCTCCGCCGTCATCGACACGTTCGCAATCGCCAGCGTCGCGGCGGGCCACGTGTCGCGCCACGCGTAGGCCTCGCGATACCGCGCGTCCGCTTCGTCGAGCTTGCGCGCACCGGTCGCGGCCAGGCCCTTGTAGAACGTGGCTTCCTTGTAGCGGGGCTCTTTCGCGACCACCTCGTCGAGTGCAGCCACACCGCTGCTCGGGCAGATCGACAGACGATAGGCCACGAGCGGCGTGTCGGCCATCGCGCCGACCGCGGCTTTCATCTCGCCGTTGCCCATCGCGCGCGCCACGCCGGACTCGCAGGCATACGCGACGAACATGTACGCCGAGAGCTCGTCGCGAGCGGCGTTCGGCCGGAGGTTGTTGAGCCGCTGTTCGCGATTGACGTAGATCGTGGTCGACAGGCCGTCCGGCTGACCGGACCGCGCGGCACCGGCACGCCACGGCATCGCCGAGACGATGTCGAGGAGCGGCGCGACGTCGGTCTGCATTTCTGGAACGGCCCCGAGGAGCTCGCGCGCGTGCTCGAGATAGCCGCCGTCCGTCGTCCCAAGCTCGCGCTCGCGAAGCGCAAGCAGCGATGAGGCACGCACCGCGCCTGCGGCAGCCAGCCCCGAAACCGCGGACACGGCACGGACTGATTCGTATTGCTTCAGCGCGTCGGCCAGGCAGTCGAAGCAGCCGGCGCGCAGGTTCGCGTCAGCCTGCGCCAGCGTCGCCCGGGCCGCGATGGCCGGATCGACCACGACCTTCTGCGGGCCGCAGGCGGCGACCAGACTGGCCGCCGCGCAAACAAGCAGGCGAGACTTCACCCGCCCTTAGACACCGGCACGGCGAATCCGGCTCTACTTCACCGTCACCCGTCGAGGCTCCACGGGAATCCTGATCTCGACCCACTTGCCGTCATGGCGAATGACGATCTTGCCGACAGGCGTGCCATCCTGGCTCCAGCTGTCGACCCGGAAACCGAAATCGCTGCCGGTGAGGACCGTCGGCGCATCCTGACTCAGGGGCGGCGCGACCCGCGGGCTCGGCAACACGCGCTGCGCGTGGACCCAGATTCCACTGCCGACGACCGCGGCCGCCGAGATGACACCGACGCCAATCCATTTACGCATGCAGCCTCCTTCTACTGAGAGTTTCGACGCCGGCGGAAGCGATTCAGCTGTAGTGCAGACCTTCAGGTCTGCCGTTGCAGCACGCCTCAAGGCCTGCACTACCCCAGCACTGCGCGATCGGCGATTGCCAGCGCACGGTCGATGACGGCGAAGCCTTCGCGAAGCTCGGCTTCGGTGATCGGCAGCGGCGGGTTCGTAAAGAAGTAGTTCCACCGGACGACCGTGTAGAGCCCTTCGTCACGGAAGAACTTCGACAGCGCCGCCATCTCGGGCGACGTCCCGTTGAAGGGCGCCATCGGCTCCATCGTTTGTCTATTTCGTACGAGCTCGACGACCCCGAACAGGCCAATCGAGCGGACGGCGCCGACCGACGGATGCCGCGACGCGAGATCGGTGAGGAGATCCGCCATCAACCGGCCGGTGTGGCGGGCGCGCTCGACGAGGCCGTCCTCCTCCATCACCGCAATCGTCGCGAGCGCGGCCGCGCACGCCAGCGGATGGCTGCTGTACGTGAGACCGCCCGGGAACGGCGTCTTCGCGAAGTGATCGGCGATCTTCTGCCGGACGCCGACGGCGCCAAGCGGCACGTACGCGCTCGTCAGTCCTTTCGCCATCGTGATGATGTCGGGGACGACGTCCCAGTGATCGATGGCGAACCACGCGCCCGTGCGGCCGAAGCCTGACATCACCTCGTCGCAGATCATGAGGATGCCGTACGTGTCGCACAGCGCGCGGACGCCCTGCATGTAGCCGTCGGGCGGCACCAGGATGCCGTTCGTGCCCGTGACAGATTCCAGGATGAACGCCGCGATCGTCTGCGGCCCTTCGAGCTGGATGACTTCGTCGAGATAGCTGAGCGACTGCTCCACCGGCTCCCATCCGCGCTCGATGCCGTGGTACGGATCGAGCACGTGGACGATGCCTGCCATCGGCGGCTGGCTCCAGCGCCGGGGGTCGCCGGTCGCGTTGATGGCCGCGCCGGTCGCGCCGTGATACGAGCGATAACGCGCGAGAATCTTCTGCCGGCCCGTGAACGCGCGCGCGATCTTGAACGCGTTCTCGTTCGCCTCGGCGCCGCCGTTGGTGAAGAAGAAGACGTCGATGTCGCCCGGCGTGATCTCCGCGAGCTTGGCGCCGAGCTTCGCGCGCGGCTCTGTCGTCAGCGCCGGGTTCACGTACGTGACGGCCGCAGCCTGCTCCGCGATTGCGCGCACGACGCGCGGATCCCCGTGACCGATGTTGACGGCCATCAGCTGGCTGTTGAAGTCGAGGTAGCGCTTGCCGTCAGGCGTCCAGAAATAGACACCTTTGGCATTTGCGACCGGCAGCGGATCGACGGTCTCCTGCGCCGACCACTCGAAGAGGGTGTGTTTTTGCGAAAGGGCGACGATTTCTTCTGACGTCATCAGCGCCCGAGCTTCGAAATGAGGCCGCCAATCACATGTCTGGCCATGGTGCGCGTATTATGACGCCATGACGCAGCCACTCGTAACGACGTTTACCGGCCTGCGATCGTGACGTCGGACATGCCGTCTCCGGGCACCCTCTGCACGGCGCTGCTGCACACGAGCGACATCGCCGCAGGCGCTCGCTTCTACAGCACGGTTCTGGGATGGACGCTGGAAGGCGACCGCTTCATGCTCCGGGGACACTGCGCCGCCGCAGTGGCGCAGCGCGACGACTCGGATGTCGATCGCTGGGTGCCGTACTTCGCAGATGCCAACATGCAGACGGGAGCGCTCGCCGCTCACAAAGATCTCGAGAGCGCTGTCTTCGGCACGTGTGCAACGGACGATCCGCGCGCGGTCACGCTGACCGACGGGCCCGGCTCGATCTGGTGGGTCGAGGTCCTGACCCACAACGCGGAGCAGCTCAAGGTGTTCTACGGGACGGCCCTGCTGTGGACATTCGTCGACCGCGCGCCGTTTGAACCGCATCCGCTGTACATCATCTGCATGCGCGGCAAGGAACAGGCCGCCGGCATGCTGCCAATCGGGCCGGGGTGGGATGAGCCTGCGCGCTGGCAGGTGCTCTTCGAGGTCGAGGACCTCAGGAAATCAACGGCAGATGTGATTGCAGCCGGCGGATCGCATTACTTCGGACCGCTCGAAATCCCCAAGACCGGCGTCATCACCAGCTTCCGCGATCCGCAGGGCGCGTTCTTTTTTCTCGTGCAGCCGCACAAACGGGTGTCCCGGTCCTAGAGACACACACGACGCCTGCCGGAATAGCCTTTTGCTATCCCGGCAGGCGGAATTCCCTACACTCCTCGCGCCTTAGAAATCGAACTGTGCGCTGATCTTGAAGAGCCGTGCCACCGTGATGGACAACGGATTGAGATACGTCGTCCCGTAGGTCTGCTGGTACACGTCCGGCGTATTGGAGTTGAACAGGTTGAAGATGTCGACGGCCACCATCGTCCTGGTGCTGCCGAACTTCAAGATCTTGCCCAACCGGAGATCGACCTGAGTCAGGCGATCGCCGTACATCGCGCCGGGCTGGACGATGTTCAGGAACTCGATGGGGATGCCGCTGGAGAGCGGCCGCCCGAGGTTGGTCTGGAACTGAGGCACCGCCAGCACCTGCCCGCTGAGGCTCTGGCTGGCGACGGCCGGGAAGTTGTTCCCCGGATACGGGACGCTGTGGAACGTCGTGCTGATCAACGCGTCGATCTTCGGCACGTTGTACGTCACCAGCCCCTTCACGTTCGTCTGCCATCCCGACTCACGATGGCAGAAGGCCTGCGGCCACTGCCCCGGGATCCCGATCGGGAAGAACTGCGAAAAGGCGTTGAGCGAGCCGCCCCAGCCGTAGGCGGAAATGTAGGCATCCGGGTGCGCGGCGACCACGCCGCATTCGTCCTCGACGACGTTCCCGCTGCTGGTGCCGCCCTGGAGCGTGACGTCGTGCAGACGTGCGTTGACGGTGAAGTCGATGCCGTTGAAGTGGTTGTAGGCGCCGCCGACGTTATCGGTGAACGTCTGGAAGTTGTCGTACTTTCCGAACGCCGCGGGTTTCACGTCGTAGAACGTCAGCGGGTACCCGCCGCCGCCCGGCAGCCGGCTGTCCACCGGCGTGGTGTACACGAACGGATCGAAGCTGGCCGGCGTCAGCGCGCGGTTGACCGTGGTCTGCAGGTTTCCCCAGGTCCGATGGATGTAGTCGACTTCGACCGAGACCCGGGGCGCGACCTGCTGCGTCACGCCCACCGTCGTATCCCAGCTGTACTCCCGAGTGTTCCAGCCGCTGGTGGTTGCCGGATCGACCGTGAGCTGGCTGACGGCTGCCTTCCCGAAGTTCGGATTCGCCATCGGGCCGCACTCGCCGTTGGCCACCGGATTCAGGAGATTGCAGTCGGCCACGTAGTTGCCGTTCGAGTCGGTCCAGGGTCTCGTCGTGTTGGAGATGAAATTCAAGGCGCCCGCCGAGCTGTAGAACAGCCACTCGTTGACCGTGTTCGTCGTCGTCACGTACCGGCCGACGAAGGCCTTCACCGCCGTCTTCCCATTGCCGAAGACATCGTAGGTCGCGCCGAACCGCGGCTGAATGTCCTTCTGATTGAGGGGGCCGTCCTGGGCCTGAAACACCGCTGCGGCGGGCATGAAGATGTTCGGCCCGATCTGCTGCTGAGGAAAGTAGTCGCCCACGTGCTCGAACCGGAGGCCGGCCTGCAGCGAGAGACGGCTGACCGTCCATCGATCCTGCGCGTACAGCGCGAAGAAGCCCTGCTTTTGTTCCTGAGATGCATTCTGGTCGGCGTACATCGTCAGCTGATAGGGAACGCCGTTCCGGAAGTTGTACTTGAGCTGCGAGTTGTTGTAGTGGTTGACCGGGAAGTGCGCGTCGTTCATGAAGTAGCGGGCGCCGAACTTCGCCGAGTGTGATCCGGTCACGTACGACGCAGACCCCTGGATGACGTTCGTAAATCCTTCGTGCCCTGTCCAACTCACCGACCGGTAGTTGATGCCCGGAATGAGGCCGGCATCTTCCTGCACCGGAATCATGGTCGAGTCGTACGAGTTCTTCTGCCGCGCGCCCCAGAAGAAGTAGGGTCCCAGCTGAACGTTGGCTTCAAGGAGCAGTTTGTTGGTGACCGGCGACGTCCAGGTCACCTGACTCATGCTGCTCGGGTGGTTTTCGTTTCTCTGCAGCGCCTCGGGTGAGGCAATCACGCCCGTGAAGGTGAGCCCCGAGCTGGAGCCGCCCTGAATGCAGTGCTGGCAGATGTACTGCAGGTCCGACCACGCGTTGATCTTGTTGCGCGGCGTCGGCTGATAGGTCAACCGGATCGATCCGTTCTTCCACGTGCCGTCGTCGACGGCCTGCTGGGTGTAATCCGGCTCGTAGGTCCATTTCGTGGGATCGCCCGCGTTCTTGTTGACCCACATGCTGGCGACCGTCTGCCGGTTGATCTGGTGACGGTACGTGGCGAAGAACCACAGCTTGTCACGGACGATCGGGCCGCCGAACGACGGGTTGATGTCCCACAGCTTCTTGGGCACGAGCGGCGCCGCAAGCCCCTTCGCCTGCAGTTCCGGCGTGAGGTTGCTGCCCACGAACGCGCTGCCCGAGCCGCTGAGGAAGAAGCTTCCGGCGAACTTGTTGCCGCCCTGCTTGCCGACGATGTTCAGCTGCGGCCCGCCGGTGGTCGCCTCGCCGAGCCCGCCAGCCAGAGAGAAATTGATTTCCTGCGAATTGCCGACTTCGGGCGCGTAGCCCGAGACGCCCATGCCCTGATAGCCGCTGCTCATGCCGTCGATGAGGACCTGCCCCTCGTTCCGGCGCCCGCCGTGGATCTGGAACACGCTGAAGACGTTCCCCTGAGAACCGCCGACGTCATTGCCCTGAACGTTGAGCGCCGGGACGAGCTGCGTGAGAGAGGAGTACAGCCGGGATGTTGGAAGATCAGCAACCGTCTTGCCGCTGATCGTCTCCTCGGTGCGAGCGCTCGTCACGTCGACGACGGGCGCTTCGCCGGAGACGGTGATCGTCTCGGACACGGCGCCCACTTTCAGGTCCGCGTTCACCGTGGCCACGAAGGTCCCGGTCAACTCGATGCCTTCGCGCTTGACAGGGGCGAACCCGGCCAGCGTAAAGGTCACTGTGTATGTGCCGGGTCTCAGGTTATCGATGGAATACTGACCGGTCCCGCTACTCACGACGGAGCGTGTCTTCTCGATCAGCGCAGGACTCGACGCTTCGACCGTGACGCCTGGCAGCACGGCGCCCGAGGCGTCCTTGACGGTCCCC
>Ga0153915_10001654_pt1 | contig 20493 bp, 20 predicted proteins | sample Opewatmetagenome_2_FD_107003 | JGI IMG/M metagenome (GOLD analysis project Ga0153915, IMG submission 107003) | Freshwater wetland microbial communities from Ohio, USA - Open water 3 Core 3 Depth 3 metaG | ecosystem: Environmental > Aquatic > Freshwater > Wetlands | place: USA: Ohio, Lake Erie...
ATGGCCGCGTGGATATTTTAGTTGCAGGCGTGGGAACTGGTGGTACAATTACGGGTATAGCCGAAGCGCTGAAGAAAAAGAATAAATCCTTTAAGGCTATCGCTGTTGAGCCCGCGGATTCCGCGGTTTTATCCGGTGGCCCTGCCGGCGCCCACAAGATCCAGGGCATTGGCGCGGGGTTCGTCCCCAAGGTATTAAATACGAAAATAATCGACGCGGTGATCAAAGTTTCTAACCAGGACGCTTTTGAAACCGCGCGCCTGCTTGCCAGAAAAGAGGGGATACTGGCGGGGATCTCTTCAGGCGCGGCTGTTTTCGCGGCGTTAGGGGTGGCCAGGCAAAAAGAAAACAAGGGCAAGCTTATCGTGGTGATCTTGCCTGATACAGGAGAGCGTTATTTAAGCACGGAGTTGTTCGCAGCATAAAAAGGAGCGCTAAAATGAGAGAACGCATAGAGAAAGCTTTAGATAAAGTCAGGCCGATGCTGGAAGCTGATGGCGGCAATGTGGAGTTAGTTGACGTTACGCCGGATGGAGTAGTAAAATTAAAGCTTAAAGGCAGCTGCAGCTGCTGCCCGATGAGTTCAATGACGCTTAAGATGGGTATTGAGAAGATCATCAGGCAGGAAGTCCCGGAAGTCAAAGAGGTAGTAGCTTTATAAAAGCATACAATAATGAAGACGATCAAGGAAATCAATGAAAAAATAAAAAAGGGCCAGGTGGTTGTTGTTACTGCCGAGGAAGTGATTGACCTGGTGCAGAAAAACGGCATAAGAAAGACCGCCGAAGAGGTCGATGTCGTGACTACCGGCACTTTCGGCCCGATGTGTTCTAGCGGAGCATATTTTAATATCGGCCATTCAACGCCTAGGATCAAGATCGGCGGCGGCACCTGCAAGCTTAATGATGTGCCCTGTTATACGGGCCTTGCGGCGGTAGACGTCTATCTGGGCGCGACAGCCATCCCTGATGATGACCCGCGCAATAAAGTTTATCCCGGAGAATTCAAGTATGGCGGCGGCCACGTCATTCAGGACCTGGTTTCCGGTAAAGACGTGCGGCTGGAAGCGACCGCTTACGGCACTGATTGTTACCCGCGCAAGAAGCTGGAGACTTTGATCAATATCAAAGACCTTAATGAAGCTGTTTTGTTCAATATGCGTAATTGCTACCAGAATTACAGCGTGGCAGTCAATTTATCAGATAAGCCGATCTACACTTATCTGGGGATGCTTAAGCCGGAGTTAGGCAATGCCAATTACTGCTCGGCGGGCCAGTTGTCGCCTTTACTCAAAGACCCGGAGTATAAGACTATCGGCATCGGCACAAAGATATTCTTAGGCGGCGGCACAGGTTTTGTCGCCTGGCAGGGTACGCAGCATAACCCGCAAGTCCCCCGCAAAGATAACGGTATTCCCCAATCCGGTTCCGGGACTTTAGCGGTGATCGGCGACTTAAAGCAGATGAAGGCGCGGTATCTGGTGGGCGTAAGCATGTTAGGTTATGGCGTGACCTTAATTGTTGGTATCGGAGTGCCTATTCCTGTGCTTAATGAGCAGGTACTTAAGAACGCGGCTGTCCAGGATAAAGATATCTATACTCAAGTTGTGGATTATAGCTCAGATTATCCTCAGCGGATCGCCAGCTCACTGGGTGAGGTCAATTATGAACAGTTAAAGTCCGGTAAGATAATCGTTAAAGGTAAAGAAGTCCCCACGGGAAACCTCTCCAGTTACTCTAAGGCGCTGGAGATCTCCGAGGAGCTTAAAAGCTGGATCAAAAAGGGAGATTTTATTTTAAGCGAGCCTGTCGCGCCGCTACCCGGCAAAGAATCCGGTTATAGTTTTAAGCCTTTGAAAGAAAGGCCGATCAAGCCGTAAGGAGAAATAATGGTTTCTAAAAGAGTAGTTTTGCAATTTTCCCATGACTTAGTAGACCAGCCGATAGTTTATAAACTGGTCAAAGAGTTTGACCTGCAATTTAATATCTTGCGCGCTTCAGTCACACCCCAGGAAGAGGGGCTGATGGTGCTTGAGCTTAGCGGTAAAAAAGAAAATTTTGAGAAAGGCGTGGAATATTTAAAATCCTGCGGAGTAAAGTTACAGCCTTTAAGCCAGGATATCGTGCGTAACGAGGAAAAGTGCACTAATTGCGGAGTGTGTGTTCCGGTGTGCCCGGCTGAGGCTTTAGTTGTTGATCCGAAAACCCGCAAAGTAATATTCCATAACAAAAAATGTATCGCCTGCGAACTCTGCATAAAGATCTGCCCGCCGCGCGCCATGGAAGTGCATTTCTGATCAAATGATTTTAGATAAAAAATTTGCCCGTTTAAAAGATATAATTAGAAACTATCATTCCTGCCTTATCGCTTTTTCCGCCGGAGTTGACAGCACGTTTTTGCTTAAAGTATCCGCGCTTGTTCTGCCTAAGAAAAATATCCTGGCGGTTACGGCTGCTTCAGCCACTTACCCGAAGCAAGAGTTTAAACAGGCGAAAACACTCGCCAGGCGTATAGGCGTCAGGCTAAAAATAGTCAAAACCGATGAGCTTAAGGATAAAAGGTTCACGGCGAATCCGCTAAACCGCTGTTATTTTTGCAAGAAAGAACTGTTTTCGTTTCTCAAGGGATTAGCCGTAAAAGAAAAGTTATCATTTGTTCTGGATGCCAGTAATCTTTCGGATAAATCTGATTTCAGGCCGGGTGAGCGCGCCAGGAAAGAATTAAGGATAAAATCTCCTTTAGAGGAGGCAAGGCTTACCAAAGAAGATATCCGTATTTTAAGTAAAAAACTAAAGCTTTCTACATGGGATAAGCCAAGTTTTGCTTGCCTTGCTTCGCGCATACCTTATAATATGAAAATCACCCCGGAAATATTAAGGCGCGTGGAGCGCGCGGAAGATCAATTAAGGCGCCTTTCTTTCAATCAGGTGCGTTTAAGGCATTATGGCTCTCTCTGCCGCATTGAAGTCAGTGAATCCGACCTTGCGCGGCTATTACAGCGGCGCAAAGCTGTAGTCGACAGATTGAAAAAATTAGGTTATAATCATATCACTATGGACCTGGAAGGTTACCGTATGGGAAACCTTAACCAGGATGCTTAAAAGAATAAGCCGAGGACGCTTTAAATGAGCAAGAAAGTCTATTTAGATTACGCGGCAACAACGCCTTGCGACCCGGAAGTACTCAAGGCGATGGAACCGTATTTTTTTGAGAAATTCGGCAATGCTTCCAGCCTGCATAGTTATGGCCAGGAGGCTAAAGCCGCGATTGAGGAGAGCCGGCAGAAACTCGCCTCTAGCATAGGCGCTAAGGCGGAAGAGATCGTTTTTACTTCCGGCGGCACAGAAGCGGATAGTCATGCTGTTTTTGGCGTGACCAGTGCTCTGGAGAAAAAAGGCAACCATATTATTACCACAGCTATTGAGCACCACGCGATCAGCGAACCGGCAAAATTCCTGGAGAAAAAAGGTTTTAAAGTCACTTACCTGGGAGTGGATAAATACGGCATGGTTTCTTTAGAAGAGCTTAAAGAAGCGATCACCGATAAGACTATCCTGATCAGCGTGATGCATGCCAATAATGAGATCGGCACGATACAGCCGATCGCCGAGATCGGTAAGATCGCCAGAGACAAAGGGATCTATTTTCATACAGACGCCGTGCAGACCCTTGGGCATATCCCCGTGGATGTGAACCAGCTTAATGTCGACCTGCTATCGCTTTCCGGGCACAAATTTTACGGGCCAAAAGGCGTAGGGGCTTTGTATATCAAAAAAGGTACGCGCGTGAATACTTTCCTGCGCGGAGGCGACCAGGAAAGCGGCAGGCGCGCCTCAACGCATAATACTACCGGCATAGTCGGTTTAGGCAAGGCGATAGAACTCTGCGGGGCAAAAATGCAAAGCGAGATAAAATTCCAGAGCGGTTTGCGCGACAGGCTGATCAAAGAGATCCCCGCGCTGATCCCGCAGGTAAGGCTTAACGGCCATCCTTCTCAAAGGCTGCCGAATAATGTGAATTTCTCCATAAAGTTCATTGAAGGCGAATCTATGCTTTTAAGCCTGGATATGTATGGTATTGCCTGTTCCACGGGTTCAGCCTGCACATCCAGTTCTTTAGAGCCTTCGCATGTGCTTTTAGCTACTGGTTTAGACCATGAAACAGCCCACGGTTCTTTGCGTATTACCATCGGCCGCTGGACCACGGAGAGCGATATTGACTATTTCCTGGAAAAACTTCCTCCAGTTGTTAAGAAATTACGCGCGATGAGCCCGCTTTATGAAGAAAAATAACCTTCCTGCGTTAGGCAAGATCCACCCGGATTTCTTTAACCGTCATATCTATCCTAAATTAGGCGCTCCTGATCCTGCAGTCATCCTTAAACCGCAGAATGGCGTGGATTTTGGGGTAGTTGACCTGGGGCGTTCTGTGATCGTGCTTTCCACAGACCCTTTTTATATCGCCCGGGAACTTGGCATAAAGCGCGCCGCCTGGTTTGCCGTGCATATTATCGCCAGCGACATCGCGGTAAGCGGTATCCGGCCGCAATATCTGGCAATAGACCTGAATCTTCCTCCGGAGATATCAGAAAGTGAGCTTATCCAGCTTTGGGATACGGTGGATAAGGAATGCCGTAAGCTTGGTATCAGCGTAGTCACGGGCCATACTGCCCGTTACGCCGGCTGCAATTATCCTTTTGTCGGCGGGGCGACGATGTTCGGTATCGGCAGCAAAAAAGAGCTGATCAGGCCGCGCGCTTTGTGCGGCGACCAGATCATTATTTCTAAGGGCCCGGCAATAGAAAGCACGGGTTTGTTGGCGGCGTATTTCCCGCAGGTGTTAGAGGGTAAATATGGCAAAGCTTTTGTTAAGCGCGCCCAGGATGTATTTTTTCAGATGTCTACGGTAAAGGACGCGCTTGTTGTGGCGTCCGTAGGTGGAGCCACAGCTATGCATGATGCCACTGAATGCGGCGTCTTTGGCGGGCTTTTTGAGATCGCCCTGCATAGCCAGGTAGGCATGCGCATCTACCCGGAAGCAATGATCATGCAGGAGGAAGTCGCTTTAACCTGCGCATGCTTTGGGATCGACCCGTATAAATCCATAAGCGAAGGGACATTGTTGGCCACGGTCAGGCCGGGGAAATCTAAATCCGTTATCCGGGCGCTGAAAGATAACGGTATCCCTGCCAGTGTCGCCGGAGAGGTAGTAAAGAAGAAAGAGGGGATGCGCGTTATCCAGGGCAATAAAAGCAGCTTGCTTAAACATCCCCGGGTTGACCCTTTCTGGGGAAAATTTGAAGAGTATCTTTTAAAAAGAAATGAAAGAAAAAATACTTGAGTTGTTAAAGGATAAACACGATTATGTCTCCGGTGACGAGCTTAGCCAGCAGTTAGGCATAAGCCGCCAAGGTTTGTGGAAACATATCCAGGACCTAAGAGATTTAGGTTATGATTTCGTGGCTGTGCCGCACTTGGGTTATCGCCTGCTCTCCTCTCCGGACAGGCTGTTTGATTTTGAGGTAAAACACGGCCTGAATACTAAATTTATCGGTAAGAGCGTGCATTATTTTGATTACCTGTCCTCTACTAATGACCTGGCCATGCAGTTAGGTATGCAGGGAGCGCCTGGCGGGACACTGGTCGTCGCGGAATCGCAGACCAAAGGCCGCGGCAGGCTGGGCAGAAGCTGGTTTTCCCCTAAATACAAAGGGCTTTATTTTTCCCTGTTACTTAAGCCGTCGATCGTGCCGGAGGGCGCGCCGGTTTTAACGGTACTGGTTTCTGTGAGCATGGCTGAGGCGATCAAAGAAATAACCGGCCTGGATATCCAGATCAAATGGCCCAATGACCTGTTCTTGGGTAATAAGAAACTTGCCGGCATCCTCACGGAGATGAACGCCGAAGCGGATAAGATAAATTTTATGGTGATGGGAGTGGGGCTGAATGTGAATAATGATAAAAGGTCATTGGTCAGCGGAGCGACTTCGTTAAAGGATCACCTGCATGAGAATTTGAACCGCCCGCTATTGTTGCAGGGGATATTGCGCCGGATCGAAAAGAATTACCTTCTTTGGGAGCAGAAGGGTGCGCATGCGCTAATCGATAAGTGGCGGCAGCTTTCGCTTACCTTAGGCAAGCGCGTAAAAGTGTATTGCCAGCATAAGCATATTGAAGGCATGGCTACGGATATTGATAAAGACGGCGGGCTGCTCGTGCGCAAGGACTCCGGTATCCTGGTGAAAGTGATGGCCGGGGATGTGATCCATTGCCGTTAAATGTAAACTAGATTTAACAAATAGGTTGACAATAGTACCGCAGGTTTTATAATTATTCTATGTTTAGAATAAAGCCCTGTGGTTTTTTTATTGCCGCCATCCTTATTCTCCCGCAAGTGTGTTTTTCAGAAAGTGATAACTCTGAAGATCTTTTTACGCTTGTGATCACCAAGAAAGAGCAGCTTTTTCTCGGGGCTTATTCTTTGCCTCAAGGTAAAGGCCGCCAGCCAAACTATCAATCCCCCATAGAAGAGCTAAGTTCTTTACCTTTGGACCTGCAGAGCCGTTCTTTAAGGTCCGGCATCCAGGCGGATTTTTCCATTCGCGGCTCCACTGCGGAGCAGGTCCTGGTCCTGCTTAACGGCCAGCGGGTGAACGACCCCCAGACCGCGCATTATGATTGTGATATCCCCTTTACTAAAGCAGACATTAAGAAAGTAGAAGTTATCCCTGGCGCGGGATCTTCTTTGTTCGGGCCGGATGCTATTGCGGGGGCGGTTAATTTTGCCCTGGAGCAGCCAAAAGAAAGAAAAATGATCTTAACGATGATCATGGGCAGTTTCCGTGTTGGTTATGGTTTGTTCAGTTTCACCGAGAAGTTCAAAGGACTGGGCCTGCGTTACTCCGTAGAGGAGGCGCAATCAAAGGGGTTTCGTTATGATACGGATTACAGGAAATTCACTACTTCTTTAAGCACTTCTTTAGAGCTGCCCGGGATAAGCTGGGAAAATGATTTTGGCTATCAGGATAAGGATTACGGCGCGTATGATTTTTATACTCCCGGACTGGGTTATCCTTCCCGGGAGTCAACACAGGCGTATTTGATTAACAGCGGACTTTCGCTGGATCAGGGAGATTTGTTGATCAAGCCGAATTTCCTCTGGCGCAGGCATTTTGATAAGTTTGCACTGGACAGAACGCAGTTACGTTCTAAATCCGTTAACCAGCATCGTACAGATATGTACACTCCCAGCATATACTTGCAGAAGCAAACCGGAAAAATAGGTAAACTCGGCCTGGGGGCGGAGTGGGGCCAGGAGAGGATCACTTCCACGAATTTAGGCAGGCATACGCGCGACCACGCGAGCGTATTTCTAGACGATAGCAAAGAATTCGGCTCCAGGTGGAAAACCGGGTTTTCCTTGCGCCTGGATGATTTTTCCGATTTCGGCAAAGTATATACCGGTTCAACAAATCTGAAATTCCAGCTTACTGACCCGGTGTCTTTGAACCTGGGTATTTCAAGAAGCATGCGCGTGCCGTCTTTTACAGAACTCTACTATAGTGACCCGTATACTCTGGGCAACGATACCCTTTCTGCGGAGAAGACCTGGAATTACCAGGCAGGTGTTGAGTATGAGCGTAATGGCGATTTCTTCAGTTTCGCTTTTTTTATGCGCCGGGAAAGAGATATGATCGATTGGGTTAAATCTGACCCAAGCCAGTTATGGCAGGCGAAGAATTTCACCAAAGATGATGTTTTGGGTGTGCAATATTTCATGCGTAAAATACTTAATGAGACTTTTAGCCTGGATGCCAACTATACCTACGCGAATAAAAGCATGGATACCCAGGGTTACCTTTATAAGTACGGGCCGAATTATGCCCGGCACCTGGTTAACACAGTTTTAAATATAAAACTTCCCTTTGGTACGCAGGAGGTAGGTTTAAGTTACAAAAAGAAGCCCGGCAGGCGCGGTTGGCTATTGGCGAACACGGGGTTGAATTATAACCTTAATAAAAACTCCCGGGTCTTTTTAAATTGCGAGAATATGTTGAATGTGGAGTATCAGGATATTGAAGGAATCCCGCAGCCCGGCAGGTATTTTGAGGCGGGCCTGAGGATGGAGTGGTAGTCAAAAGTTATTAACAACGTAGGGGAGGCTTAAGCCTCCCCTACCCTGTGGATAACTAGAGTAAAAATAACCATTTGTATTTACGCGGCGCTTGGATATAATAACTTAATTATCTAAGATCTGGCTTTAATAGGGAGAGAGCGATGTTTATACACGCGGTTTTGTTTGAGATCAAATCCAAAGAAGTGGCGAAATACCGCCGCGACAGCCTGATGTGGGCGGGCTTCACCAAAAAAGCCAGAGGGTTTATCTCGTATCACACGATGAAGCGTTATGCGTATCCTGGCCAATATATTTCAGTTTACCAGTGGAAGGAGAAAGCCGATCACGACCGGTTCATGTGTAAATACCATGATTGGCTGGTGGGAAAATCCAAAGCAAAGGTAAAGGTCCTGGGGTATTTTAACCTTAAATCCATAGACAGCCTGAAATAACCCTTTTATGAGCTCGCCCGAACAGAGCAATCAATAAGCCATTGACAAAAATAATTATTGGAGTAAACTTTATAACATTTAAGTACTGAAGAATCAAAAAGGCGTTACGGAAAATTTGAACAAGACAGCGACTGTATTGGATAGACCAGCTTAAAACCCTGCATTTGCCTTCATCGCCATATCCAAAGCCCTGCCTTTTTAATCCAACTAAGCAATAAATGAATAATTTCAATTTTAATTTCTTTTTTGATCCGCTTTCCTTATTTTTCCTTTTTGTCATCCTGATTGTCTCTTCCGCGGCCGCACTTTATTCCTATGGTTATTTAAAAGGGCAGTATTCCGCTTTTAAGATAGCGCTTGCCTGGATTTTGCTGGTTGTTTTCGTGTTTTCTATGGCTTTGGTCGTTACGGCGGGGAATTTACTTATTTTTCTGATCGCCTGGGAACTGATGTCCTTAGTTTCCTATTTTTTTGTCGTTTTTGATTTTCAACATGAGCGCTCTGTCAAGGCCGGGATGATCTATATCGTGATGACGCATATCGGGACTGCTTTTTTGATCGGCGCGTTTTTGATCATGCACCAACAGGCGCATTCTTTTGACTTGATCAGCATAAAAAACGCCTGTCAATTGATGCCCGCGCAAACCAAAAATATCGTATTTTTGTTGTTATTGGCCGGTTTTGGCACCAAAGCCGGCATTGTCCCTTTACATATTTGGCTGCCTTACGCGCATCCGCAGGCGCCCAGCCATATTTCCAGCATCATGTCGGGAGTAATGGTGAAGACCGCGATATACGGGATAATCAGGTTCGTGATCTTTACGCTGGGAGTGAATAATTCCTGGTGGGGTAGCCTTGTATTGGTTTTGGCGGTAGTAACGTGCCTGGTCGGGATCATTTATGCTTTGATGGAAACGGATATTAAAAGACTGCTTGCATATTCCAGCGTGGAGAATATCGGGATCATCCTTTTGGGGGTAGGGCTGGCAATGGTATTTATCGGCAAAGGATGGCTAGCCCTGGGATTACTCGCTTTAACTGCCAGCTTGTATCATTTGATGAACCACGCGTTTTATAAAGGGTTATTGTTCTTTTGCGCAGGCAGCGTATACAAGGCCACAGGTACGCGCGACATGGAGAAATTAGGCGGCCTGATCAAAAAGATGCCGCAGACAGCTTTTTATTTTTTGCTGGCAGCCGCGGCTATATCCGCTTTACCTCCGCTTAACGGGTTCATCAGCGAGTGGATGACTTTACAGGCCTTTTTCCTGGGAGCGATCAATCTTTCCGGGAATCTCAGGTTTTTCCTGGTGATCTGCGCTGCGTTATTGGCTTTAACCAGCGCCCTGACAGCCGCCTGTTTTGTTAAAGCATTTGGCGTTACTTTTCTGGCGCTACCCCGCGGCCAACACTCCTTGAATGCGCAAGAGACATCCTGGTCTATGAAAGCGGGGATGTTTATCCTTGCGGCTTTGGTGGTTATTTCCGGTTTAGCGGTGATCCCGATCATAAAATTGTTAGCCAGGGCGGCTAATGTAGTAATCGGCGTAGATACTGCGCAGATGGTCACGCATAAAATAATCTTCAGCCCGCAGGCATTTTTAGCCGCTCAACCGGAAAACCAGAATGTTTATCTTTCTACTCCATTATTGGCTGTTGTATTACTTATTTTGGCGGCAGGGGTTTTTTGCGTATATAGGTTATTCGGTAAAAAGAAGCAGGTAGTTTATAAGACCTGGGATTGCGGTTATTATAAATTAAGCGCGCGCAATGAATATACGGCGACAGCGTTCTCTAAACCTTTTAGGATCGCTTTCAGCTTCTTTTTGCTGCCTTACCGTAAGACGCAGAAGATCAGAGAATCTTTTTATCACGTCAAAGCATTTTTTTATGAAACGCATACGACTCCGGTATTCCGGAAATATGTTTATTATCCTTTGCTGGCCTGGGTTTTAAAAAGCGCCCGGTTGATGAGAAGGATGCAGCCGGGGAGCATCCACCTGTATTTATCGTATATTCTTGCGACAATACTATTATTAGTCATCTTTATAAATAAATTCTAGAATGATAAAGATCAGCGTTATTATTTTACAGCTTTTGGTGTTCATACTGGCGGCCCCGTTTTTAAGCGGGCTGATCACCAAGATAAAGAATTTTTTGCGTATGCGCCAGGGAGAAAGCATCCTGCAGCCGTATTATCATTTGGCCAAGCTTTTTTCCAAAGAAGAGGTGGTCTCGGAAACTACTTCCTGGGTGTTTAAAGCCGCGCCTTTTGTAACGATCGTTTCTTCATTGGCTGCCGCGTTACTGGTGCCGGTGTTTATATTTGCCGCACCGCTACATATCGCGGGTGATTTATTGGCGGTTATATTTATTTTTGCCCTTGGCCGGTTTTTTCTCGCTCTTGCCGCTTTAGACGCTGGAAGTTCTTTTGGTGGGATGGGTTCCTCCAGGGAGATGTTTATTTCAAGTTTAGCTGAACCGGTGCTTTGCCTGGTAGCGGCTACGGCAGTTTTACATTTTGGTTCTACCGATCTTTCGGCATTTAGCGGCATGCATGCGCTTTCGGCTTCTGTTATCGTCGCTGCGATGGCATTGTTTTTGGCGGTGATCGCAGAGACCTCGCGGGTCCCGGTAGACAATCAGGAAACACACCTGGAATTAACGATGATCCATGAGGCAATGGTTTTAGAGTATTCCGGCCGGCCGTTGGCTTTGATCGCGATGGCCTCATACATAAAACAAATGGCCTGGTTTTTTATCATCGCCCAGATAGTTTTCCCGATAAGTTTACCCTGTTTCACTGATCCGGCGCAGGCAGCTCGCTGGATTTTGTGGTATCTTTCCAGGATAGCGATTATTGCGTTGAGCATGGCTTTGGTTGAGGTTTCCATGTCTAAGATGCGGCTATTCAGGACAGCGGATTTTCTGGGGTTTGCTTTTGTCCTGGGAGTTATCGCGATAGCCTGCGCGATATTAGGAGTTTAATATGCAGGAAATAGTATTGATCGGTATCCTTATTTCAACCTGTCTTATGGCTGTTGCCAAAAGGCTGCCGGCATTGATCCGCAGCTTTCGTTACCAGTCATTCTTTCTGTTTTTGGCGACTTTTCTGGTTGCCTGGAAGGAGGCTCAGCCGGACCTATATGTTGTCGCCGGGCTTTTGCTTGTGATCAAGGCGGCGCTTATCCCGCATGTTTTGTACAGGATCATTAATAAGATCAAGGTAGGCCAGGACCTGGGCCTTTTCATTAATACCCAGTTGTCCTTATTATGCGCTTTATTGTTCGCTTATCTGGCCTGGGATTTTTCCTCTAAGCTGATTGTTTACGGCAGCCACGCGCAGACCGGTATTTTGTCCGTCGCTTTATTTTCGGTATTAATAGGGTTTTTCTTAATGATCTCCAGGATCACGGCGCTTGCCCAGATCATCGGGCTTCTGGTCATGGAGAATGGCTTATTTTTACTTGCTTCCGCCGTCTCAGGGGGCATGCCGTTCTTTGTGGAGATCGCCATATTCTTTGACGTATTTGTCAGCGTGGTGATCATGGGTTTCTTTATTTACCGGATCAACAAGTTCTTTACGCATATTGATGTTAACAAGCTTTCAAATCTAAAAGGTTGAGCTATGCAGATATTCTTTATTATCGGAATACCGCTTTTGCTTTCAGTGGCAGGCCTTTTTATCCGCAGGCAGAAGGCAACTGGAATAGTAAATTGTTTCGGTTATCTTGCGGTATTGTTATTCAGTGTAAGCCTGCTGAAAGATATAGCTTCTAGCGCAAGGACGAGGTCGTTTTTTGGTTTCTTATGCCTGGATACCTTAAGCGCGTTTTTTATCCTTGTGATTTCTGTGGTTGCCTTTGCCGCCGCGCTTTATTCTGTCGGCTATATTACTAGAGACGTCCAAAATGCCAGGATATCCGGAAGAAAGGCCAGGGGTTATTATCTGCTTTTTAACCTGTTTTGTTGTTCCATGTTCTTTGTCCCGGCGCTGGATAACCTGGGCATGCTCTGGGTCGCTATTGAGATGACGACATTGATCTCGGCATTTCTTGTCGGTTTCTATAATACGAAAAAATCAGTGGAGGCCGCCTGGAAATATATCATTATCTGTTCCGTGGGGATAATTTTCGCGCTTCTGGGCACGATCCTTTTTTCTTATGCTTTTTCCATTTCCGGGATCTCTAAAAGCCTGAACTGGTCGGAGATCACGCCGCTAGCGCATATTCTGGATAAGAATATCCTTAAATTCGCTTTTCTTTTTATCCTGGTCGGTTATGGGACAAAAGCGGGGCTTGCGCCTATGCATACGTGGCTACCGGACGCGCACAGCCAGGCGGTCGCGCCGATCAGCGCGTTACTTTCGGGAGTACTTTTAGAAACAGCGGTTTACGCGATATTAAGATTTGGGTTCATCCTGGTTCACGGAGTGGGATTTCCGTATTTTTCCAACCTGATGATCATTTTTGGGGTAATTTCACTGATCATCTCAAGCGGCTTTATCCTGGTACAGAAAGACCTAAAACGCCTGCTCGCTTACAGCAGTATTGAGCATATCGGTATTATCGCTATAGGCCTGGGATTAGCTTCGCCTCTGGCTTTCTGCGGGGCGCTTCTGCATATTTTCAACCACGCGGTGGTTAAATCACTGATGTTCTTTGGAGCGGGAAATATCGTCAGTATTTACCAGAAACATAATATAAATGCCATCCGCGGCGTGCTTAAAACGATGCCTTTTACAGGCGTGATGCTGCTTTTGGGCATGTTCGCGCTTACCGGATTCCCGCCGTTTTCACTATTTATCAGCGAGTTGATGGTCTTGATCGGCGCTTTCAGCGTTAATGCCTATCTTCCCGCAGGATTGCTGCTTTTATTGCTTTCAGTCATCTTCGGCGCGTTCATTTATCATTTTGGCAAGATGCTTTACGGCAATATCCCTAAAGGGATGGTGGTTACTAAAGAGCCGCTAAGCGGGAAACTTGCGTTTTTATTTTTATTTTTCCTGCTTTTCGCCCCGGCGGTAGGTTTATTATTCATCAAAAAGGATCTAATATGGATCACGCAGAATTTATTGCCCAGATAAAGGACAGGTTTCCCGGCTTTTGCGCGCTTTCCGTTACGCAAAACTATGCTGATGAATTGTCTATTAATGTGGGCCTTGAGCATTTTAAGGGCACCTGTTTATCACTACACAAAATACTTCCTTCTCCGGTAATGATGTTTTTCGCCCAGGATGAGCGTAAAGCGCGCGGAAAATTCGTGATCAGCTGTGTTTTTGTCAGTTTTAGGAGGAGCCAGTGGGTGATTGTTTCCGCGGATATACCTCAGGAGAATGCCTGTTTTGAATCGCTGGCTACCGAGATCTACTCCGCCAGCCTTTTTGAAAGAGAGATCCGGGAGATGTTCGGGATCCTTGCGCGGGGTAATCCTGACCTAAGGCGGCTGAATTTGCATGATGAGGTCTGGCCAGAGGGGAATTTCCCTTTGCGTAAAGATTTTGAAAATCCGCGTCCTGCCGATCTGGGAGAGTATAAATTCAGTAAAGTAGATGGTAAGGGCATATTTGAGGTTCCTGTCGGGCCGGTACACGCCGGCATTATCGGCCCGGGCCACTTCAGGTTCAGCGTGGCAGGGGAACCGATCGTGAATTTAGAGACAAGGCTGGGTTTTACTCATCGCGGAGTGGAGAAACTTTTTGAGTCCCAGCCGCTTTTTAGCGCGTTAAGGCTTTCAGAGGCGGTTGCCGGCGACAGCGCTTTCAGCCATAGCCTGGCGTTTACCATGGCTGTCGAGAAGATCTGCGGCCTAACTGTGCCAAGCCAGGCAAAGTATCTAAGAGCGATATTCTTAGAGCTTGAGCGCGCCTATAACCACGTTAATGATATCGGGGGTATCGCTACTGATGTCGGTTTTAGTTTCCCGGCTGCATACGCGTCGCTGATCAAGGAAGCGATCCTTCAACTAAATGACGAGCTAACTGCCAGCAGGTACCTCAAGAATGTCAATATTCCAGGCGGGGTTTTAACGGATATAGATCTGAATAAGCGCAAAATATTTTTGAGCGCGCTTAAAAAGATCAGGCGGGATTTTGAAGAGCTGGTTAAAATATTATATTCCAGCGTTTCATTCCTGGACAGGGTAGATTCTACGGGTGTTTTACATAAAAAAACCGCCGAAGACTTAGGGGTAGTCGGCCTTTGCGCGCGCGCTTCGGGTATCCCCACGGATCTAAGGAAATATTTCTCGCCAATATACAAGCAGGTAAAATTTATGATGTTCACAGAAGAATCAGGTGATGCGTTTGCCAGGTTAAGGGTAAGGGTAGCTGAATTCCGGGAATCTTTACGGCTGATCGAAGAATTCGCTGTCTTACTCAAAGATGGACATCAAACCAGCGTAGAATATACGCTTAAACCTGGCAGCGCTTTAGGTTATGTTGAAGCCTGGCGCGGCCCGGTATTATACTGGCTAAAGATAGGCCCTGAGGGAAAGATCTCCAGGTGTAAGATCGTAGACCCTTCTTTTCATAACTGGCAAGGGTTAAATTTTTCCGTATTGGGTAATATTATCCCGGATTTTCCGCTTTGCAACAAAAGTTTTGATCTGTCGTATCCGGGCAATGACCTTTAAAAAATGATCAACATACTGAAAAATAGGATAATCAAGGGCGTAGTTACCAAAAAAATTTGCGCGAGACTATCCGGGAGGATAGAGCCGGCGGGTTCAGAATTAAGGTCGCTTATCCGCAAGCGCTTCGGCAGGTCCCTGCAAATACGCCAGGTAGATACAGGTTCCTGCGGCGCGTGCATTTCGGAGATCGCCGCTACGAACAACCCGATCTACGACCTGCAGAGGTTTGGGATAAGTTTTGTGGCTAGCCCGCGCCACGCTGACGCGCTTTTAGTCACCGGGCCATTATCCAAGAATATGCTCTTGGCCTTAAAGAACACATACGCAGCGGTGCCTGGGCCGAAATTTGTGATCACTGTCGGTGATTGCGCTTTGGACGGCGGTTTATTCAAGGGTTCTTATTATATTGAAGCCAAAATCAAAGACATATTACCGGTGGTTTTGCATATCCCCGGCTGCCCGCCGGCGCCATCAACGATAATTAACTGTTTATTGGATTTTTTGCGCGCTGATGAGAGTTTTAGCCAATGCAGGGGCTTGAAAAAATAATATTTATTTTTTGTTGACAAAAGTCTTTGTTAGTGTATACTTACTCAAGTAGTAAATAAGGGAAAAGAAGTCTTTAACCGTAAGGAGAAAGAGTCAAGTACCTTACGGTTTTTTTGTTTCTTGCCGTTATTTACTAAATCTAGTGGAAAGGAGGAAGCAGAACAAATGGCAAAAGGTAAAGTAAAGTGGTTTTCCAACCAAAAAGGTTATGGGTTTATTACTCCTGAGAACGGTGCAGATGTCTTCGTACATCATACCGCCATACAGGGTGATGGCTATAAGACTTTAGAGGAGGGCCAGGAAGTAGAGTTTGATATCGAAAAAGGTCCTAAAGGCGAACAGGCTACCAAAGTAGTCAAGTTATAAGCCTTTAACAAGGAAACACCCGGCCCGGCATGAAAATGTCGGGCCTTTTTTCTATCATTATTCTTCAGATTTAACGGTTTAAGCCGTTATGTTATAATAAAAATCATGAAAAAACGCGTATTTGTGGCAATGAGCGGAGGCGTGGATTCTTCGGTAGCCGCGGCTTTATTGCAGAAAAAAGGTTTTGAGACCATCGGGATCACGATGTGTTTTAACGTAGCTGAAACAGGTGGAAAAAAACCCAGCTGTTGCGGTCTCTCCGGCATAGAGGACGCGCGCAGGGTCGCGCATCTGTTAGGCATCAAGCATTACGTATTGAACCTGCAGAAGGTTTTTCAGAAAGAAGTGATCGAGAATTTTCGCGGCGAGTATTTAGCCGGGTTTACGCCTAACCCGTGCGTGCGCTGCAACCAGTTAGTTAAATTCGGGGCTTTACTTAAAAAGGCCCGCGTCCTGGGAGCGGATTTTTTGGCCACGGGCCATTACGCCAGGATCAGCAAAGCAAAAACTGGTTACCTGCTTAAGAAAGCCAGGGATCTACGCAAAGACCAGTCATATTTTTTATACCGGTTAAGCCAGGATGAATTAAAATACACATTATTCCCGCTGGGTAATTATTATAAGGAAGAAGTCCGCCATCTGGCAGGGGAGCTTGGTTTGCCCGTGGCGCAAAAACCGGATAGCCAGGAGGTATGTTTTCTCCCGGATAATGATTACAGGGGTTTCTTAAGGTCGTCATCCAAAGGATCGCTTAAACCAGGAGCAATAATTGACCGGCAAGGTAATCTCCTTGGCCAGCATTCCGGGGCAGCTTTCTATACCATCGGACAGCGTCAGGGATTGGGGATCGCTGCGCGGTATCCTTTGTATGTGACGGATATCCGTGCTAAAGAAAACCTGGTTGTTGTAGGCCCCAGAGAAGAGGCGTATGGCTCAGGTTGCCTGTTAAACGATTTGCATTTCATCGGGCAGCCTTTTAAAAAGAAAGTTGAGATTAAGGTACGCATAAGGTATAATCATAAAGAAGCAAAAGCAGATCTCTATCCCGTTAAAGGCAAGTTGAGAGTAGTTTTTTCTAAGCCGCAATTCGCTATAACTCCCGGTCAGTCGGCAGTATTTTATTCACAAGGCACAGTTTTAGGTGGAGGCATTATAGAAAGGATTTCTTAATCTCATGATCAAAGAAGATATACAGCTGGTTAAGAAGATCAAGGAATTAAAAAAGAAGCACAACGCGATAATCCTGGCGCATAATTACCAGCTGCCCGAAGTGCAGGATATCGCTGATTTCCGCGGGGATAGCTTAGAGCTTTCGCGCATCGCCGCAAAAACAGAAGCACAGGTGATTGTTTTCTGCGGAGTGCATTTTATGGCGGAAACAGCTAAAGTGCTCTCTCCGGATAAATTAGTGATCATGCCGGACGTTTCAGCGTCGTGCCCTATGGCCTGCATGATCACCGCTGAGGATTTAAGGAAACTAAAAGCTCAACATCCTCAGGCTGTGTCAGTAGGGTATGTGAATACCTCCGCGGAAGTCAAAGCTGAACTGGATTATTGCTGCACTTCCAGTAATGCCGTAGCGGTGGTTAACGCCTTAAAAGACAAGAAGGAGATCATTTTTATCCCCGATAAGTACCTGGCGGAATATGTTTCCAAACAAACCGGCAGGAAATTGATCACCTGGAACGCATTTTGCCCGACGCACGTAAAAATACTGCCGGAAGATGTCCTGCGCGAAAAGAGGTTCCATACCCACGCTAAAGTTATGGTGCATCCGGAGTGCCTTTCTTCTGTCGCGGCGCTTGCGGACGCGGTGATCTCTACGGGGCAAATGTCAAAATTGGCGAAAGAGAGCCCGGCAAGAGAATTTATCGTCGGCACGGAGACAGGCCTGGTTTACCGGCTTAAGGCGGATAACCCGGGTAAAGAGTTTTATCCGGCCAGCGAACGGGCAGTCTGCCCGAACATGAAACGCACGACCCAGGAGAAGGTGCTCTGGGCTTTAGAGGAGCTTAAAGAGGAAGTTAAGATAAGCGCGGATATACGGCGCAAGGCAAAACTGGCCATCGATCGTATGCTGGAGATCGTTTAGTGAATATACCGGTAGCCTACGAAGACGACTGGTTGCTCATCGCGGATAAACCCGCTGGTTTATTGAGCGTGCCAGACGGTTGCCTAGGAAAACGCTCGTTGAGCGGTATATTGAACGAGGACCTGCAAGCCAGGCAGATCGCTTACAGGTTACATCCCTGCCACCGTTTAGACCGTGAGACTTCCGGGCTGGTCATTTACGCCAAAGGTAAAGCCCCGCAGGAAAAAATGATGCAGATGTTCAAGGAAAGGGCTGTGCGTAAACAATATACCGCGTTTGTGCATGGGTTGCTGCCTAAACAGATTGGCCAGATCAACTTTACCCTGGAAGGCAAGAACGCTTTAACAAAATATAAGGTGATCCGGGCTTGCGCTAATTTCAGCGTTGTAGAAGTTACGCCTTTGACCGGAAGGACTAACCAGATCCGTATCCATTTTAAGAAGATCGGCCATCCTTTGGTCGGGGAGAGTAAATTCGCTTTCCGGAAGGATTTCTCATTACGGGCTAAGCGGGTGTGCCTTCACGCTGAGTATTTAGGTTTTAAGCATCCCTGGACGGGCAAGGAGATTGTAGTAAGATCGCCTTTACCTCTGGATATGCAGAAATTCCTGGAAGCGCACTGTAAATAGGAGTTTTTTTAATGGATCTTTTGCAAGTTTTGATTTTCGGCGTAGTAGAGGGAATAACCGAGTTCTTGCCGGTATCTTCTACCGGCCACCTGATGCTTACGGCCAAGTTGCTTCATATCAGCCAGTCGGAGTTCATTAAGAGTTTTGAGATCTCCATCCAACTGGGAGCGATCATTTCCGTGGTGGTCTTGTACTGGCCGCGTTTATCCAAAGGTATGGATATCTGGAAGAAGCTTTTTGTCGCTTTTATCCCCGCAGCGGTGATCGGCGCGTTTTTATATAAATTGATCAAGAAATACCTCCTGGGTAACAATGACGTTGTACTCTGGTCGTTGTTTTTGGGGGGTATTTTTTTGATCATATTTGAATTGCTGCACCGGGAAAAAGACAGCCATACTGATCAGTTGGCAAGCGTAAGTTACCCGCAGGCGTTATTTATCGGTTTTTTCCAATGCCTGGCTATGATCCCGGGCGTATCGCGTTCTGCGGCAACGATCGTCGGTGGCCTGGCCGCCGGATTAAAGCGCAAGACCATCGTGGAGTTCTCCTTTTTACTGGCCATACCCACAATGCTGGCGGCGGTTGTTTTGGATCTTTATAAGAGCGCGCATAGTTTTAAAAGCGGCCAGTTCTTAACGCTTGCTTTGGGTTTTATCGTTTCTTTCATTGTGGCGGTGGCCGCGATAAAATTCCTGCTGGCTTTTATCAAACGCCACAGCTTTATATCTTTCGGCATATACCGCATATTCATCGCGCTGGTTTTTTGGTTCATTGTCAGATAAATAGGAGATCGATATGAGCATTATCGTCCTGGGTACTGTTGCGCTGGATTCGGTTAAAACGCCTTTTGGGCATAAAAAACAGATGCTTGGGGGAAGCGCTGCGCATTTTTCCATGGCCGCCCGGCTTTTTACGCAGGTGCACCTTGTCGCGATAGTTGGCAAAGATTTCCCGAAAAAGTATATCGATTTTCTGCGCGGAAAGAATTTAGAGCTGACTTCTTTGATCACCGATAACGGCAGGACGTTCCGTTGGGAAGGTCAGTATCAGGGTGACTTGAATACAGCGATCACGCTGAACACTGAATTAGGCGTGCTTGCGGAGTTTAAGCCGCGCATCTCCGAAAAACAACGCTCGATCCGCCATATTTTCCTGGCTAATGTCGATCCTGATATACAAAGGCATTTGCTTAAGAAAATGTCCTCGCCGCAACTGGTCGGTTTAGACAGTATGAATTACTGGATCAACCATAAACGCCACTCGCTGGTCAGGTTACTTAAGGATGTGGATATCTATGTGGCAAATGACCAGGAAGCCAGGATGCTGACTGGCGAGTCAAACCTGGTAAAAGCCGCGCGCGCCTGTTTATCCTTTGGCGCAAAAATGGTCTTGATCAAAAAAGGGGAACACGGGGTGTTGTTCTTCAGCGATAAATTCACTTTTTCGCTTCCGGCGTATCCTGCGGAAAGAGTGGTTGATCCTACGGGCGCAGGGGATACTTTTGCCGGCGGGTTCATGGGGTATTTGGCAAAATCCGGCAGGGTAACGGCGCCAGCGATCAAAAAAGCGCTTGCTTACGGGACAATCGCCGCTTCATTCAACATTGAGGATTTCGGTTTACGGCGTACCGCCGGGCTAACGTATAAAGAATTGGAAA
>Ga0153915_10001655_pt1 | contig 20479 bp, 20 predicted proteins | sample Opewatmetagenome_2_FD_107003 | JGI IMG/M metagenome (GOLD analysis project Ga0153915, IMG submission 107003) | Freshwater wetland microbial communities from Ohio, USA - Open water 3 Core 3 Depth 3 metaG | ecosystem: Environmental > Aquatic > Freshwater > Wetlands | place: USA: Ohio, Lake Erie...
AGGCGTCTACGGACACAGGCGTAGCGTCCGGCTTTAGCCGGACGTCGCTACCCCCCGCCTAGATCGAAGCTCAACGTCCACGGCTTGAGCGGCTGCTTGTCCGTGCCGAGGATCTCGTCGGTCAGGTCGATGTGGATTGTGCGGAAGCGCTCGAGCGGCTTCGTGAACTTCAGCTCGAGCACGCGCGTCGCGCCGGTGTACTGCATCGTGAACTCCGCAGACGGCGTGGTCGGCTCGCCGCGTTCAATCGTCTGCGACTCCATGTAGAGCGCCTTGACATGGCCCTTGAGGGTCGCCTGATCGATGTCGCGCGAGAACTGGATGCGGACGCTGGTGCTCATGGACACGTCCGTCTCGTCCTGCGTCGGCGCGCTGAAGACCACCTCGGGCCGCGGCGCGGGCGCAATGCGGACGGCCTCTGTTTCAACCGCCGGCGCCTCGGTCGGCGCTTTGCCCAGTTGAATGCCGTCCTCCTTGACGTCGAGCCACGACAGCCCGCGGGCGGTCTTCACCGTGCCGGTGATCTCGAGCCAGCGCCCGCTGTCGAGCCGCGAGTCGAGCGAGAAGTTGAAGCCTTTGCCTTTCGGCTGCGCGCCGCTGATCCAGATGGCCGAGTCGGCGGAGCGGAGCACGAAGTCGTACCGGCTCTTGCCGGGCGCATCGGGCAGGTCGCCGAACAGATTCCTGGCGCCAAACTGTCCGGTAATCGTCACTTTCTGATCGACGAACCGCGAGGGATACAGCACGATGGCGCGAATCGACGGCGCCGCCGGCAGCACGGCCTGCGAGATGTTGGTCGCGATGATCGCCGTCACCTCGCCGGGGCGCGGCCACGATCCGCCGGGATCGATGCCGAAGGTCCGCTGCAGATCGTAGCCCGCGAGCTGCGGGTCGTCTGGCTTCATCCGTCCGAGATCCCAGAACTCGCCGCGGACTTCGTCGAGACCGTCCGGCGCCGAGCCCTTGAACATCACCTTGATCGATCCGTTGTCGTCCGCGACGCGAATGCCCTGGTCGGTCGTGCTGACGGTGCCGACGATCAGAATCGGACGGTTGTGGAAGAAGCTCGGGTACGCCATGAGCGCGGCGATATTCGTCGGCCGCCGCGTCGCCGGCTGCGCGGACACGGTTGCCGCGAGCAGTGTGAGAATGAGCGCGAGCTTTCTCATGTACGTAGGGCGACCCTTTCAGAGTCGCCGCGGGGCCTGAAAGGCCCGGCCTACATCACCTTCTTCTGAGCTTGCCGCGCGAGGACGCCGGCCAGCACCACGAACAGAATAGCGCTCGAGATGTAGCCGCTCAAGCCGTCGTGCAGGAAAGGCAGAGCGTTGCCGATCGCTTGCGGTCCATTGATGCGCTTGGTGCCGACGAGGACGGCGTACAGGATGCCGCAGAGCGATCCGCCGGCAATTAATCCGGAGCTGAAGAGCGTGCCGGCGCTGACGTCGGATTCCTGCGCCGTGCCGGTCTTTCTCTCGACGTAGCCGCGCACCAGACCGCCGACGAAAATCGGCGCGGTTGTCGCGATGGGGAGGTAGGAGCCGACGGCGAACGACAGCGATCGGATGCCGCAGAGCTCGAGGCCGATCGAAATGAATACACCGACGAGCACGAGGCCCCACGGCAGGTTCTGGCTCAGCAGGCCCTTGATGATCGTGGCCATCAGCGTCGCCTGCGGCGCCGCGATGTCCTTCGATCCGATGCCGAACACCTGATGGAGATACATCGTCGTCCAGTCGATGACCAGCGCGGACGTCACCACGCCGATGACCAGCCCGAGCTGCTGATAGATCGGCGTGGCGCCCACGAGGTAGCCGGTCTTCAGATCCTGAGACGTCCCGCCGCCGTTGGCGGCCGCGATGCAGACGATCGCACCCACCGAGATGGCGATCGGGCCGTACATGTCGCCGGTCCAGCCGAGGACGACGAAGAGCAGGCAGGTCAGGATCAGCGTCGCGATCGTCATGCCCGAGATCGGGTTGGACGAGGTCCCGATGAGACCCGTGATGCGCGACGAGACCGTGACGAAGAGAAAGCCGAAGACGATGACCAGCACGGCCGCAAGGAAGTTGCCCTGCATCGGCATCTTGGGCGCGACGGCCAGGAAGATCGCGAGCAGCAGCGATCCGACGAGCACGAAGATCATCGGGATGTCGCGTTCAGTGCGGATCTGCGCCTTCGCGCCTGCGGCCGCGCCGAAGTCCTTCAGGCCTTCGCGCGCGGAAGCGACGATCGTCGGCAGCGTGCGCCCGAGCGTGATCAGCCCGGCAGCCAGCACCGCGCCGGCGCCGATGTAGCGGATGTAGGCGCTCCACAACTGGCCCGGTCCCATTTCAGAAATCAGGAACGGCATCCCCGTCGCCGGGTTGAGCGCGTAGTTGGGATGGATCGGCGGAAACGGGACGGTGATGTACGCGCCGAGGATCGTCAGGAGCGGCAGCAGCACGAGCCACGACAGCACGCCGCCGGCGAACATGATGCCGGCGATGCGCGGGCCGATCACGTAGCCGACGCCCATGTACTCGGGCGAGATGTCGACGTTGAGCGTGGCGTTGGGGAACTGGCTGCCGCGCGGCGTGGAGTAGTCGAGCTCGGTCAGGAAGAGATTGAAGACCCACGACAGCGACTTCCACAGCGCGCCGACGCCGAGACCGCTGAAGACCATCGCCGCCAGTTTCCCGCCGCGCTCGCCCGCGACGAGCACGTCGGCGCAGGCCGTGCCTTCCGGATACGGCAGCACGCCGTGTTCCTTCACGATCAGCGCGCGCCGCAGCGGCACCATCATCAGCGTGCCGAGGATGCCGCCCGCGAACGCGAGCATCGCGATCTGGTAGTAGTTGAAGTAGCCGGGGCCGTAGGGCGTCAGGAAGATGAGCGCCGGAATCGTGAAGACGACGCCGCCGGCAACCGACTCGCCGGCCGATCCGATGGTCTGGACGATGTTGTTCTCGAGAATCGTCGATCCGCCAAGCTTCTTGAGGACGGAGATGGCGAGCACCGCGATCGGAATCGACGCGCTGACGGTCAGGCCGGCGCGCAGCCCGAGATACACCGTCGAGGCGCCGAACAGCAGGCCGAACAGCGAGCCGATGACGACGGCTTTGAGCGTGAATTCGGCCGGCGATTGCGCCGCGGGCACGTACGGTTGAAACGCCGGCGTGGTCGACTTCTGGTCGGTGATGGCCATGAGGGCGGAGTGTAGTTCATCTTTTGCTACAATTCCTGTCAGTTTGTGAAAAGCTCGAACAAAGCCCTCGATCTGAACAAAGCCCAGGTGTCCGAACTGACGACCAACCGGTTGTCGGTGTACCTGCGCTGCCTCAACACGCTCGAAGATGCAGGCGTCAGGACGATCTCGTCGCAGGCGCTCGCCGAGCAGTTCCATTTGAATGCGGCGCAGATCCGGAAAGACCTGGCGTACTTCGGCGAGTTCGGCGTCCGCGGCGTGGGCTACTACGTCCGCGATCTCAAACGTCATCTGCGCAAGATCCTCGGCCTCGACCGGAAGCTCCACGTGGCCATCATCGGCGCGGGCAACCTCGGCCTCGCGCTCGCCGATTACCCGGGGTTCCGGCAGGAAGGGTTCGAGATCGCGGCGCTCTTCGACACGCAGGCGTCCAAGGTGGGCGGGCAGTCGCGCGGCGGTGTGCCGATCTACGACATGCGGGATCTCAAGAAGACGGTGAAGCGCGAAGGCATCCGCATCGCGGTGCTCGCGGTGCCGGCCGCGGCCGCCTCAGAGGTCGTCGATCTCGTCGTCGGCGCCGGGATCAAGGCGGTGCTGAACTTTTCACCCGGCACCCTGCAGGTGCCGGCCGGCGTCAAATTGAAGAGCGTAGATCTGACCGTCTCGCTCGAGAGCCTGTCTTTCTTCCTGGCCCATGGCGACGAAGAAAAGTAACAAGCTGTCGCACGTCGACGCGCGGGGTCGCGTGCGCATGGTGGACGTGGGCAGCAAGCCCGTCACCGAGCGGGAAGCGATCGCGCACGGGTCGATCCGCATGTCGCGCGAGGCGCTGAAGATGGTTCGCAGCGGGAAAGTGAAGAAGGGCGATCCGCTGCAGGCGGCCCGCGTCGCCGGCATCATGGCCGCGAAGCAGACGGCGGCACTCATTCCGCTCTGTCATCCGCTGCCGCTGACCAGCGTCAACGTCGACCTCACGCCGACCGCGCGCGGCTACGACATCGAGGCGCGCGTGCGGACGACGGCGCAGACCGGCGTCGAGATGGAGGCGCTCACGGCGGTCGCCGTCGCGGCGCTCACGATGTACGACATGGTCAAGGCGGTCGACAAGGCGATGGTCATCGGCGACGTCCGCCTCGAGTACAAGAGCGGCGGACGGTCGGGCACTTACACACGGTCCGGCAGATGAAATGGCTTGCGGCCGCGCTCGCCGGCGCGGCGCTGGCGGGCCAGAGCGTGTCTGTTCCTCCTCCGAGCTCGCAGGTCCCCATCTACAAGTACACAATCGTCCACGCCTACCCGCACGACCCCGACGCATTCACCGAAGGTCTCGAGTACCGAGACGGGTTTCTCTACGAGAGCACGGGGCTCAACGGCAGGTCGTCGATCCGGAAAGTGAAGCTCGAAACCGGGGAGGTCGTGCAGAACCGGAATATCAGCCGCGACTACTTCGGCGAAGGCATCACGTTCTGGAAAGACGACCTCTTCGAGCTCACGTGGATTTCCGAGATCGCGTTTGTCTACGACGCGAAGACGTTCGCGTCGAAGAAGACCTTCAACTACAAAGGCGAAGGCTGGGCGCTCACGCACAACGCCGACAGCCTGATCATGAGCGACGGCAGCGCCGAGCTGCGCTTCATCGATCCCGTCACGTTCAAGGAGCGCCGCCGCCTCGCCGTCACCGATGGCGGCGTGCCGATCAAGTACCTGAACGAGCTGGAGTGGATCAAGGGCGAGATCTTCGCGAACGTCTACACGACCGACCATATCGCGCGCATTGACCCATCAACGGGCCACGTCACCGGCTGGATCGACGTCCGCGGCATGCTGCCGCGGCAGAACGACGGCAACACCGTCCCGAACGGCATCGCGTACGACGCCGAACACGATCGGCTATTCGTTACTGGGAAAAACTGGCCGAAGCTGTTCGAGATCAAAGTAAGCCCGCGGACCTAGGCGTCGTTCAAGAGGTTCGAGTGGTTCGAGAGGTGCTAGAGGTTCGCGGAAGATTCTGGCGGTTCAAGAGGTTCGCGTCGCGACGCGCCGAAGCGGGACATCGTATCCACCTTTCGGAAGATGTCCACGAGATCGGATCAAGCACATGCTGGCCAGATTCACTACTTCGAGGTTAAGTACACAGCCCAGACCACCTCTTACTTCGGTGCCGCCACGCTGACCGAATGGGAAGCCGCGATGCAACATGAACGCTATTTCAGGTTCGTGGTTGCGGCGGAGCGAGGCGGGACGTGGGTATTTCACCGAGTACACGCCGGAGGAATTCATGCAGTTCAGTGCGATTCCTCCCTTCAAGGCGTACTTCGACGTTGCGATCGGAGCCGAACGGGATACACGACAACGAGGACGCACGCGAAGCGTCAGGTTGACTCGCGAACGTCTGGTCCAGATGAGCGAGCTCTTCCGGGTTCAGATCGGAGTGAATCGAAGCGTAACCAGCGTATAGCCGAAGCGCGCGAGGCCACTGTCGAGCCCCGTCTAAAGCGTTCCCCCGCGACTAAGCGCCGCGATGTTCATGATTGCTGAAATGAGATCTTGCGCGGTCGGCCGCCGCGCAGCCGCAGAGAACCTCCTGAACCGCTAGAACCCTCCGAGAACCTCTCGAACCACTAGCACCACTCGAACCCCTAGAACGACGCCTAGAAAATGCGAGCCGTGGGGACCGGCCACCATCGAATCTGAACTTTGCCGATGATGTATTTCTTCGGCACCATGCCCCAGCTGCGGCTGTCGGAGCTGTTGATCCGGTTGTCGCCCATCACGAAGTCGTAGCCTTCGGCAATCACCTGCGGGCCCCAGTCGTCGTGGCTGCGGTAGTCGGGCTTGACGTAGTCGTCCTGCAGCGGGATGTCGTTGACGTACACGCGGCCGTCGATGATGCGGACCGTGTCGCCTTCTTCGGCAATCACGCGTTTCACGAACGACTTGTCCGGGTTGAGCGGGTAGTAGAGCATCACGATGTCGCCGCGGCGCGGCTCGAAGATGCGGTAGATCGCCTTGTTGACGATGAGGCGATCCTGGTCTTCGAGCGTCGGCGCCATGCTCAGGCCCTCGACGCGGGCGACCTGAAAGCCGAACGTCACGATCAGCACCGCATAGACTGCCGCGGAGAACAGCGTCTTCACCCACGCGAGCAGCTCTTCTTTCACCTGCTGCAGGCGGATTCCTGGACTGGTCAGACGAACCTGTGGTTCCAGAGATGCGAGGGGTTCTCGAGGTTCTCGTGGTTCTCGAGGTTCGAACGGCGCAGCCGGCAGCGGCTCTTCGAGCGCGAGCCGCATCTCTACAGCTTCAGATATTCCCGCAGCCGGCGCGTGTGATTGCGGCTGACGGGAATCTCCGTCGCCTTCTCGTCTTTCATCCTCAGGATGTAGTTCCTGTTGAACCAAGGCACGATCTCCTTGACCTTATTGATGTTCACCAGATGCGATCGGTGCACGCGCCAGAAGACGCCGGGGTCGAGCTGTTCCTGCAGCTCGTCGAGCGTGCGGCAGCTCGACGTTCCGACGTGCCTTCCCGCCACCACCGTAATCACATCGTCTGCCAGTGACGCGTAAATGATCTCGTCCGCCTGCACCAGCAGGAAGCGTTCGCCGACCTTGAGCGCCAGCCGTTCGCGCCGGTTCCGCCGTTCCGCGACGATTTCGACGATCTTCTCGAGCTGCGCCGCGCTGACGCCGGCGTCTCTACCCGCTGTTGACCGCTCGAACGCGATGAGCCGCCGCGCACGCTGTATCGCGACGTCGAGCCGCGCCGGATCCACCGGCTTCAGCAGATAGTCGACGGCGTTCACTTCGAACGCTTCGATCGCGTGCCGGTCGTACGCCGTCACGAAGATGATGTGCGACGCCGACGCCGCGTCGATCATCCGCCGCGCCACCTCGAACCCCGTCAGCCCCGGCATCTGCACGTCGAGAAAGACGAGGTCCGGCCTGAGCCGGTTGATCGTCGCGACGGCTTCGACGCCGTTGCCGGCCTGGCCGACGATGTCCACGCCGCCGACCTGGCCGAGAAGAAATCCCAGCTCGTCGCGCGCCAGTTCCTCGTCGTCCACGAGGACCGCTGTGATCCCTGAGCCCTCAGCCCTGAGCCCTGCCGTGGTGTTCATGCCGTGACTCGCTCCGGAATCGCCATCTCGGGAATGTCGATGCTGACCGACGTGCCCTGGCCCGGGACGCTCGACAGACGCAGCGCGTAATGGGTGCCGTAGATCGTCCGCAGCCGCTCGTTGACGTTGCTCAGGCCGATGCCTTCGCCGAGTGCATGCGCCAGTCGATCGTCGGTCATCCCGAGCCCGTCGTCCACGACTTCGATGACCGCGTGGCCCTTGTGCATGACGCTGCTGATCGTGATGCGTCCGCCGCCGACTTTCGGCGAGAGGCCGTGCTTGATCGAGTTCTCGACCAGCGGCTGAAGGATCAGGCTCGGCACGATGACGTCGAGCGTGTCGGGATGAATGCGTTTCTCGATACGGAGCTGCGGACCGAAGCGCACGGATTCGATGTGCAGGTACTCGTCGATCGCGTCGATCTCCTCGCGCAGCGTCACGAAGTGGTCGGTCGACCGGAGCAGACGGCGGAGCAGGCCCGAGAGCTTGGTAATCAGCATGCGCGCCGTTTCCGGCTGCGTGCGGATGAGCGAGGAGATCGACGTCAGCGTGTTGAAGAGGAAGTGCGGGTTGATCTGATTCGCCAGCGCCTCGAGCCTCGCCGCGAGCAGCAGCTTCTCCTGTTCCTGCAGCCGGTGCTCGATGCGCGCGTTGTTCCAGATCTTGATCGGCGTCGCGACGGCCAGCACGGTGCCCAGCAGGATCACGGCGAGCCAGAAGAGCGACCACGGCGCGCCGGGCGCGAGGTAGAAGAGGCGATGGTGATTGCCGACGCGCGCGCCGACGAACTGGCGGATCAGCTCGAGACCGATCGGCACGAGCAGCAGCACGATCTGCCAGTCGACCGTGACCGATCGGATCATCCGCCACACGCGCCGGGGAAAGCTCGTGAAGACGAACGGCGAGAACTGCCAGAGGACGGCTTTCGGACAGAGCTCACGAAGGCCGCCGCCGGTGAATCCGCAGCCGATGGCAAACCACGGCGCGCCCCACTCGCCGACAAAGAGCGGCGGGACGCCGACCATCGCCCCGACGATGACGCCGGCGTACGGGCCGTCGATCAGGCCCGCGATGAAGGCGCCTTCGAGCGTCAGATCGGCGGCGTTGTACCCGAGAAGCAGCCGTGCGACGACGCCCGCCGACAGGAGGCCGCCGAGCGTCAGGGCGAACGTCAGCCGGTCGGGCGTGGGGCGCTGCTCGAAGATGAGAAACTGCCGGAAACGCCGGAAACGCACGAGAATCGTCGCCGAGGCCGCCATCACGGCGAGCTTGACCAGCAGCGTGGTGAGGAGCACCTGGTCCGCCGTAAGAGATGTCAGAGAGGTCGGGCCAGGCATCGTGATTTACATCGATCTTAATGGCCGGGTAAACTGAGGGCAATGGCTGTCATCCGTCCGCTCCTGGTGGGCTTCGCCACGACGCTCAAGCACATCTTCAAGAAGCCCATCACGGTCAACTACCCGGACCAGAAGTTCCCGATGTTTCCCAAGTACCGCGGCAAGCAGGTGCTGATGCGCGACGAGAACGACCTCGAGAAGTGCGTCGCCTGCGGCCTGTGTTCCGTCGCCTGTCCGGCCGACGCCATCTATCTCGAAGCCGCGGAGAACACCGGCGCCGTGCAGGCCGGCCCCCGCTACGCGGCGGTCTATCAAATCCACAAGACGCGCTGCATCTTCTGCGGCTACTGCGAAGAGGCATGCCCGGTCGGCGCGATCTTCATGGGCAAGGATTACGAGCTCGCGGTCTACAGCAAGGACGACTTCGTCTGGGACAAAACGGACCTGCTCGTTCCGGCGTCTTCGACGCCGCGGGGCGCATAGCCGGGAGTCGGGACTTGGGATTCGGGATTTGAATTCCGAATCGCCAATCCCAAATCCCCGATCCCGTCGCGATGCTGATTGGCGCGCTGGGCGACATCCACGGCGAGTTCGATACCGTCCGCCAGATCATGGCGCGGCACGCGGACGTGCCGCTGTGGCTGCAGGTCGGCGACATCGCGACCAACGACGGCGCCTACTTTTCTCCTCCCGCCCCCATCTACTGGATCAAAGGCAACAACGAAGACTTCGACGTGATCGCCGCGGCGATCGCGGGACGTCCGGCCGCGCCGAACCTGCACTACCTGCGCAACGGACGGCTGCACCAGGTCGGGCCGTGGCGTGTCGCGGCGCTCGGCGGCACGTTCGCGCCGAGCTGGTATCACACGCCGGCCGCCGCGCTGCCCGCGTCAAAGGGGCGCAAGGCGACCGCCCCGGCGCTCAAGCTGGGCAAGAGCCGCGACGACAAGCGCCGTCACTTCGTGAAGGAAGAAGTGCTGGCGTGCAAGGCGCTGAAGGACGTCGATGTCTTCCTGACGCACGAAGCGCCGCGTCCGTTTTATCCGGCGGGCAAGCGCATCGACGCGGGCAAGACCGCGATTAACGACGTGCTGACCGCCATGCATCCGCGGCTGCATCTCTTCGGCCACCACCACGAGTTCACAGATTCGCAGCGCCACGGGATCAGGTCGATCGGGCTCGATATGGTGACGAAGTCCTACCTCCTGATCCATGCCGAGTCGTTTCGCTGTGAGCGGCTGGACACGTGATATAGTCCCAGCAGTTTAACGATGGCCCTCTTCGAGCCGCACTCCGACGCGAACGACATTTCCACCCGCGCGCTCTCCGTCACCGTCGTCCAGACCGATTTCGTCGCCCGCGTTTACGAAAACATTGCGTGGTTCTACGACCTGTTTTTCGGGCCGACGCTCCATCCCGGCCGGGTCCAGGCCATTCAGCGCATGGGCATCGCTCCGGGCGATCGTCTGCTCGAGGTGGGCGTGGGCACCGGCATCAACGCATGCCTCTACCCGCGCGCGTGCAAGGTCACAGGCATCGACCTCTCGGCGTCAATGCTCGAGAAGGCGCGCGAGCGGTTTGCGCGGAAAGGCGTCAAAAACGTCCGGCTGCACGAGATGGACGCCGCGGAGCTGAAGTTTGCCGACGACACGTTCGACATCGTCTACGCGCCGTACGTCATCAGCGTCGTTCCCGATCCGGTTGCCGTGGTCCGGGAAATGCTCCGCGTCTGCCGTCCCGGTGGGCGCATCATCTTCCTGAATCACTTCCGCAGCGAGAACCGCGCGGGTGCGTGGCTCGAACGCGCCATCGCGCCGTTCACCGTGCACCTCGGCTTCAAGTCGGATGTCGACCTGCCCGCGTTCCTCGCGCAGGCGAATCTCAATCCGGTGTCGATTGAGAAGGTGAACTTCCCGCCGATCTGGTCGCTCGTCACGTGCGTTAAAGATTGAGCCATTACGCGATTTGGCGATCTTGCGATCGCTGTCACGCAATCACGAAATCACCCGTTCACTAAATCGAGGATCGTCTCCGCTGCCATCGCAGCCCCGTTGACGGCTGCGCACCCGGGCGGAGCGCTCTGCGCGAGCAGCGCGTCAATGTGCGGACGCCAGCGTCCCGATCGCAGATCGTCCTGCGGCATGAAGCGGCAGCGCAGGACGCGCGGCATCTCGGCGACGAACACGTCGTATTCGGCAAACGGGCCGCGCGACGTGTAGAGCAGCGGCGTCTCGTTCGCCACGCATTCAGAGATGATCCCGTAGCCGGGCTTGGTGATGACCACGTCGGCGGCCGCGACGAGATCCTGGTAGGTGAGCGGCGGCGGAAGCGCCGCGCCGGGAGAGAGGACCGTCAGCCGCTCGCGCCTCGCGATCTCCTCGAACGGAATATCCAGGCCGTAGCCGCCAAACGACGCCAGCACGAACCGACGATCGCCGGCGATGTTCATCAGCCGCCGTGTGTCGCCGCGGCTGCGCGTCGATCGCCGCGCGATCATCGGGATGTCCACGACGTCGGCGAATGTCGCGAAACCGCCGTGCATCGGCAGGCGAAGCGCGCGCCCGGCGTGTCTGTACGCGTCGCGGATGGTCTGAATCACGCCCGGCGCGTCGCGCTCGAACGTCGCGTAGCCTTCGTAGATCCAGTCCCACGTGAAATTGCCGATCGCGATGGACGGAATGCCGGCGCGCGCCGCCGCGGCATGCGCGAGCGGAGGGATGTCGCCGAGGACCAGCCCGGCGTTCCCGGCTCGCAGAGACACGGCCTCTTCGTCGACCCGGCGATCGAAGTCGCGATAGAAATCCGCGGCGCGTCGCGCCGTCTCCGCGACATCCATCGTCAGGCTGTCGGTCTGCGTCATGCCGACATCCGTGTCGAACGCCTGGTACGTCACGCCGCGCAGTTGCGCAAGATCGAAGAGCCACTCCGGCGCCATCGTCTTCACGACAACGCGAAGATCGGCGCTCTTGCCGGTGAGCGCGCGGATTAGCTCGATGCTGCGGGAAGCGTGGCCAAAACCGTGGCCCGAGATATAGAAGGTGATGTTCAAGGTGCTTGATGAGAAAAACACTTTAAGGTGCTCGGTGCGATCAAATAGGGTGCTCGGAGAGAACCACACGCCAGAGTGCTTGGCGTGAAAAGCACTCTAGAGTATCGCGCTAAGCACGTTGAAGCCGTGGCCGCCGAGCGCTCTAGAGCCGTGGCCGTTACCACCATCTGTGCTGGAAGACCGCTTGAACGGCGCCCTGCTTGTCCCAGTCAACGCGGCCGTATGGCTGGCGCATGTAGTAGCTCGCCTTGAGCAGGATGTCGCGGTTGATGCGGAAGACGGCGGTGATCTCGTTCGCGAGCAGATGCGGCTGTGCGCCGAAGATCACGCCGGTGCCGACCACGGGCGCCGAGGTGCCCTCGTGACGTCCGGCGACGGCCCATCGCGCGGTGAGCGTCTGCGTGGCCTGGATGAACCACTCGGTTGCGCCGACATTGCCGCCCGGCAGCGTGAACGTGTCGTGAATCACTTCGCCTGAGATCCTGGTGTAGCGAACCGCGTACTCCGCTTCAAATCCGGCGAGCGTCAGCATCCGATCGCCCGGGATGAGACTGGGCGCGAGCTCGTCGCTCGTGAGATAGGCGCCGTGCGCGAATGACAGGCCGAAGCGGAGACCCGTCACCGGCGTCACGCCCGCGCCCGCTTCGAACACGGGCGTCGCGCGCGGATTGGCGGTCACGCCCGCGACCGAAATGCGGACCGGTGACGAGTTGGTCAGCGCCGCCCGCGCGTCCCAGTGGTTCGTCGACACCGTCACGACACCGGCAAGCGGATACGTCGAGGCAATGGCCGGCACGCGCGCGCTGCCCGTGTCGAACGGCAGCATCGGCGCGAAGTAGCTCACGTGCCCCGCGATCGTCGGATTCTGTCTGGGATTCACGTCGAAGATGCCCAGTCCGAGGGGCGACGGCATGTAGCCGACGTCCACGCGAGTCGAGATCGGGCCGGCGCGCTCGTACCGCAGGCTCGCCTGGTAGATCTGCGCGTCCCACGGCGGAGGCGTCGCCGTCGGCGTGCCGGGGCGGGGGAGCCGGAACCAGGGCCGGACGTAGAGCTGCCAGCCATGGCCGATCTGCGCCGTGCCGATGATGTCGACGATCACTTGCGGCCGATCGGAGACGTTGTCGCCGCGGAAGAAATCGATGGCGGCCGTCGTGTCGAGGCTGAAGCGCTCGTACGCGGTCTGCGCGCCGAGCGGCGCGGCAACGCACAGCATCGCCATCGCGATGCCGATCTTACGCATGCATCTGCCCGACGACGAGCTCGCCGGTATCGGTCGTGACGCCCGGCAGCGCCGTCGCGAGCGCGCCGACGACTTCGGCGTGGAACTCGGTGCCGGCGAACCGCCAGATCTCGCGCAGCGCTTCGCCCGCCGGCCTGGCGCCGCGGTACGCGCGCTTGCTCGTGATGGCGTCGTAGGCGTCGGCGACGTGGACGATGCGCGCCGGCATCGGGATCTCGTCGCCGCGCAGTCCGTGCGGATAGCCGCGTCCGTCCGGACGCTCGTGGTGCAGCTCGACGATCGGAATATGCGGCACGAGAAACGGGACCGAGCGGAGGATGCGCGCGCCCGCGCCCGGATGCTGCTTGATGATGTGGAACTCGGCCTCCGTCAGCGCGCCGGGCTTGAGCAGCACTTCGTCGGGCACGCCGATCTTGCCGATGTCGTGGAGCAGCGCGCCGAGGCGGATGACTTCAATCTCGTCGGCCGGCAGGTTGAGCGCGCGGCCGATGGCCACCGACAACACGCTGACGCGTTCGGAATGGCCCGCGGTGTACGGATCGCGCGCGTCGAGCGCCGTCGCGAGCGCGCGAATCGATCCGGTATATGCCGCCTGTGTCTGTTCTTCGGCCGTCGCCACCGACGCCATCAGCGCGTTGAACGTCTCGGTGAGCGCGTCGAGCTCGCGGCTGGATCCCGTGAGCGGAAGCCGCACGCGGACGTCGTGCGACCGGCTGGCGTTCGCCAGCGACGCGGACAGCCGGCCGACAGGCCCGGTCAGCATCCGCGCGAGCCAGAAGCTGGCGATGAGCGCGAGGGCCGCCGCTCCGGCCGCAATCGCGGCCAGATTGCGAACGGCCGTTCGCGTGGCCGATCGCGACGATTCGTCGATCGACCCGAGGGCGTAGAAGCTCGTGTTGCCTACCTGGACGAGCCGGCGGAACGAGTACGCCTGGCCCTCGAGCGTCACCGTGCCGTCCTGCTGCCGGCTTTCGGCGGTGGCTTCGAACTCGCGTGCGGCGCCCGTTGCCAGCGTGCTCGCCACGAGCAACCCATCGCTGACGATGGCGCTCCGCGCGTTCGCGAGCGTCGCGAGCTCCTCGGCGTAACGCTGATCCAGGCTGGTGGCCAGATACAGCGTGCCGATCGGCACGTCGGCGAGCTGCAGCGGCACCGAGACGACGCGGAAGAGCATGCCGCCCGCGCGCACGACGCCGACATCGCCGGCAGTGCCCCCGGCGAGCGCAATCGGCCGTCCGCGCGGCCAGCGATCGCCGAGGCGTCCCGCGGCCGCGAGCGTGATCTGATGCGTATCAGCCAGCACGAAGGCGTCGGCATCGACGCGCGCCGCCACTTTGTCGAGCTCGTTGCCGATCGTGGTGAGCCACTGCGTCCGCTGGCTGTCGCTGCTCGTGCGTGCCTCGGCGGCGAACGTGTCGATGGTGGCCTTGAGCGTCGGATTTTCCGCAAGCGTCGCGGCCTGCACCTGCAGCTCGCGCTGGCGCCGGCTTTCGACGGCGCCGAAAATCCGCTGGCCGGACTCGAGGCTGGCCGCCACCGACTGCCGCACCTGGTCGCGGACGCTGACGGTCACGACGACGAAGACCGCGCCGAGCAGGAGCGCGACGGTGACGAAGATGACGGCGAGCGTCTTGACGAGCAGCCGCGGCGGCTGCGCGCTCGTGCTGGACGCTGTCATGGGAGATCCTCGACCGGCACCGTCATGTCGATCGTCGTCGCGCGTCCGGCCTCGACGCGCACGCTGGCGCTGCGCTCCCCGACGCGCTCGTGCCAGCCGACGATCGTGTACTGACCGGCGGGCACGTTCTGGATCTCGTAGTTGCCGTCGGCGCCGGGAATCGTGAAGTACGGGTGGTCGAGCACGAGAATCGAGGCGCTCATGTGCGAGTGGATGTCGCAGAACACTTTGACGAGCCCGGCCTTCGCGAACTTCGCTGGCCGGCTCTGTCCGCGCGGATAGCGTCCGAGATTGAACGTCGCCGCCGACGACAGGGAGAAGACGTTGTGGAAGAACGGATCGTCGTTGGGGAAGTCGACGGTCGATCCCCTGGTAATCGCGAGCACATGCGGCACGAACGTCTCGTTCTGCTGGTGCAGCTCCACGCGCGAGACCGGCAGCGCCCCCCGGAACGGCGGGTCCTTCAGGTAGACGACGACGTTCCTGATTTCGGGAATCTGCGGCGCTTCGTGCTTGCCGATGGAGCGCGAGGGATACGCGTTGGCCGGCAGCGGCGCGTGGACGCGCGTCGTGAGCTTGATGTGCCCGGTAATCCTGCCCGCGGCCGCGTCAGGGGCCTGAGCACGCGGTGCCGGGGCCAGGAGCGGCAGCAGCACCGCACCGGACGCGAGACAGGCACCCAGCGTGATGCGTCGGGGCACGCGACATTTTAAGCGCAATTACCGCTATGATCGCAGCATGGCCCTGGACGAGCGCGACTTCTTCAACAACAGAAACGAGACGCGCAACGACACGCTGACCTGCCCGCGGTGCCGCCGCCAGAACGAGTACCCGATGCGGTGGGTCGTCCGCATCAAGAAGGACCGGCTGCCGCCGGGCGCCGACGAACGCGACCGCGCGCTGTTCGCGAAGCTGCGCGACTACATGATCCGCATCGACGACTCGGTGGTCTGCAAGACCTGCCGGACGAAGTTCGACATTCCGTCCCAGCACTCGATGGTGTTCCTGCAGGATGGCAAGGCGCCATCGGCTGCTGCGGCGAGCGATGGTGATGAGGACTCGCGCTTCAATCGGTAGCGACGAGGGCGTGGTGGAGAGTTTTCCGTAAACTCTTTTCAGTACACGTAAGGAACCAGCCGGTATCGGACCTGCCTCTGATACTCGAGGTAAGCGTCCCCAAAGCTGGTCCGCAGGGAGCGCTCCTCGAGCGGCATCGCCATCAGCAGATAGAACGTCGAGATTCCCGCGAAGATCAGGCGATCGCCCGTCATGTGCGCCGCCCCAAACGTCAGCAGCAGCCAGCCTGAGTACAACGGATGCCGCACCCAGCGGTACGGGCCGACGATTTGCAGGGACTCCGCTCCTGAATGCAGACGGATGCCTGCCAGTTCGAGCGGGTCGATGACACGCACGGCCTGGGCGATGATCAGCACGCCCGCCACCTGGACGACGCCGTGCACGAGGGCGAGGACGCCAGCGTGCCGGTAGAGGTCGCCGCCGGCCGGCTGCCACGCCAGGCACACGGCGATGAAGAGCGTGCTGGCGACCCACACGTAGAGGGACCGCAGCATCGGCTCGGGCACGACGCTCGACAGCCATCGCTTGACCGAGTCGCGCGCACACAGGCTGTGATGCAGCGCAAAGACGCTGAACAGCAGCGCGTCGACGCCTGCGGCGGATATGTTGAACGCCCCCGCCGGGCGCGACCAGGTGAAGGCGTACGAATATCCGCAGAACGCCAGCGCACCGGCAAACATCGCGCCGCCCGCCCAGACGAACAAATGACGGAATCCGGTCATTTGGTCGTCTCGCCGTCCGGTCATCTCACATATTGTAGGACCTGAACATGCGTCACTCCGGTTCGCCGCGCGTCGTCATCACGGGCATCGGCGTCGTCTCGCCGTTCGGCGTCGGGCGCGAGCGATTCTGGGACGCCATCCGCACCGGCTGCAGCGGCACGCGCGCGATTACCGAGTTCGACGCGTCGGGCTTCGGTTGCCGGGTCGCCGCGCCCGTCATGGGCGTGACGATTGACGATGTGCCTCAGCTTGACGGCGACGACATCTGGGACCCCGGGTACCGCGCGGATCCGAAGCGCTATTCACGCGCGGCGCTGATCGGCGTCATCGCGGCGCGCGAAGCCTGGCGCGACGCGGGCCTCCGCGTCGGCGAGCCCGACGCCGGCGTCATCGTCGGCAGCGGCGGAGGCGGCATCGACGTCGGCGAACGGCAGTACTTCGATTTCTTCGTCGAGCGCGGCAGGAAGGTCACGCCGTACGCGATTCCCATTTCGATCGTCGGCATGGTCTCGAGCGAGATTTCGATCTCGCTGCGGCTGCACGGCATCAGCCATGTCCTGTCGTGCGGCTGCACGAGCTCGACCGACGCGCTCGGCTATGCCGCGGCGCTGATTCGATCCGGCGAGGCGGAGGTCCTGCTGTCGGGCGGCACCGACGCGTGCGTGACGCCGGGGATGATGTTCGGGTTTTCGCGCATGAAGGTCGTGTCGATGGCCTACAACGACGCGCCCGCGGAGGCGTCGCGTCCCTTCGATCGCGGGCGCGACGGTTTCGTGCTCGGCGAGGGCGCCTGGATGCTGGTGCTCGAGCGCGAGGACCGGGCGCGCGCGCGCGGCGCGACGATCTATGCGTCGATCGACGGCTACGGATCGACCTGCGACGCCTACCACCGCGTGCAGATGGCGCCGGACGGCGGCGAGATCGTCCGCGCGATTGCCACGGCGATCGAGCGTTCGGGACATCCGCGTGAAGCGATCGGCTACGTCAACTATCACGGGACGTCGACCGTGCTGAACGACGCCGTCGAGTCGCGCTGCGTGCGGCAGGTCTTCGGCGCGTCGGCGGATCGTCTGGCCGGCTCCTCGGTGAAGTCGATGATCGGGCATCCTCAGGGCGCGAGCGGCGCGTCGGGTGTCGTCACGGCCGCGCTCGCTATCTCGCGCGGGTTTCTGCCGCCGACGATCAACCTCCGCGATCAGGATCCGGTGTGCGATCTCGACTTCGTGCCGAACGCCGGGCGCGCGGCGGACGTGGAAGCCGCGCTCTGCAACTGCCTCGGCTTCGGCTCGAAGAACAGCGCCATGGTGATCGGACGCGCATGAGGGTGGATTTCACTCGATCATTCGATGCTTGATGTGCTCGTCGTGGGGGCCGGCCCTGCCGGCTGTGTCGCAGCGGCGGTCCTGGCCCGCGCTGGCGCTCGCGTGCGTGTCGTCGATCGCGCGGTCTTCCCGCGCGACAAGCTCTGCGGCGATACGGTCAATCCGGGAACGATGGCGCTCCTGACACGGCTGCGCCTCGCGTCCTCGATCGACACATGCGGACTCGCGATCGAGGGCATGCGTGTCAGCGGTGGCAACGGCGTCGTCGTCGAGGGCCGGTACCCGCCCGGCGTGGCCGGTCGCGCGCTGCTGCGTCGCGACTTCGACTGGATGCTGCTGCAGGACGCGATGGCCGCCGGCGCGCAGTTCGAGCCCGGCGTCGCCGTGCGGAGTGCGATTGTCGAAGGCGGCCGCGACCGTGCTGTCAGGGGCGTCAGGATTGGCAGGGGCTGCGAGCTCCGCGCGAAGGTGACGATTGCCGCCGACGGCCGCCGCTCGACGCTCGCGTTCGGACTCGGGCTGGCGTCACATCCCGGGCGTCCGCGGCGCTGGGCGATCGGCGCTTATATGGATGTTGCGGGTGACGAGTCGTCGCGACGTTTCGGAGAAATGCATGTCCGCGCCGGACACTACATGGGTATCGCGCCGGTGCCGGGGAAACTCACCAACGTCTGCCTCGTGACGCCATGGCGGGCGGGCAACGCGCCGCTTGGCGATCCGCGGAAGGCGATCGTCGATGCGCTGTCGAGCGATCGGTTGCTTCGGGATCGGTTCGCCGGCGCGCGGATGGCGACGGCCCCCGTGGTGCTCGGCCCGCTGGCCGTCGACGCGCGCGACACGTCACTGGACGGCTTGCTGCTCGCCGGCGATGCGGCCGGCTTCATCGATCCGATGACCGGCGACGGACTGCGCTTCGCGATTCGCGGCGCCGAGCTGACGGCCGCCGCGGCTGTCGACGCGCTTGCGCACGGCTGGGTCGGCGTTCACGCGCGTCTCGCGCAGGCGCGCCGCGCCGAGTTTGCGGGGAAGTGGCGCTTCAACCGCGCGATTCGCTCGCTTGCCGCGTCGCCCGCGGCCGTCACGCTCGCCGCCGCAGGTGCGCGGCTCGCACCCGCCGTGCTTCGCCGCGCGATGCTCTACGCGGGTGACTGCGCATGCTGATCACGAGGCTGCTGCTTGCTGTCGTCTTCGTGCCGATGGTGTTCGAAGCGCGTCTGGCCGCGATCAACGAACGGGCGCAGCTCGCGCGCGGCGGTGTCGAACCATCGGGCGACGTCTATGCGATCATGCGCATCGCCTATCCGGCGGTCTTTCTCGCGATGATCCTCGAGGGCGAGTGGTGGCCCGCTCACGGCTACGTGCCGGCCGGCGCGGCCTTGTTCGTGGCCGCCAAGGCGCTGAAGTGGTGGGCCATCGTCTCGCTTGGCGACGCCTGGACGTTCCGCGTCATCGTGCGTCCCGGCGCGCCGCTCGTCGGAGCCGGACCGTATCGCTGGCTCCGTCATCCCAACTACGTGGCGGTGGCCGGCGAGCTGGCCGGCGTCGCATTGATGAGCGGCGCTCGCATCGCTGGTCCGCTCGGCACCGTCCTCTTCGGACTCCTCATGCTCAAGCGGATTTCCGTCGAGGAACGCGCCCTCGAAGCCTCGGGCCGGTAGATATAATACGAACCGGGATGATGAAATTTCCGCCGTCGCGCGCCGTCTGCATTTCCGCGCTCGTCGCGGCGGTTGCCGTGCCGCTCTGCGCCGTCCTGGTGGTCGCGCAGACGCAGCGGCGGGCGGCCGGTCCGCCTCCCGCTCCGCCGCCCGCCACGCCGTTCGACGCGGCGATGCGCGCGTTCATCGAAGGCCGGTACGACGAAGTCGACACGCTCACCGACAAGCTCGACGCCCGCGACGCCAACGTCGTCGCGCTGAAAGCGCGCGCGATGATCGAGCGCGGCCGCTACGCCGACGCGGAAGCGCTGCTTCAGTCCGTCGCGGTTCGCGCGCAGCAGAGCGAGGCCGCCCTGCAGCTCGGGCTTCTTCAGAAGAGGCTCGGCCGTCCCGCGGCCGCGCAGACGCTGGAGCGCGTGACGGGGCTCGTCGCCTCGACGCGCAGCGCCGTCGAGATCGCGCGCGCCGGGCGGGCGCTGCAGGCGCTCGATCGGTTCAAGGAGGCGAACGAGGCGTTCCGCATCGCCGCGTCCGCCGCGCCGGGAAACGCCGACATCCAGACCGCATGGGGCGATCTCTTCCTCGAGAAATACAACAACGCCGAAGCCATCAAGTCGTATCAGGCGGCGTTTGAAGCCGATCCGCGGTGGGCGCCGGCGCTGCTCGGCGCCGCCCGCGCCCTCGAAAACGACGATCCGCCGCAGGCCGCGGCGATGATCAAGCGCGCACTGCAGATCAATCCGTCGTCTGTGGACGCGCAGATCTTCCTCGCCGGCCAGGCGGCCGACGTCGACCATCACGCCGACGCGCGCGAGGCGCTGAAGAAGGCGCTTGCCGTCAATCCGTCGAGCCTCGAGACGCACAGCACGCTGGCCGCGCTCGCGTTTGTCGAGGACAACAACGCGGAGTTTGAATCCGAAGTCGAGAAAGTCCACGCGATCGCGCCGAACAACGCGGACGTCCATCGCGAAACAGGCGAGCTGCTCGCGCACAACTATCGCTTTGACGAGGCGGTCGCGATGACGCGGCGGGCGCTGGCGCTCGCGCCTCGCGACCCGCAGGCGCTCGCGGATCTCGGCGCGCAGC
>Ga0153915_10001656_pt1 | contig 20476 bp, 15 predicted proteins | sample Opewatmetagenome_2_FD_107003 | JGI IMG/M metagenome (GOLD analysis project Ga0153915, IMG submission 107003) | Freshwater wetland microbial communities from Ohio, USA - Open water 3 Core 3 Depth 3 metaG | ecosystem: Environmental > Aquatic > Freshwater > Wetlands | place: USA: Ohio, Lake Erie...
GCCCGCCAGCAGGTTGACCTGCCCACGCTGGTGCGCTGGACATTCTTCCCCAACCCAAACCATGTAGTCAATAGCAATATCCCGGATGTAACGCAGGGTTGGGCGAATGCTTACTGGCAAATCATGATGATCCTGGTCTTGTTTTTTAGCGTGACCCACGGTTTTAACGGTCTGCGCATGATCATCGAAGATTACCTGGGACGGTCGATCTCCCAGGTAATCCTGCGCGGCTTCATTTTTTTGCTCTGGCTATTCTTTATAGTCATGGGCATTTACGTCATTCTGGCATCTTGAGGAGAGATGACTATGCAGACACACCAATATGAAGTCCTCGTCGTAGGCGCTGGTGGAGCCGGCTTGATGGCAGCCATGTATGCATCCCATACGGCGCAGACAGCGGTGATCAGCAAGCTGTATCCCTCCCGATCGCATACCGGAACAGCCCAGGGAGGGGTGGGTGCAGCTTTGGGGAATATCGAAGAAGACCGTCCTGAGTGGCACACCTTCGATACCGTGAAAGGATCAGATTACCTGGGTGATCAGGATGCCATCGAGTTCATGTGCAACGAGGCCGTGCAGGCTGTCTATGAGTTGGAACATATGGGCTTGCCTTTCTCGCGCACAGAAGATGGACGCATCGCCCAGCGGCCCTTTGGCGGGCACACCAACAATATAACCGGTAAACCCGTATCACGCGCCTGCTATGCTGCCGACAGGACCGGTCACATGATCTTACAAACGCTGTACCAACAGGCGATCAAGAACCATGTCAAGTTCTACGATGAATTTCAGGTGGTTGATTTGATCATTTCTAATGGCGCTGCTGCCGGGGTTGTTGCCATTGAGGTAGGCACTGGGGAGTTCCACATATTCCATGCCAAGGCTATCATCTTCGCTACCGGCGGGCACGGACGCATCTGGGAGATCACCTCTAATGCTTATGCCTACACCGGAGATGGGATTGTCATTCCCCTGCGACGCGGCCTGCCAGCAGAAGATATGGAGTTCTTCCAGTTCCACCCGACCGGCATCTACAAGCTGGGTATTTTGATTACAGAAGGGGTGCGCGGTGAGGGCGGTGTGCTGATCAACGACAAAGGCGAGCGCTTCATGGAGAAATATGCGCCGCGTGTCAAGGATCTGGCGTCGCGCGATGTGACCAGCCGAGCCATGTACGTAGAAATGAAGGAAGGGCGCGGCATTGGCGGTAAACGCTACCTGTACCTGGATGTGCGCCCAGAGTCGGTTAATCGTTATGCGGCGCTGGATGGCAGGCTAAAGCCAGATGGCACACCTTACAGGACAACTGCGGAAGAAATTCTGGCGAAGCTTCCGGATATCGTCGATTTCTGCCGCACCTACCTGGGGATAGATCCCATCACCCAGTTGATGCCGGTACAGCCGACCGCTCACTACACCATGGGCGGCATTCCGACCAATAAGTTTGGCGAAGTGCTCATCGATGAGCACAACACCGTCATGCCAGGTTTTTACGCGGCAGGAGAGGTAGCCTGTGTTTCGGTGCATGGCGCGAACCGGCTGGGGACAAACTCTCTGCTGGACCTGATCGTCTTCGGAAAGCATGCCGGGCTGCGGGCGGCAGAGTTTGCCAGGGGAGCCGCTTACCAGCCACTGCCTGCGGATGCGGCTGACTTTGGGCATGAGCAGTTCGATCGCCTGAGGCACAGCCAGGGCGAAGAGAAGATAGCTACCCTGTCGCAAGAAATGAAAGCGGTCATGTTTGACCAGGTGGGCATCTTTCGCACGGGTGAAGGCATGCAGCAGGCCCTCGACAAGGTGCGTGAGCTGCGCCAGCGTTTCCTGAAGATCCGCCTGGACGATCAAGGCAAGATCTTCAATACCGATCTCATGAATGCCTGGGAATTGGGCAACTTGCTCGAGCTGGCTGAAGTGACCACGGTTTGTGCACTGGCACGCACCGAGAGCCGCGGCGCCCATGCCCGAGATGACTATCCCAAACGGGATGATAAAAACTGGTTGAAGCACTCTCTGGCCTGGTGGAAAGATGGCCAAATCGAGCTCCAGTACAAGCCGGTGACGATCACCAGCTTCCAGCCCAAAGAAAGAGTCTACTAGGAGGATTCCATGCAGGTTAAGCTTAAAATCTTCCGCTTTAACCCTGAAAAAGACAAGAAGCCCCACTACGCCACCTATAAGCTGGAGGCAGACCCCAACGACCGCATATTGGACATGCTGGAACAGGTCAAAGGCTACCATGATGGGACTCTCTCCTTCCGCCGCTCTTGTGCGCATGGTATGTGCGGCTCCGATGCCGTACGCGTCAATGGACGCAACTACCTGGCATGCAAAGTGCTGTTGAAAGACCTGCACTCGAAGCACGTCACGGTGGAGCCGATCCTGGGTTTAAAGGTGATCAAGGACCTGATCGTTGATATGGAGCCCTTTTTCGAGCATTATCGTTCCGTCAAACCCTACTTTATCAATGACGAGCCGCCGCCAGCCAAAGAGCGTTTACAGTCTGTAGAGGAACGCGAGCGTTTTGACGATACCACCAAGTGTATCTTGTGCGCCTGCTGCACCACGGGTTGCCCATCCTTCTGGGCGAATGAGCAGTATGTGGGCCCGGCTGCCATCGTGGCTGCCCATCGCTTTATCTTTGACAGTCGCGACCAGGCGGGCGCTGAGCGCCTGCGTATTCTGAATGAGCAGTTCGGAGTGTACCGCTGCCATACCATATTCAATTGCACTGTGGCTTGCCCGCGTGAGATCGAGATCACCCAGGCAATTGGCGAGGTGAAAAAGGCGATCCTGACCGGGAAGATAGATTAGAAAAGCGGGGAAGAAAACAGGTCTAGGGGAAATGAAGACTCCCGTTGGATAAGCATCCAGCGGGAGTCATTGGTTCAGTGCCAGCCGCGTTTCTTATTTTGTCTGAACCAGGATGGCTGGCTTTTTACTTCTCATCAACTGCAGCGCGATCTGGGCGATCTCGACGATGCCGGCGACGATGGCGGTGATTAGCGCCAAGGTCACAGCCAGTTGGGCCATCTCCACCAGGAGCCTGGCAGCTTCAGGTGAGAAGGGACCCGCCTCTGTCAGATCCTGAACGGTGAGTGCTACCAGGGAAGGACCCCTGAGCATGGCAGCTGCCACACCAACTTCCAAAGCATGCAGCCCGAGTGAGAACCAGCGTGTCCAGGTCTGCCACTGTCCACGGCGCAGCAGGAAGCTGTTCAGGACGATGTTCGCCACCCACAGCAGGTTCAATACCGGCAAGTAGCTGAAGAAGGTTTCCGAAAGCAGCTGATTGAAAGTCCAGCCCTTGCCAGCCACAAAAGAGGCGCCGATCACTTGAGGGTAAAAATTAAAGATCACGATGGCAGCAAAGTTGAACACAATTGCCGCAATTGGTTCTGTGAGCTTAACCCGGTCGGGAGGCGAGATCTTTGCCAGTGTGCGCGGGTCCCAGGTCAAGGACTTTTCTTTCAGGTTGGGCAGCACCCGCTCCAAGATGGCAAAGATCAGCACCATGGCACCCAGGGCAACGATCGTGGACTGGAACAATTCGGCGATAGCCTGGAGGACGGCCTCAAACCCGTTTTGAAAGCTCAGGTTTGCCTTGCCCAGCGAAAAGCCCAGCCCGATCAGAGCCAGAATGCCGATGATGGGCAGGACGATCTGGGCTGTCTTCAGGAATGCCGGGAAGAGCCGCGGCCCAACTAGATAGCGCTCTGGAAGGTAAGATGCCGCCACCTTTTCTGGCGAGCCATATTCCATCAGCACTTCGACGGTCAAATCTTCGTCTACCGGGCGACCCGTTTGCTGGCTGCGATCTTCAAGCATATCCTGCAGGGCAGAGTGGATTTCTTCTTGAATATCGGTACGCGATTTTTGGGGCAGGTACTTGCCGACTTCAGTGATGTATATATCGATCAGGTTCATCTTGTTCTCCTTCTATTTCATGAGCTTTTCCATTACAGCCACGATGTTATCCCACTCTTGCTTCAAGCGGGGCAAGAGCTGGCGTCCTTCGGAGCTGATCATATAATAACGCCGTGGGCGGGCTTCTTCGAGCCGCCAGTTCGATACCAGCAGGCCCTGCGCCTCCAGGCGGCGCAGCAGTGGGTAGAGCGTGCCCTGGTCAATGGGCAACCCCCGGTCAGAGAGCAGCTTCAGCAGTGAGTAACCGTACTGCTCCTGATCCAACTGTCTGAGCACCGCCAGGACAATCACACCCCGCCGCAGTTCCAGAATAACGTTTTCGTAAAGTTCGCTGTTTACCATATATCACCTTTGATTACATTATACTGTATAATACACAGTATGTCAAGAGGCAAGTATTGTATGTTCTCAATTATTCAGCTTTTTGTTTCGAATTGAATTTCTAGACCCGGTTCCAGGGTAATTTTTATTTCCCAAGCTGATGCCTCGTTCCTGAGCCGGAACAAGAATGATATAATCCGATCACGCCCCAGTAGCTCAAAGGATAGAGCAAGGCTCTCCTAAGGCCGAGGTTGTGGGTTCGACTCCCGCCTGGGGCGCAGCCCAACAAAAATGCAAGGTAGAAAATACCCCTTGCTTTTAGGGAAAATATCAGGTAAGATATCATTAACGATGAACGTCTGGGTGCCCCCCTCACTCAGACGTTCATCGCGTTAATGCCAAAGCAAAGAGGCTTGCCAGAGAGTCTTACCAACCCTGGATGTCTGGTAGGAAATCAGGAAGATTGGGTTGTTGATACACCTCCCATTCCTCAACATGTACCGCAGTTTCCCCTGGCGCCAGACGCACAAGGGGTCCCAGAGTTTCCAATTCTGTGAACAGGTCATTGACGAAGATTTCGGTATTCGAGCCGCCGTCCGGATAAGGTCCAGAACAAGGGGAAAAGCACTTGCAGAATACGAAATCTTTCCACAGGTAGGCTGCCCAGCCAGATAAGTTGATTGTCCCCAGCTTGAATTCTTCCGCTCCTGGGGCAGCTTTAACTTCCAGGAAATCTTGCCCGATCTGCAGGCGCGGGTCATCCCAACGCGCATAGGGCCAAAGGGTCACCATGCGGTTGGGCTGGTTGCGATCGATGCCCTGGCGCGGGTCGTACTGTGGTACCACATGCGTCCCGCCATGTGGAAGCTGAGTGATCGCCCAGGGCGCAAGCTCAACCGGGCCTACGCCGCGGTTGGTGAGGGTATGTGTGAGCGTCAGCGCAGCCCGCAGCGGGTGCAGGCAGACTTCGATGGTCTTGGACAGGCCGGTAGGCACCTCGGGGGGCTGGGTCAGGCGCAATCCCGAGGTCAGCTCTTCGACCTGGGGAGGATTGTTATCGGGAATGGCGGTGCGCACATCATCCTGCGGAGCAGCCCACAGCCGGTGTCCACCGCGTACGTGATAGGATCCGAACGGCGTATCCCAACAGACATCGGGCGTTTCAGCTAGCAGGTTGGTCTCTGAGCCCGCCGGAACCAGCCGGACAAGGCGCGGCCCGATGCTGGTAAGGTAGTCGAGGCGCAGGTATTGGTTTTCGATGCTACGGGTCGGAAAGCCAAAATAATCCATCCGTTTATCCTAACTGGACCTGCACCTTGACCACTTTTGTCCCTGGCTTAGGCAGAGGAACGATATTGCCTTCAACAGGCTGACCGTCCACGATAAGCCGGGCAGTATTTCCTGAGTTTACGCGCTTCACGGTGATATCGTAGAGCACCCCTCGAAAGAAGCGTTGAGCGTAAAAACCCTGCCAGCTGGAGGGTATGACTGGTGCGATCTCCAAACCAGAATGGGAGGGGCGAATGCCCAGGATTGCTTGTGTGATGGCGATATAATTCCAGGCAGCGGTACCTGAAAGCCAGGAGTTCTTGGCTTCGCCGTGTGTGGGAGCGTCGCGGCCAGCGATCATTTGGGCATATACGTAAGGCTCGCAGCGATGCAGGTCGCTGATAGCTTCGCGGGCAGAGGGGTTGATGCACAGGTAGTAGTCGTAAGCCTGGTCTCCGTTCCCGGTCAGGGTTTCGGCGATCATGATCCAGGGGTTGGTGTGGCAAAAAACTCCGGCATTTTCTTTATAACCGGGGGGATAAGACGAAATCTCGCCTATGTGCAGGTAATATTGGCTGTAAGCGGGCTGTTGCAAGACGAGGCCATGTGGGGTAGCCAAGCGCTCTTTGACCGAGTCTAACGCCTGGCGGGCACGGCCATTGCTCAAGCCTAATCCAGCCATGATGCAGATTCCCTGGGGCTCGATGAAAATCTGGCCTTCTTTACACGCTTGCGAACCGACTGGATTGCCGAAGTCGTCATAAGCGCGGCGGAACCAAGCACCATCCCAGCCGCTCCGCCAGATCGTCTCTTCCATATCCACGGCAGTTTTCAGAGCGTTGAGGACATCAGGCTGGCGGCCCAAGTGGCGCGCCAGAGCTTCCATTTCTTGGGCTGCCAAAATGTAAAGGCCGGCGATGAATACCGATTCGGCCACCTTGCCATCCTTGTTGGTTGTGGTTTGGAAGGATTGCCCTGGCTCGGAAGAGAAACAGTTCAGGTTCAGGCAATCGTTCCAATCAGCGCGCCCGATCAGCGGCAGCTTGTGTGGGCCAAGTCGTTCTATGGTGTAGTGCAGGCTACGCAGCAGGTGTCCATATAGCGATTCCTCGCTGCCAGCCAGGTTGTTGTAGGGAACTTTTTCATCCAGGATTGCCCAATCGCCGGTTTCCTTGATGTAAGCCGAAACAGCCAGCACCAGCCAGAGCGGGTCATCATTGAAGCCAGAGCCGACGTCATTGTTGCCGCGCTTGGTCAAAGGCTGGTATTGGTGGTAGGCACCTCCGCTTTCCAGCTGCGTGGCGGCTAAATCCAGGATGCGCTGGCGGGCACGCTCAGGCACCATTTGGACGAAGCCGAGGAGATCCTGGGTTGAATCGCGGAAACCCATGCCGCGCCCAATCCCCGACTCGTAGTATGAAGCTGAACGGGACATATTGAAGGTGATCATGCACTGGTATGCGTTCCAAATGTTGACCATGCGGTTGGTGTGTTCATCAGGCGTTTGCACCTGGTAAACACCGAGCAGGCTGTTCCAATAGAAGGCTAAGTCATCGAAAGCAACCTGAACCTGAGCAGGATCTAGGTAACGAGCAATCAGAGGGCTGACCGTGCGCTTGTTGATAACCTGTGAACCGGGAGGGTCGAACTTCTGGTCGCGAGGGTTTTCGTGATAGCCAAGCACAAAAATAACCTGGCGCTTCTCACCGGGTTTAAGTTTGACGGAAACATGGTGGGAGCCGATCGGCTGCCAACCGTAAGCATGGGAATTGCAAGATTGACCTTGCTCAACCACTTGAGGGGAGTCCCAACCGCGATAAGCACCCAGGAAAGCCTCACGCTGAGTGTCAAAGCCGGTTAAGGGGGCGGAGCAGGCGAAGAAGGCAAAGTGATCGCGCCGCTCACGGTATTCTGTTTTGTGATAGATCACACTGCCTTCCACTTCCACTTCGCCGGTGTTGAAGTTGCGCTGAAAATTGGTGGTGTCATCCCAGGCATCCCACAGAGCGAACTCCACAGCTGAAAAAATGGAGATATCAACCGTAGTCGAACGTTGGTTTGTCAGCGATAACTCCCAGACTTCCAACCTCTCGCTCAGGGGCACGAAGTAGCGGATTTGGGCCACGATTTCCTGGCTAGTGGAGGTGATTATGGTATAACCCATGCCATGGCGGCATTCGTAGGTCTCCAGGCTGCGGCGTACAGGCATCCAGGTAGGAGACCAGAAATACCCGCTGGAATTGTCACGCAAGTAGATGTAGCGTCCTCCCATATCCATGGGAGTGTTATTGTAACGATAACGAGTGAGGCGGCGCAGCCGGGCATCTTTGAAGAAGGAATAGCCTCCGGCAGTGTTTGAGATCAGCCCGAAGTATTCCTCCGAGCCCAGGTAGTTGATCCAGGGCAGAGGGGTGTCGGGACGAGTGATGACATATTCGCGTCCTTCATCGTTAAAATGTCCGTAACGCATCAGCAGCTCCTTTATGTATTTTCCGCGCCCAGGTTTGCTCCACAGGAGGTGCGGATAATCAGCTCGGTTGGCAGGACAATCTGCCGGGGTTGCGAGTCTTCGATGCACTTAATCAGGTTCTCTGCCGCCAGAGCGCCAGTTTGTTGGATCGGCTGGCGGATGGTGGTTAAAGGGGGTTGAGAACGGGCAGCAAAGGGCATATCGTCAAACCCAACCACAGCAATCTGCTGGGGTATTGAGATACCCATCTCATGCAGCAAGCGTAAGGCTCCCAATGCCATGGCATCGCTAGCCGCGAAAATAGCATCGGGCTGGTGTGGCAACAAGCAGCGCGTCAAGCGATATCCATCTTCTTCAGAAAAATCACCTTCTCGGATCAAGGCTGGATCAACCGGAATGCCGTAAGCACTCAAGGCATCCCGGTAGCCTGTATGGCGGTCGATACCGACAATGGTGTTCAAAGGGCCGCTGAGACAGGCAATCCTACGCCGGCCGAGACCTAACAGATGATGAACGGCTTGTCTTGCACCAGCTTGATTCTCAACGTCCACAAAATTGAGCTCAGGATGTTGTGGACTACGTCCCACCAGGATGAAGGGCAACGGAGAAGCCATCAGGGCTTCGATCATTTTTTCGTTGATCGGCATGGAGGAGACGATAATGCCATCGATAAAACCATTCTGGAGCACCTGAATAACCGTACGTCGCTCATATTCTGCCTCTGCCAACCAAAGCATTACAGAATAATCATGCTCCTGGCAAGTGGTGGAGATGCCGCGGATCAGGGTTGGAATGTAAGGATCAGTAAAAACCGAGGCGACGCCTGTGGGAATAACCAGACCGAGAACATGCGTGCGCCCGCCAGCCAGCGAGCGGGCAGCCTGGTTGGGCTTGTAGTTCAGGCGCTGGATCACATCCAGGACACGCTGGCGGGTGGCTTCTCTGACATTGGGATCGACATTGATAACCCGCGAGACAGTGGAGCGAGATGTGCGGGCGAGCCGGGCAATTTCTTCGAGGGTGGTCATTGGGAGCGCTCCCAGAGGAAGGATACTCTGGGTGAAGAGGATTGTCAAGATATTGAACCATAAGTGCATAAATCGTATAGGGAAAAAATAGACTGACCAGGATCACCAAGGGTGCCAGGACAGATGTGAGAAGTTCAACTCATAATCAAGGAGTGATAAAATCAAACCGGACTAGCATCAATGTTTGGCTCATTTTCTGGGGAGGAACAATGGACTCTCAGCGTAAACCATTTTTTATCATCAACAGCGTAGCACCTATCCGCATCTGCGACAACGGTGGATGGACAGATACATGGTTCGCTGGCCACGGACGGATCTTTAACATCGGTGTGTACCCTTATGCAGAAGTACAGATAACGGTTTACGCAGACAGCGATCCGAAGAGCCGCATTGTAATCAACGCTGAGAATTATGGTGAAAGGTACGTGGTCAACCCGGAAAAGCACTGGGATAAACATCCCTTGCTCGAGGCTGCCATCGAGTATATGCATATCCCCAAGGATCTTTCCTTCGAAGTGACGATCTATTCGGAAGCGCCTAGCGGGGCCTCGACGGGCACATCGGCAGCGGTGACGGTGGCTTTGATCGGCGGGCTTGACAGCCTGACGCCCGGGCGCATGACACCGCATGAGATCGCCTTTGCCGCCCAGCGGATTGAGACAGAGATGCTTGGGCAGCAGTGCGGCATCCAGGACCAACTTTGTTCGGCTTATGGAGGGATCAACTACATCGAGATGTTCGAGTATCCGCATGCTTCAGTTTCTCCCATTGTGGTGCCAAATTCGACCTGGTGGGAGCTGGAAAGGCGGCTGGTGTTGATCTACCTGGGCAAGTCGCACCAATCTTCGGAGGTACACCAGATGGTGATCCGTGACCTGGAAGGGGCTGGGCCAGACTGCCTGCAGCTCGTTGACTTACGCCAGACGGCACCCAAAGCGCGCGATGCTCTTTATGCTGGGAATTTCGCATTGTTGGGAGAGTCGCTGATGGAAAATACCGAGGCGCAGCGGCGGCTGCATCCCAGATTGATCAGCGCAGAAGCACAGCGTGTGATCGAGATCGCCCGCGAGCACGGCGCGCTGGGCTGGAAGGTGAACGGCGCGGGAGGTGAGGGCGGCTCGGTGACGATCCTGTGCGGAAATGTGTCCCAGGTGAAGCGGGCGATGATCCGCGAGATCGAGCAGGAGAGACCGTTGTTCAAACACATCCCGATCTATCTGAGCCGGAATGGTGTGAGGGTATGGAAGACAGAAGGATGAGATTATTTACCTCTGAGACACAGAGCGCGGAGATTAAAGAAATACCGGAGTACCAGGGTTTTTATATAGTTTTGGCTTCTCTCACAAGTAGATCGTCAGTTGAAGCTTGACCTACATATTCGGCTTGATCAGTACCTTCATCACGCCCGGCTCGCCTCTTTCAATACTTTCGATGCCCTTTTGCAGCTCCTGCAGTGGGAGCTGGTGTGAGACCAGGTTCGCAGTTAAGACGCGCTTCGATTTGAGCAGGTCAAGCGCCTGGATGGAGTTGCGCACAGACGTGTAAGAGGAGAGGATGGTCAGCCCTTTGCGGAACACGGTGAAGGGCTCGATGGGCATGCTCTGCCCAGATGGGGGCACACCAAACCAGAGGATCTTGCCGCCGGGGCGGGAGAATTCATGCGTGCGAGTCAGGACAGGCAACGCACCAGTCGCGTCAATAACGGCGTCGAAATGGTCTTTTGGGAGCTCGTCCAGTTTGAAGCAAATCCGATCAGCGCCGAAAGCCAGGCTGGCCTCTGCGCGCGAGTGGTTTTTGTCGGTCACGGTGATGTGCGCGGCGCCCTGCAGCCGTGCCACCTGCAGGAGCAGGCAGCCGATGGGACCGGCGCCCAGGATGGCGATTTTGCCAGCCAGCTCAGCCCCCAGGCGCTGCATGCCATGCAAGACGCAAGAAAGCGGCTCCATAAAAGCGCCTTCTTCGAAAGGCAGGTCTCCGATGTCGAAACAGGCTTTTTCGGGGGAAGTCACATACTGCGCCATGCCGCCGGGGCGCGTGACTCCGACCGCCTGCCAGTTCAGGCAGAAATTCTGGCGGTTGTTGAGGCAGTTATAGCAGTTGTCGCAGGCGATGTTGGGTTCCACAGCAACCCGGTCGCCAGGCTTGAAGCGCTTGACAGCCTGTCCAACGGCTACCACCACGCCGGAAAATTCGTGCCCTGGGATGACGGGATAGGAACCCAGGTATTCACCGCGGAAGATGTGAATGTCCGTGCCACAGATGCCTGAAGCCATGACCTGGATGAGCAGTTCGTCATCGGCAGGCTGGGGGATGGGAATCTCGAGCGTTTCTAATTTGTTCGGTTGTTGGATTTTTGCAGCTTTCATAATCTAACTCCAGGATCCTTACATCATACACCTGTGTATTGATGAGGTCAAATATTGGTGCTTCCACTATTCTCACAGTTTCACCATCCTGATCAGTTATAATATCTCCAACTTGATTTTCGCTCAAGCCAGTTTTCATCGCTGACAAGTATGCGATGAGTTAGACATTTTCTCTCCGTTGGATTATCCGAGTCTGTTTCATGGGTAGTGTCTCAATTACCGTCATCATTCCCTGTTTGAACGAAGAAAAAACCATCGCCAAGGTGGTGCAGGACTTTCATACTGCCTTACCTGAAGCCGAGTTAATCGTTTTTGATAATGGCTCCACTGATCAGACAGCGCGTGTTGCCTCCGAAGCTGGGGCAACTGTGCTTGTGGAGAAACGCCGCGGTAAGGGCTTTGTCGTACAGGCCATGTTCCAACGTGTTGATACGGACATCTATGTGATGGTAGATGGTGATGACACGTATCCGGTTGAAAAAGTCCGCAGTCTGATCGAGCCTGTGCTGAAAGGCGACGCGGATATGGTGATTGGTTCGCGGATTGCTGAGGGCAAGAGCGAGTTTCGCCGTATCAACTGGCTTGGTAACATTTTCTTTCAGAATATCATCAATGCGATCTTTGGTACTCACCTGACCGATATTTTGAGCGGCTACCGTTGCATGAATCGCAAGCTGATCAAGAGTTTGCCGTTGTTCGTCAAAGGCTTCGAGATCGAGGCTGAAATTACGATCAAATCTCTGGAGCGGGGTTTCCGTTTAGCTGAAGTGCCCGTGAGCTTGCGATCGCGTATGGAAGGTAGTTATTCCAAAATCCGCATATGGGGCGACGGGCTGCGTATCCTTGGAACGATTTTTTCGCTCTTTCGTGATTACAAGCCGTTAACTTTCTTTGGCAGCCTGGGCCTGACTATTGTGATGCTGGGTTTAATCCCGGCAGCAAAGTTGGTGCTAACTCCTGCACAAGAATGGTTGACGGCCCAAATCCCCAATGTATTGATCTCATTTAGCTTGATCCTGATTGGTATGCTATTCATCGCCGTGGGTTTGGTGCTACATACTGTAAACCGGCGCTTCCAAGAGATGGAGCACTTCATGCGGTTGATGGAGAAATAAAAATGCAATTATGGTTTGCCATCATTCCCCTGGGTGCGTTTGCATGCGCGTTTATATTTCTGGGGAATCAATGGGGCTTTAGCGGTATCCGCCAACTTATAACCCGTACGGCACTCCTTTGGGGGGCATACCTGGTATTCGGATTGGAAGCGCTCAGCCTGTTCAAAGGTGTGACTCGTCTCGGTTTATGCCTAGCCTGGTTGCTACCAATAGCGCTCTTTTGCCTTTGGGCCTGGAGGAAGAGCAGGGCTGGTGAGAAGGTTATGCTGCCCAAAATTCAATATCCCCGGGGATTTGGGGCATGGTTTCTCTTTGCATGCATCATCGGGGTTCTGCTCATCACAGGTACGGTAGCCTGGCTGGCTCCTCCCCAAACCTGGGATTCTCTCACTTACCATATGAGCCGCGTGGCTCACTGGGCACAGAATCATTCAATATATCACTATATCACGGGCATAGAGCGACAAGTGAGTATGAGTTCTGGAGCCGAAAGCATCACGCTCAACTTCTATGTGCTTACGCAAGGCGACCGGCTGGCTCCTTTCACCCAATGGCTGTCCATGGTGATCAGCCTGATAGGCGTTTCCCAGATTGCGAACCTGCTCGGCGCAAAATCACACGGTCAGTGGCTGTCGGCGTTGATAGCAGCAGTTATCCCAATTGGGATCGTCGAATCTTCCAGCACTATCACCGATTACGTCGTCGCTTTATGGGTGGTTTGTATTGCACTGGAAAGTATCTCATTTTATTACTATGACGACCGCCGCTCATTGTTCTTTGTCAGCTTAGCGGCTGCGCTTGCCATCTTTACCAAGCCTATCTCCGTCCCTTATTTGCTGCCCTTTGGTGTCTGGGTAGCGATCCTGCTTATCAAACGCCGGGGGTTGGCTGGAGGATTGAGATGGGGAGCTGTAGCTTTGTTGATAGTTGTACTCATCAACAGTGGTTATATCATGCGCAACTTCAAAACCTATGGCAATGTCTCTAACCCGCTTGATTTCAAGCTTCATAACAACCAGCTCCATACCCTGCAAGGAATCATCTCCAACGTGGTCAAAAACGCCGGGCTGCACCTGGGTTTACCATACCCACCCCAACTGAACGACTGGTGGAACCTGACCATCTTGAAGATCCATTACAAGTTGGGCGTTGATATTCAAGACCCTCGCACCACTGGAGATGGCACCTTCAAAGTGGGGCTACCTTCTACACAGGAAGATCGGGCTTCTGCCCCTTATCACGCCTATCTGATTGCTGTTACATTTTTACTCATGCCATTCTTTTGGAAGCCAACGGAGGTCCGATATTCAACAGAAAGCAGGGTTATCAACGAGAACCTGGTTATTTTCTACGCGATCCTGGTCGCATCCACTTTCGTTCTCTTTAGTGCCATCTTCAAGTGGCATATTTTCACTGTGCGCTATCATTTGCCATTTTTTGTGCTCTTTGCTCCTGCACTGGGTGTATTCTGGGGTCGGGGGCTGAGATATAATCCGTTTGAGCACGGTGATAAAGTGCATCTTTTCAGATTAGGTTACCTGCTGGGGGCTTTTCTGCTGGTCAGCTCATATCCCTGGCTTTTCAGCATTGACTCTCGCCCTTTGATTCCTATATCAGGTCGTTCCACTGTGGGCAGTATTCTGACGGAGCCACGTGAGAAGTTGTACTTTGCCAATAGTATCAGCCTAGCCACCGTATTGAAACCACTCACGGAGGATATCCAAAGCAGGGGTTGTACACAGGTGGGCATCATGCTTCTCGGTGATGACCCCGAGTATCTCATATGGATGTTGATGGGCGCACCGCAGAAAGAGAATTTGCAGATTGTGTGGATTGTGAGCGGTAACACCAGCCGTTATAAGCCACTTGACTTCAAGCCATGTGCTGTTATTTGCCATGGCTGTGGCACCAGCCAGCAGACCATCCGCGGGTTGAATTACGCTTACCAATTGGATAATTGGCAACTCTACCTGCCCCCTGCACCTTGATGGCTTGATAACGATGGAACGCGGCGACTCCCTATCCAAGGACTCTAGCTGGCAACCTAAAGCCTGGCCAACGCGCCTTTTCTTCCTGCTCGACACCCTGGAAGGTTTGGCCTGCCTGCTTTTATTTCTGCTACTGCCCACCGACCCAGATACTCGTACCAGCCTGGGCTATTCCACAACAAGATATATTTTATTGGTCGCAGTGCTTACACCTACGCTTGTCTTTGGTGCCTTATTTTTCAAAACCTGGAAGGATCGCGCTCTTTCTGAAAAGATTGCCGCCAGGTTACTGCGTAATGAGCAAACCGTTCCAAAGATCATCCTGATCACTGGACTGGTGGGGCTACTCTTGCTGGGTTGGGCGCTGATGTATCAAGGCCATTTTCTTACCGAGTTGAACCGCGATAAAATTTTACGCCTGGTCCCATTCCCGGTCTGGGGACTGCTGTTCTTAGTCCAGATGACCGTCATCTGGTTCACCGTCTCTAATACCACCCAAAATTGGATACGGCGCAAAAAAAAATTCTCGCAACGACAGCTGAACACAGGCCTGGCTGGCATATTGTTCCTGGCTGCTCTGCTACCACGTGTTAGTTTGACTGGCTATGCCTTACCATACCAGAGTGTTTGGGATGAAGTTGTCACTTATCCCCAATCGCTGCATATGCTCGTCGAGCCGGGTCTCAAAACCTATTCGGATGTGCCTGGTTATGGAAAAGTAGCATATGGCGATCTGGTGGTTTACCTCACGACGATTGGAGAAACACTGGGACTGCTGAATGGTTTTCGAACCCAACAGGTAGATTCGATCGATGCATATGTTTCACCCCCGCAGGGTGTTAACACGATTTATGAAGCGGTGCATGCTTCAGGTATCCCGCTGCGCATGCCTCGCTTGTTTTTTGCGCTGATAAACAGTTTGGCTCCTGTAGGCATCTACATCCTGCTAAGTCGTTACTTTCACCTGGACTCCTGGTCAGCCTTCGGTGGGGGCTTGATTTATGCTACTTTCAGCCGAGAGTTAATCTATTATTCATCCTTCATCTTACCCGATTCGTTGGCGACTACCTGCTTCGTTTTCCTGCTAATCGCGGCCTGGGAATGTATGGAGGATCAAGATAACCGCCTGATGCCGTGGGTGGCAATGGGTACGTTGGCCGGCTTGATCCTAAGTATCACAATCCGGTCGTATACAGTGATTAGCATACCGGTTCTGGGATTTGCTTTAGCACGCAAGCATGAACGGCCTATTCTAAAACTTATCTTACTTGGCTTGAGTATCTTCTTAGGCTTTGCGCTGACCTCGCCATACGCTTTACTCGATCTACCAACTCAACTAGTAAAAATAACCTCGTTTGCCTGGTATCACGATCTGTCATGGCCACACGCCCTATCCAGCTTGAGCTTTTACCTGCAAGGCGTCTTCAAGCCTGGCTTTAGCTCAAGTTACGTTGATTCGGTCACAGGCAGCATTGGCTTTGGCTTGCTTGTGGGAGTTCTCATGGTGTTAGGCTTTGGTAAGCTGGTTGTCCGCTACCCGCGCCAGGCGATATTCTTTGGGGTTTTTACCCTGTTGCACCTATACTCAGTGCTGCCGGTGGTGCAGCGTTTTACCCGCCACATCTTGATAATTTACCCTGTTATATGTATTAGCGCCGGACTGGGTCTTAGCCTGTTGCTGGATGGGTGGCGTAATGGGTTGGAAAAGCTGAACGGAGCCAACAGTCATTTCAGGCATAGTAAATGGGTTGACTTCACGAAACGTTATCATCCTTTCCTGCAAAAGGCTGGACCAGTGATTATTTTCGTTTTCTTCATGTTGGTTTCTATTGGCCAGATCCGCCTGACTTATCGTTATATCTCTCGTATGAATCACTTTCAGCCTTCACAGGTTCGGGCTGCCGAATACATGCAAACCCTGCTTCAACCCGGTGATAGAGTGGGCATCCTGGACATTCTGCCCTGGGTGGAAGAGGACCTGATAGCACGAGAAATCCCCTACGAACGCATCGGGTTGGCAGAAAGCATATCCAATTTACGCGACAAGGGGATCACCTACGTGGCTGGCACCGATCGCATCAGTAGTGATAGTACTTACGGCTCGCTTATAGGGACTATTTGGGAAAGCGCCTTTCCTCCGGAAATTAAACTCGCGGAATTCGGCACTACAACCTTAAAGTTTCAGGGCTATCCGTCAGGGGATTTGTACATCTTTGTTGCACGATTGCCCGAAAAATAGACGCACCAATCCGTGAATATTCCCACTTCCTCCTCTTTCTCTGATCCTGCCGCGCAAACTTACACACAAGCGCGCCTCTCCTATTGGGATTCGATGGCTTGTATTGCTGAGTCATCCAGGGGTCTGGGCAAGTACTATCACCGACGGCAGGCAGAGATTTACCAGAATCTCGTTCAACCTGAGCTAAAGGTGGTTGAGTTTGGCTGTGGGCAAGGAGATTTACTGGCTGCCCTACGCCCAGCAACAGGTTTGGGGTTAGATTTCTCGCCGGAGATGATCGCCCGTGCCCAGAAACGCTACCCGGGGTTACGTTTTGTCCAGGCAGATGTTCATTGCCTGGAACTTGATGAAAAATTCGACATTATCATTCTTTCCGATCTGCTCAACGATGTGTGGGATGTGCAGCAGGTACTGGAACAGGCAGCCCGCCTAGCTGCGCCACATACCCGACTGATAATCAATTCTTATTCGCGATTGTGGGAACAGCCTCTCTCGGTGGCTGAAAAGCTCGGTGTGGCCCACCCCATCTTGCATGGCAACTGGTTGACCAATGAAGATATCATCAACTTGGCAAACCTGGCAAATTTCGAACTGATCCGTCGCTGGCAAGAAATCCTCCTGCCACTGCCATTCCCGTTATTAGCGCCTTTGTGTAATAAATTCCTGGTTAAGCTGTGGCCTTTCACTCAACTGGCTTTAACCAATTTCCTTACCTTCCGTCCACAGCCCAAACTGTCTAAACAGCAATATCGCGTCTCGGTAATCATTCCAGCCCGCAATGAGGCTGGCAATATCCCCGAAATCTTCACACGTACCCCCCACATGGGCCAGGAGACCGAGCTGATATTTGTTGAAGGACATTCCAAAGACGATACACCAGCGGCTATAGAGAAAGAGATCACCGACCACCCCGATCGCCCCTGTGTGCTGCTGCGCCAAACCGGTAATGGCAAAGGCGATGCCGTGAGATTGGGTTTTGCCCATGCATCTGGAGAGGTGCTGATGATCCTAGATGCAGATCTGACTGTGCCCCCCGAAGACCTGCCGCGTTTCCTTGCTGCTCTTTGTTCCGGAAAGGGTGAGTTGATCAATGGGGTGCGCCTAGTCTACCCAATGGAAAAGCAGGCCATGCGTTTTTTGAACTTCCTGGGCAACAAGTTCTTCTCGTTGGCCTTTTCCTGGCTCTTAGGGCAGCCCATCAAAGATACTTTATGCGGCACCAAAGTTCTGTGGCGGGCTGATTACGAACAAATCGCTGCTAATCGAGCTTACTTTGGCGATTTTGATCCTTTCGGGGATTTCGACCTCATCTTTGGAGCGGTACGTTTGAATCGCAAGATCGTGGATCTGCCGGTACGTTACCGCGAGCGCAAATATGGTGCTTCCAATATTTCGCGTTGGAAGCACGGCTGGTTATTGCTGCGTATGCTGGCAATTGCCGCCCGCCGGATCAAGTTCATCTGATAGCTGAACGCAATAGTTCTTTGACACCTTTGTAACAAGGCTTGGAGGCTTTTGAGGGAAAGCCATTTGAAAAATATGATCGAGAAACCAGTCCAGCGTTTGAAGACCAGTTTATGGTTTATTATCGTCTCTATTCTTATTATCTACCTGGTCAACAATTTGTTTTCGGTTATCAACATGGAAAAAGAGACCTGGGAATTTCCTTACCTCTTTCCATACATTAAACCAATTGGAACCGATTTCCGCATTGGAATGTTTTACCCGGCGATGGTTCTGTTGGAGGGGCTAAGTCCTTATGAGCACTACAATCTGATCTATCCGCCATTCGCGGCGGTCTTTTCTATCCCATTCCGCTTATTCGACGTCAAGACAGCCTACTTACTGCAGGTCATCCTGCTCTATGCAGCCAATATCATCACCATCTATATTGCTGCCCGATCGGCATCTTTGGGTCTGGATAAAGATAAAAAGCTGGATATTCTAAATCCTGCCCTCAGTATCGTTTGTCTCTCCATGGTTTTTCTGACACTGAACAGCTATGGCTTTCTATTTAGCCTGGAACGCGGCAACTTTGATATTTATGCCCAATTCTTCAGTGTGCTGGGGTTATGGATGCTGTTAAAAAGGCCAGAGCAAAGCCGTGATTCGTATCATATATGGCTGCAAGTCGTACTTGTCTCTCTCGCAGCCCATCTTAAAGTTTACCCAGCCATTTTGTTTTTTCTTATCCTGTGGAAACATGGCTGGAAAAGCCTGTTGCCGCTCTTTACTGTCAACCTGATACTGCTACTCTGCACCGGGCCTGTCTACGCCTGGCAGTTCATCCAGACCATTATCCATTACACGCAAGAGCCATTCATCTGGATCGGCAACCACTCTGGCGCCTCGTTTGCTGATTTTGCCAACAGCTATATGTCTTCCCGCCTGGGATTTACATTGCCAGCAATGATTTTTACTGTTGTGCCGCTGCTGGTATGGGTAGTTGGCGTGATTGTGCTCTGGCGTAGGGAACGCACGCCAGCAAACGCATTGCTGTTCTTCTGTCTGTCAGTCCCAGTGATGAACCTGGTCCCCACCGTCAGTCACGATTACAAGCTGGTGATCCTAAGCGCTCCCTTAACAATTGCCCTGTACTGGCTGGTGAGGAGCTATTCTGAGACTGGCAAGGTTATGGAATTAGCTAAGATGGCTGCCTTTTTGATCCTGGCGCTCTTCCTTACCCGGCTTAATTCGATCACCCCTCTGGTTTTGAAGAACAAGTATCCCTTTATTTTGGTCATGGAAGGATTGTTCGCATTGATGATCCTCTTTCCGGGCAAGCTGGAAAAGGCCACTCAGGTGCAGCTATCCAATGAAACAGCAAGCCACATGACGCCAGACATTTCAACGCCTGGCTGAAATTTTAAACTGATTAGAAGTACCTCAGGAGTTGCCGTTTGCCCATCGCACGCCTCAAAATGCTGCCCATATCCGAATATGTAGGTATCAACCGGGATGATCCCATCCGCTTTTACAATTCGCCCGTGTTCGGAGGCCTGTACCGTCGGCGGGTAGAGCTTTGCCTGGCTGAATTGAGCAGAGGCGAGCGTATCCTGGAAATTGGCTTTGGCTCAGGCGTGACATTCCTCAACCTGCACGAACAATATAACGAAATTCACGGCTTAGATCTAACCGCCAATGTCACTGAAATCCATGCCTTCTTTGAGAAAAAAGGCATCTCGACTGAGCTTTGTAATGGCAGCGTGCTGGAAATGCCCTATAAAAATAATTTTTTCAACTCTGTCCTTCTTATCAGCATTCTAGAACACCTCAAACCCACCGATCAGGTCAGGGCTTTCGAGGAAATCCGCCGCGTGCTCAAGCCGGGCGGGCAGGTGGTCTACGGCGTGCCAGTGGAACGACAATTAATGGTGTTCCTGTTTCGCTTACTAGGCTATGACATCCACGAACATCACTTTTCCACAGAGAAGGACGTGGCTCAGGCTGCCCGGAGTGTCCTGCAAGAGAAAAGGCTGGTTTGTTATAAGGGACCCTGGGGATTATTTGGAAATCTATACGAGGTTGGTCATTTTATAAAGTGAGGGGGCAAGGACCATCCAGACCAGTAGAATTTGACAGCCCCTCTCATTTCGGATAAACTCAGCAAGTTATTATTGGTAAAGGAGTTCTAATGAACAACCGGAAACATTTATTCTCGTCTATCGCTTTATCTCTGGGTTTACTCGTGCTTATCTTGCTGGCTCTGAGCCTCGTACAAGCCGGCCGCGGAGAAGCGCGGGAGGCGAGGATGCC
>Ga0153915_10001657_pt1 | contig 20471 bp, 31 predicted proteins | sample Opewatmetagenome_2_FD_107003 | JGI IMG/M metagenome (GOLD analysis project Ga0153915, IMG submission 107003) | Freshwater wetland microbial communities from Ohio, USA - Open water 3 Core 3 Depth 3 metaG | ecosystem: Environmental > Aquatic > Freshwater > Wetlands | place: USA: Ohio, Lake Erie...
AAAAGAATTATCGTCGCCTGTTGTATTTGCTTCTCCGCTATCTTTGCCAAAAAAAGAATTATAATTCCCTGTTGTAGTTTTATTTCCGCTACTTTTTCCAAAAAAAGAATTATCAATTCCTGTTGTGTTTACAAGCCCGCTATCTTTGCCAAAAAAAGAATTATCGTCGCCTGTTGTATTTGCTTGTCCGCTCCAGTCTCCAAAAAAAGAATTATTATTCCCCGTTGTATTTTCATATCCACTATTTTGACCAAAAAAAGAATTACTAATCCCTGTTATGTTTTCAAAACCCGAACTATACCCAAAAAAAGAATTATAATTCCCTGTTGTATTTTTATATCCACTATTTTGACCAAAAAAAGAATTACTAATCCCTGTTATGTTTTCAAAACCCGACCTATACCCAAAAAAAGAATTATAATTCCCTGTTGTATTTGCTTGTCCGCTATCTTTGCCAAAAAAAGAATTACTATTCCCCGTTGTATTTGATCGCCCTGCTTTTTGTCCATATATGGTATTATATGACAAAAATTCATTTGCAGTTAATCCTGTATTCACAAAATAACCATCAATGTATATGAAGTCTCCGGTTGTTACCGACCCGTTATGTAACTCAATTTTCATTCCGTTTTCAGAAGTTGAAGAAAAAATCTTTGCTTGATTAGTTCCTAAAGTTGTACTTTGAGCTACCAAAGAAAAGGTTGTCCATGTCGCACTCCTTAAACGTTTTACGGTCCATTCATAACCACCGCCTGAAATAAATGCACCGTCATAATAAGGTACTCCGGGTAAACTCATTAAATATCGTGTAGGAGTATCCGGCGGAAAATTTGCCGTATTAATATATATAGGTGCTATTAACTTTATAACATTTGTCTCTGTAGGGTCTGGCGTAATTAACCCCGTTGATACAAATCTATAATAACACGTTGGTGTATTTGTAACAGGATCTTTTGTGGACTGTAAAATATAATTCATTCATTACTCCTATTTTCTATTTCTTTATTCCATTTGAATTGAAGGTCAAATAACGATGGCTGATATACTCCAAATGTAACATCATATTTATCAATGCTGCCATTTGAAATATCAATACTTCTTTCAACAACATTAACATCATAATATTTAGTTCCTATTGCGAAAAAATGTATAAAATCAATTTTACAGTTTGTTAAATTAAAAGTTATAGCTTTTAATTTTTTTTCTGTTAAATCTAATTCAATATAATTCCATGCATCCGAAATATTAATATTAATGTTCCCTAAAGAAATCGTTGTAGAATCTTCTGAAATTAATAAATACCCATCATCTGTAGCCAAGCCATAATCATCATCAGTAGTCAAATAAGTAAAATCACTTTCATTGCTTATTATCCCAACATTTCCAAACCCGCCTTTACAAAATAATATTATTTTTTTTATATCTGCATAATTTTTTATTACTGGAAATGTATAAGTTGCTGTACCATTAACTAAAATAGAATACGTGCCGTCATAAGCATCTGTTGATAATGTAGCATCGCCCGTCCAATTATCAAGGCTCTCCGTATCAATATCTTCTAAAAAATCATAATCCGACGGTAAAAAAACTCTTGCTTTTTGTCCAACTTTTAACTTGATTGTATTGTCAAGCCCTGATAATACAAGTTTTGTTTCTGGTAATATTTGAGATTGTACTTCTCCGTAAGCCCATTCTTTCGCTTCGGCTTCTGATAGACTATCAGCCGCTACAAGTTTCAAAACTTTGACCCCGATTATATCTTCAATATCAAAATAAGGATAGGTTGTTGAACCGTCTGGAATTTGAGAAATAAATAAATCATCATCATCTTCTTGAGGAATGTAAAGATCAACTCTTGTATATTCAGTTGAATCATAGTTTTTTGTATAATCAAATTTTTCATATTGACTTGGATAAATAGTTTGACTAATTGTTGTATCTCTTTTTTTTACATATAAAAAAGCATCTGAATTTATACCCCAAAATGTATCGGCTTCGGTTTCCGCCCACTCTTCCAATATAGATGAAAGTTTTTCACTGTAATAACTCGGTGAATAAGTTCCTACGTCTGTAAAATTTATTAAACCGGATGCAAAATTTATTTTTGAATCTGATTGTAAAGAAGAAATAACCGTATTTAAAATTTGCGTTTTTGTTTGATCTGTAAAATCTCCGGTATATAACAATTCTTTACAACGATTTAACAAACTATTTACTTTTATGTTTCCGCCGGATATATCTGGGATTTCAACAACATATCCTATATAATCTCTATTTCCTTGAAAATTTATTACAATAAAATCGCCATATTCTAAAAAAACTTCAAGATATTTCACCGTTATAGTAGCGTTTAATGAGCCTTTTTCACTTTCACTATATTTAATTTTTTCAATAACACAATCAGGCGATCCTAACGAGTACGCCTTTTTTATGACAAAATCTTTATTATAAATTGTCAATAAATAATCATTCTGCGGAGTTGGAGCTACACTTAATAATTCTTTATTAACCCATTCGTCAAATAAAAAATTTTCATCAAAAATATAATTCATAATGAAGTCTCGTAGTAAACAATAGTTACCGTTCCGTTACCGCCGGAATAATATAATGTATTAGTTCCGCTTTGTAATTCAAAAGGCAAAGATCCAGCAGTTACCGCATTAGAAAGTAATCCGCCATTTAATGTTACCGTTATTGAACTTTTTGTTAATGTTACAATAATTACATCGGATGTTAAAAAGCTATGTTCTAATCTGAACCCGAACCCTTCATAAGTTTTAAGACCGATAAAAGAGCTATCTGCGGATAATGTAAATGTATAAGTTGCGTAAACTCTAAAGCCTGCATTAACTATGTCAAATGATGGAAGTAGCGTTACAGCCGAATGAGTTGTCGCCGTTGCTGATTTAAAAAAACTTTCCTCACTTAAAATCATAATAGTCGCAGTAGATTTATAATAAACTTTTTCGTATTTTTCGCTGTCATTTAATTGAATCTGGCATTCTATTTCATCAACAACATTAGAGCCTGCTATAATTTGTGTTCGTTGTAATTTTTTTGGTATAAAATAAGGAAGATCAATTATTTTTAATAAAGTTTTTCTGTCTGCAAGATCATTGCCTTTGAATTGTATATCAAGTTTTGCAGAATATCCGCCAAGAAAATTAGTACGTGATAAATTTGAACCGTCTGTTAATCTATCAGTTTGTTTTATTTTTTTTGCGGGCAATCCGCCGTTAAAACTTGTAACATAATTCTCTAAATCAAGAGTATTTGCGTAAGAATAACCATATAATATTTTAAAACTTGTTGAAGTTGCCAATTATTTTATCCTTGCATTTTTTTGTCTTTCAATTAAAGAGCGTTCTATAAGTTCACCGTCGAGATAGATATTAATTGATTGATTGCCGCCTGAACTATCGCCCTCTGCATATTGATTAACCATATTAACCATATTCTTATATGTATCATCTCTTAAAAGAACTTCATCCTTATTTGCCCGAAGCATTGTTGTATCGCCCGATATAGCACCGGTTGGAATTATACCGCCTTGCTCGCCTGAATAAGTTTGCGCGTTTACAATTCCTGTTTGCACGCCCGCCATTGCGAGAATAATTGCAGCCTCAGCCGCACCTACAATTGCGCCCGCTAGAGGTCCGAGTTGAGATACGCCCTGAGCAACAGCACCTATTGCTCCAGCCGCCGCATTAACCCATATCATGGCAATTTGCATTTTCTTTTGTTCTTCAAAACTTTTCTTTTTTGCGGCTGTAGTTTTCTTTTCTGCCTCTTCTTCAATTTGAGCTTTTTTTAATTCAGCCTGTTCTTTTATTTTTTGCTTTGCTAATTCTTCTTTTTTTATTTCAAGCTGTTCTTTTAATTCAGCTTTCTTTTTTACATTATGAGTTTTAGCAATCTTTGCTTCAAGGTCTCCGATTTCTTTTTCAGTTGATGCAGTTGTATTCTCTTCAACAAGTCCTTGACTTTCATATTGTTCCTGTACCCATTCATCAACGCTTGCAAGTGAGTTTTCTTTCCATTCATCAATTGAAGTAATTTGATTGTCAAGTTGTGCCTGCATAGCCTCACTTGCTAAGCTCATTGCTTGTCCAATTATGCCGGCTATTTTTGAAAAAGCACTTGATACCATATTAATTACAGAGCTTGCTTTTTCATCTGACGACATTGCCTTCCATGACTCTGCCCATTTTTCAGAAAAGCTTTTAGCCCCTTTTTCGCCCTTTCCATTTATATCGCCAATTACTTTTTTTTGTTTTTCAGCAGAATCGTTTGATTCTTTTTCCAACTTATCAGATAATTCTTTTTTCTTTTGCAAATAATAAGAATTATATTCATCTGCATTTTTTTTACTTTCAGTAAAAATCTTTTTTATATCTTCTGTTGCACCGACAACAATTGCCTTTGTATTATCAGCAACATTTCCCGCAAGCGTTTTTAGAGCCGATCCCGTTTCCGCAAATTGTTTTTTAACATCGTCCCATTTCGCCTTACCTGTTATTAATTCAAAAACTTTTTCGATTGTTTTTCCAGCTTCTATAAGCGTTTTAACCCAGTCAACCCACGCTTGAATATTTAATTTTACAAAACCTACAACCATATTTAATCCGGCGTTCATAACACCAACGGCAATGCTGATAGCAGAAAAAGAAGCTTTACCGCCATCAAGATTTTTTGTCAAATCTTTCCATAAATCAACAACAGGTTTAATTGCATCTTCAAGGCGTTTAAAAACATTAGAACCTATATCCATTACTATTTTTTTGAAAGTTTCAAACCCGGCTCCAATTGAAGATATTACTTTTGTATTTGTTAAAAAATTATTTAAAGCATTCGCTCCGTTTTTCATGGCATTAACTATGTCAATGCCAACAACTGACACTATTTTTCCAAACGCTTCAAGATTATCCCCATTAATATTTTTTAGCTGATCTAATCCACCTGTAAAAGTTGCCGCCTTAGCCGTTGCTAAATCAAAACCTGCTGCGGCTTTTTCTTGAAGTATTGCCATTCGCTCTGCTTGCGTTCCGGCATTTTGCATTTCTGGAATGACACGATTAAGCATATTGAAATTTCCATTTTGAGCTTGCGATACCATTTTAAGGGCTTGATTAAGGTCTATCCCAAACGCTTCTGATAATCCAATAGCCGACTTTGTCGCATCGTTAATTTTTTCTCTTGTAATTCCTATTGAACCAGCGAGCGTTTGCATTGAAGTAATCTGATCATCTTCTAACGTTGTAGTACGCTGAATTGAGTTTGCAAATTTATTAAATTCTTCAATATTTCCGCCGAGCTGTGTTTTTAAACGCGCTTGACCTTGTTCTGCTTCCCTAAATTCATTAATTGAATTTTTGACAGTATCTGAAAGAATTTGAAAACCTTTTTTGATAGCTTCAACAGCAAGGGATGCCGTAATTATAGAGCCGGTTACTCCCTTAATAGCACCTGAAGCATTATCTTTGCCGTTAATTTCAATTTCAACTTTTGCCATATTATCCTTTTGCTATTCTTTCTCGATGTTCTTGTAATTCTTTTTGGAATTCAAAATCATATTTTGCATATATCATTTCTTTTCTTATTTCTTCCCAAATACACATGAAAAATTCATCTTGATCATAATAACCGCCACTTCCTGGAAGATGAATCCAATTAAAATTATTAATATCAAGACATCCGACCGCATCTTGAACAAAACCAATCCATCTGCGATAGAACCTATCCTCTGATTGATTAATCCCTTGTAAAAAACTTCTAACCGTGAACTCTAATCCTGCAAAATCAATTATTTGAAAAAAAAATTATTTGAAAAATCATCAATCTGTTTAATTATATATATAATTAATGGCTCATTTCCAATCGCTGAAAGGTATTCAAAGTTTAATTCTATTTTTTTTCCATCTTTATCGGTAAATGAATGTTTATCTTTATCAATTCCGTATTCAATCTTTATCTTTTCGATGTTAAGCGTAATATCATTCATGTTTTCAGATTCTTTTGAATCTAAATTTAAACCCATATATATATCGAGTTTTTCTTCATCGGTAAGATTTTTATTAATATCCTTATATTCAACACCTTTTTCTTTTGCTTTTTTAAAGATAGCTTTACTTGTCGCCCCAGATAGAGTGTTTGTTGAAAGAAAATCAATTTTCTTTTTTATTGTATATGATATTTTTTTTATAGTTACAAAATCTTCAAGAAATTTACCGGACGAATCAATATCTTTCATTTCATCCGGTATAAAATCACTAATTATTAATTTTTTTTCATTACTTTCAATTATTTTATTAATATTTGCCATTCGGTTTATCCTTTTTTAATAAGTTGTTGTATCTGCATCTACAACGCTAACATATATATGATTTGTATATGTGGCATTTGTTGGCTTTTCAGCACTACCCCCAAATTTTATTGTCATTCGATCAGGTGTAGAAAGAGTACTCGGTGCAGAATTGAATTTAAAAGCCGGTATTCTAACCATTACCGAATAAGGTACTGATTTTGAAACATCTGCATAAGTATTTGATTTCCAATATACATATAATGAGCAAGCTGTTGAGTTAAGATAATTTGTCCTTAACGGATATGATGTCGCTGTATTATTTGCAGTGCATGAAAATTCAATTGTTGACTTTTGTCTATCCTGTTCTTTTTTGTATTTGCTACCAATTACCCAGTTTGAATCAAGGTTTGCATTAATTGTCAAACTAAAATCTTTCAGCTCGTCAAGTTCTGTTAATGCACCTGTCGCATCTTCAATAACGGCTTTCATATTTAAACAAGTAAAAGCCTGTATATTTGGAACACTTACCGATACATCGTTTTGATCTTGTAATTCCTGTTGAGCATCAACAGCTACATTGACCTTACAAAGATCGCCTGCGGCATTTGAAATGGCGACGGATTTAAATTTACTACCTATAACTCCAACCGATTTATTTGTCCCTAAAACTCTGTTGATCGTAAATGTATATGATGGTAAGCTAACACTTGCAGCAGCCGGCGATAGGTTATGAGTCTTAGCCAAAGTGGATGCTGTACCAACTACAGGGATTAATTTTCCACCAACTTTTACATCGTTTGTTATCAAATTAACAGCGGCAAAAGCGGCGATAGTTGATGTTAATGTTCCCGTCGGACCAAAGGCAATAGCATCAAATCCGGTATAAGCAGCAATAGCTGTAGCAACTTCTCCAACTGTATCAAAAGCTCCTGTTGTCAAATCCATAGTTCCGGTACTACAAAAAGCTGTATCCGCTCCCCATGTAGTTCCATTTGTTGAAGTTTCAGCAATAAGAGCGCTTCCTGTACATGAAATTCTTTCATAAGTAGCCGCCCCGCTATAAGAAATTAATAAATATGCAGTATTTGCATCTGCCGTGACATCTGTTCCAAGTATGCCGTGCAAAATTAATCCGGCTGTATCGCCATGAAAAGAACCTTCAAGCGATCCCTCAACTCCCTCTTTTACAGGAATAAATTCTGTTGGATATAACTCCCCGATTAATGCGTTATCCTCAACATTTTCAATTTTATTTTCTAAACTTTCGCTTGAAGCTCTCCACATTGCATCGCCTGCATTGTAAGAACCATAAGCATCTTCTTTTTTAAAAGCAATATTACCTAATCTTCCCGCGCGTATTGCCATTATATTACCTCACTTTTTTTTGACTTAAAAGTTTTTATTTCTTCAATTATTCCATTCTTAATCCATGATAAATCAGGTATAAAACTTTCCGGTAAACTTTCTCCTGCACAATAAGTTTTAATATTTCCTAATTCGTCTTTTACATTTCTTAGTTTGTCTTTTATGACTCTATACATTTTTAACCTCTTTAATTTATTCTTATTTCAAATGACATTACGGCTTCTTTCATCATTTGATTTTCTTTTTGATATAAGTCTGACTGTTCAATATCAGTCAATGCAATCCATGTAATTTTACTATCATTATATCCGTGTAATATTCTAATAATACCATCGATATAATTTTCAATATGATTGATAAGTAATTCAGTATTACTTTTTGACATTATTATAATATTACATTTATAAATTTCCGTTAAAAGATCATAACTATTTGTAAGTTCGCTTTCTTTTATTTGCGTGTCTGATTTTTCCATGTCGACAATGATTAAAGGAATCTGATTGAATCCCCACTTGTAAGTAATCAGATTTATCTTTGGTGTTGTCTCTGTTCGCTCTATATCAATTGTATTTAAAATAACATTTAAACCTGTTGAAGTATCATTTAACAAGGTAAGAATTTTATCTCGTATATCTCGACTTATATATCTATTTAACATCGTCAACCTCTAAATGTTCGTTTGTCCTTTTTATTAACCAAACCCATGCACTCGGAGCGAGATCCTCTTTATCATCAAAGAAAAATCTTGAATAAGTTAAATTACGTTTTGGACAACCGTATTGCTGCGCCGAAGCATAAGGCAAATCAATACCAAAATTTAAATTATTTTTACTTACCTTTTCAAACCAACCGCCAGAGCCTTTCGTTGCCGCGTTATATAATGCATCCGTTCTTCTTAATGTTCGAGTACTGTTTTTTGTTTTATAGCTTCTCATTGTTGAAGGTTTCAAAGGCTTCCAATTATCGCCAAATACTTTGCCGTGCGTATCAAAAGCTTTTTTTAAAACATCTTGTCTATAAAAAGGTAAAAAGTCCTTCCAAATTAAAGACATATCTTCAACTCTTGACATAAGTTTTATAAATGTTGCCTTTGTCCGTTGTAAGCCTTTTTCTCTTAATTCTAAATTCATACCTTGTAATCCGCATCTATATAATTTTGACTTTCAAAACCGTTCTCAATAAAGCTTGTAGTCTCTCCGGTTACCGCTCCATATAATTCTGGACTTGTTTTTATTTCAGTAATTATTTTTTGATATTCATTCCAATAAAAATTTGGTTGTGTATTATCAGTTCCTGAATTGTTTCCAAATCCTGAATAACCTATTCTGCCTGCTGCACCAAAACTACAAGCAACCTTTAATCTTCCTAAAGTTGCTGCGTCTGTCGGGGTTGTTACAATTCCAACCGCCTTCAAAACAAAATCAATCTCATTTGAGATATTATCAATTTCAGTTTGAATCTCTGTTAATTTTGGAATTGTCGCGGTACTATAATCCGCAGTATGACCAAGCAATACTTTAATGTCGTTTGCCAAACAATAAGCCATGTTTACACCTACTTCTTAATTGCTATCACCGCACCACTTGCGAGCGTAATAGCTGTAAAATTTCCATATAAAATATTAGGCGCAACAAAAGTTGTCCCCGAAGTTAATGTATCTCCATCCCTATTTGCATCGGTTAATAAAGTAAACGCTGTATTTGTTACAATATTAATTTCGTTCCATACGCCTGTATTTGCTGCTGTATCATTTATAAGTGTAGAATAAACCGGATCATTAGCAGTCTTTGTTGTAATCATTTAAATTTCCTTATTTTAATATAAGGGCGGATTTAACCGCCCCCCCAAGATCAATTAATTATTGACCTTTACAATACCGAATGGTGAAAGTAATTTTACTGCAAATCTTGTTGTAAAAGAATATTTATGAAGTTGACTTTCAAAGTCATCTTCATAATTCCATTTTGGAGCTTCTCTTTCCTGTACAAGAATAGGTTTGAAAGGTGATTTGTCATTAACAAAATACCAATCATTATTACTTGCACTCTGAAATGTATTAACAACAACTTTCGCTTGTCCTGCAAACTGGTTAGAAATGGTCCCGCTTGAATACACTAAGCCCATATTTGAACCGAGTACATATTCAGCGATAAATTTCATATGCGAAGGCACAATACAAGTAATACTTGACATATCAGGATTAAACGGATTGTTATTTTTGTCTTTCATTGCCGCCATTTGATTATAAGCAAGCTGAAAATCATTACTAAAAGTTGCGTATGTATAAGCACTTGATAAAGTGCCGGTTGCTAAATTATTAATTACATTATCTCCGGTATCAAGATAGTTTGCTCTTGTGGCTACAAAGAACGCTGCACCATCAACCCATGTTCCGTTTGCTTCAAGTTCAGCTTGAATTTTTCTTTGTAAATAGACCGGATAATCATCAACTATTCCCTTAACCCATGTCTCAACTGTTGAACCCAACACGCCTTTTGAGTCAGACATTGTGTCGTAATCAACTGCAAAACCGTTGTAATATTTTTTATTTACAACCTCAAAATATTTCATTGCTTGATCAGAAAATCCTATTTTATCTGTAAACTCTTTCATTCCGGGAAGAGTTAACAATACAGGATACTGCTCTTTATCTGAATTGCTTTTTGATTTTTGTAAAAAAGGCTCAAAAAAACTTGACGGCGCGGTCTGTACCATTTTCGCAAAATCAAGTTTCGATTCCTTAAGTACTGCAATTGGTGAATTAACCATTATTTTTCTCCTTTATTCCCAAATCTGATATTCAATAGCAAAAGTTCCTACAAGCCCTGCCATTGTTGCTGATGCTGTTCCTAATACATAACCTGTAGAGGCGCATTTTCTAAACCCGTGCCCGTTTGTTCCCTGATAAGTTTCATCTAACGCATGAAATACTCCGGTCGCAGGATTAAGATCGCAGCCATCAATAAGGGTATCTGAACCTGTTGTTGAGTTCGCACTTACCCCCGCGTCAATAGTTGCTGTTGCTGTTGAAACAGTTGTAACATCAAGGATTAAATTTCTTACAAGGATAGCTTCTCCTGTAGGATTTGCCCAAGAAAAAACACCGCCTACAGCTGTTGACGTAACTGCTGTAAGATTTCCTCTTGCAATACAAGTTCCGTCTTTCTGATAGAAAGTATTTAATTCTACCCACCCTGAAGTTGCAGAGATATACATTACTAATGTGCCTATCTTCACGCCTGCAATTTGTGTTTCATCACAAGTGTAATTATCACTTGCGTATACAGTCTTACCAACATCGCTCTGCGCGATCGCTGTAAAAGTTAGCAATACTCTTGCCTGTGTATGACAGAGTCTTACTGTTTTATCCCCAGCTGCTGAGCTTTTTTCTTCGCCTGTTCCAATTGAACCAGCGCTTGTAGTTGCTGCCGGTCCGGTAATATTGGCTGTATCATCTTTTGGTATACATACCAATCTGGCTTTATTATAATTTGAACTTGTCAAATTATCTAAATAACCTGTATCATCGATACAAGCAAGCGCACCTTTATAAATAGTTACGCCGCTTTTTACGGGAAACATAACCGGCTCTCCAAATGCTTTATATTCTATAGTTTTTTCTACTGTTACTGCCATTAGTTATTCCTCCAATGCTTTTTTAGCAAGTTTTCTATCTTCAATTTTATTAAGATCATATTTGCCACTTGCTTTAATTATTTCTAAATCTTCATCTGAAAAAGTTAACTCTTCCATTGTTTCTTTATTTCCTGTCGTCAAATTATTTAATGCTTTATTTTCAGGAATTAAAGAAAGTTCTTTTTTAATTTTTTCAGGATTTTCAATATATTCCGCTTTTTTTAATTCTATAAATTTTTCTGACGGATTATATTTTCCTAACTCAACCGCTTTCTGTATAACTTCATTCGCTTCTTTTGTTAACTGCTCTACACGAATAGTTGTAAGCTGTGAATTCATTTGTGCATTAGCCGCATCCTGTGCTGCTATTTTTTCATCTTTAACAACCGCCTGTCCTGTAAGCTCTTGAACTTTTGCTGTTAAGTCTTCAAGTGCTTTTAGTATTTCAGGCATTGCTGCCATCACCGCATCGGGTGATACTTCTGCCGCTAAAGATACGAATTTAGATAAACCTTTATAAGTTAGCTCGTTCATCTTGTTTGATCTCCTTTTGTTATTATCATTTACAAAAAATGATAAATTCATTTGTTCTTGTAGTACTGGCAAATTCCCCATCAAAGCTGGCTCGTTTGTAAGTGAAATTGTCGCTACATAATTTTTTATTTTATTTCCTTTGTTGTCTTCAATGTCTCCAAAACATGGAGAGATAGAAGAAAATACACCTTGCTTTACAAGGTCAATACCAAATTGATTTAATTTGATAATTCCATAAAGTCCATTTTTATCTCGTTCCCAATTAAGTATGTTTCCAAAACTATCGTTGTGTTCGTGATTTTTGTCAATGTACGGTTTGCTTAACGACACATTAACAAAGTTTTTTTCTACGTCATTAAAAAATAAATCATTAAACTCTATATTTCTTTGATATTTTTGAATCCAAAATTTACCACGCGGAAACACTAATATTCTTTGATTGTCAAGTATAGGCTGTACCGCTTGCAATTCGAATAGTGTTCTTTCAGCTGTCATCTGTACAGGTAAGATTCCTTTTTTCATTGAATCCAACAAACCTATAATAACTTCTTCATTAATTTCTATTCCATTTTTATCTAAAAGCTTTTTTATCTCTGCAAGAATTTCAATCTTGCTTTTTTGTTTTGGTGCTGCCGGTTGCGCTTCTGGCTGAACGCTCGGAGCTGCTTGTATATCTGCCATGTTTTTCTCCTGTAAAATAAAAAAGGACAGTCTCTACATTTCTGTAAAAACTGTCCTCTCGGATTTTAGTTTTTTATTTAAACTATTAAAGTCTTAAACCACTTACCTTTATATCAACGTTTTTATCTTTATCATTATTTTTTATATCCGCTCTTATATCAAATCCGTATGTAATCTTATTCATCATTGCAATTCGTAATAAAATACTTTCTAACTCTTGTCGTTCTTTTTCTTGTATTTCAAATTTCATTTAACATCCTTTTTTATTGATAAGTTTTTAATTTTCTCAATAATTTCTTGATCTAAATCCTTTAAAGCTTTTTCCTTTTCAAGTTTTATTTTTAATTCTTCTTCAAGAAACTTTTTATTTATAACATCATTTATTTTTTTAATATCTTTTTCAGATAGTAAAGAACTAAGTTTATTATTATTCTTTATTTTACGCTGCGTGATTTTTCCAATTATATAAAAAAATATAAAACAAGAACCAAAACCGGCAATAAATAAAACCATATTATCTCCTGTTATTTTCGTTTTTAAATATAATCCAAGATGAATCTCGAAATACTTGAATACATTAATTTAATCTCCATGCTGCCACTTGACAATGGCAATGATCCCCACCTAAACAATTTGCATTAACCGGTTGGTGCGTTTGTATTCCTGCGCTTTCAAGCTCTTCCATCGTGCCAATAAAACCATCCATCGGCGCGCACTCTTCGCAAGTAGATGCCGCAAGAACGCTTGTGTATAAATACAAATCAATCTTATCCTGCAATTCGTCTAAGGTTTCACCGCGTCCGTCTGTATACCCTGCTTCTGTCTCTGTAATCAAAGCTCTTTTTTCAGTTTTAAACCCGTTTTCATATTGTAATAAATAATAATCAATGCCGCCTTTTTTATCAAGAGCAGTATCGGTTAATCTATTCATTACATTTTCCAAAGACGTTCTTATATTTCGATAATACTTTTTTACAAGCCGTCCTATATTATTCTGAAATTCTTTTTTATCTCCGGTTGTTATACTCAATTCAACATTTTTTTTTAACTTACTTACTTCTTTTATAACGTCTTTATTTCCTTTTTCTTTTGCATTAATATAAAGTGCTGTAAGCTCGTTAATTAAATCTTTTTCACTATCAATATTTATCCGAGCTTTTCTATTAGCCTTTAGTTGTGTTCGTATATTATCAAATAAATTTTTATTATGTTTATCAATAATTATTTGTGCTTTTTCTTGTATGGTTTCAAAGTGTTCGTTTGCGCTTTCAAGTTCAAATACATCTCTTTCAAAATTAAGAACTTCAAGACTTACTTTTCTTTCAATAACCTTTGCAGATAATTGTTTGTTGCCTTGCTGTATATTTTCAACCTCTTCCGTAGGTGCTGTATTTTTATCTACAATTTCAATATCTTTTTCAGGCAATCCTATTTGATCTCTAATTATATTCCAATCTCTTTCATCAATCTTCAAACCTGCATCAAATAATGTTTTAAAAATATTTGCAGTCTTAAGCAAATCGGCTTGACCTATATTATTGAACTCAAACACCGGGTAATCTTCGTCTGAAATTCCTGCAAGAAAACTATTATCAATCATATAATCGATTTCTTGCTGTATATAATTTGAAACATCCGAAGCCCAATAGTTAATTGCTATTTCATACGGGCTCTTATGTGCATCCGTAGACGCACGGCTTCCATTAGCCCCAAGTCCTGCTGTAGCAAACTGGCTCATTGTATTATAAAATTTAGCTCGATTAATAAATTCTAAAAATGGCATTATATCAGATTGACTTTTAGGCTCTTCCAAAACAACACGCATTTTTGTTTCATCCATTGATGCCCATCCTTTGGACATCTGACAGATTGTTTCGCCAATTTCTTTTATTTTTGCTTTTTGATCCTGTAAGTTTCCTTTTGTGTATATAATAGGAATACCCGCGCCACGTTGTATTCCAATTACCTTGCTTGTCATAATTTTATTTGCAGCATCATAATAAAATCTGACCGGGCGTAATATAGAATTACCCCTTATGTCTCCATCAAGTTCGTTAAAAGAATAAACGCTTATTTTATCATTTATATTTTTAATGAAAATTGATCTTTCACCGCTTACCAAACTATCGTTGCCGCGTTCTAATATATCTATATATTCACATCCTTTTTCAGGAATTCTTTTTTGATGTTGAACGCCTACCCAATCCATAGTCTCATTATAATATATTTTGCTTATAGTTTCGTTCTTAATCGAATTATATCTTATTACGCGATTTGTAATTTTTTTAAACTCTTTTTCACCCTCAAAATATCTGTATTCGTCGCCTTGTTTTATAAGCTTCTCTGAAAAGCTGCAACCCAATTCAATAGCTTGTAATTTATGTCTCAAAAAATAATCAAAGCCTTTATAGATATTAGACAAACACCATTCTATATAATCAGTTGCTTGTTTTGCTTTATCAGAATCACTCCCCACCTGTATTCTATGACCGGCTGAAAGAATAGGATATTTAATAAGATTTAAGGTTGCCGTAATAATAGGGCAACCATTTGACATGTTCCAATATTCTTTTTGAAGTTCTGTCCACGTTTTTTCATCATAATCACTTGATGTTATTTCGCCGGACGCAACAAACAGCCCCGAATTTAAATCCGGTTTAACTTCTTTTTTAATTTTGTTTTTCTTTTTTGACATCTATTTACCTATACAATAAAATCTGTTCTATAACTCTTAAACAATAATGAATCATCTGTAAAAGACCCATTTAATTTATTATGCGTATACAATGCATAACGTCTTGCATCCATCAAGTGATCTTTAAACTTTACAGGGCTATCTATTTTCTCACCGTCTTTATTCGTTGCCCAGCTATAAGTTTCATTTTCTTTAATCAAATTTAAAGAATCACTTTTTATAAAAATCTTTTGCCTTTGACAATAATCAATACCAAAGTTCACCGCTTTGTCTGCGGGTAATGCATTAAACCCAGCATCGCATAAAGCCTGTATTCGATCAGGCTCTGCATTATCGCAATAAATAGGCTTCTTTTTATCAATGCCTATTTCAATCATTTTTTTAATTAAACTTGATGTTATTAACTTTCGTTCATATATCAACTCTTCTTCATAACAACCATCATCTGAAGTTATTTCTTTTATCAAAGCCGTCGGATTATTAAACCCGAAATCTAATCCGTATATAAAGTTATCGTTCTTAGGCATATTTTCAACCGTTTTATAATTAGGATAAATAATGCCTTCTAAACTTCCAAACTCCCCTTTTCTATATACACGCCAAAGATTTATATTTTGATCTTTTAATCTATCAAGTTCTTTTTCAAACTCTAAATCTTTATATAGGTTGTCCTCAATGTTTACGCATATTTTTTTCGCACTATCATAATTATGTATAAAATGATAGTCATACAACCAAACAAACCTTGACACCGGATTAAAAGTAAATATCCTTTGACTATATCTTGATTTTCCACCTCTTAACCTAAGTTTAAGTATTTCACTATATACCTGTAAGGGTATCTCATTTGCTTCTTCCAGCCATATAAAATCAACATCTGTAATAGATTTTGCTTTCTCGTAGTCGTCTTTATTGTTAACACTTACAAAGTAAATCTCGGAAAATTGACCAGCCTTAGCAATCATTGACTGCTCATTAAGTTTATAACTTATGCCAAACTTTTCAAACTCTTGTTTTATTATCGGGCTGCACGTTCTACGTATTGACGGTAATGATCTTCTTACAATCATTATCTTTATGCCGATGCCTTTACTTTCATTTACCATTATTTCTAATGCTAACTTATCAGCAACCGCATAACTCTTCCCGCTTCCGGCACCGCCGTAGAGGATTAAATCTCTATCGCGACTTAAAAAGAATTCTTTAAATTTCAAAGAACTATAATTTGTATTATCTCTAAAATTAATCTTTTTCAAGTATTTCTTCCGGTATTATAACAATACTTCCAGAAAGCTTATTATCAATCTCTTGTTTCTCTTTTCCGTACGCTCTTTCAAAAGCTATGTTCCAAAATGCCGGATTGCCGTCTTTCATCTTTTCATTAACAACATCTATATTTTCAAGTATAAACTTCTTTAACCTTGTTTTATATTTAGGTACTCTTTTTTTTTCAGGCGCTGGCTGATTAGTAGAACTGAATCTATATGCTTTGCTTAAATTTTCTTCATTCATCGTTTTTATCTACGTTTCTAAACCTCAAACCATTCAAATCTTACTGAACAATCAGATGTTTCTCCAGATGTGTTTTGAATAGTTATTAAACAAGTTGAATCAGGTTTTAATATTCTTCCATGCTATAATAAAACATTATTGCTCAACCCTTTTAAAATTAACTATTGGTCTATCGTCTTGGTCGTTTGGAGTATGGACGTACCCAGAATGCCCTATTTTGCAATTGCAGTCAAGATATATATCATACCCGATCTCTTTAGCTTTTTCGCAAAATATAAAATCTTCACCCTTATATTTAATCTCACCCTTTTTGCCAATAAAAGGCATTTCAAAAATATTATAATCATACTTTTTAAATAAATCCAATAATACTTTTTTGTGCATTAAAAAGAATCCAAAGCCGCAGCCATCTATTTTTAACAATCCATTGCTTTGTTCAAGTAAAGGATTATAAGCATCGAGCGTATCATTAATTAAATATGAGCAAATAAACCGATCAGTAGGGTGCCTCTTTAAATAAGACCCTGTTAACAGGTTAAGGTTATTTATATCAAATGTTTTTAATAAATTTATAAAGCTTTCAAAAGTAAATGTTTGATCAGAGTCAATCCATAATACTACATCATAATTATCAGGATGATCAATTATTTGCCTTGCTAATACATTTCTGCTTTCCGGAATGTAGCCATGATCTGTATAAGCGTAAGTCGGAAAAAACCCATTACAAAACAATTTATTTATAAATAACATCATAGTTTTATATGATGCGTTGTCTATTGTTTTGAGAACGGGTTGCAGGATTGCTATTCGTCTATATTTTTGAATTAAATCTTTCAAACAATTACCTTTAATATAATGCCGGTTTTTTATTATATTGGATATACCGGCGGAAAATCCTTGTTTCCGCAACGTTTTGGAATGACGGATTAATGTTCCGTCATCTATATTATCGGCATGATTGATACTTTTTTGTATTATTTATCAAATAAATTTTTAATTAATTCATCTATTCGGGTAGGTTTTTTCTTTTGAGCTTTTATTATATTAACAATTTTTCTATATCGGCGTGTTTTTCTGGCGTGTTTATGTCCATTTTGTTCTAAAATATAAACAAACTTAAAATATACTTTTAACAAACTATATAAATCTTTTTCTTTTATTGCTGTTAAAAGCTTTTTCGCTATATACATATTTTCCTTAACAAAATAAGCGGGTTTTTACGCCCGCTATGTTGGAGTTTATTACAAACCTCATACGAGGTAAGTTTCATTTAAGATAATCAAATTCATCATAATTTTTATTAAATCCAATAAACAATAATTTGTTATTTGCTCTGAATTTTGCAAAAGCTAAATTAGAATTATACTTTATAATATCTTTTAATAAATCTTGTTGAATTTTAAGCTTTTCTTGCATATAATTATTATTCTCAATATTAACAAACTTTCCTGATTGATTTAATTTATAATAATCAGCCTCAATATTTTTTAACATTTCCCGTTTTAATTCAATATTTTTAGCATTAATCATAAATTGATTTTTTGCGTCAATATAAGTAAACATGTAACAAAATACTATAAAAAACATTATAACGGAAAAAATCCACATTATAGGACAAAACATATCATCCCATAAACCCCAACAAAAAACCTGACCTAAAATTGCTAAAACAATTATTACAAAAATTAAAATTATCCATATCATATTTACTCCTTTTTTATTCGTCATCCTCACGCTCTTTTAGTTCTTTATCAAATTCCGCAAGATAAAATTCTTTACATGCCTCCTTTGCTTCTTCATGTGCTTTCTTTTCTGAACTCAACTCAACCAGCTTGTTAATGTTCAAGTTGTCAAAATTCTTTAATTCTGTATCAATCTGACTTTCAATCTCAACAATTCTTTTGCTTGCTTCGTCAAAGACGCTTTCAAATTTTCTTTTTGTCTCCCTGCGTTTGAATGGCTTTTTTGCCAGATCAATAAATTCTTTTCCCTTACCATAAAATTCGTCAAAAATTCCTTTTCCCATAAAATTCTCCTTTAATTTTTTTCACTATATTTATAAACCTTTCGCTTGAAAGGAATATTTTTTATTGTTGCAAGATCATGTAATGATATCCATATAGAGTTTAGCATGTCGGTGGAACAAGTTATTGTAATAGGTGCCACTGTTGCAATTTGATTTAATGGGACTGCCGCCGCTTGATGACTAAAACCAACAGCAAAATTTGAAATTTCTGATCCCCAAGCCCAACTCATTTTATTTTCTTGCCCTTTAAACCATCCTTTATTGAAATAACTAATAAATTTTCTGGGTTCGCCGTCAAGCATATATTTCATATCCCCACTCCATACGTTCGGTATAGTATCACTATCTCCAACCCACGCATAAATTTTACCATTTTCTAAACTGTCTACTGCCATAACTCACCTCACTATTTATTATAATTTATTTTTATTTATTTGTCAAGCGTTTTACTAAAACATTTATTTCGTTTATAATATTTTTTAATTTTCTATTTCCTTTTGAATTATAAACATAATAAGAAGCATCGCTTTTTAATTTTTCTATCATATTATTTACCGTCCTTTAATTCAAAATATTCAAAACTATTTTCTTTTACTCTTCTTTGTTTATTACAAAACCAACACTCAAATATTATTAAATTATCCGCCCAATGATAACGCTCATACCAACTATGAATAAGTTTCATTTTATTTACCATCCTTTATATTTCGAAAGTATTTTTTTAATAATTGCTGTATCACATAATAATGTACAGTCTATATCACAATCAATACAATTTTTATTAATAATAACTTCTATTTTTTCAATCAATTCGTTTTGTGTTTGCTGGGCGGCTTCGAGGTCTTTTAACATAGACTCGTAAAATTGCATTGCTTCCAATTTTTTAATAGAAAAATCCATTGACATTGGAATTATCCTATTTTTAACTTCATCATAATCTTCTTTTAATTTTTCAATTATTTTTTCTATTTGCATTTTCAAACTCCTCATAAGCCTTTGGATAATTAGTTTTTATCTCATTCCAAAATTTAGCATCAAACATATTTTACTCCTGTATGACTAAATTTCAAAGTGCAATGTATTGCATCTGAGTCATAACGAAAATCTCCACCACCTGATTTCCATAATTTTATAACCTCATAGTAAATATTTTCATTATTTTTGGTTTTACCCATGATAATCTTTAATCCTATTTCACAATCAATGTATCGACCTTTATCATCAAACACAATCGGGAACTTGTCTTTGCCTGTCCATACTGAAGTATTATACCAGATATCTTTTATATACTTAGGCATTCCGCTTCTTCCTTTTTTTAAAAATTCAAGTATCATATTATTTACCGTCCTTTATTAATAAAGCAATTATATTTATAAATGTTTTTTCATCAAAATATTTGCTTAATTCATTTATCAATTCATTTTGTGTTTGCTGGGCGGCTTCGAGGTCGGGTAAAATTTGATTTATTAATTCCCGTTTGCCTCTTATCTTTCCATTAGTTATTATTTCATTGTTTGGAGACTCACAAATCATTTCTGATATATTTTTCACCTTTTCAATTATTTTATTTATTGTCATTCTCAAACTCCTCAAAAATATTATTTAAAATTTCTTCTTTAATTCTATCAGTAATAAAAAGTTGTGCACCGTCAACATCTTTAAAACCCTTATCAAGCCCGTTTAAAATTTTTTGTTTTATATCATCCATTTTTTACATC
>Ga0153915_10001658_pt1 | contig 20470 bp, 21 predicted proteins | sample Opewatmetagenome_2_FD_107003 | JGI IMG/M metagenome (GOLD analysis project Ga0153915, IMG submission 107003) | Freshwater wetland microbial communities from Ohio, USA - Open water 3 Core 3 Depth 3 metaG | ecosystem: Environmental > Aquatic > Freshwater > Wetlands | place: USA: Ohio, Lake Erie...
ACAGCTCCAAATACCGATAGAAACGCAGAACGCAGGCAGATGATGGATAACAGCAGACAGTATCAGAAAGAAAACTCTCCTGCTCAGGAAAAAAATTATAACAGAGGAAACAACACGAATACTCCTCAAAGGAATAATGCTGTAAGAGAACGGCAGGAACAGAATACAAACAGGCAGATGGAAAAAAGTTCTCAGCCGCGTCAGGAAAAAAAGGAAACAAAAAAATCTGATAATTCAGATGATAAAGAGAAGAAAGAAAGAAGACGTTAGTATCTTTATCCTGTTAGTTAGTGTAAACGGCTCTTTAATGAGCCGTTTTTTTGTGATAGGTATAACTTTGTTTGAAATTAGTATAATAAGCCCATTTTTTTTATATTTTAAATATTAAGCAGAGAAAGGTTTAATCGTTGAATAAAATAAGAGTCATTGTGGCAATGAGCGGAGGGGTAGATTCTTCTGTTGCCGCATCGTTGCTGCATAAACAGGGATTTGAAGTGATAGGTATAACAATGAAGACATGGGGCTTTATGGAAGTAGGCGGCGCTCCAAAACACGAATCAGGCTGCTGTTCGTTAGATGCAGTCTTTGATGCGAAAAATATAGCTTCTAAAATAGGCTTCTCTCATTATACTGTCGATTTCACGAAAGCATTCGAAGATGAAGTAATAAATAATTTTATAGATGAATACCTTCACGGCAGGACTCCAAACCCCTGTGTAATTTGCAATAGAAAAATAAAATGGGAAGAAATGCTTAAAAAAGCCGATTCTCTTGATGCTTACTATGTTGCAACAGGGCATTATGCGGTAGTTGAAAAAAGCAAAGAAAGTGAAAGGTATTTATTAAAAAACTCCCCTGATAATTCTAAAGATCAATCTTATGCATTATGGGGACTTACACAGGAGAGCCTTAGCCGCACTTTATTCCCCCTCGGCAATATGAGGAAACCGGAAGTAAGAAAGTACGCCGAAGATGAAGGGCTTAAAACTGCTTCAAAACCGGACAGCCAGGAAATCTGTTTTGTAGCTGATAATAATTATGAACGTTTCCTTAGGGAGAAGATTCCTGATGAAATAAATAAGATTAAAAAAGGAGACCTCCTCTATAAAGGCAAAAAAGTCGGGGAACACAAAGGTGTCCCTTTCTATACAGTGGGGCAGAGAAAAGGGCTTGGCGGCGGTTTCGGAAAACCTGTTTATGTAAAAAAAATTGATACCGAAAATAACATTGTGGAAATAGGGGATAAAGAAGATATATTCGGACGCACTCTTTATGCAAAGGATGTTAATTATGTAAGCGTTCCTTCATTAAAAAAAGGGGAAACGGTGTTCGGCAAAATCCGTTATTCCGATAAAATGACGCCGGCTGTAGTTATCTCTTCCGGGGCGGATGAATTTGAAATAAAATTCCTGGAACCTAAATCGGCAATAACCCCTGGGCAATCGGCTGTTTTGTATGATGAAAGAGGATATGTGCTTGCAGGCGGCATAATATCTCTTTCAAAATGAAAAAAACTTTATTATTTTTACTTCAAAAAGGAGGAAAGTCTTCGAAGGCGGTATTCATTCGAACGGAACACTCAACGCAAGAGTACTATTATTAAACCAAAGCTATGAACCTCTTACCGTATGCAATGTCAGGAAAGCATTAATACTTCTTTTACTTGGCAAAGCCGAATTACTTTCTCAAAATCCCAAAAAATCTATTAAAACAATTTCCAATGTATTTCCATGGCCAAATGTTATAAGGCTGAAAACTTATATTAAAATTCCATTCCAGAAAATCATTCTTTCAAGAAAGAACATACTCCGCAGAGACCGCCATAAATGCGCATACTGCGGAAGAAGCGACCTCCCTTTGACAATTGACCACGTTGTCCCGAAATCGAAAGGAGGGGACGATTCGTGGGAAAATCTGGTATCGGCTTGTATGCCCTGCAACAATAAAAAAGGGGATATGACTCTTGACGAAGCTAATATGAAGTTAAGAATTATTCCTTATACCCCTAATTATATCGTTTTTATCAAAAATTCATCCAGCAGAATTGACGAAGCCTGGAAACCATTTCTTTTTCACGAGTAGCTGCTTATAATCATCATTTAATAAAAAATTTCTTATTTTTGTAGGATAATTTAAAAATCTTATTCAGGTTATAATTTATGGCAAAAAAACGGATTTTGAGCGGAATGCGCCCTACGGGGAAATTACATATCGGGCATTATGTCGGCGCGCTCGAAAATTGGATTAAATTACAAAACTCTGATGATTATGAAAGCTTTCACCTGATTGCCGATTATCATGTGCTTACCACAGATTTAAATTCGAATGATATTTATGATTACTCTATAGAGATGCTTATCGATTGGCTTGCATGCGGCTTAGACCCTCAGAAGAGCCCTATGTTCCGGCAGACAATGATTAAAGAACATACTGAATTATTCCTTATTTTCTCTATGCTTATTACAAAAGCGCGGCTTGAAAGGAATCCGACTCTTAAAGATCAGGTAAGGGATCTGGAACTTGAAAATATGACATACGGCCACCTCGGTTATCCGGTTCTTCAGGCGGCAGATATCCTTTTATATAAAGGCAACGCGGTTCCGGTTGGGGAAGATCAAGTCCCTCATGTTGAAATATCGCGCGATCTTGCAAGAAAATTTAATCTGCAGTACGGCGAAGTCTTTCCTGAGCCCGAGCCTGTACTTACAAAGTTCTCGCGTTTGCCGGGGCTCGATGGACAGGCTAAAATGAGCAAATCCTTAAATAATACGATTCTTCTCTCGGACGATCCCGAAACAGTTAAACAAAGATTAAAAAAAGCAGTTACCGACCCTCAGAAAATTAGGAAAAATGATCCGGGGCATCCCGAAATATGCGCTATTTTTACATATCAGAATAGGTTTAACCCTGAAAGCATTGAAGAAATTGAATCAGGATGCCGTTCAGGCGCTCTCGGATGCGTTGATTGTAAACTTAAATGCGCCGATAAATTAAATCTTTTCCTTAATCCGATAATTGAAAAAAGGAAATATTACGAATCCAGATTAGATGAGGTAAAAGAAATTCTTGCCGATGGAGAAAGAAAGGCAAAGAAAGTAGCGGAAGCTACAATGGCGGAAGTTCATAACAAGATGAAGATCGGTTGATGTACAAAGTAAAATTATCTCATTTTGAAGGGCCTCTGGATCTCCTCCTTTTTTTCATCCGCAGAGATGAAGTAGATATTTACGATATCCCGATTGCCCGTATTACGAAAGAATTTGTTGAGTACCTTAAACTCCTCAAACAGCTCGATCTTGAAGTTGCAGGTGATTTTATCCTTATGGCGGCGACTTTAATGCAGATTAAAGTTAAAATGCTTCTTCCGAGAGAGATTGACGAGAAGGGGGAGGAAATTGACCCGAGAGCTGATCTTGTTAAAGCTCTTATAGAATACAAACGCTATAAAGAAGTATCCGAGGAAATGTCTTTCCTGGAGTCGAACCAGAGAAAAATGGCTTACAGAAGCAACTTTGAAAATGACTATAAAGAAAATCCTGTTGAACTTGATGTGCTCTTGAAAAATATTACGCTGTACGATTTGATGAAGGCATTTAAAAAAGTGCTTATGGACAGAAAAGATGAGGTCTTTCATAAAATAGTTAAGCTGAATGTTTCTATTGATGAGCAGATAGATTATATAATGGATAAGCTTGAAGTGAAGCCTCAGATAGATTTTGTTTCCCTCGTTAAAGAAATGACAGATAAGATCAGGATAATTGTTACATTTATCGCTCTTCTTGAATTAATTAAAATGGGAAGAATAGGATTAAGAGAATCGCCGAATTTTAATGATTTTGAAATTTACAGGTTAAGTAATGGATAAAATATACTCCTCTGTAATAGAATCGCTTATTTTTGCATCGGACGAACCGATCGCAAATACTATAATAATGAATGCAATAAAAGAAATTGACGGTACGGATACTGAAATATCGGCCGATGATATTGAAACAGCAGTTGACGAACTGAATAAAAAATATGAATTGAACGAGCAGAGTTTTTCAATACTCCGTATTGCAAACGGGTTTATTTATGCTACAAAACCGGAATACGGAAAGTATCTCGGTTACCTTTCGTCTGAAAAAAGCAAGAGAAGGCTTAGCCAGGCTTCTCTTGAAACGCTTGCAATTATTGCTTACAAACAGCCTATCACAAAACCGGAACTGGAGGCGATAAGGGGAGTCAACTCGGATTATACTCTCAATACTCTGCTCGAAAAGAATCTTGTTACAATCAAGGGAAGAGCCGATACGGTTGGGCGCCCTCTTCTATACTGCACGACTGATGAATTTCTTAAATATTTCGGCATAAATAAATTAACCGATCTCCCAAAGCCGCGTGAAATTGAAGAAATTATGAAAGATGAGGATTTTATTGAGCAGAAAAGAAAAATTATGATGAATGAGATTGAAGAAAATCTTGAACTTGAAATTGAAAATAACGAACAGGATGAGAATGGAAATCAGGCTGAATAAATACCTTGCCGAATGCGGAATTGCTTCAAGACGGAAAGCGGAAGATTATATTAATGAAGGAAGGGTTTCGATAAACGGGAAAACCATTTTTGAGCTTTCTACCCGGGTTGACGACGAAACTGATGTGGTTGCGCTTGACGGTGAAAAATTAAGACTAATTAAAAAAGTCTATTATATTTTAAATAAACCCAAAGGCGTTGTAACTACTACCGACGACGAAAAGGGAAGGACGACAGTTCTTGACCTTATCAAAACCAATATTAGAATTTTCCCCGTAGGAAGACTCGATTTCAATACGACTGGCGCTTTGCTGCTTACAAACGACGGCGAGTTTGCAGATTTCCTTCTGCATCCGCGCAACGAAATTCCGAGAGAATATCTTGCCGTTATCGATAGGCCTTTGTCGGAGGAAGACAAAATAAGGCTGTTAAGCGGAGTTACTCTCGATAAAAGAAAAAGCCGGTTCAGATCAATATCTTATCCTTCAAAAGGAAATTTTTCAAAAGTCCTTGTAATTTCGGATGAAGGAAGAAATCATTTCGTAAAGAATATGTTTGCCTGCCTCGGTTATAATGTAAAGACGCTGCATAGAAAGAGTTACGCAGGTTTAACTGCGGATAATATGTCCCCTGCAGGTTACAGGGCATTAAGTAAAGAAGAGATTGAACGTGTATTTAAAAAATATAAAAAATAGCCTGCTCTTTTTAATTATCTTTGTTTCAGCTCTGCCTGCCCAGCAGCGCGATACTGTAAAGATTAAAGGAGCGGATCCTAATTCTATTATTGAACTTAAGGAACAGCTCGAAGAAACATTCAATGACCCCAATTTCAACAATGCAAACTGGGGAGTTTTAATAAAATCTTTAAAGACGGGAGAAATACTTTATAAAAAAAATGCCGATAAGCTTTTTATCCCGGCTTCAAACTTAAAGCTATTCACCACTTCGGCGGCATTAATACTCCTCGGAGAGAATTTCAATTATGAAACGAGGCTCTTTCTTAACGGTGAAATACGTAACGGAAAAATTTCAGGCGATTTAATTGTAAGAGGTTTCGGCGACCCAACAATCTCAACAAAGTTTATTGAAGGGGGAGCGGCAAAAATATTTGAAAAGTGGGCCGATTCGCTTAAAGCAAAAGGCATAACTGAAATTCTTGGGGATATAATAGGGGACGATTCAGCATTTGATAACGAAGCGCTCGGAAAAGGATGGCAGTCCGATAATGAATCTTTCTGGTATTCTGCCGAAAGCGGCGCTTTAAGCCTTAATGATAACTGCGTCCGAATTACGATAATTCCATCATCGGTTGGCCAGGCTCCTTACCTTTCCTTTAATCCGGTTACCGATTACATCAAAGTGACAAACAGAATAATTACTGCTCCGCAAAATGAAGAAGAAGAGGTAAGTTTCGAAAGAAAGCGGGGAACAAATGATGTGATTTTGGAAGGAAAGATAAAAAAAAATTCAAAAGCCATAAGCGAGTATGTCTCTGTATCGGGCGCTACCAGATATTTCCTTACCGTTTTCAGCGAAGTTTTGGAAAAGAAAGGCTTCAAAATATCGGGAAAGGTTAAAAGCCTTAGTGAATGCGATGTTAAACCGGATGACGACGATCTGATTCTTCTTTACGCGCATAAATCGGTTAATATGGCCGATATTGTTAAAGAGACAAATAAAAACAGCAACAATTTTTTTGCAGAACAATTAATAAAAACAATTGGATATAAAAAATATAATTACGGTTCGGTTGAAAACGGGCTTAAAGCTTGCAGGGAATTATTTAACGATATGGGAGTAAATCTCGATAATATGTATATGGTTGACGGTTCAGGGCTTTCGCGACTAAACCTTGTCACTCCTCGGCATATTGTTAATCTTTTAAGCTATATGTACAAGAGCGAGGTATTCGAAAGTTTTTATAATTCGATACCCGTTGCGGGTATAGACGGTTCCATAGCGTCAAGAATGCGCAGAACAAGCGCTGAAAACAATGTGAGGGGCAAACCGGGTTACAATACCGGAGTTTCTGCGCTTTCGGGATACCTTAAAACAAGAGACGGCGAACCGATCGTTTTTACTATGGTTGTTAATAATTACCTTGTCCCTTCCGCGCTCGCTTCCTATATACAGGACCTGGTCTGCATAAGGCTCTCAAATTTTTCTAGAAATTAAAACGGAGGATACTTTGGATAACGCTTCAAATATTCAGGATATGAATACTCTAATTGAACGACGGTTAGAAGAACTTGCTGAATTAAAAAAGAAGAATTATGAAACATACGCTTATTCATTCGACGTAAAAAATTATTCCAGCGACATTAAGGATAATTATGAAGCGCTTGAAGGAAAAGATGTAGATATAGCTGGCCGCATTATGGCTTTGCGCCGCATGGGCAAGGCTTCTTTTGCTCACATAAGGGATATGAAAGGGAAAATTCAGGTCTATTTGCGAGGCGACGATATAGGGGCGGATTATGAAGCTTTTAAATTAATGGACATTGGCGATATTATAGGTATTACAGGCTATGTTTTTAAAACAAAGACAGGCGAAATATCGGTTCATGCCCGTTCGCTTAAACTCCTTTCAAAATCTATAAGGCCTATCCCTATTGCAAAAGAAACCGTTGATGAACAGGGGAATAAAGTCATTCACGATCAGTTTGCAGATAAAGAACTGCGCTACAGGCAGCGCTATGTGGATCTGATAGTTAACCCAGAAGTAAAAGATACATTTATTCTGCGCTCTAAAATAGTTACTGAAATAAGGAAATATCTCGATGCAATTGGGCTTATAGAAGTTGAAACGCCGATATTGCAGCCTTTATATGGCGGAGCTTCTGCGCGCCCGTTTATTACACATCATAACGCTCTTGATGTTGACCTTTACCTTCGAATTGCCGATGAACTCTATTTGAAAAGACTTATTGTGGGGGGATTCGACGGCGTTTATGAAATATCGAAGGATTTCAGAAACGAAGGAATGGACAGGACTCATAATCCTGAATTTACTATGATGGAAATGTACGTTGCATATAAAGATTATATCTGGATGATGGAATGTGTTGAAAATATGGTCGCTTCGATATGCAAAAATGTTTTTGGAAAGATGAAATTTGAAATTGAAGGAAAGGATATCGATTTTACTCCTCCGTGGAACCGAATATGTATGGTTGATGAACTGCTGAAAGCGACTGGAATTGATGTGATGACTGCATCGAAAGATGAACTTGCGGCTTCGCTTAAAAAATTCGGCGTTGATGCTGAAACAAATACCTCCAAATCGGCTCTTATCGATGAACTGTTCGAAGCTTCGGTTCAGGGAAAATTAACACAGCCTACTTTCGTAATGGATTATCCAGTTGAACTTTCTCCTCTGGCAAAGAAACACCGTTCTAAAGAAGGGCTTGTTGAGAGATTCGAAGGCTTTATTCTCGGGCGCGAATTATGCAACGCTTTCAGCGAATTAAACGATCCGCTCGATCAGAGGGAACGTTTTGAACAGCAGGGTAAAATGAGAGAGGAAGGGGATGAAGAAGCGCATCAGGTTGATGAAGATTTTCTACGCGCTCTTGAATACGGTATGCCGCCGACTGCGGGGCTCGGGGTCGGGATTGACCGCCTCGTAATGCTTTTAACCAGCCAGTCTTCCATAAGAGACGTTATTCTGTTTCCTCAAATGAAACCGGAAAAAAAATCGGAATAGAGTGTAAATTGAAATTTAGTTTTATTGTTCCTGCTCTTAATGAAGAAAAAATAATATTGAATCTGTTAAAACAGATTTCGGATGTAAAATTAAAAGAAAAATATGATTACGAAATAATTTTATCCGACGGAGGCAGCAGGGATGCGACTGTATCCCTGTCGGCTCCATTTGCAGATAAAATTGTACTGAATGAATGCAATTCAAAACAAAATATTGCGCAGGGAAGAAATAAAGGAGCTGAAGCCGCGCAAGGTGAATACCTTATATTTATTAACGCCGATGTTACATTAAGCAATCCAGAAGCATTTTTTCAGACCCTTGAAAAGGAATTTCTTAATTCGGGAATTCCGGCTTTAACCTGCCCTGTAAGAATTAATCCTGATGAAGAAACGCCGGCAGATAAATTGTTCCTTATATTCTGTAATAAGTTTTTCTTTTTCCTGAATTTGATAGGGCTTGGAATGGGAAGAGGCGAATGTCATATAGTAAAAAACGATTTATTTAAATCAATTAAAGGAAATGATGTAAATCTTGCGGCGGGCGAAGATTTCGATTTGTTCAGAAGAATAAGAAAACGAAGCAAAGTTTTTTTCTCGAAAAACACTCTCGTTTACGAATCGCCCCGCAGATACAGAGAAAAAGGGCGCCTGAAAATTTTATTCTACTGGTTTATGAATAGTATTTCCATAATTCTGCTGAAAAAATCTTTTTCAAAAACGTGGGAACCTGTAAGGTAACGCAGTGAATTTTATAAATTAATCGGGTATTTTCGAAAAATAAGTATTTTATGGCGCAAATCACCTTTTTAAAGTAGCGCCATTTTTCTCTTGAATTACAAAAACAGTTTAATTATAATGCATTAAGAAAAATGACTGATATAAATTTGACAAACGGTTACAGCGAAATAAAGTTATTTCCTTATTTAGAATATTTTCCGAAAATACACGAGTCTGTTTTTCTTGCATCGGGGGTAAAAATAATAGGCAATGTCGAAATAGGCGAAAATTCAGGTATTTGGTATAACACAGTTATCCGCGGAGATGTGCACTATGTTAAAATTGGAAATTTCAGCAATGTGCAGGATTGTTCAATGCTTCACGTAACAAACGGCCGCTTTCCACTCAATATAGGCAATAAAGTAACAATCGGGCATGCGGTTAAACTTCACGGATGCACATTAATGGATTTGACATTTATAGGAATAGGGGCAATTGTTCTGGACGGGGCCATCGTTGAAGAAAATTCGATGGTTGCGGCGGGAGCCGTTGTTAAACCCGGATTTACGATCCCTTCTGGAAAACTTGCTGCCGGCCTTCCTGCCAAAATAATAAGAGATTTATCCCCCGATGAAATAGAAAATATTCAAGCATCCGCTTTCCGTTATCATAAATATACTCAAGTGACGAAGGAATCATTAATTAAAAATGGTTATTCTTTATGAAAATTAAATTTTGGGGAGCAAGAGGTTCCATTCCGGTTCCCGGCAAAAATACATTAATATACGGGGGCAATACGCCCTGTATCCAGATTACATCGAATAACGGAGAAGAAGTAATTCTGGACGGCGGCACAGGCATCAGATCCCTTGGAAATTTATATCTGAAGAATCCTCCCGCTAAGCCGATTAATATTTTTATTACCCATTCTCACTGGGACCATATCCAGGGGCTTCCATTCTTTCTACCCCTTTATTCTTCTTCATTTAAAGTAAATATATTTCTCAGCGCCGTATCAAAGAAAAAAGTAATCGATATTATCCATATGCTCTGGAACGAAGATTTTTTCCCTGTTAAAACCGAAATTCTTAAATCAAAAATAAGCTATAATAAAATATCGGGTGGAAAGAAATATCAGATTAATGACCTGCTTATTGAAACTGTCGAGCCGAATCATTCGAAAGGGACTCTTTCATTTAAAATTACAGAAGGCGACAAAACTCTTGTTTATATGACCGATAACGAAATATTATATGATGCGTTTTCTGAAAACCCCAATCTTGGCGAACTGGAAGCAAAGAATAAGAAACTTATTAATTTCTGCTCTGGAGCAGATTATCTTATTCACGATAGCATGTACACTTTAAAAGATTTCAAATCGAAAATAGGATGGGGGCATTCCGATAATATTGCTCTTGCTTTTTTCAGCATCCTTGCAAAAGTGAAAAATCTTATCCTTTTTCACTATGAACCCGATTATTCTGATAAAAACATAAAAAAAATGTGGCGGCAAACGCAGAAAATTCTTGCTGAAACTAATTCCGGAATTAAATGTTTACCATCTAGAGAATTAATGGAATTTACTATATAATGATAAAAAACCTTGCAGTAAACAGCGTAAAAAGCCTGAAAATAGATAAAAAGAAGATTCACTTTCTTATCGGAGAGCTGAAATCCATATTAAAATTTAAAATAAAATCTTTCGGAATTAATTTCGTCACTTCGGAAGAAATAGTTAAAATTAATGTCCGGTATTTAAATCATAATTATACAACGGATATAATTACCTTTAATTATTCGGGGGAAAATTTTAATTTTGACGGCGAAATTTTCATTTCTTTTGAAGATGCAAAAGAAAATGCGAAAAAATTCGGTGTTTCTTTCGATAATGAAATACTACGTTTGGTTATTCATGGCGTTTTACATATGGTTGGTTTAAATGATGAATCTCAAAAAGAGAAAAAAGAGATGAAAAAAGCAGAAAATGAACTTGTTGCTAAATTTGAAAAGAAAATAGGGAAAATTGCAGTAAAATGACTCCTAAAATTGTTGAAGTTCTAACTATTATTTTGGAAACTCTTCATAAGAAAAAATCCCTTGAGGAAGTGAATAAAATTTTAAATAAAAATGACGAAATAGATAAAAAAACTTTAAGCATAGCTTTCAGCATTGTTTATGACAAAGTTCTAACTAATAAACAATCGCAAAAAGTTAAGATAAAAGAAAAAGAGAAACAGAAAAAGTTTCGTCTTCTAACCGAAGAAGAAAAAGACATACTCGGGCCCGATAATCATAATTATCTTCTGCATCTTATAAATATAGGTTTATTAACGGTAAAGGATGTTGAACAGATACTGGAACAGATTATGATTTTCCCCGAAACAAGAATATCGAAAGATGAAATTAACTGGATAATACTTATATCCCTTGTCGAACTTCATCCCAGCCTTCTGCCGGGAAGCAGAATGTCTTTATTCTCTACCGACACAATAAACTAAAGGAACCTTTTTGATGAGCAAATATCTTGTACTTGTGGAATCTCCTTCCAAGGCTAAAACTATTAACAAATATCTTGGCAAGAATTATCACGTTGAAGCAACAATAGGACATATTAAGAATTTACCTAAATCGAAACTGGGCATCGATCTTGAAAACGGTTTTATTCCTAATCTTGTTAATATTAGAGGGAAAGGAGACCTGATTAAAAAAATCAAATCGCATGCAGCCAAAGCGAAAGAAATATATATTGCAACTGACCCTGACCGCGAGGGAGAATCGATTGCGCAGGATATTTATGAAGTAATATCAGGCAATACAGAAGCAAAAATTCACCGCGTGCTTTTTAACGAAATTACAAAATCAGCGGTTGAAAAGGCGATGAAAGCCCCAATAAATATTGATGAACACCTTGTATCTTCACAGAGGGCTAGAAGGGTAATGGACAGAATCATCGGCTATAAAATCAGCCCATTCCTATGGAAAACAGTAATTTCAGGTTCCGATGCGGGGCTTTCGGCAGGAAGGGTTCAGTCGGTTGCTTTAAGGCTTATATGTGAAAGAGAAGAGGAAATTCTTAGTTTCATTCCGATTGAATATTGGTCGCTTTGGGGTTTCTTCCGCAATCAGGAAGGAAAAGAATTAAAAGCAAAACTTCAGTCAATTGACGGAAAAAGTATAAAAGTAAAACCGTCAGCCGATATGACTGATTCCGAATTAAAGGAATTTGAAGAGAAAAATTTCCTTCTTAATTCACTTGATAAAGCGGAAGAAATTTTCAATGAAATAAAAGCGAAGAAAGATTTCTTAATTTCTGATATAACGGTAAAAGAATCAAGGCGCAATCCTTTCCCTCCCTTTATCACAAGCGCGCTCCAGGTTGAAGCTTCTAGGAAACTCCGCTTCAGGCCCCGTAAAACAATGATGCTTGCCCAGAACCTTTATGAAGGAATTGAACTCGGAAGCGACGGGCTTACAGGCCTTATTACTTATATGCGTACAGATTCAACCAGGATAAGCGAAGAAATTCAGAAGGATGCCAGAAACCTTATTAAACAGAACTTCGGCGAGGAGTATGTTCCTCCGCAGCCGAGGAATTATGAAAAGAAAGGGAAGAATGTTCAGGATGCGCACGAAGCAATACGCCCGACTTCAATTGAATACAGCCCGGAAAGAGTAAAAGAATATCTTACGCCCGATCAATTTAAATTATATGACCTTATATGGAAAAGGTTTCTTGCTTCGCAAATGGAGTCGGCGGTTCTCGAAAACACTTCTATCGAAATTGAATCGGGGAGATTCCTTTTCAGAGCTACAGGCACTGCAATAAAATTCGACGGGTTCCTTAAACTTTATGATGAAGAAAATGAGGAAAACGGAGATTCGAACGGAGGAAGTTCAAACATTCCCTATGGCCTGAAAAAAGAGGATAAAATGCTTCTTCTTGAACTTGAGAAAAATCAGCATTTTACAAAGCCGCCTGCCCGTTTTACTGAAAGCACCCTTATTAAAGAACTTGAAGCCAAGAATATTGGAAGGCCGAGCACTTATGCCCTTATCATGGGCACTATCCAGGATAGGAATTATGTTGAACAACAGGACAGGAAGCTGTTCCCCACAAAACTCGGTAAACAGGTAAATAAAGTGCTTGTCTTTAATTTCCCGAATATTCTCGATGTCAATTTTACCGCATTGATGGAAGACGAACTTGACGGAATTGCCGACGGTGAAATTCAGTATATAAAAGTGCTTAATGATTTCTATACTCCTTTCTCAAAAGTTCTTAACGAAGTTGAAAAGAATATTGAAAAGATTAAGTGCGACAAATGCGGCTCCGATATGGAAATAAAAATGGGCCGTTTTGGAAAATTCCTTGCATGCACTAACTATCCTGAATGCAAGAATATTAAATCTTTAAAAGAAGTAGCGCAGGAAGATAAGGAAGTTGAATACACCGGCGAAGAATGCCCAAAGTGCGGAGCAAAGACTGTTATAAGAGAAAGTAAATACGGCAAATTTATTGGGTGTGAAAAATACCCCGATTGTGATTTTACCAAAGACCTTACGCTTGGAATTACATGTCCTAAATGTCAGGAAGGCGAAGTTGTAATCCGAAGGACTAAGAAAGCAAGAATATTTTACGGGTGCAGTAAATACCCCGACTGCGATTTTGCCAGTTGGAAAAAACCTGTTCCTTCCACAGAAGAGGAAAACGAGGTTTAGAATTTTTCATTAAATAAAAGGGTGCTGATGCAGATTGACGAAAGCATCTCAAAGTATTTAACTGAAATATCTGGCATACGAAGAGTTTCAGAGAAAACAATTGAATCATATAAAATTGATCTTCTACAGTTCAGCAGTTTTTGCAGAGAGTCTTCAATTGAATTCCCTTCGCAGATAAGCGAAAAGCTGATAAGGCGTTTTCTTATGACGCTGAATGAAAGGGAATTATCGAAAATTTCAATTTCAAGAAAACTATCTGCTTTAAGAGGTTATTTTGAATATTTGATTAGACAGGAAATAATAGAAACGAATCCCGCTTCAAAAATCGTTAACCCTAAATCAAAAAGAAAACTTCCCGAAACGATTAACCTTGACTCTTTTTTAGAAATTCTTAATTTGTTGGAAGAAGAAAAAAATGTTTATAAAAGAGAACTGATTAAAGCAGTTTTTGAATTACTTTACGGCTGTGCATTGCGTGTTTCGGAATTATGCAATTTAAATATCGGAGATGTGGATTTGCATAAAATGTATATCAGGGTTCTTGGCAAAGGTTCCAAAGTAAGAATTGTTCCGCTTGGGGGAAAATCGAAAACAACACTGGAAAATTATCTAAAGATACGTACCGGCGGAAAATCGGGATTATTATTTCTTCAGGAAAACGGAAACAAAATTTATCCTAAGTATGTCCAAATCTATATTAAAAAATATATGAATAAAGTTACAGACATAAAGAAAAAATCGCCCCATATTCTAAGGCACAGCGCCGCTACGCACATGCTTGATAACGGGGCGGATCTTATGGCAGTAAAGGAAATTCTCGGACACGAAAACCTTTCTACTACGCAGATTTATACGCACGTGAGCATCGAAAGGCTCAAACAATCATATAAAAAAGCTCATCCAAAATCATAAAGGAGTAGTTATGAATATCCAAATAACATCAAGGAAATTCCGCGCAAAAGACAGCCTTAAAGACTTTATCGAGGCGGAGATCAAATCCTTAGCAAAATACAACGACGATATTGTTGATGTTAATGTAGTATTGAGCTTTACACATGTAAAAGACAGCATTAAAACAGCCGAAGTCGTTATTCAGATTCCGGGCAAAACGATTTCTGTTGAAGAATCGAGCGATGAATTTGAAAAATCGATTGTAAACGCAGTAGAGAAAATAGCAGTTCAATTAAAAAAAATAAAAACAAAACGCATTGCAAAGAAAAAGGTGGCGGCGCCGGAAAAGAATGATCAAGATTGACGACAAAAACATTTCGCAAAGCAAAAGCATTTCGGTGGAATTCTTTTATAATTCCACCAGAGAAAAGTTCAAATTAAAAGCATGCAACGAAGGTGAAGGTTATGAGCGTTCAATAACCGAGCATAACCTTCACCGTCCCGGTCTGGCTCTTGCCGGATTTCTGGACCTTTTCACATTCAACCGCATTCAGATTCTTGGGAATACTGAGATGAGATTCCTCAAGCAGCTTACTTCCGAAGCGCGTTACGAATGCCTTGAAAAAATATTTAAATTTAATGTTCCATGCCTTATTCTTACAAACGATAATCCTCCGCCCGATGAAATGCTTGAACTGGCTCATAAATTTAAAATACCTTTATTCGTATCTCCTTATCCGACCACAAAACTGTTTTACCTTATAGGAGATTTTCTCGACGACCAGTTTTCCCTAAGGCTTACACTTCACGGCTCTTTTGTGGATGTTTACGGAGTGGGTATGCTGTTTGTCGGGAAATCGGGCATCGGAAAAAGTGAAGTAGCCCTGGATCTAGTTGAAAGAGGGCACAGGATGGTTGCCGATGATGTTGTCATCTTCACCAAAAAGGGGGAAGGCATTCTTATGGGCTCAGGAACCCAGCTTGTAAAGCATTTTATGGAGGTAAGAGGAATAGGGCTTATCGATATCAGAAGCATGTTCGGAGTGCGTTCAATAAGATACCAGAAAAGACTGGAAGTGGTTATTGAACTTGAAATATGGGATGAGAACTCCGAATATACCCATACAGGATTGGACGAGACATATATAAACCTTCTTGATGTTGAAGTGCCTTTTATTAAACTACCTATTTTGCCCGGAAAGAATATAACTGTTATTTCAGAAGTAATTGCCCTTAATTATCTGCTGAAGCATTACGGATATGACGCCGCTCAGGTCTTTAATGAACGGTTAATGGAACAATTACAGCTAAAAACTCAAAAAACCGACCGTTCAATTAACTATTTTGAACATGATTTTGAGTAAAATTTAAGCGTCTCTGCTCTTGACACGAAATACTTCATTTATTATCTTCGCATTCGAGATTAATATATGAAAACATTTTATTATTTTTCAAAACACACACTACAGTTTGTAGAGGTAAAGAATTTTTATCAGAAATTCTTTTTTGCATTGGTCTTTGCTTCTATAATAATATCCTTTTTCCTTGTAGGAAGCTATTATATATTTGATGAAATAATAAACTCAGATAATAAAATTTCCTCTCTTAAAAGTTCTAATAAAGAATTGAAAGAAAAACTTGCAGAATACACCAATCGTTTTTCTTCATTAAAAACACAGATTGACGAGCTTGGAAAGAAAAATAATGAATTCAGGCTTCTGACCAACCTTACGCCGCTGCACGATGAAGATTACGGTATTGGCGGAAGTGTTTTTGAAAACACTAATTATTCTTCTTCAAATGAACTTAGAAAACTTCTTGATAGAATTGACCGAAGCATAGAAGATATAAATCTGAAAGTTAATCTTGAAAAAAACAGTTTTACGGAAGTTCAAACGACGTTTGATAATAATCAGAAATTCTATGAATCGATGCCGGCGCTTGTTCCGGCAGAGGGCATTCTCGGGGATAAATTCGGCATGCGGTTTCATCCTATCCTTAAAATAAACAGAATGCACAATGGAATTGATATTATGAACGAGGTGGGAACAAAAATATATGCTCCCGGTAAAGGCACAGTGTGTTTTGTAGGATGGAGAACAGGTCTGGGACAGACGGTTGAAATAGACCACGGTTTCGGGTACATAACCGTATACGGGCATTTAAAAGCTCCCCTTGTTAAAGAAAGACAATCGGTTGAAAGAGGAGATTTAGTTGCGCTTATGGGAAGCACCGGAGAACTTACAACAGGTTCTCACCTCCATTATGAAATCTGGCACAATGGCATTGCCTTAGACCCGCGAAATTTTATATACGAAGACTTAAAATATTTTCAAACCGCAAATAAAAACTAATATTGTAGGAGTCAAATAATGATCTGGACAGTTGAACTTGCATCTTATCTGGACGACGCACCATGGCCGGCGACAAGAGAAGAACTGCTTGACTATGCTGAAAGAATTGGAGCCCCGCGTGAAGTTATTGAAAACTTAAATGAATTGGAAGAAACTGAAGAACCTTACGAATCTATTGAAGATATATGGCCTGATTTTCCAAGCGATGAAGATTTCTTTTACGCCAATGAAGATGATGAAACATAAGGAAATGAATAATTCTGAATTCTGGGATCCGGTTATAGGCCAAAACAAAACAAAAGAAATATTGAACAGCATTTATTTCGCGAGGCGTGTTCCACACGCCTTTCTTTTTTACGGCCCCGACGGCGTAGGAAAATTTTTTACAGCCGTTCAATATCTTAAACTGCTTAATTCTAATCTTGATGGAACTGCCGGAAGTAAATACGTTAAGAGCATTTCAGCTTTATCGGAGCCGGCGGTTAAACTTATTTTCCCGCTTCCGAGAGGAAAAGGGGAAGGAGGGGATGATTCCTCTTATGATAAACTCTCCGCCGATACAATCGATTTGATTACGGAACAGATTTCACTCCTTTCGAAAAATCCCTATTATAAGATTAATCTGCCTAATGCAAATACAATTAAAATAAGCAGTATAAGAGATATAAAAAAGTTCACAAATTTTTCCGATGATTCGGGTTTGAAAAAAGGGGTTATAATATACGATGCGCATCTGATGGCCGATGAAGCTCAGAATGCGCTTCTTAAAAGCCTTGAAGAACCCCCTGAAGATGTGATCTTCTTTCTTATAACTTCAAACCGAGAGCGGCTGCTTCCCACTATACATTCAAGATGCTGGCAGGTGCTTTTCAATCCTTTATCGGGTGAACAGATTATTGAAATACTTATGAAGCATTTTGAACTGGATGAAAAAAAATCGAAGCTTCTTGCGGCTTTCAGCGACGGTTCCCTTACAAATGCGGTGACGCTTTTAAAATATGATTTTGATCTTATGCTTTCGGCCGCTGTTCAGGCTATACGTTTTTCACTGGTTAAAAAGTTTTATCTTGCAAACAAGGTAATTGAAGACTCAATAGATGTTTCTGATAAAGAACAGGTGAAATTTTTTGTGGGAATCATCCTTACTTGGCTTAGAGATGTGAATAAAAACAAATATACAGGCGGATTGGACTCTTTTACGGGTTATAGAGACACGGTTGAAAAATTCAACGCTAAATTCGGGAACGCGGATATCCCTAAAACAATCTTTAAACTTGAACAATTATTTAGGAACATAGAAAGCAATCTGAACTTGAATATAATACTTCTAGGTATTATATTTGAATTATCTTCGTTAGCCTTAAGGAAATAATTGTGTACAACATAGATTTATCCTTTTTTAAAAGTTCTTCATCTCCGGAGAATGAAATTACCCAGCAGGAAATTAGGTATAATGAATTATACAAAGATAAAATAATCGATACTATTTCAGATAATTTTCCTGCAATTAGCGGCTGTTTTGCCTGCGGAGCCGAAAGCCTTTCGCAAACCCCGTTTGATTCAAGAAATATTATTGAAGCAGAATGCAACGGCCTTTTAGGATGCCATTACTGCGAAAATAAAGATAGTATTGAACTTATACCGGGGGATTTAATTATCGTACAGCATGAAGACTGCGTGGAAATTGCAACGGTAAAGCTGATGGGAGAGATTGTAAAACTGAAAAGGCAGATATACGGCCTCTATGAAGAAACTGTTCCGTTCGTTATCAGAAAAGTTACTCAAGAAGATTTTGAAAAATATGTTAAGAATCTTGATGATGAGCAAAAGGCTAAACCGTTTTTTAAGAAGTGCGTTGAGAAATATAATCTTGTTATGAAACTTGTCAATATCCATTACCAGTATGACCGGAGGAAATTATATTTCTTCTACACATCGGACGGAAGAGTTGACTTTAGAGAACTTGCAAAAGAACTTGCCGCTGAATTTAAAACCCGTATTGAACTCAGGCAGATCGGCGTAAGGGATGAAGCTAAAAAAGTCGGCGGTATGGGAACATGCGGGCGCGAGTTCTGCTGTTCATCGTTTATTAATAATTTTAAAAGAATTTCCACACAGACGGCAAATGATCAGAATGTAGCGGCTAACTTATCAAAATTGAGCGGGCCTTGCAGTAAACTGAAATGCTGTCTCTCATTCGAAGTCTGATTTTAGCGTTATTACTCCTTTCCATTTCCTTTAAGGTAATCTTCTTATTTTAAATTTCAGGAACATCTTTATTATTGCGCGTGTTATGTAATTAACAAAGGAGAAAAGAGATGCAGATAAAGAATATTGCCGTGGCAGGCGCAGGAACAATGGGAAACGGAATTGCGCATGTATTTGCTCTTTTCGGATATAAAGTTTTCCTTATCGATCAGAATGAAACTATTCTCAAGAATGCAGTTAAAGTAATAGAGCAGAACCTTGACCGCCAGGTAAAAAAAGAAACAATCACTGCCGTGATGAAAGAGAGTGCGCTTGCAAATATAAGCGTATATTTAAATTTAAAGCATATCAATTCCGAAATAGACCTCTTTCTGGAAGCTGTTTCAGAGAACAAACAAACAAAAACAGCTCTTTTACAACAGGCAAAAGAAATTATTGGGGAAAAAGGCATTTTTGCTTCAAACACATCATCAATTTCAATTACAGAGCTTTCTACGGCCTCTTTTCCTGAAAGGTTCATCGGAATGCACTTTATGAATCCGGCGCCCGTAATGAGGCTCGTAGAGCTTATTAGAGGCTATTCAACATCCGACTCGACTTATGAAACTATTAAAGAACTGGCTTTATCTATTCAGAAAGAACCGGTTGAAGTTTATGATTATCCCGGTTTTATTGCAAACCGGATACTTATGCCGATGATAAATGAAGCAATTTTCGCTCTTTTTGAAGGAGTTGCAAAAAAAGAAGAAATTGATACTGTAATGAAACTTGGAATGAATCACCCGATGGGGCCTTTGGCATTAGCGGATTATATTGGACTTGACATCTGTTTATCGATTATTGAAGTTATGTACAATGGATTTAAGGATCCCAAGTACCGGCCTTGTCCGCTGCTTGTAAAAATGGTAAATGCGGGAAAACTTGGCAGAAAGTCAGGTGAAGGTTTCTATAAGTACTAAAACCGAAAAATTCGCTATATTTAATATCTTTTCAGCGGAACCCCGTCTGCATTACGAAGAAACCTTATTGCAGTAGCCGAAGCTGTTTTACCATCTTTTTTGGCATTAATGATTGCATCGGCGCCGTTGTCCGATGCGCAGTCCTGAAGCTCTTTTAAGTCATCCGGATTAAGATGGCCTTTTGACCTTTCGGTTTTTACAATCCCTATCTCTTCATATTTATACATCAGGTCATTAAGGTTATTAATTGTGAAGCATTCTTTTGTGGGAGGATATATGACGCTGACAGAGCTAATAAAAGAAGGTCCCATACAGGATGAAAATAAAAACGCTGACAGAATTGATAAAGAGAAAAATAATTTTTTCATTTCACAACCGGATATTTATTCCATAGACACTGA
>Ga0153915_10001659_pt1 | contig 20468 bp, 22 predicted proteins | sample Opewatmetagenome_2_FD_107003 | JGI IMG/M metagenome (GOLD analysis project Ga0153915, IMG submission 107003) | Freshwater wetland microbial communities from Ohio, USA - Open water 3 Core 3 Depth 3 metaG | ecosystem: Environmental > Aquatic > Freshwater > Wetlands | place: USA: Ohio, Lake Erie...
ACCTGTTCCGGGTCCATCTTGAGTGCCTTGTCGAGGCCGGTGTATCCGCCTCTCGCAATGTAATGATAAATGTTGGAGGGATCGATGATACCGCTGTTCCTGAGGACCACGCGGCTCTGTTTTTTGACCATGGGCAGCTCTTCAAAGGTGGGAATACCCTCGATCGTCTTTTCACCGAAGGTGCACAATGCCAGATCCGGCCGGGGATTCCCTTTCAGGATGAAGTCCTCGATGAGCTCCGGAACGAGCATCTCAGTGACCCCTCCGTAAAGCACTCGTCGTCCGTCCGGAACGGCAATCTCGATGCATGGTTCGGCATAACAGAGGCCAAGGTCTCCGACTTCCATGATGGTTGCATCAATAGACCGGCTGGCCAGTTCCTGTTTAAATTTTTCCCAGACTTCCATCGCTCCCGCTGCGCGGCCGCATGTTGCAGCTCCCACGAGGATTCGAGGTTTTTCAAAGGTGTTGAAAGCTTCCCATTCTTGTTGAGCTTTTTTCTTGATGGCTTCGAAGTTCATTCGTATTCCTTTAAAATATTCTTTACTTTCTTAGGGTTCATTCTCCCGTAAACCTTGCGGTCCACAACCACCACCGGGGATAACGCACAGGAGCCGAAACAGGCGACGCGCTCAAGGCTGAACTTGTAATCCGGCGTGGTCTCGCCTGCGTGGATCTTCAGGTGATGGCTGACCTCGCTCATGATCTTTGATCCGCCTCTTACATGGCAGGCGGTCCCAAGGCATACCTTCACCGTGTGATCACCCGGCCTGGAGAACTTAAACTGTGTGTAGAAAGTGGCTACTCCATAAATGCTGCTTTGAGAAATGCCCAGGTAGTCTGCAATACCTTCCATAGATTCCGTAGAGAGATACCCTAACTTGCCCTGCACCGCCTGAAGAATAGGGATGAGGTTGTCACGGTCCTGCGCAAAGCTGCAAAGTACATCCTCTAATTTTGTCATTTTATAAAAAAAGCCTCCTTCACTTGTTTCTTAAAAACGCAAACTCCCATATATGAATTCACCTGTTATGTCAAGCCGAAAGTAGGTCGGAATTACTCAAGACCAGATCAGACGGATGGCGTTAAGGAAAAGCAATGGAAGGAAAATATTACGTAAACACAGTATAATGCTCCATCTCTTAAGCGTAATATTCATATTCATGGGAGGGTTACATCTCCACTAATAGATGTACAAGAACCGCTCTCACAAATATCTCTCGCCCGGCATTTGAGCGAAAGCGGTCACTCTGATACCACATTTTGCTTGAAAGTCAAGAAATTATTTGTGCGGCAATAATTATTGGAAGCAGTAATCTCATTGTATATCAATATGTTGTAATGTATCAATATATGAAGGGGTGTGTATCTCCTCATTCCCTTTTCCCTTTTAGATATTTCTGCAGGAAAAAGAGGTTTATGCACATTTTTTACTTGACTAAAGAGGGCTCTTAATATAATAAGACGCCCCGAAACAGCGGGTTTTTAAAATTTATTTACTCTGCAGAACAGTCCACATATCTTTTCGTTATACCCGCCTGGAATAAGGGTCTGCCACTGAATATCAGCGGCAGCGCCAATCCGGTAGGAAGTAAAATTCGTTATAGTGTTAATACCGAATTTTTTTAAGAGAGGCCGTTATGTTGCTTAATTATTTGCCCATCGCCATTTATCTCATGGTGGCTGTTGGCTTTGGTCTTGTCATTGTTCTGTTGTCCACACTTTTGGGCCCACGAAACCCCGGAAGGGTGAAACTTGAGACGTATGAATGCGGCATGGAACCAATCGGTCCCAACAGAATCCGATTTGCCGTCAAATTCTACATCATCGCCATGCTTTTCATCGTGTTCGACATTGAAGCGGTTTTCCTCTTCCCCTGGGCGGTGATATTCAAGGATCTGAAGCTTTTTGGATTCATTGAAATGGGCATATTCATTGTCATTCTGTTCGCGGGTCTGGCCTACGTATGGCGTAAAGGAGCGTTGGAATGGGATTAGAGACTTATTTGGGCGATAAGTGCGGCGAAGGCGTGGTTATAACTTCCATGGAAAAAGCGATCAACTGGGCGCGAAAGAGTTCATTGTGGCCCTGTACCTTCGGATTGGCGTGCTGCGCCCTGGAGATGATTGACTTGGCATTGTCTCCCTATGATCTTTCCCGATTCGGCATGGAAGTCTTCCGCTCCTCTCCCCGGCAGGCGGATTTGATGATCGTCGCAGGAACCGTAACCAAAAAAATGCTGCCCGCCGTATTGCGGATTTATGCGCAGATGACCGAACCCAAATGGGTGATCGCCATGGGGGCGTGCGCTTCCACAGGAGGGATCTTTCGTTCGTATGCGGTGGTTCAGGGCATCGATCAATATCTCCCCGTGGATATCTATGTTCCGGGTTGCCCGCCGCGTCCCGAAGCCCTCTTAGACGGAATCCTCAAGTTGCACGAGAAGATTATGAAGGAAAAGCCGTTGCATTCCAGTAATGCAATCCAATCAGGGAGCTGTAAAATATGACGGATGTAACCAAGCTCAAAAGCGCATTTCCGGATGCGGTATTGAATGTTGAGGAGTTCCGGGGAGATGTCACCGTTACTTTGAAGCGGGAGGCATTGCTTCCGATGTGCACTTTTTTACGGGATGATCCTGACTATTCTTTCCGCTTTCTCTCAGATGTCACCGCGGTGGATTATAAAGACAAAACTCCTCGTTTTGTTGCGGTGTATCATTTGCTGTCTCATGAACACAACCAGAGGCTGAGGCTCAAGGTACCCCTGGAGGACGAGAGACCGGAAATAGAAACGGTTGTCGGCATCTGGCCGACCGCCAACTGGCACGAGCGGGAAACCTATGATTTGCTGGGTGTGAAGTTTTTGAATCATCCTGATCTGCGGCGTATCCTCCTTCCCTACCATTGGGATTGTCATCCGCTAAGAAAGGATTATCCGCTGGAAGGCAAAGGCGAATTATAAAGGTATTCCTGACAGTGTTGAAATAAAAAACCGTCAGGAAAGAATATAGAGAGAAAGATAAGGGTCAAGCATGGCAGAACCGGGAATACAGATAATTGCTGAAGTGAGAGAACGCGGTGAAACGGAGACCATGGAAATCAACATGGGGCCGCAGCATCCTTCCACCCATGGGGTCTTTCGGGCGGTCGTGGAGCTGGACGGTGAAACCGTGGTCAAAGTGGTACCGCATCTTGGATATCTGCATCGCGGCATCGAGAAGATCGCAGAAAATAGAACGTATCACCAGATAATCCCATTAACTGACAGGCTGGATTATATGGCCGGGGCGTCGAACAACCTGGGTTATTGCCTGGCAGTGGAAAAACTCATGGGAATTGAGGCGCCGCCGCGGGCACAGTTTATCCGGGTGATCATCACCGAACTCAGCCGCATCTCCAGCCATCTTTTCTGGGCAGGTGCCACTGCGCACGATCTGGGCGCCATGACTCCCTTTTTCTATATGGTCAGAGAACGTGAACAAATCCTTTTTTTCCTGGAAATGATTACCGGCGCCCGGCTCACCCCGTCCTTTTTCCGCATCGGCGGCGTGGCGATGGACCTTCCCCCTGAATTCCATGATGAATGCATGAAATTTGTGAAAGCATTTCCACCGCGTGTGGATGAGTATGAAGCGCTTTTAACGGAAAATATTATCTGGAAGAGCCGTACCAAAGGAGTAGGGTATCTTTCGGCGGAGGATTGCATCGGGCTTGGCGTTTCCGGCCCCATGGCGAGAGCGGCGGGCATTAATTGGGATTTGCGGAAGAACCAGCCTTATTCGAGTTATGACAAGTTTGATTTTAAAGCCGCCGTCTACAATGGTTGCGATGCCTATGACCGCTACCGGGTACGCATGATGGAAATACGTCAGAGCAATGAAATCATCCGCCAGGCGCTGGAAGGTGTGCCGGAAGGAGACTATAGTATAACCATGAAGGGCGCCCTCAAACCGCCGGCGGGGGAAGTGTATATGGCGATTGAGGCCCCACGGGGCGAGCTCGGATTTTATATCATTAGTGATGGTACTGTGCAGCCGTTCCGCATGAAGATACGCGCCCCCACATTTGTCAATCTGCAATCTCTGGCCAAGATGAGTGAGGGGAAACTTTTTTCCGATATGGTGGCGGCGCTGGCCAGCGTGGATCTGGTGTTGGCAGAGGTGGACCGTTGAGGAGACTTACAATTACATTTAACGCATAGTGAGAGCGTTGATAATACCGGATTCCCCCGTCTCAAGTACGGGGCAGGGTTATCACGTCCGGATAGGCAGTAAAAGTGCTGCGTTCGCAGAAATGACACAGTGAACAATTCAAAACTCTCACAGTATAAACTCCGATTGGGAAGACATTAAGACTATGCCTGAATCAAATTTGGATCTCACAGCTTCAGTTATTTTAATCCTGGTAAAGATAGGGGTGTTTTTTGCCATTTTCATGCTGATCCTGGCATACATCACCCTTGTGGAGAGGCGTTTTCTGGGTTTCTTTCAGGAACGCTACGGTCCCAATAGAGTGGGCTGGCAGGGGCTTCTGCAGCCGATTGCGGACGGCATCAAAATGTTTTTGAAGGAAGATATTACGGTGGCGGGAGCCAATAAAGCGGTATATATTATGGCCCCCATTGTTTTTGTCACCGCGGCCCTAATGACGTTTGCGGTGATTCCTTTCGGCGATGTTATCTGGCCGGCGACGATGCAAATCGGTGGCCGGGTTTACGATTTCACCCTGGCGAACGCCAATCGCGGCGTCATCGCCGACGTCAATGTGGCGATTTTAGTCATGTTTGCGATTTCCTCGATCGGGATTTATGGCCTCATTATGGCCGGCTGGGGCTCCAACAATAAATATTCGCTGTTGGGCGGTGTGCGCGCTTCGGCAGTGATGATCAGCTATGAGCTGGCCGCCGGACTCGCCATTATAGGTATCATCATGACTTCCGGCTCTATGAGCCTGATGGATATCGTAAAGTATCAGGAGGGCTACTGGTTCGGCGTCATTCCCAAGTGGTTCTGTTTTAAGCAACCGCTGGCCTTCGTCATTTTTTTAATCGCAATATTCGCTGAAACAGGTCGCACCCCCTTTGACTTCACGGAATGTGAGAATGAAATTGTTGCGGGTTATCAGACGGAATACAGCTCCATGAAATTTGCGTTGTTCTATCTGGCGGAATATGGACACATCCTGGCCGCCAGCGCCTTGATGGTGACATTTTTCTTCGGGGGATGGCAGGGGCCGTTTGTGGATGCGCCTGTGTTAAAGTACTTCCTTCCGATCATATATTTCTGCATAAAAACTAGTATTGTGGTGTTCTTCTTCATCTGGGTGCGGGCGACCTACCCAAGGTTTCGCTATGACCTCCTGATGAAGCTGGGATGGAAATTTTTACTGCCGGCGACACTGGTGAACATACTTATTACTCCGGTTTTGATGAAGCTTTTTGGTGATTTGTAATACCTAAGAAAACAAAGATATAGGAAAGATCATGATAGTTGCACTGGCAAAAGGATTGGCGCTCACATTTAAGACCCTCTTCCGTCCCAGGATAACCCTTCTGTATCCGGAAGAGAAAAAAGTCATGTATGAAAGATGGCGGGGACGTCCGTATCTCACAAAAGGGGAAGACGGGCAGGAACTCTGTATAGCCTGTGGTATTTGCGCCAAGGGATGCCCGGCGCAGGCAATCAAAGTGACAGGCGGGAAACGGGCAGACAACACCCGTTACCCGGTAAAGTTTGAATTGGATATTGGCCGCTGCATCTTCTGCAGTTTCTGCACGCAAAGCTGCCCGAAAGACGCCATAAAAATGAGCCATGCCTATGAACTGGCCACCGGGGATAAAAAAAAGCTGGTGCTCACCAAAGAAGATCTTTTTGTGTGTCCGGAATAAGGAGAAGGATTGATGGAGCTGTTTTTATTTATTGTCATCGGCGGAATTACTCTTATATCCAGCTTTTTCGTCGTGTTTCAGAGGAGTCCCCTCTACTCGGCCCTGTTTTTAATCCTTACCTTTCTTTCCATGGCCGGTCTTTATCTGGTGCTGGGAGCAGAATTTGTCGCCCTCATCCAGGTGATTGTTTATGCTGGCGCGGTCATGGTGCTCTTCCTTTTTGTGATCATGCTTCTGAATCTGGATAACGAAAAACGTGAGTGGTTGACAAAGCAGACAAAACAGAAATTTGTGGGAATCGTTATTGTCGCAGCGATGGTTCCTTTAATCGGTTTGGGTATATCCACCTCTCTCCTTTACAGTAAATCCCAGTTAGGCGCGCAGGGAACGTACAGCCCGCAAATGGCGCAACAGGTGAGTAATACTGCATCGGTCGCTTCTTTGTTGTTTACAGACTATATTTTGCCTTTTGAAATCACTTCAGTGTTACTTCTGGTGGCCATGGTAGGAGTGGTGTATCTGGCAAGGCGTATGAAAAAGCAAAGCCTCCCAGGGAAATGAGCTCAAAGCAAGGAGCTTTAAATTTAGGATAGATAAGGAATAGATATGCTTCCCATGAGTTATTATCTTGTGCTTAGCGCCCTGATTTTCGGGTTAGGGGTTCTGGGGGTGTTGATCCGACGCAATGCCCTGGTGATCTTTATGTCCATCGAGCTTATGCTAAACGCGGTGAATTTGACCTTTATCACGTTGTCCCGCTATCTGGAGACTCTCCACGGACAGATTTACGTATTTTTTGTTATGACTGTGGCGGCGGCCGAGGTTGCTGTGGGGCTGGCCATTATCATGCTGCTCTACCGCAATTGGGGAACAGCCAACATAGACGACATCAATTTGATGAAGTGGTAAGAAGGAGCGTGCAATGCATCAATATGTGTGGCTGATTCCCTTATTTCCTATTTTGGGAGTTTTGATAAACGGACTTCTGGGGCATAAACTGCCGAAAAAAGTGATTGGTCCGATCGCTTGCATTGCCGTGGGGCTTTCGGCAATTTTATCTACCCTCATCTTTTTTGAAGTAAAAGCGTTGCCTCCCGAATCACGCATCCTGAACGACGTCATATCGTATACCTGGATGGCAGCCGGCAATTTCTATGTGGATATCGGTTTCCTGGTAGATCCGCTTTCCCTGGTAATGCTCCTGGTAGTTTGCTGGGTGAGCCTGCTGATCCATATCTATTCGATCGGATATATGCACGGCGATCCGGGCTACGCCCGTTTTTTCACGGAACTTAACCTTTTTGTCTTCTTCATGCTGATTCTGGTCTCCGCTAATAACTTCCTGATGATGTTTGTCGGGTGGGAAGGCGTGGGTCTCTGTTCCTATCTGCTCATCGGTTTCTGGTATGAAAAGAAATCCGCCACCGATGCCGGAAATAAGGCATTTATCGTCAACCGGATCGGTGACTTCGGTTTTCTCCTCGGAATTTTTGGCATTTTCTTTTTTACGGGAACTCTTAATTTTCAGGAAGTATTTGCCAAGGCGCCTGCGACTTTCGCATACGGCGGCCTGGAGATTACCTTGATTACCCTGGCCCTATTTCTGGGAGCCACGGGTAAGTCGGCCCAGGTTCCGCTTTACACATGGCTGCCGGACGCCATGGAGGGTCCCACCCCGGTTTCCGCCCTCATCCACGCTGCCACCATGGTAACCGCCGGCGTGTATATGGTCGCGCGCATGAACGTTCTTTTCATGATGGCTCCCATTTCACTTATGATAGTAGGGATCATCGGCGCCATTACCGCCATTTACGCCGCCACCATCGGTATGACGCAGTTTGATATCAAGAGGGTGCTGGCCTATTCCACGGTCAGTCAGTTGGGATATATGTTTTTAGCCTGCGGGGTAGGCGCGTTTTCCATCGGAATTTTCCATCTGATGACGCATGCCTTTTTCAAGGCCCTGCTGTTTATGGGCGCCGGCAGCGTTATGCACGCGCTTGCCGGAGAATTGGATATGCGTAAGATGGGGGATTTGCGCAAGCACATGCCACACACGTATCGCACTTTTCTGATCGGCACCCTGGCCATAGCCGGCATCCCGCCCTTGGCCGGTTTTTTCAGCAAAGATGAAATTCTCTATAAAGCCTTTAGCGCCGAGAGTACTATCTGGGAAATGGGTGGTGTGACTCTATGGGCGATCGGCCTCACCGCGGCGCTTATCACTGCCTTTTACATGTTCCGGGCGGTTTTTATGACTTTCTATGGAAAAAGCCGGGTGGATGATCATGTCGCGAAGCACCTCCATGAATCACCGGCAGTGATGACCGCGCCCCTGTGGATTTTAGCGATTCTCTCCATTATCGGCGGCTGGGTAGGGATACCCTGGATCGAAAGCCTGAACCTGTTCCCACAATGGCTGGAGCCGGTGATGAAAGGTAAAGCGGTGGTAAGTCAACTCACTGGAGGAATTCCCGCTCATGCTGTCCATCACTCCTTAAGTTTCGAGCTTATGATGGCCTTGGTCTCCGTTATTGTGGCCGCAATCGGCATTTTCATCGCTTATAAACTGTATGTGAAAAACCCGGAACTCCCCGAACGCCTGACCTATGGCAGATTTTTCCCGGTGTACCATCTGGTACTGGATAAATACCGGATTGACGAGCTGTATGATCGTCTGTTCGTGAAGCCCACCCTCTGGCTTTCCGAAAAGTTTATGTGGAAAGTGGTGGATGACAAAATCATTGACGGTACCGTGAACGGCATTGCGGACTTGGCTAAGGGATGGGGTAGTTGGACACAGCGCCTGCAGACAGGCTATGTGCAAAACTATGCCTTGATGATTGTGATCGGTGTAATGCTGATCTTTTCCTTTATTATTTATTTGAACTGAGACGTGTATAACGGAGACCTTTCAATAGGTCTTATACTGACCATATAAGGAGCCGCATTAATGAGTTATTTGCTGACAACCATTACTTTCTTGCCCATGCTGGGCGTGCTGATTCTCCTTTTCATGAACCGGGAACAGGGGAAGTCCATGAAGATGGTGACTTTTGTAGTGACCCTCGTGACTTTTCTGATCTCGCTCCTTCTGCTCAGAGATTTTGATCTTGCCACGGCCAACGTGCAATTCGTGGAGAAGTACTCATGGATCCCCGATTACGGCATCAGTTATTTCATGGGAATTGACGGTCTGACGCTTTTGCTGGTACTGCTCACCACATTCTTCACACCCATCTGCGTGTTGGCCTGCTGGGAAGACATCCAGAAGATGGTCAGGGAATTCATGATCTGTCTGTTATTCCTCGAAACCGGCATGATCGGCGTCTTTGTTTCTCTTGATGTGTTTCTCTTTTACGTCTTCTGGGAGGTCATGCTGATTCCCATGTACCTGCTCATCGGCGTCTGGGGTAACCCCGCCCGGCGGATTTACGCCGCAGTCAAGTTCTTCATATTCACGATGTTTGGCAGTGTGCTCATGCTGGTTGCCATTCTTTACCTGTATTTTCAATATTATGCGGCTACAGGGGTATACTCTTTCAATATTTTTGATCTCTATACCACAGTATTGCCGCGCTCTACGCAGTTGTGGCTGTTTCTCGGATTTTCACTGGCCTTTGCCATCAAGGTGCCCATGTTTCCCTTTCATACATGGTTACCGGACGCCCACACGGAGGCGCCCACGGTGGGAAGCGTTCTCCTGGCAGCGGTGCTCTTGAAAATGGGTACTTACGGATTCCTGCGTTTCAGTCTGCCGCTGTTCCCCAATGCAGCCATAGATTACGGTGCCTGGATATTCCTGACGCTCGCTCTGATCGGGATCATTTACGGCGCATGGGTCTGCATCGTGCAAAAGGACCTGAAACGGCTGATAGCCTTCTCCAGCGTAAGCCACCTTGGTTTTGTCATGCTGGGCATATTCGCGTTCAATGCCACCGCCATGGAAGGGGCCATTCTGCAAATGATCAACCATGGGCTTTCCACAGGCGCCCTCTTTCTCATTGTAGGCATGATCTATGAGCGACGGCATACCCGCATGATCGCGGAATTTGGCGGGCTTTCCAAGGTGATGCCGGCGTTTGCCACGATTTTTTTAATTGTCACCCTGTCATCCATCGGACTGCCGGGATTGAACGGATTTGTGGGAGAGTTTTTGATTCTGGTGGGCACTTTTGAGAAATATAAAATCTTTGCCATCCTGGGCGCTTCCGGAGTGATTTTTGCAGCCGTATATATGCTCTGGATGTTTCAGCGTGTCATGTACGGTGAGGTAACCAACCCCAAAAATATGGTGCTGAAAGACCTCTCAAAACGCGAGTGGGCCGTACTGCTTCCGGTACTCCTCTTTATTTTCTGGATTGGTGTATATCCCACGCCGTTCTTACGTACTACAGAAGCTTCGGTAAATAATCTCTTGCGGCAGATTGATAAAAAATACACATTAGTGGTGAATGCGGAAAAGCAGAGTGGATATCACCTCTCTAAAATTGAAGAGACGCCACTGGTAACGGAAAAACGTTAACTGTCAGTGGTTTTGTGACATATGGATTTACTTGAACGAAAATTGCCGCATGTGTGGAGGAAAAATACATGAATATCGTCATTCCTGCAATTAATTGGGCCAGCATCGCCCCGGAACTGGTGGTTTTTATCACAGCGATGATTGTTCTTTTGCTCGGGGCGTTTTTCCCAAGATTATCGAATGGATTTATTGCGGGGTTAAGCCTTCTGGGAGTTTTGTTAAGCTTCCTGGTGACTGCCTCCCTATGGGGAAAGTCGGAGCTGGCTTTTGCCAACATGCTGGCCCTTGACAACTACCATCTTTTTTTCAATTTTATTTTCCTCATTTGCACCGGTTTAACCATCCTAGCCTCCATCGACTACTTTGGGAAATCGTCAGAACCAGTGGAGCATGCAGAGTATTACGCCCTTCTCCTGTTGGCCTGCGTGGGAATGATGTTCATGGCAGCAGGTACAGATTTGATTACCATATTTCTTGGACTTGAAACCATGTCGATCGCTATCTATATATTGGCAGCATTCGTTAAGAAGGATATGAGGGGCAATGAAGCCGCCCTCAAGTACTTGCTGCTCGGCGCCTTTTCGACAGGTTTTTTGCTTTACGGAATCGCTCTCATCTTCGGCGCCACCGGCTCCACCAACCTGGCAACGATCTACAAGTATCTGAGCGGGTCCGCCGACATATCCTCTCCCATGCTCCTCTTCGGTATGGCGTTTTTAATCGTGGGATTCGGATTTAAAATCGCCTCCGTACCATTCCATATGTGGACACCGGATGTGTATGAAGGTGCTCCCACCGTAGTTACCGCCTTCATGTCTGCTGGTGTAAAAGCAGCGGCCTTTGCTTCCTTTCTGCGTGTCTTCGTATACGCCTTACCATCTTTACAGCCGAATTGGACAGCCATCCTGTGGGTGCTGGCGATCCTGACCATGACCATTGGGAATCTTGCAGCGCTTCTGCAGGAGAATATCAAGCGCATGCTTGCCTATTCCAGCATCGCTCATGCCGGATACATTATGATAGGCATGGTTGCGGCTAAGCATGCCGCTGATGATATCGGCACGTATAGTATCTTGTTCTATCTGCTGGCCTATACGTTCATGAATGTAGGGGCATTTATCATTGTGATTCTCTATGGGCGGAAAGCGGAAGACAATTTGAACATTAGCGACTATGCAGGGATGGGCTACAAGTACCCGGTATTGGGCGCGACCATGGCAATTTTTATGTTTTCCCTGGCAGGCATTCCACCCACCGCCGGATTTATCGGCAAATTCTATGTCTTTGCTGCCGCGATTAAAAGTGGATTCATCGATTTAGCAATTATCGGTGTCATCAACAGCGTGCTTTCCGTGTATTACTATTTACGCGTCACCGTTATGATCTATATGAAGGAGCCGGCCGCAGATCAACCCCGCCTCCAGTTCTCCCGGTCGGCCATCCTGGCAACGACCATTGCGGCCGTGGCAACCATGGTTCTGGGAATATTTCCGGAGGCATTTATTACCATGGCCCGCGAATCCGTTTCCATGCTCCTGGGGTAAAACGGATCGAATCTCTTCCTATCAGATACAGTCTAGATCATAGAGATCTGAGAGTCTATACTCTAAATAACTCTATCTTGATGACCATCCCACATTTGCCTGATTATCTGTAAGCCGTGAGATATTTGTCTGTGCCGTTTTGAACCGTATATATGTCATAGAGAACATATTAGTGTAACTATATGAATGTATATGCAAAAATGACATTTTGCTTGACTTGCGAGAGTGTTTAAAGTATAGAGCCTGAAAAATACAAACTGTTAGTGTTCTCCCAAATATTTCTGCGTAAATTGATGCTCTCCGCAGTAACCTGCGGAGAATCTTCGATCCACAAGGAATAATAATATTCCCCATTCGCTCACTTACCCCGCAGCAAGCTACGGGGAATGCGCTCGCTACCGGATTCATCAAGGCAATGTGGCTTTGATAAACGATACGTGTCCTGGTGTTCTTCACAAATAAGATTATTCGCGTAAGATCTCAGTATTCTGGATGAAAAATGTTAGTTCTCATTATTGATAACGTTTAGAAGCAGGAATCTGCAAATTTCAATGATGAGAAAAGCAAATTCATAAGGAGGTAGAAAATTGGCTGACACAATGATGGCAATTGCCATTTTGCTACCAGTAGCGGCAGGGATTCTTATTTTGGCTGTACGCAATTATTACGCGCGAGGGGCGGTTGTAATCCTCACTTCGCTTATATTGATTGCCAACAGCGTATTTTTCGCAATAAAAGGTCCCTTCACATACACACCGGGCGGTTTTAACTGGGGCCTGCTTATCACCATCTTAGATTATGGTATTCTTATTTTTTATCTCTACATAGGTTTTTCACTGCGAAACTGGCTCGTTCTCATTTTCGCCGCCACTCAGATTATTCCCCTTGCCTATTTTGAATTTGTAATGAAAGCCAACATTCAGGTTACACCGGCCTTTGTTGTTGACCATTTGGCCCTCGTCATGACCCTTATCATTTCCATAATAGGTTCCCTCATCTGTATCTATGCGATACGATACATGTACGATCATGAACATCACCTTCATCTGGAAAAATCCAAACAGTCCAGATTCCTTTTCTGGCTCGTTCTCTTCCTGGGAGCCATGAATGGCCTCGTCTTTGCCAATAATTTGGTCTGGCTCTACTTCTTCTGGGAAGTTACCACTTTATGCAGCTTCCAGTTGATTTCACACGATAGAACGCAGGAGGCCGTACACAATGCAGCGCGCGCCGTCTGGATGAACTCCACCGGAGGCACAGCCTTTATTCTGGCTATAATCTATCTTTACGCCACGCAGGGCGGATCCGCCGCTCTCTCCGTGCAAAACCTCATCGGCGGCGGCATCCAGGCCTCCGTTATTTTACTGCCCATAGCCCTTCTCTGTTATACCGGTTTTACTAAGGCAGCCCAGATGCCTTTTCAAAGCTGGCTTCTGGGAGCGATGGTCGCACCTACGCCTGTTTCGGCTTTGCTCCATTCCAGCACCATGGTGAAAGCCGGAGTTTATCTTGTTCTCAGACTTGCCCCCGTGTATGCAGGAACATACTTGAGCATCATCATCGCCATTGCCGGGGCATTTACCTTCTTTGCCACATCAGCGCTGGCCGTCAGCCAGTCAACGGGAAAGCGGGTCCTGGCATACTCTACGATTGCAAACTTGGGTTTGATCATTGCGTGTGCCGGTATCAACACGCCCCTCTCTATTGCCGCGGCTATTCTGCTCATTGTTTTCCATGCCATATCCAAAGGTCTCCTCTTTCTCTGTGTCGGAACGATTGAACATCAGATCTGGAGCCGTGATATTGAAGATATGGAGGGTCTCGCCGCTAAAGCGCCTCTTACCACCATCATCACCGCTGTGGGTATCCTGTCCATGTTCCTCCCTCCCTTCGGCATGCTCATCGGGAAATGGATCGCCATAGAAGCAGCCTATACAGTTCCCCTCGCTGCTGTCTTCTTCGTACTGGCGAGCACCCTGACGATTGTTTTCTGGACAAAATGGCTGGGGAGACTCTTGCAGGTTCTGCCCAAAATTCAGCAGCCCTTTGAAAAACTGTCCCCAAGTTACTCCGTTCCCTTGTGGACTCTTTTAATAGGAATCTTTGTCGTCGGTATCGGGATTGGTCCAATTTATCAGAATTTCCTTCTCGCCGCGACGAATAACGTTGTCTCCGGTAATCAGATATTTGCTTTGGGCTTAAACAACTTGATACTTACAAGCGCGTCTCTCCTACAAAGGGATATTTTAGGACTGTTCCCTGTATGGCCCCTTTACCTGGTTTTAATTATTGCCCTGCTTATGCCTTTACTTTTGATCGGACTGAAGCCTACTGAGCTTAGGCAAGTATACATGTGCGGTGAACAGACGGGCGGTACCGATACTGATGAATGGTTGGCGGAAGCGGATAAAAAAACCAGATTTCAACTCGGTGGCTATTACTATCAGAACGCTTTGGGTGAAAAAAGGGTAAACCCCTGGGCAAACACCATAGCCATCTTACTTTTAGCCATTATGATTGGATGCGGGGTGATTGTTATATGATTGAGCAGTTCCTTGTTGTCATGGTCACATTAGTCTGTGCTCCCCTTGTCGGTGGTTTGCTTTTCGGCATAGACCGAAAAATTACAGCGCGTATGCAGGGTCGATTTGGTCCTCCCGTAATTCAGCCCTTCTATGATTTCTTTAAGCTTTTAGGTAAGGAACATATCGCCGTAAGCAAGTTGCAGTTTGTCTGGATTTACGGATATTTGGTGTTTATGATCGTGAGCCTGCTCTTTCTTTTTATGAAATCCGATTTTCTCCTTTTGGTATTTCTCCTCGGTTTTGCCAGTGTTTCTCTGGTACTGGGCGGATTCAGTACAAAATCTCCCTATGCCCATTTTGGAGCGAACAGGGAACTGATGCAGATCCTGGCCTACGAGCCCATACTGCTGCTTTTGGCAATCGGGATTTATGCTCAAAATGGAAGCTTCCTCATCAGCGAGATATTCAAACAGGAGAAGCCTTTGCTCTTCACGCTGTGGCCATTATTCCTGGCGGTTCTTTATGTACTAACCATCAAGATGCGCAAATCGCCGTTCGATATCGCCACGTCACACCACGGGCATCAGGAGATTGTAAAGGGGGTAACTACGGAATACTCAGGACCTTATTTCGCCCTGTTCCATCTGGCGGAATGGTACGAGATCATCCTCTTGCTGGGGATTATCGCCCTCTTCTGGACAAACCCGCTGTGGGTGGGTATCTTGATTGCGCTGGCTGCATTTATATTGGAGCTCTTTATTGATAACATTGCTGCGAGAATGACGGTCGGCTGGATGGTGCGCTTGAGCTGGTCAGTAGGATTGATCCTGGGAATACTTAATATCGCTTATATCTATTACACCAAGGGGGTGTCATAAAGCTATGGGATTGATACAAAAATCGCGCGTAAAATCACCCTGGATTCTGCACTTCGATAACAGTTCATGTAACGGTTGTGATATAGAAGTGCTGGCCTGTCTGACTCCACTTTATGATGTGGAGCGCTTCGGCATGGTCAATATGGGAAACCCCAAGCACGCCGATATACTTCTTATCACCGGACCGGTAAACAGGCGTACCGCACGGGTTCTTAAAAATCTGTATGATCAGGTCCCTGACCCTAAGGTGGTTGTATGTGTCGGCACATGCGGCTCTACAGGTGGTGTATTTCACAATTGCTATAATGTGCTGGGCGGTGTGGATAAAGTTATCCCGGTAGATGTCTATGTACCCGGCTGTTCTGTGCGTCCGGAGGCGATCATCGACGGGGTCGTGATGGCCCTGCAGAAGTTAGCCAGTATGAGGTGACAAACACGCAATGGAAAATATAAAGGAAATTAAAAAAGAAGAATTCATGATCGAAGGCAAGAAATTTCTGGATGCCGGCGGGAAGTTCGTGACGGCTGTGTGCAGCGACCTGGATGAATATCTGGAAGTGACATACTTTTTCAGCAAAAATGCAGGCACGGAAATGACCGGGCTCAGATTTAAGGTGGCAAAAGATGAAGAAGTCCAAAGTTTTTCCGGTGTCACCCTGGCCACGGTGCTGATTGAAAACGAGATGAAGGAATTGTTTGGACTGAAAGTTAATGGTCTGGCCATAGATTACGGAGGACATTTGCTTTTGGCACAGGACAGTCCCACTACGCCTCTTTTAAAAACGCACAAGGTTACTTCGACAACTTCGAAAGGAGAGAATTAATGGCAGCACGCACGACAGTTCCCTTTGGACCACAACACCCGGTGCTGCCAGAACCGGTACAGCTGCGCATCACCTATGAAGACGAGAAGGTTGTGGAGGTAGTGCCGGTCATCGGCTATACCCATCGGGGAATAGAAAAAGCATGCGAACTGAACGAGTACGCCAAGAATATATACCTCTGTGAGCGGGTTTGAGGGATCTGTAGCTACATCCACAGCGTGTCTGTGGTCGAAGCGATGGAAAGATTGTGGCCGGTGGAATTACCACCCCGGACAAAATACCTCCGCACCATATGGGCGGAGATGGCGAGAACTCATAGTCACCTTCTCTGGTTAGGGTTGTTAGCCGATGCCTTCGGTTTTGAAAGCATGTTCCTCCAGTTCTGGCGTATACGGGAGCGGGTGCTGGATCTCATAGAGATGACTTGCGGACACAGGGTTATTCCGTCAGTCAATGTGGTTGGCGGTGTGCGGCGGGATATAAGCACGGAACAGAAGAAGGTGCTTGTCGACGCCCTGCCTGTAATCCGCAAAGAAAGTGAAAATCTCATAAAAGTTGTTACCAATGACTATACAGTGAAGTCAAGAACCGTTGGCGTCGGTGTGGTAACGAAAGAACAGGCAATCGCGCTTGGCTGTGCGGGTCCTGTGCTCAGGGCGAGCGGCGTCAGAGAGGATGCACGATTAACCAAGTACCATGCATATGGTGACCTCAATTTTGAACCGATAGTGCAGCCTGCCGGAGACTGTTATTCCCGTGCTTTAGTTCGGGCGAGAGAACTCCTCCAATCTATTGATTTACAGCTTGAGGCTTTGGATAAATTGCCGGAAGGTGAAATAGCTGTAAAGACCAAGGGGAACCCCCCGGCTAACGAGGCGGTCATGCGCACGGAAGCCCCACGGGGAGAGCTTTTTTATTATGCAAAAGGAAACGGCACACGCAATTTGGAACGCATGAAAATCAGAACGCCTACGTATGCCAATCTTCCCTCATTGTTAGTCATGTTGCCAGGCTGTCAATTGGCGGATGTACCGGTTATTGTTCTCTCTATTGACCCATGTATCTGTTGCATGGAGAGATAAAAGGCGAAAGGAGCGTGTAATAAAATGCCCTTCATGTTACCGACCATCTTAAAAAACCTTTTCACCGGATATGCCACCAGGCTCTATCCTGTTCAGGTACGAGAGCCTTTTGATAAGGCCCGGGGCCATGTCGTATTCCATGACGATAAGTGTATCATGTGCGGAGCATGTGCACTCCGGTGTCCATCGGTTGCTATTACAGTAGAAAAGAAACAGAACAAGCTTACTTTTTATCCCTTGCGGTGCATAGTCTGTGAAGTTTGCGTGCATGTTTGTCCCAGTGATGCAATTGAATTAATTTACAAATGGCGTCCCTCCTATTATGAAAAGCCAGAAGAGGTGCATAAATCAACGCGTGTTGATCTTCTCCGGGAAAGTGTAGAAGAGGTAAAGAAGGAAGAGACAGAGAAGAGCGGCTAGAATTCAATTTTCTTATGCGAGATGAAATTTCCGACTTAGCAAATCCGGGGAACCAACTCGCCGGTCGGTAAATCGACTTCCCTCGCCCCGCCGATTAAGGTATTCAATACAAGACGTCCGCGGCCCTTTTTATGGACTTCTCCTATGACAGCAGCGCCTTTACCATACTTGTGTTTTTTCATGGTCGTTAAAACTTTTTCCATATCTTCCGGGGGGCAGAATACGACCATCTTTCCCTCGTTGGCGAGGAATAACGGATCAAGGCCCAGTATCTCACATACACCTCTTACTTCATCTTGCACGGGAATATCTCTCTCTTCGATTGTTATTTGACATTGCGACTGCTGTGCAATTTCACAAAGCACGGCGCCGAGACCGCCTCTTGTTACATCCCGCATACAGTGTATATTGAGGCTGACATTCAAGATGCTTTCTACAAGAGAGTTTAGCGGGGCCGAATCCGAGACGATCTCGGACTTAAACCCCAGGTCTTGACGCTGGCTCAATATGGCGGCGCTGTGATCTCCAACAGACCCGTTGATGATTACCCTGTCTCCCGGCATGACGCTCCGGGGAGAGATTATTCCTTTGTATTTGATGATACCGATACCGGACACATTAATAAAGATGCTGTCCGCCGCTCCCTTTGCCACCACCTTGGTATCTCCGGTGACAATCTGTGTGCCTGCATTTGCTGCTGCTTCTGCCATGGATTCAATAATTCTTTCCAGATCCTTCATGCTGAAACCTTCTTCCAGAATAAAACCGGCGCTAAGAAAGAGAGGAATACCTCCACACATGGCGATATCGTTCACGGTACCGTGAACTGAGAGGGAGCCGATGTCGCCGCCGGGGAAAAAGATAGGACTCACTACGTAAGAATCGGTAGAAAAACAGAGTTTACTATCACCTATATCAAACACAGCGCCGTCTTCCAGACGCTCCAGATACGTATTACTCAATTTGGGGAGGAACTTCTGGGTAATCAGTTCATTCATCAATAAACCGCCACCCCCGTGATCCAACAGTATCTTATCATAGTATGTCATGAGATACCTCTCATCCACCGCTGTATCGAAGGGTCGTCAATGTGTTTCAGTTTCAACAACCGCTTTTAAGCACTCCAGCATCTCCTGCGCCAATTCTTCATCGATCTTGTGAATGGCATAGCCTGCATGACAAATTACATAATCGCCAATTGTTGTATCATCATCAACCAGATCAAGACGAGCTTCCCGCTGTATGCCGCTGATATCGATAATGGCTAGTTTGTTCTCATCTATTGAAATTATCTTTCCGGGAAATCCAAGGCACATATATAATAACTCCTGTTTTTCAAGCGTTTATATTTTGTGAGGCGGGAGTATAGGCAATTGAAAACTATGTGTCAAGTCATACTTTTGAGATGGGGGGCAGGGAGGGCTCTCGATCTAATACCTCCCTTATAAGACGCCAGACAGCGGCTTTTCCCTCTCCCGTGCGCGCAGAAAAAAGAACTGTATCTGTGGGCAAGTCCAAAACTTCTTTAATGCGACGTCGCCGGACAGCCGTCTGACTTCTGGAGAGCTTATCAATCTTTGTCAGGACGACAAGGACGGATATGTTGTAAATGCGAAGCCAATGGAGAAAAGCAAATTCCTCATCTGACGGGTCTCGTCTTATATCCAGGATAAGAATGACAAGCCTCAGGACCTTTCTTTCTTTGAGGTATGTTTCCACCATCGGTTTCCAATTTTTTCGTATCGCTACCGGTACCTTTGCAAAACCATAACCGGGCAGATCAACAAAAGATATTTGCTTATTTACCCGGAAGAAATTAATGAACTGAGTACAGCCTGGGGTAGAGCTTGTCCGTGCTAGATTTTTTCTTTGCGTTATTGCATTAATCAGGGAGGATTTACCTACATTGGACCTGCCCGCAAACGCAATCTCCGGAAACGCCCCGTCAGGGTACTGAGAAGGCTCGAGTGCAGATTTAATGAATTCTGTCGATACTACTTTCATAACCCACTTCCAAATGAACATCATGCGTATACTATTAAGAGATTTTGTTTATTGTTCTTCTCCCATTTAGTTGCAAAAAGGATGCAAGGATTCAAGTGCCAAACGATGAACGTCATTCCCGTTCAAAAGTAATCCCATATTTCTCCAGCTTCCTTTCAAAGGTAGGACGGGAAATACCAAGTATTTCGCATATCTCACCTTTGGTTTTAGTGCTGCTTGCCTTAATAACCTTGCGGATGTATTTCTCTTCAACCTCATCAAGCTTCAATAACCTGCCGGACTCGGTCGTAGCATCATCATTTTCTTCGTTCGACTTTTTTTGCATGCTGTCGAGAAAATCGGGAAAATCTTCCCTTATCAGTATCTGACCCTTCGCGGTAACGATGGCGCTGACAAGGAGATTTTCCAGCTCTCTGACATTTCCGGGCCAGTGATATTTGAGAAAGATTTCCACAACATCGTCGGAAATCCTTAATATCTGCTTGTTGAGATCGCGGTTTATCTTCGCAGTGATGTAATCGACAAGGGGAGGGATGTCTTCTCTCCTCTCACGCAGCGGGGGTATATTGATAGTGACAACATTGAGGCGATAAAAAAGATCATCCCTGAATTTTCCTTCTTCCACAAGGCTTTTGAGATCCTTATTTGTCGCAGCGACGATTCTGGCGCTTACCTTTACCCTATCCTTGCCGCCAACCCTTTCAAACTCCATTTCCTGGAGAACTCTCAAAAGCTTGGCCTGCAGATTCAGGGACATCTCACTGATTTCATCAAGAA
>Ga0153915_10001660_pt1 | contig 20466 bp, 19 predicted proteins | sample Opewatmetagenome_2_FD_107003 | JGI IMG/M metagenome (GOLD analysis project Ga0153915, IMG submission 107003) | Freshwater wetland microbial communities from Ohio, USA - Open water 3 Core 3 Depth 3 metaG | ecosystem: Environmental > Aquatic > Freshwater > Wetlands | place: USA: Ohio, Lake Erie...
GGGAATCGCCCCTGGTTGTGATTTGATTTGATGCGCTCCGCTATGACGAAGTTCTCCCAAAGTCCGCCCACATCATTTCTCAAGGTAATAGGATTAAGGTTATTGATCACTGCGTTTCTCATGCCGGTGTCCAAGAAATACAACTTCCGGGACTTTTTCAGTTCATTCCTCATATTTCTGCTGAATGATCCCAAGCGGTAGATGATAAACGACTGTTCAAGTATCCGCAGGTAACTATCCACCGTCTTTTTATCGAGGCCGATATGACCGGCCAGTTCGTTATATGAAACCTCTCCTCCCGCCTGAAGCGCCAGCGCCTGGACCAGTCGCTCCAGCGCGTCAGGGTTGCGTATCTGCTGAAACGCCAGAATATCTTTGTAGAGGTAGCTGCGAGAAAGTTCCCTCAAGGTTTCATCCGCCTGTTCCGGGGCATTGATCACAGCCGGATACAGGCCATACACCATAAACCGCTCCACAAGCCGCCTGATTTCCAACGGCGAATAGATCTGCCCAAGTTCTGTCAGGGAAAAAGGATACAGATTAAATTCACGCTTTCTACCGGTTAAGGGCTCTACGATCCGATTGGAAAGCTCGAAGGAAGAGGAACCCGAGGCAATTATCTGAACATCCGGGAAATTGTCAATAAAGAGCTTGAGTGTCATTCCGATGTCGGCAACTCTCTGGGCCTCATCAATCAATACAAGTTTTGCAGCCCCGACCAGCATCTTCAGTTCGGTCGATGTCTTGTTGGCCAAACCCAAACGAATATCAGGCTCATCACAGTTAAGGAATATACTCGGGCCGCTGAATCCATGTCGTATTGACTCTAAAAGAGTCGTCTTGCCCACCTGGCGGGCGCCATATATGATGATGGCTTTTCTTTTGAATAGTGTTTTTTCGATGGCATCTTGTATGGTTCGGCGGATCATCACATCTCCAAATTTATATAAAATTGGGGAATACGTTCACTCTATTTTATAAGTTTATTCCACTCTGTCAAGCTTTGTGTGCTGATTTTTATATTAAAAAGAATAGGCATGACACAAAACGGCGCCTGAGTGAAAACATCGAGTTCCTTGTTAGATCATACTTTGCAGGCGTGAAGGTAGCAGCTGATTTGATTTCAACTGGGATCAGCGTCCTTTCATGCCAGAGGATTAAATCCACTTCATTCCCATGGGTATCTCTATAATAAAACAGATCAGGACGTTTCCCATGATTCAGTTGCGCCTTCAGGAATTCAAGGATAACAAGGTTTTCATAAAGGCCGCAGCGGATCGCGAAGGACCTGTTCAGAGGTCTCCATGCCCAGGAGGTTAGCAGCGAGCCCGGTATCGCAAAAATTATTTGTGAAAATTTCAAGTCAAACTTTAGATTTTCACAAACAGCGGTCGTTAATTTTCATCCTATCAAGCTTCTTGATCTCATCCGCCATCTCTTTGGCCTTTGCTTCATAACCCGGTTTTCCGATCAATGCAAACATGGCCTTTTTATAAGCCTCAACGCCCGGCTGAATAAAGGGATTGTGTCCCATGAGATATCCGCTGATTGCCACGGATTTTTCCATCATGTAATAGAACTGACCCAGGTTATAGGCGTTTCTCTTGGGTATCCCGATGGTCATATTGGGGACACCGCCCTTGTAATGTGCGTAGGCAGGGCCTTCTACAACCTTTCTGTTGACGAAGTTCATGTCCACGCCCTTGTCGCTCAGAAAGTTCAGCCCGTCCGGGTCTCCTTCCATCGACGGAATATCAATTGTGTTGTCATATTCCTGAAGGAGCAGAAAGGTCTCCAGAATGTTCCTCTCTCCCTCCTGCACCATCTGGCCGTTTGCATGGAGCTTCTCGGAATACATGGTCGGCGAGACCCACATCCCGTGGCCTTCATGCCCTTCGCTTTCAGGGAAAAGCTGTTCCATCCATCTTGCCACTGAATAGATTGACTTGGAGTTTACCGCAACCACCTCGATCTTTTTACCCTTTAACCATGCTGCATGCCTTATGGCGGCGTGAAGGAGCGCCGGATTCTTTTGCGGGTCCTCGGACATGGTTATCTCCCTCATCCGACGGAAACCTTCCACGAATTCCTCTATGTCGATATTTGCCATGGCAAGTCCAACCAGACCCACATCACTGAGCACCGAGAACCTCCCTCCGATGTTGTCGGGGATCACGAATGATTTGTATCCCTTTTTATCGGACAGGGTCCTCAGGGCGCCCTTTGACCTGTCGGTTGTGGCGATAACAAGCCTTGACGCATCCTTCCCCCAGTTCTCCTCCATCAGCTTCAGGATAAGCCTGAAGGCAATGGCAGTCTCTGTTGTCGTGCCGGATTTGGAGATAACATTAATCCCGATCCTCTTGCCTTCCAGCATGTCAAGGGTGTCCCTGAAATAATCAGGGTCCATGTTCTGACCGAGGAAGTATATCTCAGGCGCGTCGCCTCTTTTCTCTCTGCTTAATTGGTTGAAATAGCTGTGCGTCAACGCCTGAAAGGTCGCTTCTATCCCAAGATATGAGCCGCCTATTCCGATGGATACAAAGGCGTCTATCTCTTTTGAAAGTTCGTCTGTAACGAATTTGATCTCTTCGAGGTGTGCATTATCTATCTCTTCCGGGAGGTTTTGCCACCCTGTCATGGGGACGCCGTTGTCAAGGATATTGCCCTCGTTCTTCTTGAGCATCCTGTCGGCCTCAAGCACACGGGGCATCAGTGCCTCGACATCCTTAAAGGATATGGGGTTTTCTCGCTGCGCATCAAAGATGTATGTAGGATCAAGGGAAATCGTATTCTCTTTTATGAAAAGATCGGTGTGATAGGGGGCCTTTTCCTTTCTCCCTCTCTTCATCTGATTCATGACAGTCTTATTCTCCTGAAAGCTATTCAGCGTTAATCCTTGCATCGGTATCTCCTTGACATGTTAAAGATGGAAAACCCGGCATCTATTGCCGGGCCAGGTTTTGGGGATATAGCACTAAGAGGCCAAAGGCTATAGGGATAGCTACCTCCGGTTAATGTTGCTCATCCTCTGAATAACGTTTTAAAATGGATTTAAGGGAATCAAGGCAGTCAAAAAACGCATCCACTATTTCAGGATCAAAATGTCTGCCGGATAGGGATCGAATCTCCTCCAGCACCCGGCCTTCATCCCATGCATCCTTGTAAGTCCTCTTTGAGCTTAGGGCGTCATAGACATCCGAGATAGCCACAATCCTTCCAAAGAGGGGGATGTCTGTGCCTGCTTTAGGGGTCACTCGTCCGTTCCCCCCCGATAATCCTTCTAAAAGCGCGTCGGGTATTGTCTCGATGTATCCTGGATAACCGGTTCCATCCCATTTTTCGTGATGAGTCAAGGCCACTTCATAGGCTGCTTCATCAAAATCCGACTGCATGTCCTTGAAGAGTCTTGCACCGAGATAGGTGTGGGATTTCATGATCTCGTATTCATCAATGGTAAGGCGTTCGGGTTTTTTTAGTATCAGGTCGCTGATCGCCACTTTGCCGACATCATGGAGCATCGCAGCCATTTTCAGGAGGTCTTTTTTCCTGTCCATCTCTTCTTGAGGGATCATCTTTCCCTTTGCCCATTCCTCAAATATTTCAACCGAATAGGCGCCGACGCGGTTTACGTGCGCCCCTGTCTCCTTCGGGTCCCTCAATTCAGTCATACGTATCATCCTTAAAAGGATGCTTCTGGTTGTCTGCGCCCGCTCCACAGCAAGGCCGGCGCTTGTGGCAAAGTGTTTTATGAGAGATTCGTCGGAAGGAGAGAAAGGAATAACCTCTCCCTTGTCATCCTGCTGGTTTATGACCTGCATTACTCCGAGCACGTTATGATGTTGATTGGTTATGGGGACAGTAAGAACTGAGCGCGTCTTGTAATCACTGATAAGGTCAAACTTGAAGTCAAACTTGTAAGGGACAGAGCCATCCAACTCATACACATCAGGAATTGCGACTGTCTCACGTTTTTTAGCAACGTATCCGGCGATAGACCAGTTATTGATTGGTATAGAAAAGGTGTTATAAATGAGCTTCCTGCCGGGCGCTAATCTTTTTTGAAGGGTATTATTTTGAGTGTAACTGAATCTCAGGTAGTCTCCTTCCCTTATGTAGATCGACCCGGCGTCGGCATTGAAAAACCTTCGCACGTTGGTAAGGATTTTTTCCAGAAGAAGATCCAGGTCTTTAACCTCGTTTATATCAAGACTAATCCGGGTGATCAGCTCCATCTTTTCTTTTTCAGTCATCATGGCAGGAGACTCCTCAATTTTAGGGAACTGATAAATTTATATCATATAATGAGAACCCGGACAAGATTATAAACAATGACCAACCCTCGAACCCTTTCTCCAATTGAGTTGAAGAACAATATTGATCTATCACCTTATCTGTGCAAAACTTTCCCCAATTTTCATTTCTCATTTTCAGTGTCCCTTTCGCGGATGATTGAAACCCCTGTCAGACAGTTAAAAGATTATCTGTAATTATGCATTTTGAAAGCATAATTGCAGATAATAGAGGTTCAGCATGGGGGCAAACGCGATGGCCTTGCCGTTCAGTGAACTATAAGCATAAAGTTGTTCTCCAAAGAGAAGGAGATCTCAGGAATCCGTAAATCATCTTATCATTCCGGCGACCTGTCCGCCATAGCCTTGGCGAAGGTGGAAAGCCGGAATCCAAGCATTTGTATGCTCAATGTCTCCATATATCGAAACGAGTCCGACAGGATAAAATGAAGCAACACATCAGATTAACAAGAGATCTTTTTGGTTATGGCCAAATTTAAAGTTGAAAATTAAATTTGGCCATGCTAATGTGTCGTCATGCTTCCAAGAATCCTGGAGAACAGTATAAGAAAGGCCATGAAAACCTTCCCCGCTGTTTTAATCACGGGGCCGAGGCAATCGGGCAAGACTACCCTGCTGACGGAGAGGTTCGGCAATACGCACAACTTCCTTTCCCTTGAGAACCCCGACGTCAGGGCAAGGGCGCTTGACGACCCCATAGGCTTTTTGAAATCAAATCCCCCGCCTGTCATCCTTGACGAGATACAATACACCCCTGAACTGTTACACTACATCAAATCGGCTATAGACAATAATAGAAAGCCCGGCCAATGGTTGATTTCTGGATCGCAGAATTTCGCACTCATGGAGGGTGTCAGCCAGTCCCTGTCAGGAAGGGTTGCCGTAATGTCTCTTCTTCCTTTTTCTATCGGAGAGAGCGAGGGAAACGGCAATAGGGCGACGACTATCGACAGCATAATCCAACATACGTTCAGCGGGGCCGGACGTTCAGCAAAAAAAAGAAAGACCGTCAAATCCGTCACCCTTGATAACTGGATTCTCAGAGGGGCATATCCTGAGATAAGGACAAACCCTGATGTGGACAGGCAGATATGGTGTGCAAGCTACATCCAGACATATCTGGAGAGAGATGTGCGCACGATCGCCAATATCGGAGACCTGAACACCTTCAATCGTTTCCTGCGGCTCTGCGCTGCCAGAACAGGTCAGATCCTCAATATGTCGGAGATCTCCAGGGATGTCGGGGTTTCCGTTCCCACTGTTAAAAAATGGCTGAGCATCCTTGAGGCAAGTTATCAGGTATACCTTCTGCCGCCTCATTTTAATAACTTCGGCAAACGAATAATCATGAATCCAAAACTCTATTTTCTGGACACCGGTCTTGCTACTTTCCTTTTAGGACTGCATGATAAAGAACCCATGTTGAAAGGACCTATGTTCGGCCCGCTCTTTGAGACGATGATAGTTTCGGAATGGATTAAGGCATTTTATAATCGTGGTGAAAGACCCGAATTATATTACTGGCGATCCAAGACAGGCACTGAGGTTGACCTGATCATAGATCGAAACGGCAGGCTTTATCCGATAGAGATCAAAGCCACATCCACCTTACTGCCAGGGCATAAGGAATCGCTGATGAAATACATGGAACTGGCAGGGAGCAATTTGGGAAAAGGAGCCATTGTAGCCGATATCCCGGAGGCATTTGATATGAAGGGTTGCCGCGTTATGACATGGAAGCATGGATTGGATTCCCTGGGCGAGGCTTAACGAATCAAGTTTTGCGTATCCGCCCGAGCGACATGTCATTCCAGCCGTGTCGCGCCGACCTGTCCGTCGTAGTCTCGACGAAGACGGAAGTCATGCTTTGCAGGACGAAGGAGGGCTGAAGAATCCAGGGAATTGGATCCTTATGGATAAGGATTTAAGATGAGTCAAGAGCTGACCTCATCACATCTTAGATTTGTGATAAAGTCTTTCTGAAATTATCAACGGAAGGATACGTTCAGCATGAAAGAAAATCAAAATATCGAGTTTAAAGAATCCTGGCGTGATGAATACATTAAATGGATTTGCGGCTTTGCCAATGCATCCGGCGGTGTTCTTGTCATAGGGAAAAACGACAAAGGTGTTGTCACCAGTGTTATTAATGCCAAAAAACATCCCTCAAAACCATACAACCCCCTTATTGCAAATGCCTTCTTTCGTGCCGGACTGATAGAATCCTGGGGACGGGGAATTCAGAAAATAAACAGCAATATTACAATCCCCGAACTTGCTGAAAAAGTTGCTGTGACAGAACGGTCTGTGGAAAGGAACCTCCAGAGCCTTCAAAAAGAAGGTTTAATAGAACGTGTTGGGCCGGCTAAAGGAGGATATTGGAAAGTCATTATGGAAAAGAAATAAGCCGGGGATTTCAAATCGTCGTCTTACCTGAAAATGGGTGTTGAGATTATTAATAGCGGGTGTGGAGTGATTGAGACCATCCCTAATGAAATTTTAATAACAAGGAAGATCAAGGGATTTTAGACTTGGATGAGAAGCGATCAAGGGGGCATCAAGGTGAGTCAAGACAAAAGCAGACGTGACCCCATTACTATTACTAAAATGCAACTTAACAATGGAGGTGTAAAATGTATTGTCCAAGATGTGGAACCCAAAATGACGATAATGCTTTCAAATGCATTAAATGCGGAACCATCATTCAGCAAATACCCTTCACAACTGTTCCAGTAAAAAAAAGTAACACTGCTGGTATTGTGTTGGCTGTAATCGGAGGAATATTTGGACTTATTATGGTTATAGGCATCCTTGCAGCTATAGCCATTCCGCAATTTGCAGCATACCGAGTACGCGCATACAATACTCAGGCACGCACAGAGATACAAAAGGCATGTAATGCGGCCAGTTCCTTCTTCATAGAGCATCCGGATAAAATCATAACTGGAGATAGGCGAGTATGTTTGGTATCGGCATGCCGGAACTTATTATAATACTTATTATCTTAGCAATTCCTGTGACTATTGTAATTTGTGTTTTATTGTTAACAAGACGTGGGTCAACTAAAAATATTATAAAGGAGCATGATATGTTCTGCATAAAATGTGGAACGAAAAACGATGATAACGCTTTCAAATGCGTCCAGTGCGGCAATGTCCTGCAACACCTTCAACAATTTGGCACAGGTGCTTCAGAGGAAATGGAAATTTCAAATTATCTCGCACAAGCAATTTTAGTTACCATTTTCTGTTGTTTGCCTTTTGGCATTCCTGCCATTGTTTTCGCAGCCCAGGTAAACGGAAAGTTGGCAGCAGGTGACTATGCTGGAGCTGTTGAGAGATCCAAGAAAGCCAAGACCTGGTGTTGGGTTTCCTTTTGGGTTGGGTTAGGATTTTTTCTCATATGGCTTTTTGGTGCAATAGTTGGTGGTCTTATTGGAAAATAATGAGATATCTATAAAGTTTTCTAACATTATTATTAGAAAAAAATTGGCAGTGGATTTTAATTCAATATTGTGATGCTTCAGAAAGGAGGATTCTATATGTATTGCTCGAAATGCGGAACTCAAAATGACGATAATGCCTTTAAGTGTTCAAAATGCGGAGAAATAATTCAAAAAATAGGAACTGCAACAACTCCATCTGGTCAACAGGTATCGAGCCATCTTGCACCTGCAATTCTAGCCACCATATTCTGTTGTTTGCCTTTTGGGATTGTAGCAATAGTAAAAGCCGCAAAGGTTAACGGAAAACTTAGATCAGGTGATTATGCTGGCGCCCTGAGGGCATCCAATGATGCAAAAACATGGTGTTGGATCGCCTTTGCTTCAGTGGTGGTCTATGTGGCGGTAATAGGCATCCTTGCAGCTATTCCACAATTTTCCGCTTATAGGACAAGGTCGTATAATGCTGCTGCCGAAGCAGATTTAATGAACGCTGCCATAGCTCAGGAAGTATATTATGTGGATAACCAAACATATACTGATACCATCAAAAATCTAGAGGGAGCTACTTATGGTTTTATCCCCAGTCAGGGTGTTACAGTTGAAATAATTTCTGCCGGGAAAGAAAATTATCATATGGTAGCCTTTCATAAAGAAGGTAAGAAAAAATATCAAATCACTGGTCCAGGCGGAGTACTCGCGGAGTACTCGGAATCAAGCAAACAATGAATCGGCTGAGAGTGCCTACGATGGAGACGTCAGGACATCTCAAGACGCTAAAATGTGCTGGCAGATATCTTTTGGGCTTAGGTTAGCCGTTGAGATCATCTGGTTTATACAATAGAAATTGGTGGTTTATTTGAAATGGGATGAGGTTTCTATGGATGGATATTATATCTCAATGCATTTCGTTGCACAAAAAAGTCAACGTCTAAAAGCGATTTTCATTTTGGGAATTACTTTTATCATACTCATTTTTTTATACATTTTTAATCCATCGAGTTCATTTATTTATCCACCTTGCCCTTTTCATGCACTGACCGGCTTTCACTGTCCAGGCTGTGGATCATTGCGCGCTTTACATCAGCTTCTTCATGGTCATCTAGTAAAGGCATTTTGGTACAATCCGTTGATGGTTTTGTCATTACCTTTTTTGGGATATAGGTTTTTGGTTTATTTTCTTGATGGAATAATAGGGATATCACTTCCAAGAGTTTTTATTCCGGCATTTTACATTTGGTTTTTTTTAGTGGTTGTCTTTTTGTTTTGGCTCCTAAGAAATATTACATTTTATCCATTTTCATTATTAGCACCATAAGTTGATCATGTAATGCAGGATGCCCTTATGGAGATGGGCAACGGCATTTATAATAACATCAGCGGTTCTATGTAATGCGGGACTCCCTTCAAATTCTAAATTAGTCTAAAAACAACGGAGATAGAAGCTCATGGAAAAAATAAAGATTGATAATAATGCATTTGTTTATCCTATGCCGATGTCTCTTGTCGGAACTGTTGTTGATGACAAGGCTAACTTTATGGCAGTGGGATGGGTTTCACGGGTCAATTTTAAACCGCCGATGATTGCTGTCGCATTGGGACCTCATTATACGAACAAGGGGATAGAAGAGCAAAAGGCCTTCAGCCTCAATATCCCAGGGATATCGATGATAGAGAAAACCGATTACTGTGGGCTAGTTACAGGGAGCAAGACGGATAAGTCAGAGATATTCGATATTTTTTATGGCGACCTGAAGGGCGCGCCATTGATAAAGGATTGTCCTGTCTGCATGGCATGCAAAGTTCATGATATCGTCAGGCTGCCTTCCAATACACTATTCATCGGGGAGATTGTTGATGCCTATTCGGAGGAACAATATCTTACAGAAGGGCATCCCGATGTCAAAAAGATAAATCCATTCACGCTCACAATGCCGGATAATAATTTCTGGGAGGTCGGAAACAATGTCGGAAGGGCATGGGACATCGGCAAGAAATTAAAAAAAATACATTATAACTGAAGGAATAAAGGAGGATAAGCCATGAAAAAAAGGATAATCCATCTTATAGCACTATTGTTCCTAATCTTTGGAGTCGTTCTGACATCGTCCTCACTTGTCAGAGCAGGCATGGTTAAGGAAGTCGCCATTGGCGTGTTTACCAACGCGCCCAATCAGACGGAACTGGACAGATTCTATCTGCGCTATCATGGCCCGGAAGTAGTGAAATTCTCCGGCGCATGGTTACGCTTGTATCAGTTATGGCTCCCTTATGAACCGCCCAAGGAGGCTGTCGAGCGTTTCAATGCGGTGCGCGGTCGTTATGCTGAGCTGTGGTTCAGCAGCGAGGAAGAGTATCTGGACAGACCTGCGCATGGCCCGATGTCAAGCGCAACCTTTAAAAGCGTGGGCGAAAATAAGCAGACTGTGGTGATGGTTCCTGCCAAACCCACCGAGGAGTTCTATGATCCTGACCCCAATCCGGAACAGACCACAATCTTACGGTGGGTCCAAATTATGCGTTATCCTGACGGCGTTTCGGTCGAAGATGGCGAGAAGTGGTTCCTGGATGTATATTCAAAGGAGGCATTGAAGCAGCCCGGCCTGCTCAAGTTTGTCAGTTATCGTGTCCTCACAGAGGTCGGTGACAAGATGTTTAAAGCGATGCAGAAGACGATGAAGACGACTTCTTCTGCGGGGGGTGCGCCCCAGACATCTGAGATGCCTAAGATGAAGTCGTGGGTAAGAGTGAATGAGTACTGGTATAAGGACTTTGACGCATGGCGCAAGGCGGTGCTGGAATCGCCTCCAAATTATACCGCGCCTTCCTGGGGAGGGAAATATCCCTTTGTGGAGATGATAAGCACGTTTATACCCTACATGCATGATGTTGATTTTCTGAAGGGAGATTATATCGTTCCCTAGAAGGTTGTTAAATAGTTAAAGAATACAGATTTGGAAAGGAGCGATATGGAAAAGAGTCTGAAACCTCCTTACCTACGTAAGGACGAAATAAAGCAGGACGGGGTTAAGTTTCTAAGTTTCTTCTGAAAGCAAGGGCTACCAAAACTGTTGAGGATATTTAATTTGACTGCCTCTTTATGCCGGTTGATTCATGGGCATGCCCTGAATTTATCGCAGGGAGATTCTGGGGGCGGGCATGATCTTCTATAAGGCATGATGCAGGGGATATCAAAGACAAGTGACAGAGGCCGGTTAAATCTACAGGGCAATGTCCATATCCCCTGAATATAATTCAATACATGGCTTACAAGATTAACCTTGACTAAAGCCGACAGGCTTTGATAAAAAATCCACATGAATATACTTGATTATATTATTATTGCCTTTTTACTTTATCTGATCATTAGAGGCGTCATGAGGGGATTTATCAGGGAAATATCCTCTCTCGCCGGAGTAATCCTCGGGATCTGGCTGGGAAACCTTTATCAGCCATGGATGACCGGCATTCTAAACCGCTATCTCCCATTCCCTCAATATCTGCCCTTGCTGAGCTTTATCATTCTTTTTATAGCTGTCCTTGTGATATGCAATCTCCTGGGATGGTCTCTTAAGCTTTTGTTCAAGAAGGCATTAATGGGCTGGCTTGACAGGTGCCTCGGCGCTGTCCTGGCAGTTTTGAAAGGAATAATATTATCCTCCCTGGCAATACTCATGCTCACATTTTATCTCCCTGAAAAAACCCCATTCATCACCAATTCAACTCTTGCCCCGTGGATTATCAAGCCTTATCAGTATATCACCGGGATCATCTCTCCCGATCACTACAAAAATTGGAAGAACAAGCTTATCGGTGAACCGAAAAAGACCGGTAACATCGAATCTGATAAATCAAAGGTTCCGGCCAAAAACAATGAATAAAGACAGATTGTCAGGGGCTGTATCCGCCTTAAATGCTCTGGTCTTTAGGCTTCGTGGACCTGACGGTTGTCCATGGGATGCCGTACAGACAGACGATACGGTAAAGATGTATCTTTTGGAAGAGGCATACGAAGTCCTCGACGCCATAGACAGGAAATCCCCTGAAGACGTCTGCGAAGAGTTAGGGGATCTTATTTTTCAGATCTTCTTTTTATCCGCCCTGGCCAGGGAAAGGGGAGAATTTGATCTGACGAATGTAATTGAGCGGATCACCGAAAAGATGATAAGACGACATCCCCATGTCTTTGGAGATAAAACGGTAACCGGCCCTTCCGAGGTATCCGACAACTGGGAGAAGATAAAAAGGGAAGAAAAAAAAGACGGCAAATCCCCATCTTCCAGACTCATTGATGTCCCTGTTAATCTGCCCGCCCTTTTGAGGGCTAACCGGTTAAGCGAAAGGGCCTCAAAGGTGGGTTTTGACTGGGTCGGCAAGGAAGAGATCTGGGGAAAGGTTAAAGAGGAATTCGGGGAATTAACAACTGGTATAAACGAGCAGGATAATAAAAAGGTCTGGGAAGAAATGGGCGACCTCATGTTCAGCCTTGTTAATCTTGCAAGGCATTGGGGTTTTAACAGCGAACAGCTTATGATGGATGCCAATCAAAAATTTATTAAAAGATTTGAGCGCATGGAAGGGGAATTAATCTCATCAGGATCCGGCATAGATGAGGCACGGATTGACGCGATGAATCAGGCGTGGGAGAGGATAAAATCTTCGGAAAGGTGAGATGAGGCGCCATGGCAAAAGACAAGAATCTTTTCACAAGGATCGCAGGATGGTCAATCAAGTTTTTCATTAAACTTATGCTGATCCTTATTCTTTTTTCAGTCACACAGGTAGCGCTGCTAAGATATATTAACCCGCCTTTTACAGTGCCTATGATTACCCTTTGGATAACAAATCTTTTCGCTTCAGAAAAGGAAATAATGCCCCATCATGAATGGCGGGATATAAAAGATATTTCCCCCTTGCTTATTAAAGCCGTCATGTCCGGAGAAGACCAGAGATTCATATCGCATCACGGTTTTGATTTTGTGGAGATGGATAAGGCATATAAGGACATCGTCGACAACAAAAAGAAAAGGGCGAGGGGGGCGAGCACTATCACCATGCAACTTGCCAGGACACTATTCCTCTGGAAGGACAGGAGCCTGATAAGAAAGGGGCTTGAGGCATATTATACTGTGCTTATAGAGCTGTTCTTGAGTAAAACGCGGATAATGGAGTTATACCTTAATATGGTGGACTGGGGAACCGGCATAATGGGGGCGGAGGTCGCTTCAAAAGAATATTTTAAGATAGACGCGGATAAACTCACCGCTTATCAGGCTGCCGGGATGGCGGCGATACTGCCCAACCCTCATAAATGGTCGCCGGTCAATCCTACAAACTACATCAGGGAGCGAATAAGTGAAATAATGAGGTATATGGGAGATATGCATCTGTGATTAATAAGGCGCAGGGCGCAAGGTTCAAGGCATAAGGTTTACGGTTCAAGGTTTAAAGTTCAAGACTCAACGTTCAAGGTTCAGGCGCAGGGCGCATGGCAAGAAAAGACAGGCTTGATCTTACCTTGGGACTTATGCCTTGGGCCTTATATCCCCATCTGCATGCCCTGTTGTTCAACCGGCATTTGGATATTGATGTCCCTGATTTCTGATTTGTTAAAAGACACAAACTCTTTGCATCCGTCCTTTAAATCGCATTTTTTTTGACAGATGCGGACGTCCATGCGAGGATTGTTTCTTTTTTTCTGACAGACAATATAAAATGACATCTCCCTCTCCAAAAATTATCCCCCCGTGTTCAAGCTGTCCCTCACCGGAGGTGCAGAAAGTTAATTCCTTGACGCAAGGGGTAGATAAATTAAATGTTATTTAATTATACTTCAATTATATATTCTTATATAATAAAGCAATTAATGTGTCAATAATTATTATTGCCATATAATGTCCCCATATCAGGTTCTTGCATAAAACACACAAACCCCTGACCTGGGATTTATGATTGCACTATCGCCGTTATATTAAGTGAGGTCTTAAAATGATAAGGTTTGTATGCCTTAACGGTTTTATAGGTCTTTATACTATTATCTTTTGCCTATGGGGGCTTATCCTCTCTCTCTTTGACAGGGATGGCAGCCTGGTTCATCGGTACTGCGCCGTACCATGGGCAAAAACAATCCTTTTTATATGTGGCGTTAAATTGGAGGTGAGAGGCATCGAAAACATTAATAAAGACGCCCCCCGCATCTATATGTCAAATCATCAGAGTTACTTTGATATATTCACGCTCCTGGCCGGACTGCCGGTAAATTTTAAGTTTATTTTAAAACAGGAATTGATGAGAATACCTATACTGGGCATGGCCATGAAAAGGGCCGGTTATATAAGCATAGATCGCGAGGACAATAGAAAGGCCATTCTCAGCGTGAACATGGCGGCCGACAAGATCAGGAACGGGGCGTCAGTACTTATCTTTCCCGAAGGCACAAGGAGCGACGATGGGATTGTCATGGATTTCAAAAAGGGCGGATTTCATCTCGCCTTAAAATCCGGCTGCGACATCGTCCCGGCGGCTATTATTAAAAGCCGTGATATCCTCCCCAAAGGACGCCTGAAGATCAATAAAGGGACAATCTATTTAAATATAGGCAAGGCCATCCCTGTAACGGATTATTCCAAAAGGGATATGAATCTCCTAACGGAAAGGGTAAGGGATGCGGTTGTCGGCCTGATGTCGGAAAAAAATGCGAGCAACCTGCTTTAAATGATTCAGGTTGAAATTTCAAACACAGAAAGTCAAACAAAAGGTTTACGGTATACGGAATAAGGTTTACGGTATAAGGTATAAGGCTTATGGTTTTAACCTTGAACCGTGAACCTTAAACCATTAACCGGAGAAGTTTAACCCCATCACAGGTCCACCCAATTGTCCGAAAAGTTTGATTGCATACTCAGAATAGCCGTGACCCTGCCGGTCAGAGATACCTTTTTTTACTCGGTCCCTGATGCCTGTCGGCAAGCAGTCGGCATCGGCCGCAGGGTCCTGGTCCCTTTCAGAAACCGGAAGATCATCGGGTATATCATTGGAACAGAGACGGAAGCGCATGAAGGAGTGAAAGGCATCAAGGATATCCTGGAGGCACTTGACAGCGAACCATTGTTTCATGAGGAGATGGTCCCTTTTTTTCAGTGGATGGCCGATTATTATCTGTTCCCCATAGGGCTCCTGATCCGATCGGCCCTTCCCGGCGGCATGAACGCCACCTCCTTTAAATCAGCGCGGATCTCTGATGATGGCTTGAGGGCCTTAAATTTACCGGACATTGCCCCTGATGAAAAGAGCCTCCTTGCATGGATAAAAGGAAATCCCGGCAAAAGACTGCCTCCCCAACGCGATACATTATCCCTCCTTACGAAAAAAGGCTGGGTGATTATTGAAGACTGTGCAGGCAACAGGCCGGTCGGACCTCTCAAAAGGATCTGCATCAGGGTTAAGGATGAAACGGATATCCATTCGATACTGACGGATAAGGCTGGCCGTCCGGGGCCAAAGAACGAGAAGGAATTTCTGGAATGCCTTTGCAGATCAAATATCCTTCCGTTAAATGAGCTATCATCCAGGTTCAGCAACGGATTGTACCTTGTCAACAAGTGGATAAAGGCAGGGGTGGTGGAGCGTTGCAGCAAGACCTTCTTCAGAACCCCCTCAGGCGATATCATGGCCCCGTCGCCGGAACCTTCCTTTCTTTTTGATCAGCAAAAGGATACGCTCAAGACAATAACCGCATTCCTCGACAAAGGGACGTTTTCTGTCTGCCTCTTATATGGCGTGACAGGAAGCGGCAAGACAGAGGTCTATTACAGGGCCGTCAGGCACGCCATCGACCTGGGCAGGCAGGCCATACTCATGGTCCCTGAGATAGCCCTTGCAATATATGTGGAAGGCATTTTCAGGTCCCGCCTTGGAGACAAGTTGGCCGTGTTTCACAGCGGCCTGTCCGATGGAGAGAGATACGACCAGTGGATGCGCATGGTCAGGGGCGAGGTGGATCTTGTGATAGGGGCCAGGTCGGCCCTTTTTTCTCCCCTCCCAAGGCTGGGCCTTATCATTGTGGACGAAGAATATGATCCATCCTACAAACAGGATGAGTCCCCGCGTTATCAGGCAAGGGATTCCGCAATTGTAAGGGGGAGGATGGAGAACGCCCTGGTCATCCTGGGCGCCGGCACCCCGTCTGTCCAGTCCTTTCAGAACGCCTCCAAGGGCAGGTATCGTCTTCTATCCATGCCTGACAGGGTGGAAAAAAGGCCCCTGCCTGATATTGAAATCGTGGACATGAAGACTGTTAATGAGTGGGGAAAGAGCGAAGGGATATTAAGCCCTGTCTTGCAAAGCGCCCTTAAAGAAACTCTGGCGGCGGGCAATCAGACCATCCTGTTCCTTAACAGACGCGGATTCAGCAGGGTTTACCTTTGCCGCTCCTGCGGGGAGGCCATGAAGTGTCCCAACTGTGACGTCACGTTGATATACCATATCAGGGAGAACAGCCTTAATTGCCATTACTGCGATTTCCATTCAGCGCCTCCTGATAAATGCCCCTCCTGCCGTAAAGGCGCCATGAAGGCATTCGGATTCGGGACACAGAAGCTGGAACTGGAATTGCAAAGCCTGCTCCCTGAAGCGCGGATAGGCAGGATGGACAGGGATAATACAAAACGCAAGGGCGAGACCTTCAGGTTGTTGAAGGATTTTAATGATGGAAAGACAGACATACTTGTAGGGACGCAGATGATTACCAAGGGATATGATTTCCCAAATGTCACCCTGGTAGGGGTCGTATCCGCTGATCTTTCTCTGGGCTTCCCTGATTTCAGATCCGGTGAAAGGACATACCAGCTTCTTTCCCAGGTGGCAGGAAGGGCCGGCAGGGGGGAACGGAAGGGCAAGGTTGTCATCCAGACATTTAACCCTGGGAATTATGCCATTACATACGCTAAAGATCACGATTACCAATCCTTTTTTCTTAAGGAGAGGACGCTGAGAGAGCAACTGGGTTATCCCCCCTTTTCCTATCTTGCATGCCTGAGATTCCAGGGAAATGACAGGGCTGCCACGGAAGCCAAGGCGCGTGGGATAGGGAGGGAGATAAAATCAATAATCACAGGATGGCCGAAAAGGGGGAAAGAGATACAGGCATTAGGCCCGGTTGAGGCCCCCATGGCCAAGTTAAAAGGGAAATACCGGTGGCAGATCCTCATCAAGAGCAGGGGTACCGCGATCCTGCACTATCTGCTTAAGGAGGTGGAGGTGCTTTCCAGAGACATGTTAAGAAAGAGCGGGGTGAGCATGGTCATTGATGTGGATCCCTATCAGATGTTGTGATAAATAGGGTATAAGGTTTACGGTTTAAGGTGTACGGAGTATGATATAGGGTGGACGGTGTACGGTTTACGATGCATGGAACCCTATCCTTTACCTTATACCTTAAACCTCAGACCGTACACCTTACACCTCTTTAAAAAAACGGATTAGACTGTTTTTCCCTGCCAACCGTAGTCACAGGACCATGCCCTGAGAACACGAGGGTGTCGTCAGGCAGTGTAAATATCTTTCTCCTGATATTTTCAAGGAGCAGATCCAGATTCCCTCCTGGAAAATCGGTTCTCCCGATACTTCCGGCAAAAAGGGCATCACCGCATATCACTGCCTTCCGTCTCTCTTTATTGCCGCTGATATCAAATTCACCTTCGAACACAAAACCCTGGCCCGCGATTGAATGCCCGCTCAGGTCAATGACCCTGAAGATGATAGATCCGACCTCAATAGTATCTCCTTCCTTGGTAAATTCCGATGCGCTGGAATCTTCAGCGCTGCACCCGAATATGGAGGCCCTGTCATTTACCACCATGAGCTCGCCTGCCTCATCTTTATGGATCATTATTGGGGCGCCGGTCTTTTCCTGTAGTTCCTTGTTGCCGCCCACATGATCAAAGTGTGCATGTGTGTTGATAATATACTTGACCTTCAGGCCCTCTTGTTTCAAAACCGCAAGTATCGCATCCACATCTCCACCCGGATCAAACACCGCCGCCTCTTTGGTTTCTTCATCTCCGACTATATAACAGTTGACCATCAATGGCCCTGTTTCCATCATCTTGAATATCATATAAAATCCCTTCCAACTTATTGAATATATTTTGAGTAAATGATTATTTAACGAAGCGCAGTCTATTTGAAAGTGGACAATGAGTCAATTAAAAAGGCGGCCAGGATTCCGATCCTGCCGCCTTTCAATGTTGAGCCGCGATTCTTTCTTCGATTCTTTGCTATCTCCTCTTTCCTCTCTGTCCTCTGGTTCTGCGGCTCTGTTCTCCGAGGTTCCGAACTCTTTGCTCTGCACTCTTTGCGCCCTACACCCTGCCCCCTCCGCCATCAACTACTCTTGCCCTGACAAAATAATTGGCCCAAACAAATCCGAAAAAATAAATAACCAATAGAGTCAAGACCGGCAAAAGACCAAGGGGTCTTAGTGACAATAGGCTCAGTCCAACAACAAGTTGTAAGATGCCATATCCGACTGAGACCTTCCAATGGGCTATTCCCATCTCATTTGCCAAAATCTGGTAAAGATGCCTTCTGTGCGGCCTGAGCAGGTTTTCGCCATCTTTAATCCTGATAAACATAGTTGCCAGTTCATCTGCATAAAATGGGAATAAAAAACCGGCAAGACAGACAAGATCCAAAAAGGTCTTTGAAAGGATAACTACCATTGCGGCAAAAACAAATCCAAGCAGTATGCTGCCTACATCCCCCATGAATACCTTTGCCTTTGGAAAATTAAATGGCAGAAAGCCAAGGCATGAAAAGGCGATACAAATAGATAAGGCCGAAAAACGACTGTCACCAACGTAAAGCACGTTGAATGCCGCCAGGAGACCAAACCCGACTATTCCTGTTATTCCGGCGATGCCATTGATACCATCCATGAAATTATACCAGTTGGCAGTGCCGACAATAAAGACAGATAGACAGATAAAACAGAGGACAGAGGATAGAAAGAAGAAGGCAGATTGAGGCAAGGAGAAAAGAGCGAGGGCTGACAGATGATAGCTGACGGTTGAAAGCTGGACAAAAATCAGTGCGGCAACGAATTGCAGAGGCAGGCGAATCTTTGGTGAGAGGTCGAACTTGTCGCCCCAGAAACTCAACAAGGCAAGAAAAGCAGCGGGAACCCAGAACGTGAAGGCGATTTTTAAAATCAAGGATGAAAAAATAAAAGCGACCAGGATTCCAATCCCGCCGCCCTTTGGTGTTGGGCTGCCATGAGAACTCCGCCCATTTGGTCTATCAATAAGCCCCCATTTAAAGGCTAATCTACTTATGAACAAGGCCCCGACGGCGCCTGCAACCAGACATACTGAATATAAATAATAGTTATCCAAATTGAAACCTTACCTAAAACAGCTCAAGTCCAAATTCGGCAAAGACTTTTTGTCTGCTCATTTCACTTTCCTTGTCAAATTCCGGCTACAATAGCCCGGCCAGTATCTATAATTATGCTCAACAAAATAACCTTATCAGAAAAAGGCATTTAGGGGAAACATCTTTCACGCAGTTATTCCGCAGCCTTCAAAATATTGTAGACACTTTTTACTGACATTCCAAGCCGACCCGCAATTTCATGTCTTTTATATCCGCGTGCGATAAGCTGTTCTATCAGAAACCGCCATGCCTTTCTGGTATCCGGTGATAGAGTGAGTATCCCGGCCTTCATATCTCTGATTCTCCGATCAAGCTGCTCTTCACTAAGCAGGTCTACACTTGTATGCCGTGGAATCTGCTTGCTCTTTTCAACCCCTGAAAAAACAGCAGGGAAAACATGAATAAGGGCTTTGTGAAGTTTCGTAATCACGTCTGCTTTTTCAAGCACATCTTCTTCCAATAAGGATACACTCTTATTCAGCAAATCTCTGTATATCTTCTTTCGCGCGTGCTCATCGTTTGCCAATGACCCAAGCACAAAGCCCGGCTTAACAAATGAATGTGGGATATTTTGATCATTATAAAACCTCACCGAAGACCACTGGTATTCCATGGGATTGGTTACGAGACCGGCGCGAGATGGCAGAGCAAATGGACTCAATAATATCTTTCAAAGTATGAAATGCGCCATCAGTTATGTTGAAGACCCTACCTGCTGCGCTAGGATGAGAAACAGCGAGCAAAGCCGCACGACCTACATCTTTATCATAAACCAAAGTCCGCCGATTGAGGCCGTTTCCGATAGGGATAAAGCGATGACGTGCCAGTGCATGTGTCAACCGTTCGTAGTTTCCCTTGATGCGGGAACCATAGACCGCACCCAAACGCAGCACGGCACCCAATGGTTGACCATTGGCGCCCCTCGCATCCAAGACAATCTGTTCGGCAGCGCGTTTGGTTTGTGCATAAAAGGTGTCAGGATGAGTCGGCGACATCTCATTGAGCACGCAACCATCTGAATCCCCATGCACCGCAATCGTACTGAACAAGACAACGCGCTTCACACCCGCCTTAATCGCAGCATCAACTACCGTCGCTGTTCCGCCAACATTATCTAACAACCTATGTCTTTTGGCGTCCACAAGAATCCTGGCGGAACCGATAACCTTCAAACCATAAACAGTACGCGCAACCTTTCTTGCTTTTCGTTCATCAATCAGGATAAAATCAGCATTCAATTCCCTGGCAAGTCCAATAACAGCAGCCTCGCCTGTATCA
>Ga0153915_10001661_pt1 | contig 20466 bp, 20 predicted proteins | sample Opewatmetagenome_2_FD_107003 | JGI IMG/M metagenome (GOLD analysis project Ga0153915, IMG submission 107003) | Freshwater wetland microbial communities from Ohio, USA - Open water 3 Core 3 Depth 3 metaG | ecosystem: Environmental > Aquatic > Freshwater > Wetlands | place: USA: Ohio, Lake Erie...
GACCGCGAGACAGCGGCGCTTGTAGCGGAGTACATCGACAGAGGCGGCCCAGTAACGAAGGACGGAAAGGCATCCATGTTCGGCATCTCGCGGCATCAGGCATGGCGCGTCGTCAGTGATGCTGCTCGGCGCGCTGGCCTGCCGCAGCTTGTCAACAACGAGACCGGCCGACTACGCAACGTGAGCCCTCATCGTCTGAGAGACGCGTTCGCGGTGCATGCCATGAAGATGGACGATTCCGGCGACGGCCTCAGACTACTCCAGGAGCACCTGGGTCACGCCTCGTTCAACACGACGGCGAAGTATCGGAAGGTGTCTGGAGTTGAGCACCGCGACTGGTACGACAAGCTGTGGAAGGCGGAAGACAATGGCAATGGCTCTCAGGCCCGATAGAGGAGGCTCCAAGTCCCTCTTTGGCCTGGGTTGGTTTGTCAGAGAGCTCCTTCTGGGGCAGGGCCCTTACGGCGTTCCCCGGATTGACCCCAATGTGGGAGCGACCCAGGCAGACATCAACCACTGGTATCACGAGGCGTGCGCTATGGCCGAGGCAGACCAGAAGACCGAGAAGATCGTCAGTGACCTTGTGCTTTCTGGCGTCGACGTTACTACCGAGGAGGCCGATTCAATCCTAACTCGCGAGCTCAACAAGATTCCCCGGAAGTCGCGGCACACGAGATACCACAGTTTCCTGATGTACTTCGGCGTGCACAAACGACTGGGCTGGGTCGAAGCAACCGGTCAGACAGAGTCGTCCGCGATCCAGGACAACTACCCGCCGGCTCCCGCGAGGACGTACTATCGCTTGACTCAGAAAGGCATCCAGGCCACCGAGGTGATGTGGTCGAATCCCCTCTTCACGCTCTATCCAGATGTCGGCCGACGTCACCAGGCGAAGCCTCGGTAACCGACGCGCCATCCCTATGTTCGCTATTTCTTCGCGCGACCCAAACTACTACAAGGTGACACTGTGCACCAGTGACTCTCGTTAGAGACTGGCCCAAGAAAGGGGGCATAGATCACTCCGGAAGGGGCGCTGCCAGTTGTGGGGGTGCCCACGAGGCGCACAGCACCGCGTTCAGGTATGAGGCAGTTCGTGCTATAATGCTGTCACTTCACCCTGTTCGCGCGCAGGTGGTGTGCCACTTGGGACGGGCACATGGAGACCCCGTTGCTCACGACCAAGCTCATGGTCCCTCCGGCCAAGCCGGGACTAATCGCGCGGCCGCGTCTGACGGACTGTCTGAACGCCGCTCTCGGCTACGGGCTGGTCCTCGTGTCCGCGCCGGCCGGCTTCGGCAAGACTACGCTTTTGAGCCATTGGGCTCGGGTCAGCCAGCCCAAGGTCCGCACTGCCTGGGTTTCACTAGATGAAGGGGATAACGACCCGGTCCGTTTCTGGGACTACTTCATCACGTCGCTGCAGACAGTTCAGCCCGGTTGCGGGGAGAAGGTCCTGCCCTGGCTGCATTCCTCCGAGCCGCTTTCTGGCAGGCAACTGTTGACGGCGTTGATCAATGATCTCGCGCGGGTCAAGGGTGACTTCGCCATCGTCCTGGATGACTACCACCTCATCGAGTCCCGCGAGATAAACGACGGAATCACCTACTTTGTTGAGCACATGTCCGCCCAGGCACACCTGGTGATCGCCACCCGCGCCGATCCGGCGTTGCCCCTGGCGCGCTTTCGCGGTAAAGGGGTGATGCTCGAAATACGCGCGGACGAACTTCGCTTCACGCTGGATGACGCCGCCAGCCTGTTGACCGAACTGAAAACGCCGGCGCTGTCGCCCGAGGATGTCGCCGCCCTTAACGATCGTACCGAGGGCTGGGCGGTAGGGCTCAAGATGGCCGCGCTTTCGATGGCGGGCGAAAAGGATATCGCCGGTTTTATCGCCGCCTTTACGGGCAGCCAGCGCTACGTGATGGACTACCTGATGGAAGAGGTCCTTCAGAAGCAGTCCCCGGAGTTGCGTGATTTCCTCACCAGAACCTCGGTGTTGGAGCGGCTGACCGCTCCTTTGTGCAACACCCTCACCGGGCGAACGGACAGCCGCGATGCGCTCCTTGGCCTTGAACGCAGTCACCTGTTCATCGTGCCGTTGGACCAGTTGAGGGAGTGGTACCGCTATGAGCACCTGTTCGCGGACCTGCTGAGGCACCCGTGCGAAGCGGTGTACGGCCAGGAGGGCGTCGCCACTCTGCATCGGCAGGCAAGCCAATGGTATGAGGACAACAGCCTGCCCGACGAGGCGATACGCCATGCGCTGGCAGCCAAAGACTGGCCACGAGCGATGAGACTCATCTATGCTCATTGGGAGGCTCGGAGGAAACGGGGGGAGTTCAAGACGCTGCTCGGCTGGTTCCAGACGATTCCCGATGAGGTATTGCGTGAGCACCTTGCTCTGTATAGCAAGTATGCCGCCCTCCTCTCCAGAGCAGGTCGGCTAGACGCGGCAGAGGCCGCGCTGAGCTACCTGGAATCCGCAGCTCGGGGTGATACTGCCTTGCAGGGAGAGATCGCTTTTTCGCTGGGTTTCGTGTACCAGTACCGGGGAGACCAGAGGCGTTATCTTGAGCTAACGGAGAAGGCTTTCGCCCTGCTACCGCCGGATAGCGTTGCGATGCGCGGCTGGGCGGCGGAAAGGATAGCACACGCTCGGCAACGCCTCGGCCTTCTCCAGGAAGCCGAGGAATGGGCGACTAAGGCCTACGAACTGGGTCAACAGGCCGGGGATGCTTGGGCTGTTGAGAATGCTCTGGAGCAAATGGGTATTGCTGTCGCCTATCAAGGCAAGCTGAAGCGAGCCGTGGAGATCTACAAGAACGCGATTGAACTTGGCGGAAAGACGGCGTTGGCCGACGTGCCTCGAAGCATATTGTGCCTGTTTCAGTATCATCTGAACGACCTGGAAGGGGCGGCCGAAAGCGCCCGGCTGGCGGTCGAATATGGCGAGCGCACCGGAGAGACGGGCGGAATGGTAGGGCACTACTACCAGGCCCAGGTGTGCCTGGCGCGGGGCGATGCGGCCGGGGCGGACGCGGCGATGGAAAAGATGGACCGGGCCAGTCGTCATCCCACGGTTGACTCAATGTGGTCTGCGAACCATGAGGCCTGCCGTGTCATGTACGCTATCCAAAGGGGCAATCTCGAGGAAGCCACCCGGTGGGGCGAGCAGCTTCCTGACGTTGGCCGCATGATGATGCTAGACCGACATGTTCCGGCGCGCCTCTTGCTGGCGCAGGGCAACAAAGAAGAGGCCGCCCGTCTCCTCCAAGAACTCCACGAGGTGTTTGTCCGTTTCGGCGCGCTGCTGATGGCGGCCCGCATACGCATCTACCAGGCCCTGACGGCCGACAAAGAAGAATGGGCGCTACAGTTCCTGGCCGAAGCCCTGAGCGCGTTGGCCCCGGAAGGTGTTATCCGCTTCTTTGTTGATGAGGGCAAGCTGCTCAAGCCTTTTCTCGAAAAAGCTCTGATCCGGGAAATCACACCGGAATTCACCCGAAAGCTGCTGGATATCATCGCGGATGAGGAGCGGCTAAGGCAGGCTAGAGAAGGCGGGGCCGCGCTTCCGCCGCCCCCTGGCCTGCTCAGCGAGCGGGAGCTGGACGTGCTCCGGCTACTCGCCGACGACATCCCCAATCAGCGCATCGCCGAGAGGCTGAGCATCAGCCTGGGCACGGTCAAGACACATGTCCACCACATCATCGACAAACTGGCCGTGAAAGACCGGCGCCAGGCAGTCCAGCGAGCCAGGGACCTGAAGCTACTCTAGCTCGCTCTATCGCTCCCATCGACCCGCACGCCCCTGGAATTCCATCTCCAGAATCTATCCTTCAGTCTATCTGCGGTAGATTACGCGCGCCTTCTTCACTGCTAGGATGGGCTCGCAAGGTCAGCGCAGACGAGGGTGAAGACGGGATGCGGCGAGTCAGGATCATGGTCAAGGGGCAAGTGGACCGGGACTGGTCGGACTGGTTCAGTGGCTTCGAGATCAGCCACACTGCTGATGGCCACTCGACCCTGTCCGGTCCCGTCCAAGACCAGGCGGAGCTTCGCGGCATTCTGTCTCGTCTCGCCGACCTCGGGGTCGAACTGATATCGGTGAATACCGTATCGGAACCTCGCAAACCCACGTAGAAGGAGGTGGTAATAGCAGGACGAAGGACAGTTGCCTACGACAACAAGAAGGCCAAGCCTAGCAGGTCAAATGGAAGGAGGGGAATTCTCGTGAAAAGACTCATGACAATCATCTGCGTTCTTCTAGCCTTTGCCGGGCTCGTGTTGGTTCCGGCAACGGCGTATGCGAGTCCTCCTACCACGATGAGCGGAACATACGCGTTCGTCTCGCGCGTCGTTGTGGATGTGCGCCAGGCCGATGGCAACACGATAGTCGAGGACATACTGCGCCAGACCCTTACTGGTACCGTGACCGGGTCCGCAACCTTCGAAAGGACAACCATCATCCACAGCGACGGCGAGTTCAACATACATGGGATCATAACGTCCGACCTCGTCACCGTAATTGGTAGGTCTGGCACGTACACCCAGTTGATTGATGCTACCGGAATAGCGGCAACTGGCGCCATTCAAGGCCGGTGGGTGATCCTGAGCGGAACAGGAGAGTTGGCAAACATGCGAGCACACGGTACCTTCGAAGGGGTCGCGGGGGTCACCGGCACCTATTTGGGGCAACTCCACTTCGACCCCCAGTAGAACAGGCGGAGATGACGGCACGCGGAGAGGCCCACGGTACTCGAGCGAAACCCGGCCTCTCCGGGAGATCGCCGTCCGGGACATGAATGAAGGAGGAAACCGTGTACGCCAGAGTTACGTTCGCCACTGCTCAGTCAGGCAAGACTGAGGAAATAGCGAAGGTCATTCGGGATTCTGTGCTGCCCGCCCTGAAGAAGCAGAAGGGCTTCAATGGTCTGCTGCACATGGGAGACCACAAGACAGGCAAAGGCATGAACATCGCCTTGTGGGACAGTGAAGCCGACATGACGGCCGGCGAGACCAGCGGGTTCTACCGGGAGCAGGTGGCCAAGGTCGTGCCGCTTCTGGCTGGAGCTACCACGATGGAACACTACGAAGTCACCCTGCAAGGATAGCTCTGACACCGCCAGGCATGGGAAGAGGCCCGAGTAACTAGAGGAGGTGAGACACCATGAAGAGAATCGTGACGCTGGTGGCGTTGCTGATGGTAATCGGCGCGCTGCTAGTCCCATCGGGAGTGGCCTCCGCTGACCAGGCATTCCAGACCGTACGCGCTCCCTTGTACTCGCTCAACGAGTCGGCGTATCCGTTGAAAGATGGCTTTGTGGTCGTCACCCACATGAATGGCCCGGTCAACTTCGAGAAGAAAGAGTCCCAGCTGCACGGTGCCAAGCCTAACACCCAGTTCTTCATCTACCGCGTGTTCCAGGAAGACCTGCGTCTTCACGGAACCGGGCCAGTGATCATACCGGCTGGGACGAAGCTCTACTCTAACTTCTCGTTCTGGACCGATGCCCATGGCAATGGCCACATCATCACTCCGCTCCTTCCTGACGCTGCTTCCCTACAGGCGATCAAGGGCACGGCGAGCTTCCACCTCAAGGACCTGCTGTATGATGGCATGCTGCCCGGCGGCGCCCTCGCCTATGAGTCCGCGTGGCGTGAGACCGTCCTTGACTGGGAGTGGACGCCGTAAGTCCCTGTTGTCGAAGAACAGAAGAGGCTTCAACAAAGGCAATCTGGGCCTCTTCCCGGGCCCGGCGGCAGGCAAACGAAGGGGCACCGCCGGGCCCCACTGGACAGCCGTTGGGATAATCAGCGCGAACGTAATTCAAAGCGTGCGTCAGCAGAGGTCACGAAATGGACTCTTGTGACCCTACGGTAGTCACCGAGCAGGCACACGAGAGCCTGGTCTCGACGTGCAAGAGATGCTCGATCGGTCGCATGATCCGCGGATTTGGACGACTAGAGTTGCTACAACTGCTGACGAAAGTTCCCCGCGTACACGAAGAGCAACCCGGCTTCACCGTTTCACAGCCCGAGGTCTCGATGTCGCGGAGGATGCTCGGTCACCTTCCGATAACGGGAGCGTCCCGGGCACAACATGCAGTAGGCGGTGGAACCGAGGTAGACAGCTAGATCCGCGTGTACGCGACCGTCAAGACAGTCAATAGGCCACGGTGAATCGCTCTCGGCTATGCTTGGGCTTCTCAAGCTCGTCGACCATAGCCACGGCGTAATCCTCTCTCGAGATCTTGCTTTCCCCGTTTGCGTCTTGCAAGACCTGGTCTTTGCCTAGCCGGAAATGACCGGTACGCTGCCCAGGCGATATCGTGGCTGCCGGACTCAGAAACGTCCAGTCCAGGTCCTTTTCCTTCCTGAGAATGTAAAGGACTTCCCGCAGGCCCAGTATTCCCGCTCTGACCAGTTCCGGCACCTTCATCGTGTCGATAAGCTGAACTCCGGGCGAGACCTCCAGGCTCCCGGCGCCTCCGACAACCAGTAGTCTGTTCACGCCGGACTTCTTCACCCCTGCGATGATCGCCCGGTAGGCTCTGATGGTGTCGTCATGGATATTGGGGTTGTTCCAGCCGGGGTTGTAGGCACTGATCACCGCATCGTGGCCTTGTATCAGCTGGTCAACGTTGTCCTTAAGAACGTCTCCCTTCATGACTGTAAGCGAAGGGTGTTTTATTGTTATCCTTTCAGGATTACGAACAATCGCCGTGACGGCGTGTCCACGGGTAAGAGCCTCATCACGAATGACCGAGCCGATGTTCCCACTGGCGCCGATGATTGCCACCTTCATACGCAACTCCCTCCGGGTTACGCGGAATGAGTCGAGTGTAGATGTCCCCGGCCGGTTTGTCAATTCTTAAGGATGACAGCCAAAAGGGTGGGCTGACGAACCAGGCTCGACAACGCCGACGGACCATCAGGTTGGCGGCCAGCTACTTCTCCCAATCTCTTCGGAATCCTGGCCCGAAAGCCCCTCCCTCGAGAAGCCGCGCGAGTCCCACACATCGCACTCCGCACGTCGTGCAGAAGTGACAAGTCAGTTTCGGACTTCACGTCCCGCCCGAATGTTACTTCGTGGGCAGTCTGCGGATGAGTAGCAAGCCAAGGTCCTAGACCTCGGCTAATACGTCGCTCCCTTGTCTCTTGGCTCCTGCCGCCATCGCCGAAAGGAATCTCGACCGAAGCTGGTCGCTCATTAGGGCCTTTTTCACCGGGGGTAGCTTCAAGAAGCCTCCTACGATCCCCCTCATCGTCTTGTGCGAAATGCTATTCGGATTACTGAACAGTTGGTTTTGGAGCGTGCCCTTTTCCAGGCACTGCAGGATTACCCTTTCGAAGGTCGTTTCAGGGTGAATCACGCGCTGTGCTCGCTTGGTCAATTCGATGGCACCCTTGTTGCAGTGCAGGGCGCACACCCCGCAGCCAAGGCAGATCGATTTGTCGATTTCGGGCATATTCCCAGTCTTGATCTCAATCCGACTCGTTGGGACCATCTTGATTGCTGATATAGGGCAGCCTTTGGCGCACAACCCACACCCAATGCACTTGTTCTCGTCCACCTGTGAGATGTAGCTGGAGGTGACAAGAGTCCCAGGATACCCATGTTTCGATATGCCCAGGAGAACATTGCAGCAGCAGCCGCAGCAGTGGCAAATGAAAGTGGGCCGCCTCTTGATGTTGTCCGCCGCAAGTACCAGTTTGAGGTCCCTCGACCGGGCAACGTTCTCGAGCATTTCGGACTTCGAGACTTCCTTGGCCATGCCATGCCGGACAAGGTAATCTGCGGCGTACCCAAAGGAAGAGCAGGTATCAAGAGGCGCCGAGCATTTCTTTTCGCCAAGGTGCAGCTTTTCATGCCGGCACGAGCAGAGGCCGATGGCGAACCTATCCCATTGGCCCACCACATAGTTGGCGGTTTCATAGTCGAGTACCTCGACATAGTCGGTGTCTCTAATGACATCCTTGTGAGCCAGCGCCCTCATCACCTGGACTCTTTCGCCGTGTCCGGCGTTTGCCGCATAGAAACTGTCATCGCTAAGGTACCGATGAAACAACTCCGCCCAGGTCTTTGAATTCAGGCCAGGCCCTGTTCTCATCATCGTGAATTCGAATATCCCGATCACCATAGGCGAGGGCATATACCAGCCCGTCCCATTAACCCAGATGTCAGTGACCAGGCCTTTTGATGCGAGGTTGTCAAGGGCTGAGCGAAGCTTGGCTTCATCAAGACGCGTTGCTTGACGGATCCTGTCAAAGGAGGCCAAACCGTAGGGCATCCTGACGATGACCTCGGCTTCTTCCGGAGAGTACAGTTCCTTCAGGATGTTGTACAGTGCTTCATTCCAGGGGGCTCTGGCGGTTAGTTGGTCGATCTTCTTTCCCAGACTCCGGTACAGCTCTTTGCCTTCGGCAAGATGACCCATATGCGTCTCCTCCCGGGCAAGTTCTGGCTGGCAGCCCAAAGATAATTCAACCGCTTGGTTCAGTCAAGGGAGTTCCTGGCCCAACTCAACGCGTGCGGGCGTCTTCGGAGGCCAGGAAACGCCGATCGAATAGGCCCCGATGCCGGTCTAGGCGAGTCTGCCAGCGGCGGGGACTAATCCTTAGTTCGTTGGATATCGCTTTTTGGCCGGTCACGAGAAGAGTGACTGTGACATGCCACGGAAGCCAGCGGAGTCGCGGCCTGGACTCGCCAGTCAGCTGGCGTGGAGAAGAGAGCCCAGTGTGTGGGCTCTCTTCTCTTGACCACGGCCATCTTTGTCCTATTTGATGATGACCGCGCCGCTCATGACGTAGAGGTCGTGCGGTGATCCTGCCAGCCTCACACGAATGCCGAAGTCATAGGGACCCGGAGGAAGAGGAACAACAGTATCACTGATGGGGCAATTGTGGTGCAAATTCGCATTCCCAGCCGCACTAGTAGTGATGGTACCCAACGACCATCCGAAGACGCCAAGGGAGGGTATGTCTAGATAGACGTCATAAGCTGTCTCTGGTTCTGCTCCTTTCAAGGCCAGTTCAAAATCGAACTGGTTATTACCAGCCGGCCCATTGAATACCACAGAACCGCCGCCGGGAAATGCGGAATCTCCATTTGCCAGGGGTACGCTGTGCGCTTCTGCCAGTGCAGGAGCGGTCCCCAGGGCAACCATTGCAAGGCCCAGCACCAAAGAAATGAGTACCTTTTTCACGGCTTTTTCTCCCCTATTTAGTTGGTGACTGCTGAGATCGTCGTTGTCGCTATCGGAAGTATGCCTTCGTCCTATCAAGGGGGTCTGCCAAGACAAGTTCTCTGCTCTCTCATGCCGTCTTGCCTCCATGTCAGGCTTTTGGTTCAGGTTTTTCGAGGTGAGCATCTGCATGCCCCTCGACCCGGGGCTGGCTGTTCACCGAGATGAGTTGGAGACCCAGGACGGGCAGCCTGTAGAGCACTGCATACAGAGCAGACTGATCGCGGACCGTGCCAGCGAGGATGGTTTCTCCCTCCGCCGTGTGACTCACCGTCAGTCCCCCCAACCAGTCTGACCAGCTGTTGTCGATCTTGCCCCTGATGCGAACCTGGATTTCTTCCATCGGACTGCCTCACCTCATGACAAGTCCATGCTAGCAGCGGAGTCGATTGACTGTAATCAATCTGGGGATTGATTCAGAGTACCAATCACTGGTTTACATTCGGATGATGGAGAGAGTGTTTCTGGCGGGGAAGGCCAGAAGGGTTCTTGTTGTTCAGGCCCTGCCTGGAGCAAGATCTCTTCCTGCAGTCGGGCACATGTGTCGCGTGCAACCGCAACGAGAGACTCACGGCTGCAATAACGGTATGGGTAGACTCAGGGGGGTGAGTACAACAGAGCACTCTTGGGGAACAGTTGAACCGGCGGAGGTAAGGACAGGGGCTGAGCCCGCTATATCAGCTTGAGCTCTCTCGCCCTCGTGACCGCCTGCAGACGGTCTTTGGCGTTAAGCTTTTCGAAGAGGCGGTGTACGTGAGTCTTGGCGGTGCTCAAGCTAACAGTCAACTTGCTGGCAATCTGCTGGTTCGAAAGCCCCTCCGCCACCAGCCACAAGACCTCTGTTTCCCGCTCGCTGAGAAGACCGGTGGTCGGAGATGGGGCGGATGGCGTCCCGCTGGTCGGTGACGGAGAGACGGTCAACGACGGCGGCACGTAGGCAGCCGCACCACCATAGCCCCATCCGGGAGGTGAGACGCTGATGGTGAGGTTCTTGGGATAGGTGCTCACGTGGCTCACACGGATGGTGTACGTCCCCGCATACGAAGCAACGATGCTGAAGTCCTTGCGAGGGCTATTGACGTAATGCCCTTGCCAGTCGAGAATCGATTCGCCGCCTGGCCCAAGAATCTGAAGTGTCCACGCGTACGACCAGTCTGCGCCGTAGTTGGTGCCCGTGAGCTCGGCGTAGCCCGAGATGCTCTGTCCGGCGCTACACACCTTCGAGTAGGTTACCGATGAGCCCGCTAGAGAGCCTGCCGGCATTGTGTATTGGATATTCTCTAGAGGAGTGGCGACCGAGGTCGGTTGTGCTGTGGTTCGCGGCGTGCTTGAGCAGCCAGACACAGTCAGGGACAGGCAAACGAAGCCCAAGGACACGAGAGCTGCGATTTTGCGCATCAGGACCCTCCTGTCAGCCCGCCGGTTTGGAGGGTCCACTGATGGGTTGCCCCCTTGCGGGCTGGCACCTTCTTCTGTGCGACCAGAAGCCGACGCGCAGGACCCACTCGGGGGCACATTGCTGTGCCGCCTACGCGTCTGGGCTATACAGCCCGAGCTTCTGGTCGCAAGCGTGATTATAGCTCCGCGTCATCCCCAAAGCAATACAGCGGGTTTGAATCGATGATTTCAAATCTGCCCCCGATCTTGTCAGCCCAGTATCACAGAGAGCCGTGGGCACCCAGGCTCCTCGGCATTATGTGCTCATGCAGCCGCCAGATCGGTGTGACATGCTCGGTCACCGACTTGCCGCACCCGCAGGGCCGGACGCCGGTCGGCTCCTCCCCCTAGGCCCAGCTTCGGGGGGATCGTCCTCCGGCCGACCTTCCGTGGTTTGCAGCGACGTTTACCATACCCGTTTACCATATCGTTTACCACCTACGGTTTACCCGGTCTTGGTCGGGTTACTTGACCCCCTGGGCGAGCCTAGAAATGGGGGCAGGGGGACCCTGCCCAGAATATCCAATCGTGAAACTGACGAGTTTTGCGGCCGCGCGGTCCCAAAGGCGCAGGACGGAAGATCCCCAAGAAGGCGATGCAGAAATCGCTACTGCTGACACTGGGTGTGTCTCCGCCACTGCTTGGAGCAGGGTGTTTCCGGTCGGTCAGTGGCGGAGAGACCTTGAGGCTATCTGTGCAGGTCTATGGTGAACTTGACTGTCAATAGTGCACTTCGCTTTGGCAAGGAGACGAGGGATGCTGGCACGCGCAGGCAAAGCGGATACCGAGACAGCCCACCCACATCTCCAGTACGCACTTCGACCGGCGTATCAGGGGCCACATCGACGAAGCGGTAAGATGATTCGGACTAAGGCCCCAGTCAAGCGAGGCCGCTGGCTCGTAGATGAAGACCGGCCGGTGGAGACATCGCCCCCCTGCGAAAAGGGGGGCTTTGCTCCCAAAGTGGGGCAGCGTCGTCCAGTCTGAGCGCGACGAAGAATGACATTTGGAACAAGGGTGAAAAGGGGAGTGAGGGGGATTTGGCTGTCAGCGGCAAGAGGTAGGCCGTCGGGCCGCTGTCGAGAGGCGAGCCTGCCCATGCGCGGGGGCAACGTATTACGAGAGGGGCTGCAAGCCCCTCTATAAGCTACCTCTCCCTCTCCTTGAAGGAGAGGGGGTCAGGGGGTGAGGTCGCCCGAGAGCTGGGTGAGGTCGAAGTGTCGAACTGCCCCCGCTAGCCTTTGCGCCTGGGCCGGTCGATCAGCTTGCGCAGCAGGAAGAACATCAGTGTGGTGCCGCCCAGAACGCCCACCGGAAACCCGACGAGCACTCCCAGAATACCCTTCAGCGGATTCACGTACAGGGACAAGTAGACCGACAGCGCGCACCCTGAGATGATGCCGAACAGGGCGCCGATGGTCAGGGCCAGGTTCCGATGGCGGGGCGGCGGCGGCTGCCATTCCTCGTCGTCGCGGCCTTCGAGGCCGATGTCCTCGGGCGGGGGCATCCTCGGGTCCTGCATGCGAACCCTACTTCTGCTCGTAGGGGAACTCGCTCGATAGCGTCGACTCGAGCGAAAGCTTGTCCATCTGCATCTGAATGGGGATCGGATAGTCCCCGGTGAAGCAGGCCAGGCAGAACGCGTCCCGCGGCAGGCCGACCGCCTTGACGAGGCCGTCGATGTTGAGATACCCCAGTGAGTCCGCGCCGATGAAGTCACGGATCTCGGGGACCGACTTGCTGGCGGCGATGAGCTCCCAGCGGGTAGCCATATCCACGCCGAAGAAGCAGGGGTACCGGATGGGCGGGACGCAGATCCGCATGTGTACCTCGCGGGCTCCCGCCTTGCGCAGCAGGTTGATCACCTTGGGGGTCGTCGTCCCGCGCACGATGCTGTCGTCCACGACGACGACACGCTTTCCGTTCAACACCTGGGGAAGCGGGTTGAACTTCAGTTTGACGCCGAGGTCCCGGATGCTCTGGTGCGGCTCGATGAAGGTGCGGCCGACGTAGCGGTTCTTGATCAGCCCCTCGGCCTGCGGGATGCGGGAGCGGTGGGCATAACCCACCCCGGCCGCCGTCGCCGAGTCCGGCACTCCCAGGACGAGGTCAGCATCCACCGGGTGCTCCTCGGCGAGGCCGGCCCCCATGTCCATCCGGGCCTGGTACACCAGGCGGCCCTGGATGGTACTGTCGGGACGGGCGAAGTAGCTGTACTCAAAAATGCAGAGAGCGTGGCGCGGGCTAGGCTCCGGATAGCTCGTCACCCCGTTGGCGTCGATGGTCACGATCTCGCCCGGCTCGATCTCGCGGATGAATTCGGCGCCGATGTGGTCCAAGGCACATGTCTCCGAGGCGAGCACGTAGCCGCCGCTGATCTTGCCCAGGCACAGCGGCCGCACGCCGAACGGGTCACGCACGCCGTAGAGCCGTTGGGGAGTCATCATCACCAGCGAGTAGGCGCCCTGGAGCCGGTGCATCGCGTAGCGGATCTTGCTTATCCAGTCCTTCTCATGGCAGAGGGCCACCAGGTCAGCCACGACCTCGCTATCGGTCGTCGTGACGAAGCTGCAGCCCTGGTCGGCGAGCTCGCGGTAGAGGTGATCGGCGTTGACGATGTTGCCGTTGTGGGCGATGGCCAGGGCGCCCTTGTCAACGAGGATCGGCTGGGCGTTGGCGACGCGGCTGGAGCCCTTCGTCGAGTAGCGGTTATGGCCGATGGCGATGTGACCGGTGAGCTGGCTGAGGTTGTCTTCGGTGAAGACCTGGTTGACCAGGCCCATGCGGGCGTAGACCTGGATCCGGCGGCCATCCGAAGTGGCGATGCCGGCGCTCTCCTGGCCGCGGTGCTGGAGGGCGAACAGACCGAAGAACGTAAGGCGGGCTACATCTTCACCGGGAGCGTAGACACCAAAGACGCCGCAACTCTCGTGCAAGTTCGCCTGCCTCTAGACTGACAGTATCATTATAGGCCCGAAGCCTCCTCCAGGTCAATTGCAGGGCGCTCTGGTTCCGTTTGCATCTGGTTGCTAGTTCTCACCTCACCCCTGAGCCCTCTCCAGCCCGGACCATTGACAGCTATCGAACGTCTGTAATGGCTGGAAAGGGGTGTTAGAGTGAGAGGGGGCGAAGCCCCCTCTCACGATTACTCTCCCCTTCTCACTCAAGATGGCCATTTCTATGGATACAAGGTGCTGAGTGAGAAGGGGATGAAGGGGATGAGCGCAGACAACAACCAAAATCAAATAGTACCGGCGCTCTCGGCGAGGGTCTGACCTCACCCCCTGTATCCCCCTCTCCTTGGCGAAGGAGAGGGGGAAGAGGAATTGAGAGGGGCTTCGCCCCGCGTCAACTCCCCCAGACGAACTGGCGTGGTTCCCGTCATTTCGTGCGCAGTACTTCGTGGCACCGCCTGAGCGCCCTGGCGTACTCGGGCCGTCCTGACCCACCGAGCAGCGACAGCGCTTCCTCAAACGCACACCATCTGTACCCGTCATGCTCCAGCGAGGGTCTGGGTTCCGCATCGCGGGCGACGCGAGCGATGAACACGTGCTCCACTATCGTCTCCACGCCGGGAGCGAACAAGAAACGCCACCTGTACTCAACTGGGAAAGAATGGGTAAAATCGATCTTCTGGAGGCGCAAAGGGAGCAGACCCGTCTCTTCCGCCAGCTCTCGGCTCGCCGCCTGGGTGATGGTCTCCCCTTCTTCCACGCCGCCAGACGCACCCTGCCAGAACCTTCCCCTTTCGGGTGGACGGAGCAAGAGCAGATACTCCCAACCGTCAGCAGCAAGCCTGACGGCGTACACGACGACCTGTATCGGCTGCCTCATGTCTGCGGTCCGGGGTCTCATTATGTCACTTTGCCGAGCCTCCTGCAACGCACACCGCAGCCGGCCGGTAGGTTGGTCTCGGCAACCGCGCCCCACTCAAGTGGCCTTCCCATCCCGCGTTGCTATATCATATGGGGTCAGGAGGAACAAGATGGCAGACAAGAGGCTCGAAAAGGCCTACCAGCTTGGCAAGGAATACGAGAAGACCTACCGCGGCTGAAGCCAGTGCGTCGTCGCTGCGTTGCAGGACACGTTCGGCATCCGGAATGACGATGTCTTCCAGGCGGCCACCGGGCTGGCGGCGGGCGGCGGCGCCTGCACCGATGGCAACTGCGGCGCCTACTCCGGCGGCATCATGGTGCTGAGCTGGCTGCGCGGCCGCTCCCGGGACAAGTTCGCCGACCATGACAAAGTGGGCCAGAACTTCGCCCTCGTTCGCAAGCTGCACGACAAGTTCATCCAGGAGTACAACTCGGTGGCGTGCCGTGACGTCCAGACCAAGGTTTTCGGGCGCCCGTTCTACCTGGTCGACCCCGATGAGTTCAAGAAGTTCGAGCAGGCCGGCGCTCATGACACCCACTGCCCAGAGGTGGTGGGCAAAGCCGCCCGCTGGGCCGCCGAGGTCATCGTCGCCGAAGGGTTGGTTTGAAAACCTGGCTCCCAGTGACGCCGCCCTCGATCGTCATTCTGAGCGGAGCGAAGAATCCGGATTCTTCGTCGTCCCGATGCGATCGGCACTCCTCAGAATGACAGTTGGGAAGAGTTGGTTTGAAATCGTGCACTGCCCGCAGTTACAATGTAGCTAGGCTAGCCCGATGATCAATATCAGCATCAACCCGGTCATCTTCTGGAGCGTCCGCTGGTACGGCGTCCTCATCGCCCTCGGCATCATGGCGCTGGTGGCCTGGGCGCTCTGGCAGGCCCGCAAGGGCGCCAAGGTCAGCTACGACACCATCTTCACCGCGGCCATCATCGCCATACCTTCGGGCGTTATCATTTCCCGCTTTCTCCACGTGATCGACTTCCGGGACTACTACCTCGAGCACCCGGAGAAGATCATCGGCGGGGACGGGCTGACGATCTACGGCGCGGTCCTCGGCGCCGCCCTCGGCATCTGGATCTACAGCCAGTTCGCCAAAGTCAAATTCAGCTATTTCGCGGATGTCATCGCTCCCGGCATCGTGCTGGCGCAGGCGATCGGCCGCGTCGGCTGCACGATCAATGGCTGCTGCTACGGAGTTGAGACGACGCTGCCCTGGGGCCTTGTCTACAACCATCCGAACGCCCTGGCGCCGCTGGGCGTGGCCACCCAACCGGTGGTCGTCTACGAGATCCTCTATCTGGCGCTCATGTTCGGCGCGCTGCTGTGGCTGCGGGGACGGCTCAAGCCGGACGGGTCGGTCTTCCTCGTCTACCTGAGCCTGTACGCCGTCTGGCGGCTGGCGAGCGACTTCCTGAGGCCGGGGACACCATTCCTCTTCGGGCTGCACCAGGCGCAGGTCATTGCCATCGTCACGCTGGTGATATGCCTGCCGGTGCTCGCCTTCAGGACGCGCTTCACGACGCCTGAGATGGTCGCGGCCGCCGAGACGGTCGGGCCAAATCCGCCCCGGTCCGCTGCCTGAGTGCTTCGTAAAGCACTACCCCGGCCGCCACCGACGCGTTGAGCGACGTGATCTTGCCCCGCATCGGAATGTGGACCAGTATGTCGCACCGCCGCCGTACAAGGTGCCCCAGCCCGCCGCCTTCCCCGCCGATGATGATAGCGGTCGGCGCAGTGTAGTCGATGGCGGTGTAGGCGTCCGGACCGGCCATGTCGATACCCGCCAGCCACACGCCGCTCTTCTTCAGCTCGTCCATCGCCCGGGCGATGTTGACCACCCTGGTCACGGCTACATACTCGGCGGCGCCGGCGGCCGCTTTGATCGCAGCCGGTGTGAGCCCCACGGCCCGCCGCTCGCGAATGATCACGCCGTGCCCGCCCACTGCCTCGACCGTGCGCAAGACCGCTCCCAGGTTGTGCGGGTCCTCGATGCCGTCCAGGACCACGAACAGGGGCGTCTCGCCGCGCTCACGGGGCACTTCAAGCAGGTCCCCGAGAGTGAAGTAGGCACGACTGGCGGCATAGGCGATCACGCCCTGATGCACTTGCCCGCGGGAGACCGCATCGAGCCGGGCCCGGTCGACACGCTCAACCGGCACCTGCCGGGCGTTGGCCATCTCGATGATGGTGATGAGCCGGCTGCCCGGCGCTGGCTCAACAAGGATGCGGCTGATCTTGCGGCCCGCCTCGAGAGCCTCGCTGACGGCGTTGACGCCGAAGATCATGTCCGGCATGGCCGCATTATATGGAAACGCCGCCGGACGGTCAATCGGCGGCGGACGATGGACTCCCGGTCAGGAGAGTCCACATAAAGATAGACTCCCGGCGCTAGGTGCGCTCGGGAGTCGAGAATTGTTTTGATGGTTCAAGTTTCGGCACCCTGGCCTTCACGCAACTCTACCGGTGCTGCTCTCTCTGCTTGCGCAGCCAATAGAACGCACCCGCAGCTACGGCGAGACTGACCAAGCCAATGCCACTGGCGATAAGAGTCCTTCTCCTCAACTCATCATCCATGAGAGTCACCTCCTTCTCTACTTACGAGAACCATTGTACCTAGAGGTGCCCGGCGCGGTATGTGACCTTGCTCACAGAGGAGGCAGTCGGAAAAGGACGGACGGCGGCCGGCTAGACGCTCGGGGCGAAATCAAGAACATTCAGGCGGAGACGCTCCGCGCCGTTCCAGCGGTCGACCTCGAGGTTGTAGACGATGTCCAGCAGCGAGTGTGCTTTGGCCGCCTCGGCGCCCATCCCGAAGGCAATCGCGTCCCAGACGGTGCCGGCCTGCTTGACCTTGAGCCTGAGGTGCTCGCCTTTCGACCCGAGCAAGCGACGCTCAAGGACCTCGACGCGCCGGCTGAGGAAGACCGGCAGCGGGTTACCCTGACCGAACGGCGCCATCCGCTGGATCATCGGGAAGACGTTGCCGCCCAGCTCGGACAAACGGACCTCAACGTCGATATCAATCGTCGGCCGCAGGTCGAGCCCGGCGAGCTGCGCGCCGGCCGTCTCCAGGAGCGACTGGGCGAGCGTATCGAGGCGGCGGGTAAGGATGCCGAAACCAGCGGCCTGAGCGTGACCGCCGAAGTGCGTGAACAGGTGCCCGCAGCGGGTCAGTGCGTCCACGATATTGAACTCCGGGATACTGCGGCAGCTCCCACTGCTCAACTGGTCGCCGATGCGGACGACGACGGCCGGGCGGTAGAACTCCTCCGCCAGCCGGCTGGCTACCAGCCCGCAGATGCCGGCCGGAAAATCCGCATCGCCGGCGAAGAGGACCGGCTGGAGGCCGCGCGCGACCACTTGCTCCCTGGCCACCGCGAGCGCCTTGGCGGTGAGCGCCTGCCGCTCGGCGTTCTTCTCTTCGAGCCAGCCGGCGATGGTCTGTGCTTCCTCGGCCCTTACGGTCGTCAACAGGTTGTAGCTGGCCATGGCATGGTCAAGGCGACCGGCCGCGTTCAGGCGGGGCGCCAGCACCCACGAGATGCGCTCGCTATCGATCTCCCCCGGCCCCGCGCCCGACCGGGCCAGTAGCTCCCGCAGCCCGAGACGCGGCGCGCCGTTGAGCTGCTTCAGCCCTTCCTTCACCAGGTACCGGTTTTCGCCGACCAAGGGCACCATGTCCGCCACCGTGCCGAGAGCGACCAGGTCAAGCAGTCCGCTGGTCTCCTCTTCCCGGCCGACCGTCCGGAGCAAGGCCTGGAGCAGCTTGAGGGCCACGCCGGCTCCGGAGAGGTCGGCGAAGGAGTAGCTGGAGCCGGGCAGCTTGGGATCGACGATCGCCAGCGCCGCCGGCAGGGTCTCCGGAGGGACATGGTGGTCCGTAATGATTATGTCAAGTCCGAGCCGTTTTGCCCGGCGCACCGCCGCCAGCCCGCTGATGCCGCAATCGACCGAGACGACCAGGCTGACGCCCTGGTTGTAGAGGCCCTCGAGCGCCGCCGGCTTCAGCCCGTAGCCTTCGGTGAGCCGGTGCGGAATATAGGGCACCACGTCGGCCTTCAGCCGCGAGAGTCCCTCCACCATCAGGGCCGTCGCGGTGACCCCATCGGTATCGAAGTCACCGTAGACGGCGATCTTCTCACCGGAAAGGAGGGCCCGGTAGAGGCGGGCCACCGCCTGGGGCATCGCCGGAAGCAGTTCGGGGTCGCCGCACAGGCGCGCGTCCGCACAGAGGAAGGAGTCCAGGTCAGCCGCCCCCCCGAGCCCGCGGTTGAAGAGGAGCTGGGCGACGATCGGCGGAAAGCCGCTGACGCTGGCGAGGCGGCCGGGCGGGAGCGCCGGCAGGACGTTCCAGCGGCGCTGACTCAAGCCGCTGCCTCGGTCTGGCGCAGGTAGAGCCGGCCTCGTTCGGTGAAGTGGAGCCTTGCGTCCGGGACGGCGTAGGAAACGTGCGTGCACCGGAAAGACCCGCGCGGCGCCGTCTGTTCCAGCTCCGCCATCAACGAATGGGTCCGGTCAACCGTGATCAGTTCGGCGATCGTCATGTGCGCCGAAAACGGATACGGCCTGGGCGGCGCTGGCCGGAACACGCTGGCGCTCTCCAGAAGCGCCCGCAACGCGTCCATCTCCGATTGCGGCTCGATGGCAAGGCAAACGCCGGGGGCCGGCAAGTAGTATCGGAGCGGTCCGTAGCGGACGTTGAACGAGGCGAAGCCGGCGGTGAGAGTCTCAAGCTCGCGCCAGTCGGCCGCGGACGGCGCTGTCGGCAGAGGGACGGTGAGGCTGATGTGGGCATCGCACGCGGCTTGAGAGACCGGGTCGTACTTGCCCCGCAGAGCATTCACCTCAGACATTGGCGGGTCGGGCGGGAAAATGAGAATAACCCCGAACCGGTATGCCCTCTGCCAAGGCTTCCAAGGACGGATCTCTTCTTCGCTCGGGTAGCCGGTCACCATGCGAAGACACTCCTCCCGGTCGCCTGCCGCCGGGCTACGACCAGGGATACCGCCGGAAGATGAGGACTGAGTTGTGCCCGCCGAAGCCAAACGAGTTGGAAAGCGCCGTGTTCACTGTAGCCTTGCGGGCGACGTTGGGCACGTAGTCCAGGTCGCACGCCGGGTCGGGATGGGTCAGGTTGATCGTGGGGGCGATGATGCCCTCACGGATGGTCTGGATGCAGACGGCGGCCTCAATGGCCCCCGCCCCGCCGATCAGGTGGCCGGTCATCGATTTGGTTGAGCTGATCGGGACCCTGTAGGCGCGCTCGCCGAAGACGGTCTTGATCGCCAGCGTCTCGGTCTTGTCGTTCAGGGCGGTGGACGTACCGTGAGCATTGATGTAGTCGATATCGCCGGGCGTGAGGCCGGCTTTACGCAGAGCGGCCTGCATCGCCCGGGCCGCGCCGTCGCCGTTCTCGTCAGGCTGGGTCATGTGGAATGCGTCGGCGGTGGCCCCGTAAGCGACGAGCTCGGCCAGGATGCTTGCCCCGCGCTGTTGGGCGTGCGTCTCGCTCTCGAGCACCAGCACACAGGCTCCCTCGCTGATAACGAAGCCGTCCCGCTCGGCGTCAAACGGCCGCGAGGCCTCCTTGGGCGCACCGTTACGGGTGGAGATCGCTCGCAGCGCGTTGAAAGCGGTGATGCCGATCGGGTTGATGATCGCCTCGGACCCGCCAGCCAGCACCACCGCGGCATCGTTCCGCCGCACCATCTCGAACGCCACACCGATGGCGTCCGCGCTGCTCGAGCAGGCCGACGTGGTGCACAGGTTGAGTCCTTTCAGCCCAAGGGTGATCGAGACCTGCGCCGCCGCCATGTCCGAGATCATCATCGGCGCCAGGAACGGGCTGACTTTGCCCGGTCCGCTCTCCAAAAGCACCTTCGTCTGCTCAAAGAGCGTGGTCAGGCC
>Ga0153915_10001662_pt1 | contig 20454 bp, 43 predicted proteins | sample Opewatmetagenome_2_FD_107003 | JGI IMG/M metagenome (GOLD analysis project Ga0153915, IMG submission 107003) | Freshwater wetland microbial communities from Ohio, USA - Open water 3 Core 3 Depth 3 metaG | ecosystem: Environmental > Aquatic > Freshwater > Wetlands | place: USA: Ohio, Lake Erie...
CTCCAAACAAATTTTTACACTGATAATAATACATATATATAAATAATCATATAATAATAACTTTACATAGTAACATAACATCTAAAATTATATTAATAACTAAATCACTATCAGCTAATATCATTCAAAATAATAAACTACATATAATAATTTATAATGATTCTTATTTTAATTCATTACAAAGTATATTCATCATTATGATTATAATAATATATTTATCATTATTAATAATGTGTAATGTAAACTATTTTACTAATAAAACATTTAACTATTTTACTAATAAAACATTTAATTATTTAACAAGTTAACAGTTTAACCATAGCGTAACGCATTTAGACGTATACGTAAACGTAAACGTCTACATAAACGTATACATCCACATCCAATAAAAAAAAATGTCTCTCATGATAACTCAGGTTCTATAAAAAAAGATATGAATAGGTTAGGTTGTTCAACCTATCAGTACCAGAGCCTAACCCAATTTGAACATTATGTAAAAAAATTAACATTTTCCATTATAATAACCTACTATATAAGCTATTATAATAAAAATTACTGAAATAATTAAATTTTTATCATCATAAGTCATTTTAATTCACCTCAAATTTAATCATGATCATATTCTATTCTATGAACATATTTTTCACCACATATATGATCTCTATAATGATTCCAACACATAGGAGTATTACATAATGAACATCTGAATATTACTATAGGTTTATTACCACAAATTGAACATAGAATCATTTTAAATCATCTCAAAACCATTACCATCATATTCTTGAATTATAAATCTATCAGATTTTATTTTTATCAATTCATGACAATATCCAGAGTTTGAAGGTATTTTAAATTCTTCCTCAGCCATACACCACTTCATACCTTTATCAATAGCATCATAATAAAAATTCATCATTTTATATGAAGTATTCATGTTATCACCTGAATTAATCCAAGACCACATTTAGAACAGTATATCCATTCTTCCCCGATTTCTACATTATCTACCCATTCATCACAGTCTATACACCATACTTTATATTGTGTCATGATTTACCTCATATTTTTTATAATAATTTAATAATCCAATTGAATTATTAATAAATGAACATCTATCACATGGAAATTGATTATACATAATTATCCCATAGTTACAATTTGAACATGATTTTTCAGTTTCCATAATTTAAAGTCTCCAAATAGATTTTGCTAAATTTATTTTTTGTTCTTTATTCAATGGTTCAGAATTATTATATTTTCTTACTGATTCCCTTAATTCATTTGATGCATCAACTTCATGCATAAAACATGAAGCTTCAAAATCAATTTGTAATTGTGTTCTATTTGTCATTTTGTATTACCTCTATACTCTTATATGATTGATGAGTATATAAAAAGATGTTAAAAAAAGATGCTCATAATGACTTTTCAAATTTGATACACCTAATTTGATTAATCATTGTTGGAAATTCTAAGCATTTTGGTAATCTTGGATGTTTATTCCATTTCAATGACTGTTTTTCCTTTTTTGGTATTATTTCCAAATTTATACAACCATCACACGATTTAACACCTTTTTTATAATTTACTGTTAAGAGTATCATTTAATTCACCTTTTGAGAAAATTTACCATATTCTGAATTTATTTTTATTTTCCATATTCCACAAAACGAAGCATCATTATGACATGAAAAACTTTTAAGTCTAAAAATAATGCATGTTTTTGAATATTCACAAATATTATCCATTTAATTCACCTTCAACCACATACTATAAACTTCATTATATTTTAAGACTGTTCCATCATTCATTACATGATTCATAGATTTTTCAGTAAAAGAGTATCTATCAGTAATTGATTTCAATGATTCAATTGTCATTTTAATTACTCCTCTCAGGTTTTATTTTTCCGGCTTTGCTTTTTCTTCTTTGATTTAACTTTTTGTTATTGTTTGACATTTTATTTTACCTCAGATTACTTTTATTTGTCCATCTTTTGTTATTACTGCAAAACCTTTTGCAATAAAATCTTTTATCATTTCGTTGTGTTTTTCTTGTTGTATTTCTATTTCAGTCATGTTTTTTACCTCATATTTTTTTATGATTATAATGCTTAGAGATAGGAGAGTAGTTTATGAAATAACTAATAAGCGAATGTCTCTAAGCATTTGGGTACTATTTCGCTTACAACTTAACTATGATTTGTAAGTATATATAATTTTAGTAAAAAAAGATGAGCATTAAAAAAATAATAGAAAAAAATTAATATTTTTTTCCAATATAAAAACCAATAATAAAAGCTATTATAATAAAAATTTCTGATTCAATTAAAATTTTTTCCATATAAGATAATTTCATTTTTTTATCCTCAATTATAAAACTAAATCATGTTTCAATTTATCTATTTTTTCTTGAAATTTTGATATTTTAGCTTGTTTCTTTTGTTCTTTTGCATTAATTTTTATTTCCAGAGCATTAGCTTTATTTTCTCTCTTTTCATTAATTCTATATATTTTTTGGTCTTTAGTCTCACCTGTTGGTTTATATTTTTTCCATGCATCTATATTTAATACAGTAATGGATTTAACTTGTTTATTTGTTGGTAGTATTTCATTAGCTTTAAGTATTAATTCATTTTGATCAAATACATTTGATAGATATTTTTCATATTTTTCAATAATCTGTTCAACAGTAAGAGTCTTTTTACCTCTCTTTGTTCGTTCGGATATTTTATTACCTTTTACCATTTTATTTAACCTCAACACAATATTGTTTTAATCATATTTATAACTATTCATTTTCTAATAACACTATATATTAGTATGAAAAAAAAATACATAATTTTATTATAATAGTTAATTATTTATACCATAGAGTATTATTAGGTTTATGTCAGAAAATCCAACAAAACAAATAAAATCCTGTTTAAAATGTAAGATTAAATGTATTTTCTACAAAAATATGATAGCAACACAATCGACAAATAAATTAGTAGAAAGCCTTATATATGAAGCAAGCATATGTAAGTTCTATACTGAGAAAATATAAAATGGTTAAAAAATATTATATGTATCCAAGAAAAAAAGAGTATTGTGTTTACTGTGGAACAATTAACACCACATTACAAAATCACAATAAAATACATCATAGTCATAAATAATTTATGATAGGTTGATAACCTATAGGCTTTAAAACAATCAAACTAAAATATAAAGGTGAAAATAAAATGTCAAACGAAACAATAAAAAACTTTAGCATAGATGTAACAGAATCAAAGAAATTTGAAGTACCAGAAATTAAGGATGGTGTATATGATGCAGTCCTTACAGATATTGAATTAAAGAGTAATCTACCGGATGGTAAAGGTGGAAACTTCGATATGCTTCAATGGAATTTTACTGTAGATGGTAAAGTAATAAATGGTAAAACTTCAACAACTATAAGCAATCTTTCTAAAGCTTATCAATGGATTTCAAGCCTCACAGGAAAAGAACTAACTGGTAAATTCACTCCTTCAATGGTTGAGGGTAAAAGTTGTCAGGTAGTAATTAAACATCAGAAAAAAGAGAGAGTATTTCAGGGTGAAAAACAAACTCTTAATATGCCTTATGTGCATGATGTATTACCAACAAAGTAAATAAGTATCGTGATGGTTAAACACCATCATCATATTTTTTTATATATTTGTATGAGGTAAAAAAATGGTGAAAAAAGTATCTATTCCTATTATTAATAAATTAAATATTGTTTCAAAAAGAACAATAAATTTAACTAATAAACAATTTTATGAGTATAATAAAAAGCGAAAAGCTTATGTAAAGAAATCTAAGATTGCTATTCAAAGAATAAAATTTATTAAAGTTTCAAAAAAGAAAGAGAAAATAGTTTCCAAGAAAGTAATTAAACAGGTTCAAGTAAGAAAAGAAAAAATCATAACTGAGAAAGTAAAAGTACCAAAGAAAGTAAAACAACCTGAAAAGATTGAAGTTGAGGAAAAACATGATTTAACTAAAGGTTATCTCATTAATACTTATCAATTCGGTTGTAAAGTCTCAGATAGGAAAATTGAACATGATTTTTCAATACGTGATGAAATAGATTCACATCTCATGGAGATGCATGAAAATAAATATCCTGATCATGAAGTATTAAGAATAGATTTCTTGAATGAAAGATTTATCGAATATGGAAAAGGAAAAGCTTTTTCTGGTGATTATGCTACAGATAAACAGAAAGAGTTTTTAAGAATGCTTGGTTTAAAACCTGAGATAATCCAGTTTATCAAAAGTAAGCAGGAAGCATCAAGTATAATAAGAAAAATGAATAAAAAGAGATGATAATTATTAAAGTATCAGAATTTTTAAATAAAACTGATGAATGTCCTTACTGTAATATTACTCAGGAAAATGTTAAGAGAGGAAATGTTACAATAATCATAGATGATTGTAAAATTTGCAAACAAGAAGAAAAAAAGATATTTGAAACATTATTTAAAATCTAATATTTTTTTTTTCTAAAATTTTTAGGTGTTTATATGTCACAATTACTTAAAGGTAACGATGCATCCGATAATTCAATTCCTGTTCGCTTCATTACTTTTGACTGTGAAACATACCCTATAGAAACAACAATAAAGAAAAATACCAAGAATGAGAATTTAGTGTTAATCAATCAACATATTTTATCTTTTGGTTATGCTAATTATTTTGAATTAAACTTTGATAATGGAGAATATGAAAAGAAAGATTCATTATATTTTGAGGATACAAAAACATTTACTAATTTTGTTTTGAATCATATTATAAAAGGAAAAACGTTATATGTTTTTGCTCATAATGTCGGATATGATATTAGACTTTGTTATGATGACCAGATGGTAAAAGATGCAGATTTTAAATTAAAAGTAGCAATATCAGATAATGCTTTTATTTATAAATATGTGAAAAAGAATTATACAATTTCTATCCTATCAACAACAAATTACTTTAAAACATCGCTTAAAGAACTTGGAAAAATATTCAACTTGGATAAGCTGGATTTCAAACATGATGAAAATGGACAATTGGAAACAAAGAATAGAACAGAAAGAGCTAAAATTTATTGTCAAAGAGATGTAGAAATTTTAGATAAAGTATGTATAAATCTTTTTTATTTTACAAAAGATTTATGTAAAATGTCAAATACAATTGCATCAATTGCATTTAATACTTTTAGGAATTTATTTTATGATGATGAAAATGAGAGTAATCAGATAATAATGCATAAAAAACCGGAGATAGAAAAACTTGAAAGAGCATCATATTATGGTGGAAGAACAGAATGTTTTAAAATTGGAAAATTTAATAATGTCTATAAATTAGATATTAATTCTATGTATTCTCAAAATATGCTTAATCATGATTATCCGGTAAAATTATTATATACTTTCAATGAAAATAAAAATAATCCTGAAAAAAATAAAGAAAAGATGTATGATTTATTCAAAAATAAAGAATATTTAATTATTGCGAATGTAAAAGTAAAATTAGATAATTCTAAAATTCCCTATAGAAAAAAGGATACAATAGATAAAAAATTATTATATCCTATTGGTGAATTCTCATCATTTTTATGTCAACCTGAAATAGAAAATTTAGAACCAAGTGAAATAATAGAAGTTAAAGAAATTTTAGTTTATAAAAAATTTCAAATATTTAATGGTTTTGTTAATCATTTTTATAATCTAAGACTAAAATATAAAGCTGAGAAAAATGATATAATGCAATATTTTTGCAAAACTTTATTAAATTCACTTTATGGTAAATTTGCTCAGAAAGTTAGAAAAGAAGAAAGGAATTTGGAATATGATAATTTTATGGAAAATGGTTATTGTGATTTTGTTGATTTAGACGGAATTCATTCATTAAAATTTATTAGAGGTGAATGTTTTGAAATAGATGATGTATCAAGTGGCTATAATACATTTATTCCTATTTCATCTTTCGTTACATCTTACAGTCGATTGTATCTATACAAAATGATAAGTTTAGTAAAACCATATCTAATTTATGTTGATACTGATTCACTTTTTGTATCAAAAGAAGGCTATGAAATACTTTTAAAAAATGGTTATATTGATGATAAAGCATTAGGAAAATTAAAATTGGAAGGTATTTTACCAATGCTTGAAACAAGAAATTTAAAAGACTATTCATCATTAAATGTTGTTTATGTAGATTATTTTAAATTCAGAAATGAGTTTTTACATGATATTTCTGTAGTAAGATTAGAAAAAGAACACAAAATAAAAGGAGTAAAAAAGGATGCAGTTAAAAAAGCGGTCAAAAATAATGAAAATATTTCATTAAAGAATGAATGGGTGATTAATAGATTTATTGGTTATAATGAATCACTCAGATATTTTAATCTGGTTGTAGGTGATATTAATGAATCTAAACACTTAAAAAGAACCTATGATAAAGGTATAATAGATAATAACGGAAATGTTCAACCGCTTACAATAATAGAAGTATTGGAAGAACAAATACATGAATTAATAGATATTGATAAAGCAATATCTGAGCTTGATGAAAGAATAGAAAAGGCTAATATAATAAAGAAGGAATCAAAAATATGAATGAATTTTCAATAAAATATTGTAGTTGTCACCCTGAGACAAAAAGAGAAATTAAAGATAATGGTATGGAGGGATTACCTCTTTCTGGTGTTGAATGTGAATTTAGAAAAGAATTACCTGTAATGGGTTATCAGTCATTTTGTCAGTATGCAGATAGAGTATTAAAAGGATGTGAACCAAATGAATAAACTTTCAACTATAGGTTGTTTCTTTTCATTATTAGGAAATGTCTTAATAGCTATGTCAGCTAATTTAGTCATATATGGTTTTGGAATATTTTTATTTTCAAATATTATATTAGCTTATGTTAATAGAAAAGATATTAATCAAATATTTTTATATTCAGGATTTGAGATTATTTCAATAATTGGAATAATAAATTATATGAGGTGAATTAAATGTTAAAAGGAAGTCTAATCAATTATATGAATGAAATAAAATATTTTAATCATATATGTGATTGTAAGATTTATTTGAGAGAGGAAAAATATAAAAATGATATTTCATTAACTCAAGATGTTAAAAGACATTTAATTGATGAAATTATTGAATGTTTCCAGATAAAAGATTATAATGAAATAAAAACTATTAGAAGTATTTTAATGAATACTGAAATAAAAAATGATGAGCTTATAGATATTTCAAATATGTGTAAAGCTTTATATATTTCAATAAACAATGATAACAATAATAAATGAGGTAAAAACATGAAAAAAAATATAACTATAGATGAAAGAGTAATATTGTTAGAAAAACAAAAAGATAATGCAGAATTGGAAATAAAAATAGAAAAACTTGAATGTAGAATAAAACATTTAGAAGAAATAATCGAATATAAATTAGGTTATTATATCCCTATAAAATGAAAGAACATCAATTAATAAGATTATCGTTTATAGTTGATGAAATTATAAATGATAATTTTTTACATAAATATTCAAGACAAAAAGTCTATGAAATCATAGATAAGTGTGAATATAAACTTGATAGGTATGAACTTGAATATGTTTTATTAAAAATTTCTAAGAAACTTAACAATAAAAATAAAATTACTCATATTCAATCAAGATTGTTATAATTAGTAAACTATAAATACTATTGAAACTAATTAGATAATATGATACCTGAGGAAATGTGATAATATGGTTGGCACGTTTGATAATCTCGCTACATTGGTTAATGATCTCGCAAATGCAACCCTGTCCGTAATCAGTACCGTATTTACAGGTGGAAATGCAACAATAATCCTTACAGCGGTTGTTATAATTGCTCTTGTAATGATTTTCATGAGAATACCTGATAAGCTCATGAGCAAGTATTTCAGAAAATATTAAAATACCTTTTGGTGATTAGGTTAAATCACCAATTTTAACTTTTTTTACAGATAGTTATTTATATAATTAAAACCATCTATAGATTATGAAACTTTATATTGTTATATTAATTTTGCTATGGTCTTCTATCCCATCTAATGCAGATACAAATTTGATCATAAAATCGGATAATGAACAAATGATAAAAATTACTGATTTGAATAGTTTTTCAAATGTCTATAACAATAATTCAAATACATCAATAGCATTACCATATAACAATTATATCATTGATTTAAAACCCGACATATCAAATCTTGATAATCAATCAAATATTATAATGAGTGTTCCTAATGGTTTTGTAAATGATAGATATAAATTTCTTGGTCTTGGTGTAATAATTGCATTGATAATTTTAGCTTACTTGATGTTTAATAAAATTTATACATGAGGAATAAAAAAATATGAAAATAATAAATCTTTTTAAAATTTGTATAATATTAATGATAATGTCGTTTTCTATAAATATTGTTAGAGCATCAGATGATATTTTTATAGTTAATCAAAATAAATTATCAAAGAATAATGATTTCACTATAATCTTGAATGAACCAATAAATAATTATTCAGTTGATGAAAATAATATTTATTTATCAACTAAGAATTTTTTTTATGGAATAAATAAAAACTCTGGAATAATTTTATTTAAAAATAATATAATTTCTATAAGTAAAATTCAGATTTCAGATAATTATATTTATGTTACAAATAATTTCAATGTTTATCAAGTAAATAAAATTGATGGTTCAATTACATCTAAGTATTCAAAAATAAATAATGATATTTTTACATATTTAAATTTAAGTAGAATAACATTAACAGGAACATTAACTTTTGCTTTACATAATATTTCATCAGATGTAACCGAATATTCATCTTTAAAAATGGATTCTATTATTATTGCTAATGTAAATTTAACCCAAAGAACTTATTATGATATTCCTAATGGTGATACAATAATTCAAAATTTTACATCATTACCAATGAATTTAACTTTAATACCTGAGGGTGTTATTTCACTTCATATTCATGCGTCAAGATTTGATGGTGCTAATCATGACGATATTATTTGGTTCGATGTGGGTATAGTAAATTCAACAGGTGGCAATTTTTCATCAATTGGTCAATCATGTAAATGTCATTTTGTTGTTGATGGTGACTCAACTACTGAATATGATATTGAAGGTGTAATGTTTGAAAGAATTTTAAATTTATCTGATAGATTAGCTTTAAGAGTTTACATTACTCAAACAGGACTTGGTACTAATCCTGATATTACACTTTACATGGATGATTTAACAGTATCACGTTTAACTATTCCTGCTATACCTATTGATTTATCAGGTTTAATAAATCAAGTAGCAATAAATAAAGTTAATATAGATTCTAAAGTTAATAAAACAGGTGATCATTTAACAGATAATTTAGAATTTGATAATGATAAGGGTATTATATCAATACCTGTTGGTGGTATTACATCAAGTTTTTCAGTATCAGCTTTACATGCAGTAATGCAAACAAATGGTACTTATTTACAAACTTCAATAGGTGGAACAACAACAAATAATTTATTTTTTCCTGTACAACTATCAACCCCACCAACATATATAAAAGGTGGAATATGGTTTAATACTACTGATAATAAATTATATGTTGGTGGTGCTACAGCTTGGGAAAAGATAACAAGTATATAGAGAGGTAAAAACATGAAAATAAACATAAAAATAATACTGTTAATTTTAACATTATTTTTTATAAATAATGTGTCTGCAATAACAACCATAACAACAACATACACATGTTGTAAAAATTTTACTACAAATTCAGGTAATTTAGTTAATAGTGGTGATGATGTTACATTGTGGGCAAGAGGTGCATTAGGTAATACTACTATAGGTGATGATAAAACACATTTTATAGATGGTAATGGTTCTATATTTTTAAACAGTGGTGATTATGCATTTGTTCAAGCAATAACACCAACTAATTTTATATTTGGAACTAACAAGACTGTAAGTTATTATGCTTATTCAGATGATTGGAGTAGGGTTAATGCTATTTATATTTATTTCTCTAATACATCATCAACAACAACAAAATATATTGCAAAATCAATATTACCTCAATCTTATTCAACTGCTATTAATAATTTAACAGGGTGGCAACATTTTGTATTTAACACTGGAAATATGACACAATCATCTATAAATATTACTGATACTATAATTGCAGTAAAAATACGAATTGATGCTAAAGATGTGAATTATTCTGCTAATGTGTCTTTTGATAATATCAGATATGATTTTAATGTTCAAAAACCACAATTCTTTTTTGATTTTGATGATGGAAGAAAAAATGTATCTATATTAGCTGAGCCAATATTAACGGCTAATAATCAAAAAGGTAATATATTTGTCACAGTAAATCAAATATCAGTTGGTGATGAAGCTATTAATTTATCACAAATGCATGATTTATATAATAAAGGTTGGAGTGTAGGGAGTCATGATATGAATCATGTAAGTTTACCAACATTAGATAATGCGAGTCTAATAAGTGAACTAAATGACAGTTTTGCTTTCTTTGGTGATAATGGTTTTGATAGGTCAAAATATATTATAGCTTATCCTTTTGGTGATCATTCTAATAATACATTGGAATATACAAAAAAAGCAGGTTATTTAATAGGAAGAACTATAAACGATGATACATTTACTGGAATAATTGAACCTGTTGAATATGGAACAATGCAATTAAGACAATCACAGTTTGGTAGTTCATATACAGTATCACAAATAAAAAATCAGATAAATCTTACAATCGCTCGTAATGGTTCTATGCATTTTTTAGTTCATGGAATTCAAAATTCTACAGCAAGTTATGCTTTAAATTATAATCTTACAGATTTCAAAACAATAAGTGATTATGTAGCATCACGATCTAATGAGATTGAAGTCATGACATATCCTGATCTATTAATAGTAAATACTGTTACTTATTCGGCTAATGGGGAATTTGATAGTTTAGCAACATTATTAAGTGGATTATCTGATACAATATCAGAAATTCTATCAAATATATTTAGTCATGATAATATTAGAATTATTTTTACTGCAACAATAATAATTGTCTTATTGATCATATCCATAGGTTTATATAAAATAGTTATCAAATAGGATATATTATGAAAATAAAAATAAAAATAAAAATAATTTTAATTTTTTTATCACTATTTTTTATAAATAGTGTAAATGCAGAAACAATAATTTATGATAATTTGACAACTTCAAATTATAAATATTTAATTATTTCTGATAGTATGAATTTGAAATATATAAATGATTATCCATATGATATATTATTTAATGATACTTATTATGGAACATTTCAAAAAGGGGATAAAATATTTTATCCAAATAATACTAATGTTACTATTTATTTCTCAGGAAATGTTAAAACGGACATTTCTGATACATACACATCAATTATAAAACCAACGATAATTACATTCTTAGGATTTTTATTAACTTGGGGTTTATTAGTAATATTAGTATTAGTAATACTATTTAAACTCAAAAAACAATATATGAGATGATTAAAATGAATTACAAAATTTTATTTTTAATTTTTTCATTATTTTTTATAAATAATGTTTCAGCATCAATTTTTCAAGAAGATTTTAATACTCAAACATCCGGAAATTTTACTGTAATTTCTGGAACACCAACATATCTATCAACATTTTACACATATAGTCTTTATTATGACCCAACAACAAATTTAATATTAAGAAATACAACTATTGGAGTTGAAAATATATCATATGTTTATTACGTTAATACTTCAAATAATTATGATTTTATAACTTCTTTTTATGATATTACCACCACACAATATTATGAAATTATTTTTATAAATAAAACAGGAACATTAAATGAATATTTTACTGATTGTGATGATGGTATAAATGGTTATCATTCAGATATTCAAACACTAAATTTAAGTAATTATAAAGATATAAATGGATGGATTAAAATTGAAAATATTATTAATACTACAAACAATATTTTAAAATTAAATGATGTTGAAATATTCAATAGTAATTTAGGAGTGTGTAATTATAGTAAAACTATTACTGAAATAATTATTAATAAAAATTATCCATTTTATTTAGATAATGTAATATTATTAAATTTATCGGAATCATCACCAATTCAATTAACAGGAACAATAACATTTAAAGATGAAAATATTAATAATACAATTTATCCTTTACAAAATGCATTAGTTTTTATAAATTCATCTTATTATAATTATACTGATTCAAATGGGGAATATTTTATAAATATTTCTGATGATGTTTATCCTGTTACAATATCTAAAATAGGTTTTGGAACAGAAACAGGAAACATAGATACATCATTATCAAATAATGATTTTACATTATTATTTTCAAAACCATCAATGTCATTACCTCATATTGAATCAGGAAATAAAATATTATCGGAGTATTCAAATATACAATATCCAACAAGTATTTGGAATAGTCCAAATTTTGTATGGGGTGTTTATAGATTTACAGAATTTAACGGAACAGAAAAAGATATTGATTATTTTAAACCCTGTTCATTTTATACAGGAAATACTTTTTCATGCGAGTTAGTGACAAATAAAGATTATAAATTTAGAATAATTTTTAGTGATTTATATAATTATAATCTTAATATTTATCATCCTTTTCTAACAGGTAATAGGAATTTTACAACTGGACAAATAACTATAGGTAGTGATTATACGGAAATAACGAATATAAAAACAATTTCAATACTCCCACAAAAAGAAAGAGAATCAGCTTTTAAAAATTATTTTTGGGAAGCTATATATGTAATGATTGTTATATTAGTATTAGGTTTAATATTTACATCAGGTAAAAAATCATGAATGAAAATAAAAAGGATTTCAGGATATTATATTTTTTTATAATTATAATGTCTATTATTATGATATGGATTTATGTTTCTGAATATAATTTTGATTCAAAACCAAATTATCAAAATACTCCTATTCAGAAAATAAAAGAAAATGAATTAACTAAAGAACCAATTGGTAGAATTCCTGAATTTATTGAAAGTAATGATATAAAATTACAATATAATAAAACATCTAAGGAATATGAGCCAGTAAAAAATAATTCAATAAAAAAGGTGAATTGAAATGATTAAAAAATTATTTATTATTTTATTTTTAATTTTTACTGCAAATAATGTTAATGGTGGATTTAATGTAATACAACCTATAGTTCCATCTATGTATGAAATAAATTTAACTAATGGACATGATGATATAGGCGATCAAATAATATATATTTTTCCGTCTCAGGTTTTTAGTAATATTAGTTATATTGATGGATTCACTTTCAGATGTGGAAAAACTAATGATGCTGTAGGAAACTATAACATTAGAGTATATACATGGCAACCTATAACTATTATATCGGATGGTTTAGTTTTACAGGATAATTTTAACATTCCTCAATCATCATGTTTGGATTGGAATCATCAATTAACATTAACATTGGCTAATAATATTGATGTTTCAACATTTTCACAAATTAATAATTCAATTGCTATTGGTATATTTTCAACAACTACAACAGGTGGATTATATACTTTTGGTAATCCTAATTATTTTGGTTTTTATAGTCCAAATTTACCTAATACTTATGGTACTGTATTTAATCCGTTTCCAATACCAACCTTATTTAACCCTGTTTATTTTAATGGTGAATATTCAGGTTTAACATCACAAATAAAAACCATGACACATAGATTAACTGGTCAATATCAATTCCCACCAACACCTATACAACCACCTAACCCAACTGATACGGTATCAGGTGATGTTCCAGATATAGGAAATGGTACACTACCTGATTTTGGTGGAATTGGTAATACTACTTATGAACCTGATTTTAACAACATGACTGAATGTCCAGATTGTCAGGGAAATGAAACAATCATTAAAAAAGGGTTGAGTACTGATGATAGTTCAATTGGTAAAACTATGGATAGTTTAGGATATTGTAAAGATGGAAATTGTGACGTATATGATTTATTCGATTTCCTTTATGATTTTGGTTGGTTCTTATTCGTAATGTCATTAATCTTTATTTTGTATAAATTTATATATCTTGAATATTTCTGAGGTAAAAACATGAAAAGTATAAAAATAATAATTAAAATTTTAATTGTGATAATATTATTATCACACCCTGTATTAGCAGTTAATAGTACTGTTTTTAATATAAATAAAGTATCAAACACATTAACACAAACATTTTACAATAATATTCATTCTGAGGTAAATATTATAGATGATGCTGATAAAATAACATCAATAAAATTTACAACTTTAGAAAATTCTGGAAATATGGCGTATTTTATCACATTTTCAAATAATATTACATATTATGTAAAATATACACAATATTATGAATATACATTTTTTGGATATGGTGGTATTCCTTACAGAAATGAACAAATTTATTTAACTGTAAAAAATGCAACAAATACAACACAATCATACTCAATTTATCAGAGTAATTTAAATTATAGTTATATTCTTGGACAAAATCCAGTAACAGATATTAAATATGATATATCATCATTAACAACAACAATAAGAACTTATCCTCATGCATTTTCATTTAATGCATCAGATTTTCAAACATCTTTATATGTTGGTATGCCTTCATCTAAAATTATTGTTGATTCTACAGTTCCTTTTGATTTGGAAATTATTGTTGATGATATTGGTGTAAAAGATGATATTCAAAAACAAAAACAATCATTATCAACTATTTCAGGATTCATTTATTTTTCTTATTCAAAAACAATAGGTTTAATTTATGGTGATAGCGAAATAATTTTAGATATGTTGAGCTTATTAGACATACTATTTTCAGTCATTATAGGAATATTCATTTTAATATTTGTTTATCCATATCTTATTTTAATGTATATTCTAATTTCAGTTAATATAAAATCAACATATGAATCAAATTCATTAAGAGAATTTATGTTAAATTATGGTAGAAATTTACAAACTGTAAGCAATATCCTTATAACTATTGCAAGCGTATTATGGTTAATTCTATTAAAAATAATTGAAGGAATTGTACAAATTGGTTCATTTTTGAGACAATTATTACAACTTTAATTTTTTTTTAATAAATTTTTGAGGTAAAAAATTATGCAAAGAAACAATGGAAGAATACAAAAGAAAAGAGCGATACTGATAACAGAAAATGAAGAACCATTATTTAGATATGATGTTAATCTAAATGGAAGAAATTTCATAGAATATGATATTTTCAATGCTTTATCAGATATGGATAAAGCTGGAATTATCAATATGAAAAAAGTATTTAACATGATGAAAGTTAAATATGGATTAACCATAGTTGATAAAGTTGATGCAATAACAACAGAAATTATAGGAAAATCTGATGAATGGAAAATTATTCCTAATGAGGTTTAATTATGGATATTGTAGATACTCTTAAAAAAATTTTTACTATTTATTTTCAGGATAAAAGTAAACAAGAATTATTAAAGAATAAAGAATTTGATATTTTATCTGATGAATTATCAGATTTATTTATAAGTGAACAATTTTTAAATAAAAGTGAAAATAAAATAACTGATAAATTATTAAAAAACTTATTAAAGGATGAATTTAAGAATATATTAAAAAATTATAGAGAGGTTTAATTATGGGATTCTGGAACAGTTTTAATAAAATAGGTAAACAATTACCTGAAAGTAAAGAAGTTTTTAAAATACCCTCAAAAATAAAAGAGACTGCAATAAATGTTTCTTTAAACAAAATAGCTATAAATTATTTTTCAAATAATTTTCATTTAAAAGATGAATTTGTTGGTGAAATAACAAGAGATACAGATATACCTTTAATAATTTTCAATTCCCCTAATGTTAATGGTGCAATATTACTTATCTCAGATTTTACTTATATTAATCGTTCAAGAAATAACGAGCTTACAATAGATATAAGTGAAAATTACCCTTATGGGATTGATAAAAATTCTGATGTAATAAAGTTTAAAGATGTTGATTATTATAACAACTTTAAGGATATGGATGTAAGAAATAATCTTAAAGATAAATCTCAAATGCTTTATTATAAAAAGAAATATAAATTCTTTATTCCAGTAATGCTTAATCAAATTCCATTACCAATTATAAAATTAGATGATGCCGATAACAGAGTAACAAAAATAGATAAAGCTTATGTTAAAAAATTAGCCAATGTATCACAGTCATTTTTAAGAATGATTGGGGATGTTAAGTTATTACAAAGAACAGGAAGCAAAAATTCATCAGGTTTTATTTATGTAGCCATACTATTCTTAGTAATAGGTATTGTAGGCGGTTTAATCTTATCAGCATTCTTAAGGTAAAAAATTATGTCAATATTTAATGAAAATGTTGAAAAGAAAATACTTAAAGCTGAAAAAGTAAAGAAATTTCAAGATGAAAATTTAAAAGCTGATAAAAGGATATTAGGAATTATTGAAGAAAATAAACCTAATGTTCCTTTAGATGCTTCAATTCAACAAGAATTTTTAAATGAAATTGTTGATTTTAAAAATAATGAAGAAACAGAGGATAATAAAATGGAATTACAATTACCGATAAAAAGAACTAAAAAAGAGATTGTTATAGTTGAACCTGAAAAAGTTGAACCTGAGAATAACGTTATTGATACTCTTAAACAAATTTTTCAAGATGGTAATGATGCTCAAAGCATGAGTAATGATGATGTAAAAGATATTGAAAATATAAAATTAATTATCTCAGCTATCCTTAATGATGCTTTGTTAGAATCATTAACCAATTTAGAACCTGATGAGCTTGATGATATAAATGATGCATTTTATCTTAATGAATATTTCGATAATCCAAGAATTGATTTATTTATAATGCATAGGCTTAAATTATCACGATCTAAAGTAATAGATGGTAAAGCAAATAACCTGTTAGAAATATTTGCAGATATATCAGGAAAAGGTATGAAATCTATAACAGATTTCGGTAATAATAGCATTCTTGGAAATAGATTCAAGAAATAAAATGAGGTGAATAAATGCATAGAATAGATAAAGGGATAAAAGATGAAAAGGAAGGTATAAAATATTGGAAAAATTTTCCAAAGAAAGACTTAACTAAAGAACAGAAAAGAGAGATTAATCAAGCTGTTAAGGATGAGAGAAAACATTTGAAAGAGCTTGAAAAAATTAAAAAGCATAAAACTGAACTTGGAAGGATGAGAAAATAATTCTCATTCTTTTATTTTTTATTTGAGGTGAAAATGCCAAAAGAACATGAACGTGAAAGAAAAATATATCAATTAATGCATGGTGAAAATGTAAGACCACCTTTAGCTTGGTGGAACAAAATGTTACCAACCATAGAAAAACAGTATCCTGAGTATTCATATAATGAAGTTGAACAGGTTTTAGGTGGTATATGGAATAGTTATACTACCGAAACAAAAATTAAAATTATTAATGAATATCAGGATGATGGAAAATCAGCTTATTCCAAGCATAAGGATATTGTAGGTAAACTATGGTAGAAGAACTTAGTAAGATTGATACTTTGGTATTGGTCTTATTAATTTTACTTGTTGGTGCTTATCTTGGTGATTATTACGCAACACAAACATGGAAACATGACTTAAAAGATTTCTCAGAGCATGACACAAAATTTAGATTTGATGATTCAGGAAAATATTATTTAATCCAATCACATAATTTAAGTGTTGATTATTCAAAAATAAATGTTTCCGATATAATTATTGAAAATAAGTAAAGTATTTATAGTTTTGAAGCATTAAGTAAGATAATGACAAATTATATTTATCTTTTATCAAAATATTATGAGAAATATTTAACTAAAGATAGTTATTATCTTATAGCTATGACTATTTATCATGTTGAAATTTTACTTTTTATTACTTTATTGGGTATTGAATATAATACACATACATTTTTACCAATGATTACACCTAATCATGCAGGTGGTTTAGATTTCTTGAATTATCATTTTTCATTATCTAACTTTAATGCTATTTTTTACACAATACTTATTTTGATTGTGGATTTTGCTTTTTTGTTTATTATAAAAAAAGAATTAAAACATTATGAAAATACACACCATACTAAATTATCTTATGTATTATGGAATTGTGATTTTTTAAATCTAACAACAAAAAAGATAATTATAATTGAATTATTGGTTTTTTATTTAAGTATTGGAAATCCTTTTATGAGAGCATCATTATATTTTTTATCATTTAATACTATTCAAATTTATGTAATTTATAGAATAATATTTAAATTGAAAATATTTAATCCTATATTTATTCTTGGTGCTTATATTTCTATAATTCAATTATTTGTATATCCATTTTGGGTTTTATTATGGTTAAAAATTAAAATAGGATGATTATTATGAACGACTTAGAAAAAATAAAATTGATTCTTTCAAGATATGTAATTACTATAGGTGGTAGATTTTCCAGAGGTAAAAGTTTATCTATTACTGCATTAGGGTTTTTTGACATTATTTTAAATGGTAGAAAAAGCTTTTTATCAAATATGCCAATAAATTATAATAAATATTTTCCTGAGAAAGAACTTATTTATAAACCATTGACACAGACTAATCAATTTGACAATATGACACAAAATCAAGATATTTTTTGGGATGAATTACAACAGGATTTAAATTCAAGAAATTCACAAAGTACTAAAAATAAATTCGTTACGATCTTTGGAAGAGATATAGCAAAATTGGGATGTAAGCTTATTGGTAGTTTTCAATTTGGGGATACAATAGATAGAGTATTAGGTTTTTCAGTTGAAATAATTATTATTCCTGAATACTTTGAAACATATTCAAAAGATATTAAACAAGATAATATAGAGAGAATAGACAAAAAAGATTTCCGAATGAATTGGACAATTTATGATAGAAGGGATAATGAAGAATATTATATTTCAGGAAAAAACTTTAATCTTTATCCGATAATATTTATGTATAATACTAAATTTAAAATGCCACCTTTATTTGTAAATCATAAAGAATATGTTCAAAAACTTAAAGCTTCGGATAGAGAGTATTATGATATGAATAAAGATGATGAAATTAAAGATAGAATTAATAATTGGAATAACGGATTAAAAGAAATTGGTCAAATAAATATTAGAGGATAATATTTATGATGATAAATTTTAATCATTTTGAATATGTTTCAACTATAGACTATCCTCTCAAATCTTCCTCAGTGGTGTTTTTAAATGAATGTCCGCTTAAATGTATCCATTGTTTTAATAAATCAACATGGAAGGCTTTAAACATCGTTAATATTGATTCTGTAAAAGAAAAGATACTTTCATCTATCCCTTTTATTGATGCTGTAGTGTTTTCAGGTGGTGAACCTACAAAACAAATAAATGAATTAATTGAATTATGTTATTTTTCAAGAATAAATAAATTATTGGTTGGTGTTGAAACATGCGGTTTTTATCCTGATAATTTAATGAAACTTAAACCTTTTATAAATAAGATTTTTCTGGATATTAAAGCACCAATAGATAAACCTGATGAATATTACAATATAACACAAAATTATAAAGTATTAGGAAATGTTTTAAAAACTTTATCTTTAGATTTACCAATAGAAATAAGAATTGTAGATATGAATAACTCTAAAGAAATAATTGATAGCTTATCTGGAACAAAGTTTAAAATAACTATTCTACCTTTTATTAAACATGATGAGCATATTTAATTAAAATACCTATATATACCCAAACACCATTACAACTAATAGGTGAATAAAAATGCAAATAAAAATATATGAAATTCCACAATCAATAGTAATAAATAATTCATGTTCACATTTTGATGAAATGAAAACAATTCATGATAAATTAGCTTATGTTAATTTATTAAAAAAACTTGAAAAAATTGAAATAAAAAAAATATGGGAAGAATCATCATGAGTATTGGAATATCTTATAATGAAGCTAAAAAGGATTTAACTTTTTTAGATTTGATGATATTATATATACCAGAACATGAAACAATAGTTAAATATATGGAAGATAAAAATATAAAAGATTTTAAAAGAGGATATTAATTATGAGAAAAATATTTAGAACAATTGAACTTGAAAGTATTAATAAAAAAATATTTACATCGACAATCTTTTGGTATGATAGTATTAAGTTGTGTTTGTATGTAAGAACAATAAGGATGAGGTGAATTAATATGATATTCATAGATCGAATTATGCGTTATATTTTTCAGGAATTGTTTTAATCTTTTTTCATGTTCAAATTGGGTTAGGCTCTGGTACTGATAGGTTGAACAA